>Ga0194116_10000121_pt1 | contig 158871 bp, 150 predicted proteins | sample TA2MahsurfametaG_4_FD_148617 | JGI IMG/M metagenome (GOLD analysis project Ga0194116, IMG submission 148617) | Freshwater microbial communities from Lake Tanganyika, Tanzania - TA2015008 Mahale S9 surface | ecosystem: Environmental > Aquatic > Freshwater > Lake | place: Tanzania: Lake...
GGAAACTTCTAAGCCCCGCGCGTCGCCGCGCCTGTATCGAGCAGGTCCGTGAAGTCCTGCATGTCTCCGAGCGTCGCGCCTGTGCGGCGCTCGGGCAGCACCGCTCGACACAGCGCAAGATCCCGCGACTCCGAACTTCCGGCGATCGGCCTCGCCGCGACACTTTTCATCGGGGCGCAGTCGCTCGTCGATTTCGGCGTGCAGATTCCCGCGGTCGCCTTCACGTACAGCGCCCTCGCGGGCATCGGCTGGGCGCAATCGTTCAGTAGCCGCTCGGGCTGACCACGGCGCGCTGCGGCTTTCCACTGCGACCGGCCGCCACATACCGAGCGGACCGGAAATCCCGTTAATTGGCTATCCTATATCTGGTACTAAACGCTTACAAAAGCGTGGATTTTGCGACTCGGAACCGGTTTGAGGGCGGGGTCGCGAGGCGGAGGCGACGGCATGAATTTCAAGCGCGGTTCGGCGGCTCTGGCGTCGGTCGGCACGATCATCGGGTTGTTTGCGGCGGGCGCGGCCCGGGCGCAAGAGGTGGTTGGCGCGCCGTACAGCTGGCAGATCGGCTTCGGGCCTTCGTTCACCCCGGTGATGGAGCGGGTGAACTGGCTCCATGATGTGCTGAACGTCACGATCGGCGTGATCACGCTCTTCGTGCTTGGCCTGCTGGTCTACGTGATGGTCCGCTTCCGTGCTTCGCGGAACCCGACGCCCACCACCTTGACGCACAATACCGTCCTCGAGATCGCCTGGACGGTCATCCCGATCCTGATCCTCGTCTTCATCGCCGTACCGTCGTTCCGGCTGCTCTACTACGGAGACAAAGCGGTCGATGCGGCCTTCACCGTCAAGGTCACGGGTCACCAGTGGTACTGGACCTACGAGTATCCCGATCACGGAAACTTCAAGGTCGAGAGCCGCATGCTGACCGAGGCCGATCGGGTCAAGCAGAAGCCGAACCACCCGCGCATGATGGCCGTCGATGAAGAGATGGTGGTGCCGAAGGACGCGGTGATCCGCGTCGTGGGAACCGCCGCCGACAGCATGCATGGCTGGACGGTGCCGGGCTTCGGCCTGAAGAAGACCGTGATCCCCGGTCGCCTCAACGAAGGCTGGATCCAGGTGGCCAAGGAAGGCTTCTATTTCGGCCAGTGCTCGCAGATTTGCGGCAACGCCCACGCCTATATGCCGATCGCGGTTCGCGTCGTGTCCAAGGCGGAGTTCGACGCCTGGGTCGAGCGCAAGAAGCGCTCGGCGGGGCTGATGCCGCCCCTCGAGACCGACGTCGCGTCGGTCGTTCCCCCCATTTCCCGCTAGTTTCGCGCGTCTCGTCAGGAGCATCCCATGGCCACCGCCCACGGCGCCTCGCACGCAGGCCACGACCACCACGATCACACCCCGACCGGGTGGCGCCGCTACGTCTACAGCACGAACCACAAGGACATCGGCACGATGTACCTTGTGTTCTCGATCATGGCGGCGTTCATCGGCGCGGGCTTTTCCGTGTGGATGCGCATGGAGCTCGCCAGCCCGGGCGTGCAGTACTTCAACGCGCCGGACGGCTCGCCCAACGGCCATCTCTGGAACACGGTCGTGACCGCACACGGCCTGATCATGGTGTTCTTCGTGGTCATGCCGGCGCTGATCGGCGGGTTCGGCAACTGGTTCGTGCCGCTGATGATCGGGGCGCCCGACATGGCGTTTCCGCGCATGAACAACATCAGCTTCTGGCTGCTGCCGCCCGCTTTCATCCTGCTGCTGATGTCGGCGGTGGTCGGCGGCGGCGTGGGCACCGGCTGGACGATCTATCCGCCGCTCACGGTCCAGCAGGGCGCCGGCATGGATCTCGCGATCTTCTCGCTGCACATCGCGGGCGCCTCGTCGATCCTGGGCGCGATCAACTTCATCACGACGATCTTCAACATGCGCGCGCCGGGCATGACACTGCATCGCATGCCGCTGTTCGCTTGGTCGATCCTGGTGACGGCATTCCTGCTGCTCCTGGCGCTGCCCGTGCTGGCCGGCGCGATCACGATGCTGCTGACCGATCGCAATTTCGGCACGCATTTCTTCGATCCGGCTGGCGGCGGCGATCCGACGCTGTTCCTGCACCTCTTCTGGTTCTTCGGGCACCCCGAGGTCTACATCATGATCCTTCCGGCGTTCGGGATCGTGAGCCACATCATCTCGACCTTCTCGCGCAAGCCGGTGTTCGGCTATCTCGGCATGGCGTACGCCATGGTGGCGATCGGCGTGGTTGGCTTCGTCGTGTGGGCGCACCACATGTACACCGTCGGCATGGACGTCGACACGCGCGCCTATTTCGTGGCCGCGACCATGGTGATCGCGGTGCCGACCGGCGTGAAGATCTTCAGCTGGATCGCCACCATGTGGGGCGGCTCGCTGCGCTTCGAGGTGCCGATGCTCTGGGCAATCGGCTTCATCTTCCTGTTCACCGTGGGCGGTGTCACCGGCGTCGTTTTGGCCAATGCCGGCGTCGACTACGCGCTGCACAACACCTACTACGTGATCGCGCACTTCCACTACGTGCTGTCGCTCGGTGCGGTGTTCGGCATGTTCGCGGGCTTCTACTACTGGCTGGGCAAGATGTCGGGCCGGCAGTACTCCGAGTGGGCGGCCCAGGTGCATTTCTGGACCACGTTCATTGGCGTGAACCTCACCTTCTTCCCGATGCATTTCAGCGGGCTCGCTGGCATGCCGCGCCACTATGTGGACTATCCCGACGCGATGGCCGGTTGGAACTACATCTCCTCCATCGGTGCCTACATCTCGTTCGGCTCGGCGGTGTTCTGGCTGATCTTCATCGTGTTCGGTACGCTCCTGGCGGGCCGCAAGGTCGGCGCGAACTACTGGGGCGACGGCGCGGACACGCTGGAGTGGACGGTGGACTCGCCGCCGCCCTTCCACACCTTCGAAGAGCTGCCGCGCATCGCGCCGGCGGCGCATCACTGACGCGGGAGCGGGCGCACCCCTGGCGGGCGCCCGCGTGACGGTTCGATGAGCGACGTATCGACGGCACTGACGGCGGAAGAGCTGGGCGCGTTCGGGCGGCAAACCCGCGTGCGCGACTATGTTGAGCTGTTGAAGCCGCGCGTGATGTCCTTGGTGGTGTTCACCGGCCTCGTGGGCGTTCTGATCGCACCGGGGGCGATCCATCCGGTGACGGCGGCGATCGCGGTCGCGGCGATCGCGCTGGGCTCGGGCGCCGCGGGCGCCATCAACATGTGGTACGAGCGCGACCTCGACGCGGTGATGGAACGGACGCGAGGGCGCCCGCTTCCGACCGGTCGGGTGGCGCCCGACGACGCGCTGGCGCTCGGTGTCCTGCTCTCGGTGTTCTCGGTGGCGCTGATGGCGCTCGCGACCAATCCGGTTGCCGCCGCGCTGCTCGCTGCGGCGATCCTGTTCTACGTGTTCATCTACACCATGTGGCTGAAGCCGCGGACGCCGCAGAACATCGTGATCGGCGGCGCGGCCGGCGCGTTCCCGCCGATGATCGGATGGGCCGCGGTCAGCGGCGACGTTTCGGCGACGGCGATCGCGCTGTTCGCGCTGATCTTCCTGTGGACGCCACCGCACTTCTGGGCGCTGGCGCTCTATCGCTGCGAGGACTACCGCCGCGCGGGCGTGCCGATGCTGCCGGTGGTCGCCGGCGCACGGACGACCAAGAACCAGATCCTGCTCTATTCGCTGTTGCTCCTGCCGGCGGGCCTCGCGCCGTCGCTGCTGGGCACAAGCGGCTGGCTCTATGGCGCGGTGTCTCTGGCGCTGGGTGTCGTGTTCGTGGCGCTGGCGCTCCGGGTTTGGCGCTCGGCGGATGATGGCGCGGACCACGGCGCCGCCCGCCGTCTGTTCCGGTTTTCGCTGATTTATCTTGCCGCCTTGTTCGCCGCCCTGCCGGTGGACAAGGCGCTTGGCCAATGAGCGGGGTCGCGATGGATGCGCCGCGCCGCCCGGGCGACACCGATCTGCACCGCCGTCAACGCGGCAAGAACCTGTTCGTGCTGTGGACGCTGATCGGGCTCTGCGCGGTGTTCTTCGTGATGACCATCGTTCGCATGGGCGGCAAGGCATGAGCGCGCTCGCCGACCGCAACGCGCGGACCGCGCGACGACTGGCGCTGCTGGTGGGCGGCATGGTCGGTCTCGCCTTCGCGTCGGCGCCGCTCTACGACATGTTCTGTCGTGTCACCGGCTTCGGTGGAACGCCGCTGGTGGCCAACGCGGCGTCGGACCGGCCGATCGGCGATCGCGTGGTCGCGGTCCGGTTCGACTCGAACGTCGATCCCAATCTGCCCTGGCGTTTCCAGCCGCTGGAGCGCGAGGTCCGCGTGCGGGTCGGCGAGGAACGGCTGATGCATTATCGCGTCACCAACGTGTCGCAGCGACCGATCGTTGGCACCTCGACCTACAACGTGACGCCCGAGCACGCCGGTCCGACCTTCAACAAGCTCCAGTGCTTCTGCTTCACCGAGCAGCTTCTGCTGCCGGGCCAGTCCATGGACATGCCGGTCGTGTTCTTCGTCGATCCGGACATGGCCAAGGACCGGCGCTACGACAACGTTCGAACCATCACGCTCTCCTACACCTTCTTCGAGGCGAAGACGGAGCGTGCGAAGACGATCCTGAGCGGCCTGCAGGCCGCGCCGACCGGAAAGGGTGGATGATCATGGCCCAAGGCGCTCCCAAGCATCCCTATCACCTCGTCGATCCGAGCCCGTGGCCGGCGCTAGGCGCGGTCGGCGCGCTGCTCGCTGCGCTGGGCGGCGTCGCCTACATGCACCCCGGCATGTACGGCAAGGGTGCCGAAGCCTTCTTCAAGGGCATTGGCTGGTGGGGCGTGATCCCCGGCTTCCTGATCATCTTCGCCACGATGTGGTGGTGGTGGCGCGACGTCATCGCCGAATCGCGCGTCTACCACACCAAGGTTGTGCAGCTCGGCCTGCGCTACGGGATGATCCTGTTCATCGCGTCGGAAGTGCTGTTCTTCTCGGCCTTCTTCTGGGCGTTCTTCGACGCCTCGATCTACGCGGGCGCGCCCGAGATGCCGGTCCGCACCGAGGCCACGGGCGGCGTCTGGCCCCCCAAGGGCGTGACCGTCCTCCCGCCCTTCGACCTGCCCTTCATGAACACGCTCATCCTGCTGCTGTCGGGCACAACGGTCACCTGGGCGCACCACGCCATCCTTGAGGGCAACCAGCGCGACGCGGTGCGGGGCCTGCTGCTGACCGTGATCCTGGGCGCGATCTTCACCGGCGTGCAGATCTTCGAGTACGCCGTCGCGCCGTTCGGCTTCAAGGACAACATCTACTCGTCGACGTTCTTCCTCGCGACGGGCTTCCACGGCTTCCACGTCTTCGTCGGCACCGTGTTCCTGATCGTTTGCCTGTTCCGGGCGATGAAGGGTCACTTCAAGCCGGACCAGCATTTCGGCTTCGAGGCCGCCGCCTGGTATTGGCACTTCGTCGACGTGGTCTGGCTGTTCCTGTTCTTCTGCATCTACTGGTGGGGCGCGGGCAACGCGCCGATCGTGGGGCACTGAGCAGGCGCGATCGATCGAAACGGACCGCCGGGGAAACCCGGCGGTTCTTTTTTGCGGTCCCGTGCATGGACGCCGGCCGCCCGTTCCGCTAATGCCGCCCGGCATGTTCAGGCTCAAGCCCGCCCTCTGGCCGACGCTCTTCACGCTGCCCACGCTCGTCCTCGCGCTGGGGCTGGGTTTCTGGCAGCTCGAACGCCGCGAATGGAAGCGCGACATCCTCGACCGCATCGCGACCAACCAGGCGGCGCCAGTCATGCCGTTCGCCGACCTGCTCGCGGCCGACCCGCAACGCCATGAATACGGCAAGGTGAGACTGGCCGGGACGTTCATGCATGAGCGCGAGTTCCACCTCGCCGCGCGCAACCATCGCAACAAGGTCGGGCTGCAGATCGTGACGCCGGTCCGACTCGACGATGGAAGGATCGTGCTGTTCAATCGCGGTTGGGTTCCCTCCGAGCGCAAGGATCCGGCGCGCCGTGCCGAGGGCCAGCTTGCGGGGCGCCAGGAGCTTTCGGGCGTCGTTCGGCGGACGCAGACCGGACGCTGGATGGCGCCGGAGAACGCGCCCGACAAGAACGTCTGGTTCCATGTCGATGTCCCCGCGATCCGTGCCTTGGCGGGCGCCTCTCCCGACGCGCGTCTCGACCGCTTCTTCATCGAGGCTGACGATCGCGCCAATCCGGGTGGCATCCCGATCGGCGGCCAGACCCGCCTCGACATTCCCAATGACCATCTGCAGTACGCGATCACCTGGTTCCTGGTCGCGCTCTCGCTGATCGGCGTCTATCTCGCGTTCCACTGGCAGAACGGCTGGCTCACGGTCGCGGGTCGCCGGCGTCCCGACGGCGCATGACGCCGCAGGACGCCTACGTCGAACTCGTCCGGCGTTTCCATCGGATGGCGGTGCTGGGTCGCGCCTCGGCCATCCTGGGCTGGGATCGCTCGACCTTCATGCCGGCGGGCGCCACCGAGGATCGTGCCGAGCAACTGGCGACGCTGGGCGTCATGGGCCACGAACTCCTCGTGGCCCCCGACATGGGCGATCTGCTGGCCTCTGCAGAAGAGGGCGCGGACCGTTTCGAGGACTGGCCGCGCGCCAATCTGCGAGAGATGCGGCGGCACTGGTCGCACGCCCGGGCGCTCGACGCCGCGCTGGTCGAACGGCGGACGCGCGCGACCGCCGCGTGCGAGATGGTGTGGCGGCAGGCCAAAGCCGACGGCGACTTTGCCGCCCTGCTGCCGACCTTCCGCGAGGTCCTTGCCGTCACGCGTCAGGTGGCCGACGCCAAGGTCGCGGCGCTCGGCCTCGCGCCGTACGACGCGCTGCTCGACGAGTACGAGCCGGGCAGCACGGCCGCCCGGGTTTCCGCCCTCTTCGAGCCGCTTCGCAGCGCCTTGCCGGGCTTGCTTCAGCGGGTGCTCGAGGTGCAGCGCCGCGCGGGCGCGCCGCTTCCCCTGCCGGGCCCGTTTCCAGTCGAGGCGCAGCGCGCGCTGGGTGAGCGCTTCATGCGGGCGCTGGGCTTCGATTTCGAGCGCGGCCGGCTCGACGTCTCGGCGCATCCCTTCACCGGTGGCACGCCCGACGATGTGCGCATCACCACCCGCTACGACGAGGCCGATTTCTCGCGCGCGCTGATGGGTGTCCTGCACGAGACCGGCCATGCGCTCTACGAGCTCGGTCTGCCCGCCGCCTGGCGCCATCAGCCGGTGGGTGCTGCGCGCGGGATGGCGCTGCACGAGAGCCAGTCCCTGTTGATCGAGATGCAGGCCTGCCGCAGTCGCGACTTCGCGATCTATTCCGCGCCGCACCTCGCGACGGCCTTCGGCGGCAGCGGTCCCGCCTGGACCGCGGACAACCTCTATCGCCACCAGACCCGCGTCGCGCCCGGGTTCATCCGGATCGATGCGGACGAGCTCACCTATCCGCTGCATGTCGTGTTGCGGTTCGAGCTGGAGCGAGCGCTCCTGTCCGGCGACCTCGCGCTCGCCGATTTGCCGGGCGCCTGGAACGACGGCATGCGCGATCTGCTCGGGATCGTGCCGCCGACCGATCGGGAAGGCTGTCTGCAGGATATCCATTGGCCCGACGGCGCGTTCGGCTACTTCCCGACCTACACGATGGGGGCGCTGGCGGCGGCCCAGCTCTTCGCGGCGGCGCTGGCGGCCGAGCCCGGGATTCCGACGGCCATCGCGGCCGGCGACTTCGCGCCGCTTGTCGGGTGGCTCAGGACCCATGTGCACGGGCGCGGGAGCTCGGCGTCGACCGACGCCATCCTGGAACGCGCGACGGGCGCGCCGCTCGGCACGGCGACCTTCCTGCGCCATCTGGAAACCCGCTACCTGGCGGCGTATGAGTGAGCCATGCTGGACCTACGCCCCAACTGCGAATGCTGCGACCGGGACCTGCCGAATGGCGCGGTTGACGCGCTGATCTGCACGTTCGAGTGCACCTTTTGCGCCGACTGCGCGAGCACGCATTTCGGCGGACGCTGCCCGAACTGCGGTGGCGACCTGGTGCGCCGCCCGACCCGACCCGAGAAAGCGCTGGCGCGGTTCCCCGCCTCGACCACGCGTGTGCGCAAGGATCATCCGACCTGCAGGTCGGTCGCCTGAGTCTCGCGCGATGAAGTACATCAGCACGCGCCACAGCTCCCAGGGCGCCGGCGAGACGCTGACCTTCGAGGAGGTCATGCTGGCTGGCCTCGCGCGCGATGGTGGCCTCTATCTGCCGCTCGAGTGGCCGCGCCTGTCGACCGCCGAATGGTCGGCGATGCGTGGTCTGCCCTACAACGAAGTGGCGCTTCGCGTGATGCGGCCGTTCGTGGCCGGCACCTTCGACGAGGATGAGTTCGCCCGCCTTGTGGCCGACAGCTACCGCACGTTCGAGTCTCCCGAGGTCGCGCCGCTGAAGCCGCTCGGCGACTCGGGCCTGCATCTGCTGGAGCTGTTCCACGGGCCGACGCTCGCCTTCAAGGATGTGGCGCTGCAACTGCTTGGCCGCATGCTGGAAGTGCGATTGGCCGCCCGCAACCGCCGCGCCGTCATCGTGGGCGCGACCTCCGGCGATACGGGCTCGGCCGCCATCGAGGCGGTGCGTGGCAAGCGCGCGATCGACATCTTCATGATGCATCCGTTTGGCCGTGTGAGCGAGGTCCAGCGTCGCCAGATGACGACCGTCATGGCGCCCAACGTGCACAACATCGCCGTGCGCAGCACGTTCGATGACTGCCAGGACCTCGCCAAGGCTTGCTTCGCCGATCTCGCCTTTCGCGACCGTCATTCGCTGACGGCGGTGAACTCGATCAACTTCGCCCGCGTGATGGCGCAGATCGTCTATTACGCCTGGGCGGCGCTCCGGCTCGGCGCGCCTGACCGGCCGGTGGCCTTTTCGGTGCCGACCGGCAACTTCGGGAATGTCTATGCCGGCTACGCTGCCGCCTGCATGGGCCTGCCGATCTCGCACTTCGTCGTCGCGACCAACCGCAACGACATCCTGGCGCGGGTGCTCGCCGACGGGACGATGGCAACCGCCGTTGTCGAGCCCTCCCTTAGCCCCAGCATGGACATCCAGATCTCGTCCAACTTCGAGCGGCTGCTGTTCGATCTCTATGGCCGCGATGGCAAGGCGCTGGCCGCCGCCATGCAGTCTTTCCGTGCGACCGGCAAGCTGGCGCTCGGCGAGGCGGGCTTCAGCAGCCTGCGCCGCCTGTTTGATGGCGACCGCTGCGACGACGAGGAGACCGTCTCGGCCATCGCCGATTGCCACAAGCGCTATGGCGAAGTGCTCGATCCTCATACCGCCATCGGCTACGCCGCCGCGAAGCGCAATCGTCGCGATCCGGCGATCCCGATGGTCGTGCTGGCGACGGCGCATCCCGCCAAGTTCCCGGACGCTGTCGAGCGCGCGATCGGGCGTCGGCCGGAACTGCCCGGCCGTCTCGCCGACCTGATGGATCGCGCCGAGCGGGTCGACGGCCTCACCAACGATGTCGCGGCGCTGAAACGCATGATCGACGAGCGCATGTCGGCCGTTCAGCCGGCACGGGCGCCGCGTCGATGACCGGCCCGCGAGTCACGACGCTGGCCAACGGCTTTCGCGTCGTCGTGGACGAGATGCCGACCGTGGAATCCGCGGCGCTCGGTGTCTGGGTGGCCTGCGGCACGCGCCATGAGACAGCCGCGCTGAATGGCGCCGCGCATCTGCTGGAGCATATGGCCTTCAAGGGCACGCGGACCCGGTCGGCCCGTGTCATCGCCGAGGAAATCGAGTCCGTCGGCGGCAGTCTCAACGCCTACACCGGTCGCGAGATCACCGCGTACCACGCCTCCGTCCTGAAGGAGGATGTCGGCCTCGGTGTGGAGATGATTGCCGACATCCTGCGCCACTCGGTCTTCGATCCCGATGAGCTCCAGCGCGAGCGCGGCGTAATCCTGCAGGAGATCGGTCAGGCGCTCGATACGCCGGACGACCTGATCTTCGACCGCTTCCAGGAGACCGCGCTGCCCGGACAGCCGCTGGGTCGGCCTGTGCTGGGTACGGCAGAGAGCGTCGAGGCGATCGGACGCGACGATCTCTTTGCCTGGCTCGCCCGCCACTATACGGCGGAGAACATGGTGCTCTCCGCCGCCGGACGGGTCGAGGAAGCGCGGATCCTCGAGCTCGCGGAGCGTCATTTCGGTTCAGTGGCGCGCGGCACCGGCAGCGCCGGGACTGTGGAACCGATCCGCTACGTTGGCGGCGATGGTCGCGAGGATCGGACGCTGGAGCAGGCCCATCTGGTTTTGGGGTGCCAGGGTGTCGGCTATCGCGACCCGGACTACTTCGCGATGGCGGTATTCTCCACACTGTTCGGCGGAGGCATGTCGTCCCGGCTGTTCCAGCGCATCCGTGAGGAACGCGGCCTCGTCTACGGCATCCACAGCTTCAATGCCGCCTATGCCGATGGTGGCCTGTTCGGCATCTACGCCGGCACCGGCGAGGACGATCTGGAGGAGCTCGTGCCCGCCGTGTGCGAGGAGTTAGTCGCGGTGGCTGAAGGCGCGACCGACGCCGAGCTGGCCCGGGCACGCAATCAGATCAAGGCGGGGACCTTGATGGCGCTCGAGTCGAGCCACGCTCGCTGCGAGCAGGCGGCCCGTCATCTCTTGATCCACGGTCGCACGATTCCCTATGCCGAGATCGTCTCGCGTATCGAGGGAGTCGATCGCGACGCGATCACCCGCGTGGTGCGCCGGCTGCTCGGCAGCCCGCTCACGGTCGCCGCCCTCGGTCCGGTCGGCAAACTCGAGTCTCTCGACGGCATCTCGCGGCGGCTGGCGCCCTAGCGGGACTTAGGCAGCCTGCTTGGTGGGCTGGCGCGGCGGGACGCCAATTGCCGCGCGCTCGCACACGGTGCGAACTTCGGTGCTGTGGCGAATGAGATTGAAGCGCAGCGCCGTGTAGAGCGAGATCAGGCCGGTCATCTTGGCGTCGAAATCGATGATCAGCACGACGCGGGTCTGGGGGGTCTCGTTCTTCACCCAGTGTTCGCGGGTGTCGTCGAACACCAGCGGCTTTCCCTCTTCCCAGTGGAAATGGTAGCCGCCGATTTCGATCCAGCACTTCTCCGGCTCATCGGGCACGATCAGCGGGTAGTGGAACCGCACAACGCCCGCCGCCGACCCGCGATGCGGCTCGATCTCGGCGAAACCGTGGAGAATGCTGAACAGCGCCGTGTGGACGCCCGGGATGCGATTGATCGCGGCAATCGTGTCGGGCACCGCCGCGACGTTTTCGGGAATCTCGTGCCCCCAGATCTTCAGCAGGAAGGTCCGCCAGGCACGGCCCGGGACGTAGAGATCGCGCGGGTGCACCTCGTGCAGCGCCGGAATCTCCTCGTGATGTGACAGCAGGTAGGCGAGGTCCGCCTTGATCAGGTCGTGGCTTTTCTTCAGCTCGGCCAGCACGGGAAACGCCTTGAGCGCCTCGTCACCGCCCAGGGGCAGTTTGGGCATCTGGCGCAGGATCGCATTCGACATGCGGAGATTGAAGTTCTCCAGCGGCTCCTGGGGCACCCAGATATTCTTGGTAAGGTAGAACCGGCCTTTTTGACCGACCTTTTCATCGACCATGATGTCTGTACTCGTGGTGGGGGCAATCCAGTCCGAGGGGCATATTCCACGCCCTGCGGACTGGCTCAAGGGGGGTGAACGCCGCAGCCGACCCCCACATGGAGTACGCGCCTGCCGGGGGCCCCGGATTAAGGTATGATGGGGCGAATGTTCCGGTTCGCAGACGTTCCGCTGTCGATCGCTTCAATGACCCGCTTGGCGGGTCGACGGGTGTTCTTGCGGGCGCCCATGATGGACGACTGGGCTGAATGGGCCGAATTGCGCGCCCGAAGCCGAAACTTCCTGATGCCGTGGGAGCCGACTTGGCCCGAGGATGGGTTGGCGCGGGATCATTTCCGCCGTCGTATCCGTCAACAGGTGCGCGAGTGGCGTGCGGGCGAGGGCTACGCCTTCTTTGTCTTCAGCGCCGAAAACCGGCGTCTCGTGGGTGGTGTCAACCTCAGCAACGTGCGCCGCGGTGTCGCCCAGGCGGCAAGCGTCGGCTACTGGATGGGGCAGCCCTATGCCGGGCACGGATTCATGACCGACGCGGTCCGCGCGAGCCTGCCCTTCGTCTTCGACGAGTTGCGCCTGCACCGGCTGGAGGCGGCCTGCCTGCCGCACAATGAACCCTCGAAAGCCGTGTTGGCCAAAGTTGGTTTCCACGAAGAAGGGCTGGCGCGCCAATACCTCAGGATCAACGGCCAGTGGGCGGACCACCTGTTGTTCGCCCTCTTGCGAGCCGACTACGACCGGCATCTGAGGGGGCTGCCGTGACGGGTGCGTCGGGACGAAGGGGCGTGATCGCCGGGGCGACAGCGGCAATGATTGCGCGCCCGGCTTGGGCGTGGCCAGATCGTTCCCTTCGATTTGTCGTGAGCTTCGCGCCCGGAACTGCGACGGACAATCTCGCGCGCGTCCTGGCCGACGCAATGTCGCCGGCGCTGGGGCAGCCGATCGTCATCGAGAACAAGCCGGGTGCGCAAGGCTCGATCGGCGCCAACCAGGTCGCCAAGGCGGCGCCTGATGGCTACACGATCCTCGTCGGTTCGGCGACGACACAGGCCGCCGCTGCGTCGCTGCTGAAGTCGATCACCTACGATCCGGTCCGCGACTTCGCACCGATCGCGCGTCTGGGCCATATCGCACAGGTGCTGGTGGTCCCGGCTGAGTCGGCGATTCGGTCGGTCGCCGACCTGGTCGCCGCGGCGCGCGCGCGGCCGGGCGCGCTGAACTACGGCCAGGGATCGAGCGGCAACCTCCTGCCATCCGCGACACTCGCCAAGCGACTTGGTCTCGAGGTCACGCGCGTGAACTACCGCAGTCCGCCGCAGGCGATGGCCGAGGTACTGAGCGGACAGGTTCAGTTCATGTTCATCGACGTATCGGCGGCGCTGGGTCGAATCCGGGCCGGCAAGCTGCGGGCACTCGCCGTGAGTGCGGCCCGACCGGGTCCGCTGTTGCCGGGTGTTCCGTCGATCGCCGAGACATTGCCGGGATTTGAGCTCCTGACGTGGTTCGCCATGTACGCACCGGCGGGAACATCGGCCGCCATCGTCGATCGGATGAACGCCGCCTGCCGTGTGGCGTTCGCCGATGCCACGGTCGCCCGCCGACTCGCCGAGATGGGGTTCGACGTCTACGCGTCTACGCCGGCTGAGGCCGGCGCCTTCACCGCCGCCGAGGTGGGCAAGTGGAAAGCGCTGGTCGCCGAAACGGGGATCGAGCCCGAGTAGCGATGCGCGACATCACGCCGGAGACGATCACGAGCGCCTTCGCGCGCTATGCCGAGCGGGCGCCGTCGGCACGCGCGCGCGAGCTGCTGGTGGCACTGGCCGGACATCTGCACGGGTTCGTCCGGGACCATCGCGTGACGCATGGCGAGTGGCAGGCGGCGGTATCGGCATTGACCCGCGCCGCCGCCATTACAGACGCGGATCGCAACGAATTCATCCTGTTCTCGGATCTGTTGGGCGTGTCGTCGCTCGTCGACATGGTCAACGCGCGCGCCGACGCGACCTCGTCGTCCGTCTTGAGGCCGTTCCATGTCGAGGCCGCGCCGCCGCTACCCGATGGCGGCGATCTCTGGCGGGGCCAGGCCGGCGAGCCGCTGGTTGTTGTGGGGCAGGTGGCCGATAACGCCGGCCGCGGCGTCGCCGGGTGCGTGCTCGATCTCTGGCAGACCGCCGGCAATGGCCTCTATGCCCAGCAGGATCCGGCGCAGCCCGCGATGAACTACCACGCACGGTTGGCCTGCGCGGCCGACGGCAGTTTCGCGCTCACCACTGTCCGTCCGATGCCCTACACCGTCCCGGATGACGGACCCGCCGGCGACATGTTGCGCGCGCTGGGGCGCGAGGCTTGGCGACCGGCGCACCTGCACATCATCGCTCGCGCCCCGGGCTTCGCCCCGCTGGTGACGGAGCTCTTTCCCGCCGATGATCCCTGGCTTGATCGTGATGCCGTGTTCGGCGTGCGGGCAGACCTCGTCCTGCCGTTCGAACGAATGAGGGATGCGCGGCAACTTCCGGCGCACCTTGTCGCGCGGGACCGCTTGCCGTCGGCATTCTGGGTGGTCCGGCCGGAGCTCACTCTCGCCCGTGTCTGAGGTCCGGGCTGCGCCTGCCGGCGCGATCGCGTTGCGAGGCGTGGACAAGACCTACGCCAACGGCACGCGCGCGATTGACGGCGTCTCGCTGGAGATCGCGGCCGGATCCTTCGTGAGCGTGCTGGGCCCCTCGGGATGCGGCAAGTCCACGCTGCTGCGGATGATCGCGGGACTCATCGTGCCTACTGATGGGCGGATCGAGACAGGCGCGCGTGGGCGCGAGATCGGCTTCGTGTTCCAGGAGCCAACGCTTCTTCCCTGGGCCACGGCTGAGGCCAATGTCGCGCTTCCCCTCCGGCTGATGGGCGTCGACGCGGCCGACCGGCGCGAGCGGGCACGACAGATGCTGGCGCGGGTCGGGTTGGAGGGTTTCGAGGGCGCGTGGCCGCGCGAACTGAGCGGCGGCATGAAGATGCGCGTCTCGATCGCCCGCGCGCTCGTCGATCGCCCGCGCGTGCTGTTGCTGGACGAGCCGTTCGCGGCGCTGGACGAGATCGCGCGACACCGCCTCAACGCGGATCTGCTCGATCTGTGGCGAGAGACCGGCGTGACCGTGGTGTTCGTCACCCATTCGGTTTTCGAGTCGGCATTTCTGTCGCAGCGTATCGTCGTCATGTCGGCGCGGCCGGGGCGAATCGTCGCCGATCTCGCGGTCGATACGGACCAGACGCGGGATGAAGCCTTCCGCACCTCACCGGCCTACGGTGCCACCTGCCGGCGCGTCTCGGACGCGTTGCGCGAAGCGATGGCAGCGTGATGTCCGGCGCCTGGTCCCGGTTCGCCGCGCCCGCGATCGTCGGGTTGGTCGTGCTTGCGGCGTGGGAAATCGCGGTTCGCACCGGCGGGGTGCCACCCTATATCCTGCCTGGCCCCCTGCTGATCGCGCGCACGCTGGTCGCCGACTGGGGCACGCTCGCACCGGCGCTCGTCGCCACGCTCCGGATCGCGGCGCTGGCCTTGCTGGCCGCCGTCGTGGTGGGTGTGGCGCTGGCGGTCCTCTTCACACAATCGCGGTGGCTCGAGCGGTCCTTGCTGCCCTATGCGATCGTCCTGCAGGTCACGCCGATCGTGTCGATCGCGCCGCTGATCATCGTGTGGGCGAACGATGTCACGCTCTCGCTTCTGATCTGCGCGTGGATCGTTGCGTTCTTTCCGATCCTCTCCAACACGATGCTGGGGTTGAACTCCGTCGATCACAATCTGCTGGGACTCTTCCAGCTCTACGGCGCGGGACGCTGGCGCACGCTCTTGCACCTCCGGTTGCCTGCGGCTTTGCCCTATTTCCTGGGAGGCCTCCGGATCTCCGGCGGGCTGGCGCTGATCGGTGCGGTGGTTGCGGAGTTCGTCGCAGGCGCCGGCGGCTCGGGCTCGGGGCTCGCCTACCGCATTCTGGAAGCCGGCTACCAGCTCAAGATTCCAAGGATGTTCGCGGCATTGGTTCTGATCTCGGCGGCGGGCATCGCTATCCACCTTCTTCTGGCGGCGCTTTCGCACCTCTTGCTGCGGCGCTGGCATGACAGCGAGGCGGGGCGCGCCCTCTAGCGCCGTTCTACCGGCGCGCAGCGCGCGCCATGAACACGCTGCACGCGCCGACGGCGATCGCGAGCAACGCATACCCCAGGGCATAGGAGCCCGTGGCGTGCAGGAGACCGCGGAACAACAGCGGCGACAGCAGCGGTCCGGCGAACACGAACATCGAGGTCACCGCGGTGAACTCGCCGGCGCGGCCGGGTGGGGCGCGGTAGGCGCTCTCGGCGATGAACACGCCGTTCCAGCCGACGGCGGTGCCGCCGATCACGATCCACACGGCGAGAACCAGCCAGCCTGGCCAGTGCGGCCCGGAGAAGGCCATCGCGAAGCTGGTGACTGCGATGATCGCGCCAAGGCCCGCCAGCACGAGAGCCGGCCGTCGCAGCGCGTCGGCGACCACACCCCAAAACACCCGACCGAACGCGCCCGCGATCGTCGCGGCGGAGAGCAGGGCGCCGGCGGCGACGAAATCCATACCAAGGCCGTCGACGGCATAGACAACCGTGAAGTTCACCACGATGGCCTGAGTCGCCGAGAACACCATCCCGATCGCGCACATGGCGCGCAGCACCGGATCCCGTAGCGCGAGGCGCACGGGCTCGATCACCTCGCTCCAGCTCGGGAGCAGGCGCGCCGGACGCGGGCCATCCGCGTGGGTATCGAGGGTCGCGCGCAGCGGTTCGATCGCCAATGCACCGACGAAGGAGAGCATACCGACGCCGGCGGCCGCGCCGCGCCAGCCCCAGTCCAGCGCGAAGGTCGGCAGGAGCGCGCCGCACAGCGCGAAGCCCACCGGCACGCCACTCTGCTTCAGCGAGAAGGTGACGTTGGCGAGGCGCGGCGGTGAGACGCGGGCGAGAATCTGTGAGCTCGCGATGGTGAGCGGACCCGATCCCAGCCCCACGACCAGCGCGGACACGGCGGCAAGCGCGAGATCGCCCGCGGCGAACATGAGCGACCCGACGCCGGCGATCGCGAGGCCGATCTGGGTGAAGCGGATGGGACCCAGCCGCCGGCTGAGCGCGCCCGCACCGACCGTCGACGCCAGCGCCGCGAGATAGACCAGCGACACATAGTAGGCGATGTCGGCCGGCGCCGCGCCGAGGGCGGGCGCCGCCTCGGGGGCCAGCACCGACGCCTGGTTGAAGGCGATGGTAGAGACGATCTGGATGGCGGTGAGCGACACCAGCGCCAGAAGGTAGACGCGCGTTCCCTCCGCGGGTCGCCTCATCGACCGCTGCGTCGGGCCGGCTTGCCGCGGCTGCCCGAGCCGGTGCGGACACCGCGGAACACCCGTGAGTTCTGCATCTTGCCGAGATTGACGTCGGCGTTGGCGGCACGCGCCTGGCCGGGCAGCTCCAGCTCGTTGGCCTCGAGGCGGCGGATTTCGTCGCGCAGGCGGGCCGCATCCTCGAAGTCGAGGTTGGCGGCCGCCTCGCGCATGCGTTTCTCCAGCGCGCCGATATGGCTCCGCAGATTGTGTCCGACCAGATGCGTGTCGCCGGAGACGCCGGTGTCAACCGTGTAGTGGTCGCGCTCGGCGGTGGATTGCAGGATCTCGGCGATGTTCTTGCGCACCGATGCCGGCGTGATCCCGTGCGCCTCGTTGTAGGCGGTCTGCCGCGTCCGTCGCCGCTCGGTTTCGGCCATGGCGTAGACTATCGAGTCGGTCTTCTTGTCGGCGTAGAGGATGACCCGGCCATCGATGTTGCGCGCGGCGCGGCCAATCGTCTGGACCAGCGAGGTGGGCGAGCGCAGGAAGCCCTCCTTGTCGGCGTCGAGAATGGCGACCAGCGCGCATTCCGGGATGTCCAACCCCTCGCGCAACAGGTTGATGCCGACCAGCACGTCGAAGGCGCCGAGGCGCAGGTCGCGGATGATCTCGATCCGCTCCAGCGTGTCGATGTCGGAATGCAGGTAGCGGCAGCGGATGCCGGACTCATGCATGTACTCGACAAGATCCTCGGCCATCCGTTTGGTCAGCACCGTCACCAGCACGCGCCGGCCGGCTTTCGCGCAATCGCGGCACTCGGCAATCAGGTCGTCGACCTGCTTCTCGACGGGCCGGATGATGACCACCGGGTCGATCAGGCCGGTCGGGCGGATGACCTGTTCGACGAAAGCGCCCTGCGTGCGGTCCATCTCCCAGGTGCCCGGAGTGGCGCTCACGAACAGAGTCTGGGGGCGAAGCGTATCCCACTCCTCGAACTTGAGCGGGCGGTTGTCGATCGCGGAGGGGAGGCGGAAACCGAACTCAGCCAGCACGCTCTTGCGGTTGAAGTCGCCGCGGAACATGCCGCCGATCTGCGGCACCGTGACGTGGCTTTCGTCGACGATCAGAAGCGAGCTCTCGGGGAAGTACTCGAACAGCGTGGGCGGCGGTTCGCCGGGGCGCCGGCCGGTGAGGTAGCGCGAATAGTTCTCGATGCCGGCGCAGGAGCCGGTGGTCTCCAGCATCTCGATGTCGAACATGGTGCGCTGTTCGAGCCGCTGCGCCTCGAGTAGGCGGCCCGCGCGGTTGAACTCGTCGAGCCGCTGCTTGAGGTCTGTCTTGATGCGCTGGATCGCGCCCTGCATGGTCGGGCGGGGTGTGACGTAGTGGCTGTTGGCATAGACCACGATGTCGCCCAGCGTCGCGGTGCGATCGCCGGTCAGTGGGTCGAACTCGGCGATGCTCTCGATCTCGTCGCCGAACAGCTCGATCCGCCAGGCCTTGTCCTCGTAGTGGGCGGGAAACAGGTCAACCGTATCGCCGCGCACCCGGAAGGTCCCGCGCTGGAAGGCGTTGTCGTTGCGCCGGTACTGCTGCTCGACGAACTTGCGCAGGAGCGTCGTGCGGTCCATGCGCTCGCCCTTTGTCAGGCGGAAGGTCATCGACTGGTAGTTCTCGAGCGGCCCGATGCCGTAGATGCAGGAGACCGACGCCACGATCACCACATCATCGCGCTCCATCAGCGCGCGCGTCGCCGAGTGGCGCATTCGGTCGATCTGTTCGTTGATCGAGGAGTCCTTCTCGATGTAGGTGTCGGTCCGCGGCACATAGGCTTCGGGCTGGTAGTAGTCGTAGTAGGACACGAAGTACTCGACCGCATTGTCGGGAAAGAATCCCTTCATCTCGCCATAGAGCTGGGCGGCCAGCGTCTTGTTGGGTGCCAGCACCAGCGCCGGCCGGCCGGTCCGCGCGATCACGTTCGCCATGGTGAAGGTCTTGCCCGACCCGGTGACGCCCAGCAGCACCTGGTCGCGTTCGCGGGCCGCGAGGCCCTCCATCAGTTGGCGGATCGCCTCGGGCTGGTCGCCGGCAGGCGTGTAGTCCGATTGCAGCCGGAACGCGCCGCCGCCCACGCGCTCGGGCCGCCGTTGGATGAACGGCATCTCAAGCGGCACGAAGGCAGCTGGGGCGGGCGCGCGGGACATGGCCCTTTATACGGCGTCGGCGGCCCGAATGGCGCGGGATAATCCCGCAAGACGGCCGCAGCGATCCGTGGCAAGCCTCGACCCGGATGGAGGGATTGCTCACCGGAACGTTCGTGGCGGCGGCGGCCGTGGCGCTGGTCGCCGGCACGGTGCGCGGCTTCGCGGGCTTTGGCGCTGCCATGATCATGACGCCCGCGCTCTCGGCGCTCTATGGGCCGGGGACCGGCATCGCCCTCTGCCTGCTGCTGGAGATCGCGGTCGCGCTGCCGCTCCTGCCGCGGGCGCTGCCGCTCGTGGAGTGGCGCCGCATCGTCGTCCTGGGCGGCGCGGCCGCGCTGCTCGCGCCGGCTGGCACCTGGGCGCTCACCCGCATCGATCCCGCGCCCATGCGCTGGCTGGTCTCGGCGATCGTCCTGCTGGCCGTGGCGCTCCTCGCCTCCGGTTGGCGCTTCCGCGGACGCCCTTCGACCGGCGCGACCATCGTGGCCGGCGCCTCGAGCGGGTTCCTGAACGGCCTGTCCGGCATGGCCGGACCTCCGATCGCCTTCTACTACCTCGCGGGCCAAGACGAGGCCGCCCGGGTTCGCGCCAACCTCACGACCTACTTCGTCGTGGTCGACCTCGCAGCGCTTGCGAGCTTCGGCGCCAACGGGCTGCTCTCCACCGATCTCGGCCTTCACGGCCTCGCGCTCGCACCCGCTGTCGTCGTGGGCGGCCTGCTGGGCGAACGCCTCTTCCCGCTCGCCAGCGAGGCCTTCTACCGCCGCCTCGCGCTCATTCTGCTGACGGCCGTGGCAATCGGTGCCTTGATCGTGTGACCGCCGCGGCGTAGCCCCGGATCATGCGCATCTGGGATACGCTGGTCGATGGCGCGACCCGACTGGTCATGGACGGACCGATCGGCGCGCTGCTCGGCGCGCGCCCCGCGCCGCCCGGCGTCCATCCCGGCACGCAGCAGATCGGCTTCACCATCGGCGTGATTGCGCTGGGCGCCAAGATGGCGCGGGTCGATGGCGCGGTGACGTCCGACGAGGTCGAGGCCTTCCGTTCGTTCTTTCGGGTGCCGGAAGGAGAGGAGGGCCATGTCCGCCGCTTTTTCGACCTCGCCAAGCGCGATGCGCTGGGCTTCGAGCCCTATGCCCGCCAGGTCGCTGCGCTGTTTCCCGACGCGCCGGAGATTCTCGAGGATGTGCTCGAGGGCCTGATCGACATCGCCCAGGCCGACGGCAAACTGGGCGAGGCGGAGGCCGCTTATCTCGCGCGGGTCGCCGACATTTTCGGCCTGGACTCCGCGCGATTCGAGCGCGCCAAGGCGGCGGCGCTGGGTGAGGCGTCGTGCGAGGCCTGCGCGGTTTTGGGTGTCGATCCCCTGGCGAGCGACGACGACATCAAGCAGGCATGGCTGCGGCTGGTGCGCGCCAACCATCCCGACCGGCTGATCGCGCAGGGCCTGCCCGACGAGGCGATCGCGCTTGCGACCCGCAAGCTGGCCGCCATCAATGCCGCCTACGATCGACTCCGCACCCAGCGGGCGGACGCCTGAAGCGAAAGATACCCTTCGCTCGTTGAGCCTGGCGGGCGCGGCGCCTATCGTCGGCACATTGGGAACTGTCGATTTTTCCGTCCGTTTGTCAGTTGGGGATTTCCGATGAACGCTCTTGTCGAGCCCGCCTCGCTCGCGGCGCCGCGCGCCGGTCGCTGCTTTTCCGAACAATTCACCATCACCGCCGAGGACATGGAGGGCTTCGCCGCCATCACGGGCGATCGCCGGCCGATCCATGCTGCTGCCGATTTCGCGCGCCAATCCGGCTTTTCCGGTCGGGTGGTCTATGAGGGCCTGGTCGTGGCTCGCCTCAGCCGGTCGATCGCGCGCTGCGGCGCGACGGAGACCGACGGACTCTGGGGCGAATTGCGGGTCGAGTTCCATCACCCCCTTCACGTCGGCGAAGCGGCGCTTCTGCGTCTCTCGGTCGACGAGGTGCTGCCCGAAAGCAGCGTCGCGTGCCTGTCCTTCCGGCTGGATACCGTCCAGCGCCCGGTCGCTTCGGGCTCGGTGGACATCTTGATGCGTGCCGTCGCTTGACGGCACGATGCGGGCGTGACGCCGCCCGCGCCCCGAGCCGACATTGATGCCCTGACCGGCGTGCGCGCGGTCGCCGCGCTCTGGGTGGTGCTGTTCCATGTGAGCGGGCTCTGGGCCGGTGAGATGCCGGTCGCGGGTCTTGGCTATCTCGGCGTCGATCTCTTCTTCATCCTGTCCGGCTTCGTGCTGGCACATGCTCACGCGGACTCTTTCCGGCGCGACCCCGTCGGGACCTACCCGCGTTTCCTCGGACGGCGCATCGCGCGCATCTTTCCGGTCTGGCTCGCGGTGCTCGCGCTCTTCGCGCTCAAGCACGATCTCTCCTGGGGCGAGTGGCTGGTGTTCGCCTCGCTGGCGCAATCCTGGGGACCGGTGCCCACGCAACTCGTCAATCCGCCGGGCTGGAGCGTCAGCCTGGAGTGGGCCGGCTATCTCGCGTTTCCCCTTGTCGCGTGGTTGCCGTGGCGCATCGAGGTGGCGTGGAAGGCAAGCGCGGCCGTGGCTGGGCTGCTGGGCGTGTTGTTGGCCGGCGGGCTGATGAATGGGGGCGGCAGCCTGCACGATGACGAGGCGCTCTATCCGCTGCGGTTCCTGACCGAGTTCACGATCGGTATCGTGTTGCGTCGCCTGGTCGATCTGCGCCGCGCCGAGACCGCGGGCGACTGGCCGGGCCCCGAGAACGCCGCCGCCTTCGACCGCTACGCCACGCGCCTGGCGGTCGGCGTCGCGGTGCTGGCGGTGCTGGTCCCACTCGGAGGCCGCAGCCTGTGGGCCGACCTGCTGGCGATTGGCGCCTTCGCCGCCGGGCTTTTCTTCCTCGCGTTGGCGAGCGGCCGGTTCTCACGGGCGCTAGCCGGATCAGCGCTGCGCTGGCTGGGCGAACGCTCCTATAGCCTCTACGTCGTGCACTGGCTCGTGCTCGAGATCTTGTGGGGACGGATCGATTCCGGTTTGATCCCGCGGGCAGCGGGCGCCGCCGCGATCGTCGCGGGCTCCATCGGCGCGGCGGCCGTCCTCTACAGCGTCATCGAGCGCCCGGCACGTGAATGGGCGAGACTGCGCCTGTCATGATCGACCATCCGTCCCCCAACCATGCTCCGCGCCCACCGGATCGTCCGGTCGATCTGTTGGTGCTCCACTACACCGAGCTGCCACTGCGGGAGTCGCTCGCCATTCTGACGGACGCGACGCGCGCCCATCGCGTCAGCGCGCACTATGTCCTCGCCGAAGATGGCGGCGTCTATCGGCTGGTGGATGAGCGTCGTACCGCCTGGCACGCGGGGCGCTCGCACTGGCGCGGACACGACGCGTTGAACACCACCTCGATCGGCATCGAGATCGTGAACCTGCACGGCGACCGGCACGACTATCCTGACCGCCAGATCGACGCCCTGATCGTGCTCTGCCACGGCATCCTCGCCCGTCATCCCGGTATCGTCGCGCGCAATGTCGTCGGCCACTCCGACATCGCGCCCCGACGCAAGATCGACCCCGGCGTGCGATTTCCCTGGCGGCGGCTGGCGGAGGCCGGCGTCGGCCTCTGGCCCACGGCCGATAGGCCGGCGTTCGACGGCGAAGTCGGCGCGGCGTTGCGGCGGTTCGGCTATCCGCCACCCGATCCGGTCACCGGTGCGACAGAGGCGGATGTGGTCGCGGCGTTCCAGCGCCGCTTCCGGCCGTTGCAGGTCGATGGCGTCGACGACCGCGAGACGCGCGCGCTGATCGCCGGCCTGCTTGACCGGGTCGAGCACCGGGCCTAGCAACACGGCGGGTCAGGTGGCTGGATGGCCGCGGCTGGACGGGCAACCGCACAGTCGAGGAAAGTCCGGGCTCCACGGAAACACGGTGCCGGATAACGTCCGGCGGGGGCGACCCCAGGGACAGTGCCACAGAGAAGAGACCGCCCACCGGGGTTCGCCCCGAGGCAAGGGTGAAACGGTGCGGTAAGAGCGCACCGCGCGACCGGCAACGGAAGCGGCATGGCAAACCCCACCGGGAGCAAGACCAAATAGGGGCGGCACGCCGGGCAACCGGCACGCGGGTTTCCGCGCCGTCGCCCGGGTCGGTCGCGTGAGGCGTCTGGCGACAGACGTCCCAGAGGAATGGCCATCCAGCGCCCTCGGGCGCGGACAGAACCCGGCTTACAGGCCACCTGACCCGCCGCTCTCCCTGTCACCCTGAGCGCCAGCGAAGGGTCCTTGGTTGGCATCCCAGATGCGGGGCTTGGTGGGGTAGACGCCACGGTCTGGCGGGCCCGGGGACGCACTTCTGGGGGTAACCTGCTGGTCCAAGCCACAATTTGCGGCCCGACAGAGGTCACGCCATAGGGATGGTGTATAACCACCTGGAGAAAAACGCTGATTCCGATACACGGTCGTTGCGTCCCGTGTTTTCCCATGTTATCCCATAAATGCCCGACGAGGGTACGCAACGGCGTGGGGCCTTGCGAGGGGTGAGGGGACGGGGCCGTGGCTTTTCGGTCCGAAATCCTGGTTAAGCTCGACAAGAAGGGGCGGGTCGCCTTCCCGGCCGCCTTCCGCGACGAGCTGCCTGACGGTCAACGCGACGGCTTCGTGCTGTATCGCTCGAACACCGTCGCCGGCCTCGTGAATGGCAACTCCCGCGCCGGCTTCGATGGCATGCTGGCGCGTCTTCGCGCCGAGGCGCTGGGTCCCAAGGCTTCGCTGAAGGCGGTTCTGGACGATGAGGCCTTCGATCCCGCCGGCATGATGTCAAGCCAGGCGCGCGAGATCCGCCTCGACCCGGACGGCCGGTTTGTCCTGCCGGAAGAGTTCATCGACATGCTGGACGCCCGCGCCGAGGGCGTCGTGCTGCTCGGCCGGGGCGAGAAGTTCCAGCTTTGGAACCCGGCGCGTTGGCAGGTTCGGCGCGAGGCCGATACCGCGCGCATGGCCGCCTTCCTGCGCGGCCTGGACGGAGCGGCGTGATGGATCACGTTCCCGTCCTCCTGCGCGAAGTCATCGAGGCGCTGCGGCCGCGCGACGGCGGGCTCTACCTCGATGCGACGTTCGGTGCCGGCGGCTACAGCGCGGCGCTGCTCGACGAGGCGCGCTGCGAGGTGATCGCGATCGATCGCGACCCCGACGCCATCGCGGCCGGGCAGACGCTGGCCGACCGGCACGCGCCGCGCCTGCGACTCGCGCATGGTGCGTTCGGCGACCTGTCCGACCTGCTGGTCGAGCGCGGCGTCGAGGCCGTCGACGGCGTTGCCTTTGATCTCGGCGTCTCGTCGATGCAGCTCGATCGAGCCGAGCGCGGATTCTCCTTCCGCCAGGACGGCCCGCTCGACATGCGCATGGCTCGCGAGGGTGCGTCGGCTGCCGACCTGGTGAACGAGACCGACGAAGAGGCGCTGGCCGACATCCTCTGGCGCTATGGCGAGGAACGTCGCTCGCGCCGCGTCGCGCGCGCCATCGCCGCTGCGCGTACCGAGGGCCCGATTCGCACCACGAGGGAGCTCGCGACCATCGCGCGTCGTGCCGTCGGCCCGCAGGGCCGCGACGCCAGCGATCCCGCAACCCGGACATTCCAGGCGCTGCGGATCGCGGTGAACGACGAGCTGGGCGAGCTGGAGCGCGGCCTCGCGGCGGCGCATGACGCGTTGCGGCCCGGCGGACGGCTCGCGGTCGTGTCCTTCCACTCGCTGGAGGATCGCGCAGTGAAGGAGTTCGTCCGCGCCCGTTGCGGTCGCGCCGCCGGTCCGTCGCGCCACGCGCCGCCGACCGTCGACGGGGCACCGGCGTCGCTGCGTGAGGTCACGCGCCGGCCGGTCGTGCCGTCGCCCGACGAAATCGCGCGCAACCCGCGCGCTCGATCGGCGCGGCTGCGCGTCGCCGAGAAACTCGCTTTGTCCGCGGAGGTCGCATGATCCACCGCGGTCTCGTCTTCTGGTCCGTCGCCGCCATCGCCACCGCGGTGGGCCTGTTCTCGGTCAAGTACCGGGTCCAGGATCTCGAGGAGACGCTCGACCGGACCAACCACAGGATCGTCGAGAGCCAGAAGGCCACGCACATGTTGCGGGTCGAATGGGCGCATCTCAACGAGGCCGAGCGTATCGAGCGCCTGGCCCAGAAACATCTCAAGCTCGAGCCGGCCACGATCCGTCAGGCCGCCCGGCTCGAACCCGCAAAAACCGATTCAGTCCCCCCACGACGCGAACCGCCACTTTCTTCCCCCCCACGTACGGGCACCGACGTCCCCTCGTCGAACATGCCCGGTGGCGGCCGCGTCGCAGCGGAGGTCGGCACTCCCCCGCCGACCTCCGCACCCCTTTCCCCGCAGCGTTCACCCGGACCCACGACGCCCCCTCGACCGGCCACGACAAAAGAGCCGGCACCACCGGGTCCGGGAGGCGAAGGCCTGGCGGCCGCCTCAATCGACGAACTCCTCCAGCGCCAAGGAGGAGAACGCCGGTGAGGTTCTGGCCCCGCCCAGGCTCGCCCGACCCGGCCGCCGCGCCCAGCGCGGCGGCCGGCGCGCGTCTCGGCACGCCGCAGGATCGTCTGAGGAGTGACAGCCAGGAAGTCGCGCGCCAGCGTATCGGCTACACGATTGCGATCTTCGGATTGCTGTTCGTCGCCATCGCGGGTCGCATGGGCTACGTGTCGCTGTTGCGCGACGGCGGCGAGCCGGTACAGCGTGTCGCCGCGCGTGGCGGCGCGTTGCAGGGCGAGCGCGCTGACATCGTGGATCGCAATAGCATTGTGCTGGCGACCTCGGTTCCCGTCATGTCGGCGTTCGTCAATCCACGCCTCGTGCTGGAGCCGCAGGACGCTGCGCGCCGCCTCGCCAGCGCCCTGCCCGAGGGCAAGCTTGAGGAATTTTCCGAAAAGCTCGAGGGTGACCGCAGCTTCGCCTGGATCAAGCGCGGCTTGAGCCCGGCCGAGCACGACCGCATCAACCGTCTCGGCATCCCTGGTCTCGACTTCCAGGCCGAGGAGCGGCGCATCTATCCGCAGGGCAGTGCGGCGGCGCACATCCTCGGTTACTCCAGCGTCGACAATGCCGGCCTCGCCGGGGTTGAGCGCTATTTCGAGCGCGAGCTGCAGGCCGGCGAGCCGCTCCAGCTCTCGATCGATCTCCGTCTCCAACGCTTCGTGGAGCAGGAGATCGCGCGCGCGGTCCGGAAGTTCTCGGCGATCGGCGCGACCGCGATCGTGCTCGACGCGACGAACGGCGAGATCCTCGCCATGGCGTCGCTGCCGACCTACGATCCAAACCGCGCGCGCACCATCACCAACGAGGCGCTGTTCAACCGCGGCACGCTCGGCGTCTACGAGCAAGGCTCGACGTTCAAGATCTTCAACACCGCCATGACGCTCGACGCCGGCAGGGCGACGCTCGACAAGATCTACGACGCGCGTGAGCCGATCAAAATTGACCGCTTCACGATCAACGACTTCCACGGCCAGAACCGCGCCATGACGGTGGCCGAGGTCTTCAAGTTCTCGTCCAACATCGGCTCCGCCAAGATGGCGATGGATGTCGGCGTCGAGGGTCAGCGCGCCTTCTTCGACCGCATCGGCATGCTGAAGCCGATTCCGATCGAGCTGGGCGAGTCGGCCGGGCCGCTCTATCCGCGGCACTGGATGAAGATCAACCTGATGACCATCTCCTTCGGTCACGGCATCTCGGTGACGCCGCTGCATCTGGCGTCCGGGACCGCGGCGATGATCAATGGCGGCATCCTGCACCGTCCGACGCTGGTGAAGCGCGCGGGCAAGGCTGATGTCGGGCGGCGGGTGGTGTCGGAGCGGACGTCGGTCGCGATGCGCCAGCTTCTGCGCCTCGCGGTCACCGAGGGCACCGGCAAGAGCGCCGACGTCGCCGGCTACGAGGTTGGCGGCAAGACCGGCACCGCCGAGAAACCCGGTCGGTCGGGCTACCGCGAAAAAGCCTTGATCAGTTCGTTCGTTGGCGCCTTCCCGATGAGCGATCCGAAGTTCGTGATCCTGGTATCTGTCGACGAGCCCAAGGGTCTCAAGGAAACCGGCGGCTACGCCACCGGCGGCTGGGTCGCCGCGCCGTCCTTCAAGGCCATCGCCGAGCACATCGTCGCGCTGTACGGCATTCAGCCCGGCGACTGGAAAGGCGGGCTGGCGCCGCTGCAGGTCGCGTCGGTCGCGGTCCCGCCGCCGCTGCCGGCGTCGGCGCTCACCAGTCGGGCACGACAGCGCACTGTCGATCAGCGCAAGGCACTGCCGGCTCGGGCCCCGGGGGCGGGGCCTGCGCCAGGAGAACGACGCCATGCGACTGAGTGAGCTCCTGCGCGATCTGGCGCCAGCGGGTCTCACGGTGGTGGGCCCCGATCCGGCGATTGCGGGCATGTCATTCGACTCGCGCGCGGTGGTGCCGGGCTTCCTGTTCGTCGCCGTCGCCGGCGCCCGTGCAGATGGTAGCAGCTTCATCGCCGATGCGCTGGCGCGCGGCGCCGTGGCCGTGTTGCTCGCCGCCGACGCGCCCGCGCCGCCGGTCGGCGCCGGCGTCGCGATGGTCCATTGTGCGGATCCCCGCGGTCTCGCGGCGCGTCTTGCGGCCCGGTTGTCGGGTGAGCCGCCCGCGCGGATCGCCGCCGTTACCGGGACCAGCGGCAAGTCGTCGGTCGTGCACTTCACCCGGCAGATCTGGGAGCGCTGTGGCCTTGAGGGCGCCAGTGTCGGCACGCTCGGCATCGTGTCGCGCGCCTACACGACCCCACCCGGCCTGACGACGCCCGATCCGGTGGTGCTGCATCGCGATCTGGCCGCGCTCAAGCGCAGCGGTGTCGACCACGTCGCGCTGGAGGCATCCAGCCACGGGCTCGACCAGCGGCGTCTCGATGGACTCCTTGTCGACGCCGCGGCCTTCACGAATCTGACCCACGAGCACCTCGACTATCACCGCTTGATGGACGCCTACTTCGCAGCGAAAGCGCGTCTCTTCACCGATCTGCTGAGGTCCGGCGGCACGGCGATCGTGAACGCCGACTCCGACCGCGCCGCCGAACTCGTGGCGCTCTGCGCACGCCGCGGTGTGACGGTCTGGACCTATGGACGCGCGGGCGAGGCCTTGCGGTTACTGACTTGCGAGCCCCACGCGACCGGTCAGAGACTGGGCGTCAGCGTCTTCGGCCAGCGCGTGGATTTCGATCTACCGCTGATCGGTGACTTCCAGGTCTCCAACGCCCTCGCGGCACTCGGTCTTGCGCTCGCCACGGGCGCCGACCGGGAGCGAGCGTTGGCCGCGATCGCGCATCTCGAGGGCGCGCCGGGCCGGCTGCAGCTCGCCGCCCGGCACCGCTGCGGCGCGCCGGTCTATGTCGACTACGCGCACAAGCCGCAGGCGCTGGAGGCGGTGTTGCTCACCTTGCGGCCGTTCGCGGCCGGTCGGCTGGTGGTCGTGTTCGGCTGCGGCGGCGATCGCGACCGCGCCAAGCGCCCGGTGATGGGCGAGATCGCGACGCGCCTCGCCGACATCACGATCGTGACTGACGACAATCCTCGCAGCGAACAGCCGGCCGCCATCCGATCCGAGATCGCCGGGGGCATTCCCCGTGAGCGTACCAACTGGCGCGACGAGCCGGCCGGCCGACGTGCAGCCATCGCCGCCGGACTGGCGTCGCTTTCGGGTCCCGCCGACCTGCTGCTGATCGCAGGCAAGGGTCACGAGAGCGGCCAGACGATCGGCGCGGTCACGCATCCGTTCGACGATGCGGCGGTCGCGCGCGAACTCGTGGCCGAGGCCGCATGAGCGCGCTTTGGACATCCGCGGAGATTGTCGCCGCCACCGGCGGCACGTTGCACGGCTCGCCGTTCGCCGCGAGCGGTGTCGCGTTCGACAGCCGCGCGGTCGCCACCGGCGATCTGTTCGTCGCCCTCGCCGGGACGGCGGCGGACGGACACGGCTATGTGGACGGCGCGTTCCAGCGCGGCGCCGCGGCGGCGCTGGTGTCGCGCGAGATCAGTGCCCGCGGCCCGGTCGTCCGCGTGAGCGACACATCGGCGGGATTGACTGCGCTGGCGCGTGCCGCCCGTCGTCGTTCGCGTGCCCGCGTGGCGAGCGTCACCGGATCGGTCGGTAAGACCAGCACCAAGGATGCGTTGCGCGCCATGCTGTCACCGCAGGGCCCGACCGAGGCCAGCGCGGCGTCCTACAACAATCACGTTGGCGTGCCGGTCAGTCTCGCCCGCCTGCCGGCGGAGGCCCGGTTCGGCGTGTTCGAGATCGGCATGAACCACCCCGGCGAGATCGAGCCGCTGGCGCGCATGGTAGAGGCCGATGTCGGCATCGTGACCAACGTGGCGGCGGTTCATATCGGTCACATGGGGAGCGAGGAGGCGATCGCCGACGAGAAGGCCTGCCTGTTCGCGGGCATGCGCGCGGGCGCCGTCGCTGTCCTCAATCGGGACAATCGCCACTACGATCGTCTCGCCGCTCATGCCCGTCGCTTTGGCGTTACTCGCATCGTCGATTTCGGGTGCGACGAGCGCGCCGCGGCGCGGTTGCTCGCCTGCAAGGTCGACGATAGCGGCAGCGACATCGAGGCCGACATCGAGGGCCGGTCGCTGCGCTATCGATTGGGTGCGCCCGGCGAGCACCTCGCGCTCAACAGCGTCGCGGCGCTGGCGGCGGTTCATTGCCTCGGCGCCGATGTCGCGACGGCCGCCGCCGCATTGCGCGGCTGGTCGGCCTCTCCGGGTCGCGGCGCGCGCCGCCGCTTGCCGTGGGCCGGAGGTGGCGTGGAACTGCTGGACGAGAGCTACAACGCGAGCCCCATCGCGGTGCGCGCGATGCTCGCCGTCTTCGCGCGCACGCTCCCGGGCCCGTCGGGCCGGCGCATCCTTGTTCTCGGCGACATGCGTGAATTGGGCGCGCACGCCGACGCCTATCACGCCGACCTCGCGCCGGATGTCGCACGCAGCGGCGCCGCGCTCGTCTTTACCTGCGGACCGCACATGAAGTCGCTTGCGGATCGGCTCGACGCCAGGGTGCGCGGCGCGCACGAGTCGGACTCGGCGGCGCTCGCGCCGGTCGTTGTGGCGGCGCTTCGCCCGGGCGATGTGGTCGCCGTGAAGGGGTCGCTGGGTTCGAAAATGAAGACAATCGTTGATGCGCTCGATCAGGCCAGCGCGGGGGGACGCTAGTCGATGCTCTATCATCTGCTCACGCCGCTTGCCGACCTGTTCGGGCCGTTCAATCTCTTCCGCTATCTGACCTTCCGGTCGATCGGCGCGTTCCTGACCGCGCTCGTTCTGAGTTTCCTGATCGGCGGAATGCTGATCCGTTGGTTGCGCAGCAAGCAGGCGCAGGGTCAACCGATCCGCGACGACGGTCCCGAAAGCCACGTCCTCACCAAGAAGGGGACACCCACCATGGGTGGGCTGTTGATCCTGATCGGGGTGCTGGTGGGCACGCTGCTGTGGGCCGATCTCACGAACCGCTATATCTGGATCGTGCTTGGTGTGACGCTGGCGTTCGGCGGGCTCGGTTTTTGGGACGACTATCTCAAGGTCACCAAGCTGAACCCCAAGGGTGTGTCGGGGAACCTGAAGCTCCTGGTGTCGTTGCTCGCCGCGATCCTGGCGGCGTGGTGGATCGCGGTCCTCTCGCCCGGGCAGCTGCGCCACATGCTGGCGCTCCCCTTCATCAAGGACGCACTGTTGCCGCTGGGGATCGTCGGATTTCTCGGCTTCTCGGCGCTCGTGATCGTCGGGGCCTCCAACGCGGTCAACATCACCGACGGTCTGGATGGGCTCGCGATCGGGCCCGTGATCATGGCGGCGGCGGTGTTCGGCTTCATTGCCTATGTTGTCGGCAACACGATCTACTCGGGCTACCTCTACCTCCATCACGTGCCACGGACCGGCGAGTTGTCCGTGTTGCTGGCGGCCCTGATCGGGGCCGGGTTGGGTTTTCTCTGGTTCAACGCGCCGCCCGCCATGGTGTTCATGGGCGATACCGGCTCGCTCTCGCTTGGCGGGGCGCTCGGCACCGTGGCGGTCATCACCAAGCACGAGATCGTGCTGGCGATCGTGGGCGGTTTGTTCGTGCTGGAGACGGTATCGGTGATCGTCCAGGTGCTGTCGTATCGCTGGACCGGCAAGCGGATTTTCCGGATGGCGCCGCTGCATCATCATTTCGAGAAGAAGGGCTGGGCGGAGCCGACCATCGTCGTCCGGTTCTGGATCATCGCCGCCATTCTGGCGCTGATCGGCCTCTCCACGCTGAAGTTGCGGTGAGCGGATGATCGATCTCGCCCCTCTGCGCGGTTCGAAGCTGGCGGTCCTCGGTCTGGCGCGGTCGGGCCTCGCCACGACCCGTGCGCTCGCCGCGGCCGGCGTGGATTGCGTCGCGTGGGATGACGACGCGGCGCGGCGGGCGACAGCCGAGGCCGAGGGCACGCGCGTGGCGCCGCTCCTGTCGCAGGACTGGTCGCGGCTGTCCTGCCTCGTGATCAGCCCCGGGATTCCGACCACCTTGCCGAAGCCCCATCCAGTCGCGGCAGCGGCGCGCGCGTCGGGCGTGCCGATCGTCTGCGACGTCGAGCTGTTGGCCGTCGCCTGTCCGCGTGCGCGCTACGTCGCGGTCACCGGCACCAACGGCAAGTCGACGACCACCGCTCTCATCGGCCACATCCTGGCCGCAGCCGGGCGGCGGGTGGAGGTCGGCGGCAATATCGGACGCGGTGCGCTCGATCTCGCGCCGCTGGCTGAGGACGGCGTCTATGTGCTCGAGCTCTCGTCGTATCAGCTCGAGTTGCTGCGGAGCTTCCACGCCAACGTGGCGATCTGGCTCAACCTCACGCCCGATCATCTTGATCGCCACGGCGATATGGCGGGCTACGCGCGGGCGAAGTTCCATGTCTTCGATCGGCAGGGTCCGGGCGATCTGGCGATCGTCGGTGTCGACGACGAACCGTCCCGACGCGCGTTCGACAGTCTCGCAACGAAACCCGGCCTCCGGCGCATCGCGATCCCCACCGACCTAGCCTTCGAGACGGGGCGCCTGATCGAAGCCGACGGGAACGTGATCGATTTCTCCGCCGCAAAGGCTCTTCCCGGCATCCACAACGCCCAGAATGCCGCCGCGGCCTTCGCCGCCTGCCATGCCCTCGGTGTTTCACGTGAAACGATCCGCGCCGCGATTCTGTCCTTTCCCGGTTTGCCGCATCGTCAGGAGCGGGTGGCTGAGGTCGCGGGAACCGTTTTTGTGAACGACAGCAAGGCGACGAACGCCGATGCCACGGCCCGGGCGCTGTCGAGCTATCCGACGATCTACTGGATCGCCGGTGGCCAGGCGAAGGAGGGCGGGGTCGAACCGCTCGCGCCGCTGTTCGGTCGCATCCGCCACGCCTTTCTCGTCGGCGAGGCCAGCGAGCTGTTCGCGCATCAGCTCGAAGGGCGCCTGCCTTACACGCGCTGCGGCGATCTCGAACGCGCGCTCGACGCGGCCAACGCCATGGCCGCGCGGGAGCGGGTCGACGGCGCGGTGGTTCTGCTCTCGCCGGCCTGCGCGTCGTGGGACCAGTGGAAGAGCTACGAGCACCGGGGTGACGCGTTCCGGGCGATGGCGCGCGCGCTGCCCGGCGCGCGCCCGATCGGGAGGGCGGCATGATCCAGGTTCCGCGCGATGACCGCAGCGTCATCGGCCAATGGTGGTGGACCGTCGATCGCTGGTCGCTGGGGGCCATCCTCGGCATCATGGCGTTCGGCGTCCTGCTCACGCTCGCCGCCTCGCCGCCAGCCGCCGAGCGCATAGGCGCGGACTCCTTCGTCTTTGCCAAACGGCAGTTTCTCTTCCTGCCGATGGCCTTGATCGTGATGCTCGGCATCTCCCTGGTTTCGCCGCCGCACGTCCGGCGGCTGGCGCTGCTGGTGTTCGCGGGCAGCGTGGTCCTGCTCGCGGCCACCTTCGTGATCGGCGTCGAGATCAAGGGCGCGCGGCGCTGGCTGTCGCTGCCCGGCTTTTCCAGCCTCCAGCCTTCTGAGTTCGTGAAGCCGAGTCTGGCGGTGATCTCGGCCTGGCTGCTCGCCCAGAGCCGCACCGAGCGTCGCGCGCCCGGCTACATCCTCTCGACGGTTCTCATCGGCGCGGTGTTGGGTCTTCTCATCCTGCAGCCCGACCTCGGCATGAGTGTGGTCGTGGCGGCGGTCTGGGCGGTGCAGCTCTTCATCGTCGGCCTGCCGCTCTGGATCGTGTTCCTGGGCGGCATCGCGGGCGTGGTCGGACTTGGCCTCGCCTACCTCTTCCTCAGCCATGTGCGCAGCCGCTTCGACCGGTTCCTGGATCCGACGACGGGCGACAACTACCAGGTCAATACCGCGCTCGAAGCCTTCATGAACGGATCGCTGGTCGGGCGCGGCCCCGGCGAGGGCACAGTAAAGGCGCAGCTGCCTGATGCCCATACCGACTTCATCATGGCGGTGGCGGGCGAGGAGTTCGGCCTGGTCGTTTGTCTCGTGATCCTTGGCCTCTTCGCCTTCGTGACGCTGCGCTCGCTCAACCGCGCCTCGCGCGAGACCAGCCTCTTCATCACGCTTGCCGCTTCGGGCCTCGCCGTCCAGTTCGGCCTGCAGGCCGCGATCAACATGGCCTCGACCGTCCAGCTCATTCCGGCGAAGGGCATGACCTTGCCCTTTGTGTCCTACGGCGGTTCGTCGGCGCTCGCGATGGCCATCTGCCTCGGCATGATGCTGGCACTGACTCGCGAGCATGCCGGCCTACGGGAGGCGGTGTGATGGCGCTTGCGGGGCCCATCGTGCTGGCGACCGGCGGTACCGGCGGCCACGTCTTTCCGGCCGAAGCTCTCGCGAGCGAGTTGAGCGCGCGCGGCATCGACTATGCGTTGTTCACCGACTCCCGCGGCAAGCAATGGCAGGGAGCGCTCGCAGCCCGACCGGTCCATCATGTGCGCGCTGCCAGCCCGTCCGGTTCGATTGGTCGGCGGATCGCCGCGCTCGGGCATCTGGCGCTGGGCTTCGTCCAGGCGTGGCGCGGCCTCGCCCGTGTCGCGCCCTCGGCCGTGGTCGGCTTCGGCGGCTACGCCTCGGTTCCAACCATGCTGGCCGCGCGTGTCCGTCGTCTGCCGGCGATGCTCCACGAACAGAACGCCGTTTTGGGCAAGGCCAACCGGCTCGCGCAGGCGGGCGCCACCACCATCGCCACCTCGTTCGTCGAAACGCGCCACACCGAGGCCTCGCGGGTTGCGCTGGTCGGTAATCCGGTGCGCGAAGCCGTGCGTGCGCTGGCCGGTCTTGGCTATCGTCCGCCGGCGTCGGGGCGTGCGGTCGACCTGCTCGTGTTCGGCGGCAGCCAAGGCGCCGGCGCGTTTGCGCGCGTCGTGCCGGCGGCCATCGAAGCGATGGCGTCTGATCTGCGCGTGCATCTGCGAGTCGTCCAGCAATGCCGACCCGAGGATGTCGAGGCGGCCCGCGCGTCCTACGCGCGGCTGGGTGTCCTGGCGGAGATCGCGCCGTTCTTCCGCGACCTGCCGCAGCGCATGGCGGCGGCGCATCTGGTGATCGCGCGGTCCGGTGCCTCGACAGTCGCCGAGCTGGCCACGATCGGCCGGCCCTCGATTCTTGTTCCGTATCCATTTGCCGCCGACGATCACCAGACCGCGAACGCGCGGGCGCTGGAGGCGGCGAGCGGTTGCGTCGTCATGCCGGAGACGGAGTTCACCCCGGCCGCGCTGGCCGAACGGCTTGCCGCGTTGGTCGCCGATCCGGCGCGCTTGTCGGCAATGGCCGCAGCCGCGCACGCAGTCGGCCGTCCTGACGCCGCCGCGCGGCTCGCCGATCTTGTTCTCGACCTTGCCCGGGGAGCCGGCCGATGAGAGCGATGCCCCTGGATATCGGCCTGATCCATTTCGTCGGCATCGGCGGCATCGGAATGTCGGGGATCGCCGAGGTGCTGCACAGTCTCGGCTACAAGGTGCAAGGCAGCGATCTGTCCGAGAGCGCCAACACCCGGCGCCTCCAGGACCTCGGGATCCGGGTTGCGGTTGGCCACCGTGCCGAGAATGTCGGCAGCGCGACCGTCGTGGTCGTGTCGAGTGCTGTCAAGAAGGGCAACCCCGAAGTGCTGGCGGCGCGGGCGCGTTTCGTGCCGGTGGTCCGCCGCGCCGAGATGCTGGGCGAACTCATGCGTCTCAAGTGGGCGATCGCCGTCGGCGGCACGCATGGCAAGACGACGACAACCTCGCTCGTCGCCGCGATGCTCGATGCCGGTGCGCTCGACCCCACGGTGATCAATGGCGGCATCATCAACGCCTACGGCACCAACGCGCGTTTGGGGGCGGGCGAGTGGATGGTGGTCGAGTCCGATGAGTCCGACGGCTCGTTCCTCAGACTGCCCGCCACCATCGCCGTCGTGACCAACATCGACCCGGAGCATCTCGACCACTACGGCACCTTCGACGCGCTACGCGATGCGTTCGTGCGGTTCGTGGAGAACATTCCATTCTATGGCTTCGCAGTGCTGTGCTCCGACCATCCGGAGGTTCAGGCGCTCATTCCACGGGTCTCAGACCGGCGGATCCTGACCTATGGTCTTGGCGCCAACGCCGATGTCCGCGCCGTCAATCTGCGGCTTGATCGTGGCGGAGCCGACTTCGACGTCGCGATCGAGAATCGTGTCACTAACCAGTCACGCATGATCGAGCGGCTGCGCCTGCCGATGTTCGGCCAGCACAACGTTCAGAACGCGCTGGCGGCGATCATTGTCGCGCAGGAGATGGGACTGCCGGACGAAACCATTCGCCGTGCGTTGGCGGGCTTCGGCGGGGTGAAGCGCCGCTTCACCCGGACGGGTGAGGCGCATGGCATCACGGTGATCGACGACTACGGCCACCACCCGGTGGAGATCGCGGCCGTGCTACGCGCGGCGCGACAGGCTTATGGCGGCACGGGTCGGGTGATCGCGGTCGTGCAGCCGCATCGCTTCACCCGGCTGGCCGCGCTCAAGGCCGAGTTTGCGGCCTGCTTCGGCGACGCCGACACCGTCATCGTGGCCGATGTCTATGCCGCCGGCGAATCGCCGATCGAAGGCGTCAACCGCGACATGCTGGTAGCGCTCGCCGGTCGTGCCGGCCATCGCGATGTCCTGCCGCTCGGCGCGCCCGCCGACCTTCCCGGTATGATCTGGCAGATGGCCCGGCCGGGTGACGTCGTGGTGTGTCTGGGTGCCGGCAACATCACGGCCTGGGCGCACGCGCTGCCCGGACAATTGCAGCAACTTGCTGCCCAACATGCAGGCCCGCGTCCGATCGCCAACGATCCGGGGGGAGCCGCGTGAGCGCCTTGCCGGCCCGGCACGCCCATCTGATCGACCGGTTGCCCGCCGTGCGCGGACGGCTGACCGCCGACGCGCCGCTCGGCGCGCAGACCTGGTTTCGCACCGGCGGTCCGGCGGAGGTTCTGTTTCGGCCAGCCGATGTCGAGGACCTGTCGAGCTTCCTCGCGGCACTTCCCGCCGATGTCCCGGTGACGGTGCTGGGTGTCGGCTCTAACCTTCTGGTGCGCGATGGCGGTTTGCGCGGCGTTGCCATACGTCTGATGCGCGGCTTCACGAGCGTCTCCGTTGACGGCGACACGGCGAGCGCCGGCGCCGGGGCGCCCGATCTCAACGTCGCGTTGGCGGCGCGCGATGCCGGCCTCGCCGGTCTCGAGTTCCTGAGCGGCATTCCCGGTACCATCGGCGGCGCACTGCGGATGAACGCCGGTGCCTATGGTGGCGAGATCGCCGACGTGCTGGTCGACGCCGACGCAGTCGACCGCACCGGGCGGCAGCATCGCGTTACGGCCGCACAGATGGGCTTCACGTACCGGCACGCCTCAGCGCCGGTCGACTGGATATTCACCGCCGCGCGGCTGCGCGGGCGCCCCGGCGATCCGGCCGAGATCGGCCGGCGCATTGCCGAGATCGACGCAGCACGCACCGACACCCAGCCGCGCACGCGGACCGGCGGCTCGACCTTCACCAACCCGCCGGGTCACAAGGCGTGGCAACTGATCGACGCCGCCGGTTGTCGCGGGCTGCGCATCGGCGATGCGCAGGTATCGGAGAAGCACTGCAACTTTCTCGTCAATCTCGGGCAAGCGACCTCAAGCGAGATCGAGTCGCTGGGTGAGGAGGTGCGTCGTCGCGTGTTCGATCGCGCCGGCATCCGGCTTGAGTGGGAGATCCGCCGCATCGGTGAACCCGGCGGAGGTGTTGCATGAGCGCCGCCGTTCGTCCCCGCGTCGGTCTGCTGATGGGCGGTTGGTCGCCTGAGCGCGAGGTCTCGCTGGTGAGCGGGCGGGCCTGCGCCGAGGGGCTGCGGGCTGGCGGTCACCAGGTTCTGGAGTTCGACGTCACCCGCGATCTCAGCGCGTTGCTCGCGTTTCTGCGGCCCGTCGGTGGCAACGGACCGGAGGTCATCTTCAACGCCCTGCATGGCCGCTACGGCGAGGATGGCTGCGTTCAGGGCGTGCTTGAGATCGTGGGCATTCCCTATACCCATTCCGGCGTGCTGGCCTCGGCCATCGCCATGGACAAGCCTATGGCGCGACATGTCTTCACCTCGATCGGGCTGCGCGTTGCCGAGGGTCGGGTGATCGAGCGGCACACACTTGCTGGTGGCGATCCCATGCCGCGGCCCTATGTGGTGAAGCCGATCGACCAAGGGTCGAGCGTCGGTGTTCATATCGTGCGGGACGGCGACAATCTCGCGGCGGTCGAGGCGGCTGAGGCCGAGTTCGGCGAGCGCGTGCTGGTCGAGCGCTTCGTGCCGGGTCGCGAGCTCACCGTCGCGGTGCTAGGCGAACGGCCGCTGGCCGTCACCGAACTTCGCCCGCGCACTCGCTTCTACGACTACGAGGCCAAGTATACAGACGGCATCACCGAACATCTCGTGCCGGCGCCGATCCCGGATGCCGTACGCGATCTCGCGCTCGACTGGGCTCTGGTGGCGCATCGCGCGCTTGGCTGCGAGGGTCTCAGCCGCACCGACTTCCGCTGGGACGACTCGCAGCGCGGCACTGACGGGCTGGTGGTGCTGGAGCTCAATACCCAGCCCGGCATGACGCCGCTCTCACTCGCCCCCGAGCAGGCCCGCTGGGCCGGCATCGATTGGCCCTCGCTCATGGCCTGGATGGTCGACTCCGCGCGGAGGCCGGCATGAGCACGAAGCCCCGGCGCGACTACGATCGCCGCAAGCGGCGCCCGGGCGCACGCAAGGCGGCGCGCCCCGTCTGGCGGCGTCCGCTGCTGTTGGGGTTGGTGGTGCTGTTGCTGGGCGGCGGTGGTGCTGGCGGTTGGTGGGCGTGGCGCGACGGCTGGTTGGTCGAGGCGGAGCGTCGCTTCGATGCCTTGTCGCTGCAGATCGTGGGCGCCGTGACTCCGTTCAAGCTCGCCGACGTGACGGTCATGGGCCGAGAGTATGTCGAGCGCGAGGCCATCGTGACGGCACTGGGCGTGCGTCACGGCGACTCGCTTCTGGGAATCGATTTGCAGGCCGCGCGGCAGCGGCTTGAGGCGATCGACTGGGTGGCGTCGGCGACCGTCGAGCGCCGGTTGCCCGATGCGCTGCATGTCACGCTGGTCGAACGTCGCGCCGTCGCGATCTGGCAGAACGGCCAGGAGTACACCCTGATTGACCGGCAGGGACGCACCGTCAGGGCCGAGCGCATGCCGCCGGGCGCGGAGTCGCTGCTGCTGCTGGGCGGTGCCGCGGCGCCGGAGCATGTCGGCGAGCTATTGCTGCTGCTCGCCACGGAGCCCGCGCTTGCGCCCCGCCTGCGAGCCGCCGTCTGGGTCGGCCAGCGGCGCTGGAATCTGATCCTCTCCGATGGAGTGGAAATCTGGCTGCCCGAGGAGGACGCGATCGCGGCGCTCCAGCGTGTCGTCCGCCTGGAGGCAGACCACCGGCTGCTGTCGCGCGAATACGGCGTCGTCGATCTGCGGCTGCCGGACAAGCTTTATCTGCGCAAGCGGGCACCAGCGGCCGAGCCGCTGCCCGGCCCGGTATGAGAACGACAATGAACGGCGAAGTAGCGTTTGTACGGGGGTAGACGTGGCGAAGACCAGGAACGGCGTTGTTGCCGCACTCGATATCGGCACCAGCAAGGTGGTGTGCTTCATCGCGCGCGTGTATGGGCAGGGGCTGCGTGTGGTCGGGATCGGCCATCAGGCGGCACTCGGCATGCGGTCGGGCAACATCGTGGACATGGAGGCCGCGACCCGCGCGATCTCATCGGCCGTCTCCACCGGCGAGGAGATGTGCGGCGAGCATGTGCGCGAGGTGATCGTTGGCGTGAGCGGCGGTTCGCCCGCCTCGCACAACCAGTCGCTCGAGGTCATGGTCGGCCATCATGAGATCGGCGAGCGCGACATCCGAAGGGGCCAGCAGCTCATCCAGCTTCCGGCCGAAACCGCCGACCGCGACATCATCCATTCGCAGGCGATCGGCTATTCGGTCGATGGCACGCCGGTGCGGGACGCCCGCGGAATGTTCGGCGAGCGGCTGGGTGTCGATGTCCATCTCGTCACGGCGCAGAGCGGCGCGATGCGCAATCTGCAGGTCTGCGTCCGTCGCGCCCATCTCGAGATCGCCGACCGGGTGACGGCGGCGCATGCCTCTGGTCTCAGCTCGCTGGTCGCCGACGAGCGCGATCTCGGCGTCACGTTGATCGATATGGGCGGCGGCACGACCTCGATCGCGGTGTTCTACGAGGGCAATCTCGTCCACGTCGATTCCATCCCGGTTGGTGGCGACCACGTCACGCGCGACATCGCGCGCGGCTTGTCGACCCCCGTGGCTCACGCCGAGCGCATGAAGACTCAGATCGGCCGCGCGGTGGCCAAGCCCAACGACGAGTACGACATCATCGACGTGCCGCTGATCGGCGAGGAGGAGCGGACGCGGCCCAATCACGTGCCGCGATCCATTCTGGTGGGCATCATCCGTCCACGCATCGAGGAGACGTTCGAGCTCGTGCGCAGCCGCCTCGAGGCCAGCGGTGTGGATAAGTTGGCCGGCGGGCGGGCCGTTCTCGTGGGCGGCGCCAGCCTGCTGGATGGCGTCCCGGAGGTCGCGGGCGCCATATTGAACAAGAAAGTGCGCGTGGGTGCGCCGCTGCGCCTCGCAGGATTGGCCGATTCCACTGGCGGTCCAGCGTTTTCCGCGGCCGCAGGACTGCTCGCTTACGCCCAAATGCAGCACGCCGCGACGCAGCCCGCGTCGGCGTCTCAGACCGAGGCGCCGAGAGGCCGTATCGGCCGCATTGGCAGTTGGATTAGGGAGAACTTTTAGGCAATATATTGTGTGGGATGAGGCAATCCCCAACAGGCTATTGATAAGAAACAAGAAAACCGGTGGCGGCTGAAGGGCATCCGCAAGAGAGGTCCAGGCCGTCGCTCCGGGCAGATATCCCCTCGATCTTGCGTGGAGAACGCCGAATGACAATCAACCTCAGCCTCCCCCAAAAGGAGTCGGAGATTAGGCCGCGGATCACCGTGATCGGTGTCGGCGGTGCCGGCGGCAACGCCGTCAACAACATGATCAGCGCCTCGCTCGAAGGCGTCGAGTTTATCGTGGCCAATACCGACGCTCAGGCGCTCGGACAATCGCTGGCCGACCGCCGGGTGCAGCTCGGCATCACCATCACTCAGGGGCTGGGTGCGGGCGCGCGTCCCGATGTCGGTCGCCAGGCTGCCGAAGAGGCGCTGCCGGAGATCCTGCAGTTGCTCGACGGTGCCAACATGGTGTTCGTCACCGCTGGCATGGGCGGGGGCACTGGCACCGGCGCCGCGCCGGTGATCGCGGCGGCTGCGCGCGAGCAGGGGATCCTGACCGTGGGCGTGGTCACGAAGCCCTTCCACTTCGAGGGCCGGCGCCGCATGCAAATGGCGGAGCAGGGCATCGAGGAGTTGGAGAAGGTGGTCGACACGCTGATCATCATTCCCAACCAGAACCTGTTCAAGATCGCCAACGAGAAGACGACGTTCGCCGACGCGTTCAAACTGGCGGACGACGTGCTCCACATGGGCGTACGGGGTGTCACCGACCTGATGGTGATGCCCGGTCTCATCAATCTCGACTTCGCCGACATCCGCACCGTGATGGCCGAGATGGGCAAGGCGATGATGGGTACCGGCGAGGCCGAGGGACCGGATCGTTGCCGCGTCGCTTCCGAGTCGGCGATCTCCAACCCGCTGCTGGAAGACCACTCGATGAAGGGCGCCAAGGGCGTGCTCATCAACATCACCGGCGGTCTCGACATGACCTTGCATGAGGTCGACGAAGCGGCCAATCGCATCCGCGAGGAAGTCGATCCCGACGCCGACATCATTTTCGGCTCGACCTTCGACGCCAGCATGCAGGGTCGCATGCGGGTTTCCGTGGTCGCGACGGGAATCGCGGCGGCGGCCCAGCAGGCGCCGGCGCCGAACTACATCCAGGTGACGGAGACCGCGCGGCCGATGCAGACCGGCCAACCGGCTTTCAGCCGTCCGACCGCGCCGATGCGCAGCGCGGCTCCGCCGATCATGACGGCGCCCCAGGCGGCGCCCGTCATGGCACCCGCTCCGGTCGTGGCGGCGGCACCCGCCGCGCCGATCATGGTCGCGCCCGTCATGGCTACTCCAGTCATGACCGCCCCCGTTGCCGCCCCGATTGAGGCGCCGGCGCCGATCATCGCCGAGGCTCCCGCGATCGTGCCGTCCATCCCGGTGGCTGAGCCGGTGATGGTTGCGGCCCCGATCCAGGCCGCGCCCATTCAGGCCGCGCCTGTCATTGTCGCTCCGGCGCCGGCGCCCGCGCCGGCCCCACATAAGCCGCTGGTCGATGAGACTGATTGGCGGGTGACCCGTCCGGCTGCCAAGCCGGCAATCCGCGCGACGGAGCCGGCTGCGCGTCCCGCGGCGCCGCGTCCCGTCGCGAGCGAGTCGCGGGCGCCCAGCCTGTTCCAGCGCATCACCGGTGCGTTCGCGCAACCCAAGGCGGCGGTCCCCACCGCCGAGGCGGCGCCGATGCACGCGGCGCCGGCCGCCGAGGTCGCCGCCAAGCCGGTGCCGATCCGCCCTGCGGCGCCGCCGGCCCAGGCGACCATCGGTCTCGACGTCACGGAGCGGGCCAAGCCCGCGCGCGACGATGACGACCTGCAGATCCCCGCGTTCCTGAGGCGCCAGGCCAACTGACGCGGGTAAACGTTCCACCACGCATCCATTGGAGGGGCCCGCCGTGGCCCCTCTTTTTTTGGCGGTCGCATGCTATAAGACCGCTACGATGCGGATGAATTTCAAGACCGGACCTTTCTCGTCGGCGCGACGCGCCACCGCGGTGGCCGCTTTCGTGGCGGCGGCCCTGGTTGGCTGCAGCTCCCGCGAAGACGCCTATGTCGAGCAGCCGGTGGAGACGCTCTACAACACGGCGCTCAATCATCTGGGCGGGCAGCAGTACAATCGCGCGGCAAAGGCGTTCGAGGAAGTCGATCGCCAGCACCCCTATTCGGTCTGGGCCACCAAAGCGCAGATCATGTCGGCCTTCGCCTACTATCAGGGCAACGCCTACGACGACGCGATCATCTCGCTCGACCGCTTCATCCAGCTTCATCCGGGGCACCGCGACGTGCCCTACGCCTACTATCTGAAGGCGCTGTGCTTCTACGAACAGATTTCCGATGTCGGCCGCGACCAGCGCATGACGCAGCTGGCGCTCGAGGCGCTCGCCGAGGTCGTCAAGCGCTTCCCCGATTCGCCCTACGCTCGCGATTCGCGCCTCAAGGTCGAGCTGACCATCGACCATCTGGCCGGCAAGGAGATGGATGTCGGCCGCTACTACCAGAAGCAGGGCCAGCTGGTCGCCGCCATCAATCGCTATCGCTCGGTGATCGAACGCTACCAGACCACCACCCACGTGCCCGAGGCTCTCCACCGGCTGGTCGAGGCCTATCTCGCTCTCGGCGTGCGCGGCGAGGCCCAGCAGGCGGCGTCTGTGCTCGGCCACAATTTTCCGGGCAGCGACTGGTACGCCGACTCGTTTTTCCTCATGACCGGCGAGGACCTGCGGCCACCCGAAGCGAAGCCGCGCGGTATTCTCAGCCGCATCTTCTGATCCCGCGATGCTGCTCTCGCTATCGATCCGCGACTTCGTGCTGATCGAGCGGCTGGAGCTCGACTTCGCGGGCGGCGGGTTGATGGCGCTCACCGGCGAGACCGGTGCCGGCAAGTCGATCCTGATCGATGCCTTGGGTCTGGCGCTGGGCGCGCGCGGCGACGCCGCGATGGTGCGGCAGGGCGCGACCCAGGCGAGCGTCACAGCTGTTTTCGAGCTCGAGGCGCGCCATGAGGCACGCGCGGTGTTGGCTGAACTCGGCATCGACGATGAGGCGACGCTCACGCTGCGGCGGACCCTGGCGAGCGACGGCCGGGGACGCGCGTTCGTCAACGATCAAGCGTCGTCCGTCGCCACACTGCGCCGGCTGGCCGACCTGCTGATCGAGATCCAGGGACAGGCGGAGCAGCAAAGTCTCAACGAGCCGGCGCTCAACCGAGGCATCCTCGACGCCTTCGGCGGCCTGGCATCGGATGCCGGTCGTGTGACCGCCGCCTGGACCGCTTGGCAAACGGCGCGGACCCGGCTTGAGGAAGCGACCGCGGCGGCACAGGCGGCGCGACGCGACGAGGATTTCCTGCGCCACGCCGTCGAGGAGCTGCGACGCCTTGCGCCACGACCGGGCGAGGAGGGCGAGTTGGCCACCGAGCGCGCCGTGCTGCGCGAAGGGGGTGCGCTGGGCGAGGCCGTGGCGCAGGCGGTGGCCGAGTTCGGGCGTGATCGCGGAGTAACGCAGGTCCTGCGTCTCACGCATCGGCAGATCGAACGTGCCGCGCCGAAGGCGGGCGGCCGGCTCGACGAGGTGCTGGCGGCCGTGGAGCGAGCGCTGAGCGAGGCGACCGAGGCGGAAGCGCAGCTTGAGGCCGCTGTCGGGCGTGTCGAGTTCGATCCGGCGCGCCTGGAGAAACTAGAGGAGCGTCTGTTTGGACTGCGCGCGGCGGCGCGCAAGTACGGTGTCGGCGTTGATGCGCTTGCCGACCATTTCGCGTCGCTGGAGGCGCAGCTCGGGCGAGTCGAGGGCGGCGAGGCGGCGATGCGGGATCTCACGGCGCAAGTGGCCAAGGCACGCGCCGACTACGTCACCGCGGCGGCCGCGCAATCCGCCGGGCGCGGCAAGGCGGCGACCCGGCTCGACAAGGCGGTGAACGCCGAACTTCCGCCCCTGAAACTGGAGAAGGCGGCCTTCCGAACCGCGATCGAGGCGCTGGACGAGACCGAGTGGTCGGCGCACGGCACTGATCGCGTCCGGTTTCTGGTCTCGACCAACCCCGGTGCGACGCCGGGACCGATCGGGCGCGTCGCGTCGGGCGGCGAGCTGTCGCGCTTCTTGCTCGCGCTCAAGGTGGCGCTGGCGGGCAAGGGCGGGGCCGACACGTTGGTGTTCGACGAGGTCGATGCCGGGATTGGCGGCGCCACCGCAGCGGCCGTCGGCGAGCGGCTGCGAAAGCTCGCGCGCGCGCGCCAGATTTTGGTCGTCACTCATTCGCCCCAGGTCGCCGCGGTTGCCGACCAACATCTGCTGATCCGGAAGACCACCAAGCGCAACACGGCCACCACCGATGTCGTGCCGCTTGACGCCGCGGGGCGGCGTGAGGAGATCGCGCGCATGTTGGCGGGATCGAGCGTCACCAGTGAGGCGCGTGCGGCCGCCGAGCGGCTGATGTCGGCGGCGGGCTGACGCCGTGTCGCGTGCGGCCAAGCTGGTGGCAGCCATCGCAGTGTCGGATCTGACCGAGCGCCAGGCGCGGTCCGAGCATGCCCGCCTCGCGCAGGAGATCGGCCGCCACGACAAGCTCTATCACCAGCAGGACGCGCCGGAGATTGCCGACTCCGACTACGACGCGCTGCGACGGCGGTTGAACGAGATCGAGACGCGGTTTCCCGGACTGTCGGATCTCGCGAGCCCCAGCCGGCGGGTGGCGCCGCCGCCGGTGGAAACCTTCGCCAAGGTCGTTCATGCCAAGCCGATGCTGTCGCTGGACAACGCCTTCAGCGAGGCCGACGTGACGGAGTTCGTGGCTCGGGTGCGGCGCGCGCTGGAACGCGACATCGAACTGGCGGCGGACGCGGAAGTGGCGCTGGCGTGCGAGCCCAAGATCGACGGCTTGTCGATCAGCCTCCGCTACGAGTCGGGCGTGCTGGTGCGCGGCGCCACGCGCGGCGACGGGGCCGAGGGTGAGGACGTCACCTCTAATCTGCGCACCATCGCGGATATCCCGGCAAAACTGCGCGGGCGCGTGCCGGCGGTTCTCGAAGTACGCGGCGAGGCCTACATGGAGCGCGCCGCTTTCGCCGAGCTGAACGCGCGCCAGGCGGCGGCGGATGAGAAGCCCTTCGCCAATCCGCGCAACGCAGCCGCGGGCTCGCTGCGCCAGCTCGACCCCACGATCACCGCGGCGCGTCCCTTGCGCTTCTTCGCCTATAGCTGGGGCGAGGTTGATCGGCTCGGCTGGGAGCGCCAGTCCGAGTTTCTCGAACGGGCGGCGGGTTGGGGCTTCGCGGTCAACCGCCGCTCGGCGGTGTGCCGCTCGGTCGCCGAGACGATGGCCTACTACGCACGTCTCGGCGAGGAACGCGCATCGCTGCCCTACGACATCGACGGTGTCGTCTACAAGGTCGACCGGCTGGACTGGCAGGAGCGGCTCGGATTCGCGAGTCGCGCACCGCGCTGGGCGATCGCCCACAAGTTCCCCGCCGAACAGGTGCGCACTCGCCTGCGCGCGATTTCCATCCAGGTGGGGCGCACCGGCGCGCTGACGCCGGTCGCCGAGTTGGAGCCGGTGAGCGTCGGCGGGGTGATGGTCGCGCGCGCGACCCTGCACAATGCCGAGGAGATCGCGCGGCTGGATGTGCGGGAAGGCGATCTGGTCACGATCCAGCGCGCGGGGGACGTCATTCCGCAGGTGCTGGCGGTCGTGCTGCCGGAGCGGCCACGTGGCGCCAGGCCCTACGCTTTTCCCGAAAGCTGCCCGTGCCCGTTGAAGACACCGGTCGCAGCGGCCGAGGGCGGCGTGGTGCGGCGCTGCTCCGGTGGGCTGGAATGCCCGTTCCAGCAGGTCGAGCGGCTGCGCCACCTGGTGTCGCGCCAGGCATTCGACATCGAGGGGCTGGGCGGCACGCATATCGAGGCGTTCTGGCGCGACGGCTGGATCCGGACGCCCGCCGATCTGTTCCGGCTGCCCGCGCGCGAGACCGAGATCGCCGCGCGTGAGGGATGGGGCGAGACGTCGGCGGCGCGGTTGGTGGGTGCGATCGAGGCGCGGCGCACGATCGGCTTCGACCGGTTCCTGAACGGCATTGGCATTCCGCTGATCGGCGAAGCGACGGCCCGCCTGCTGGCCGAGGAGTATCGCGACGCCGACGCGTGGCTCTCCGAGATGCTGGCGGCGGTCGCGGAGCGCGCCGCGCATCCCGAGACGATCCGCAAGGAGAAAGCGGCGGTCGAGGTGGGGCCCGCCTTCGGGCGGCTCTGCAACATCGACCAGATCGGTGTCACCACGGCGGACGCCATGGTCGCGTTCTTTGCCGAGGGCCGCACCGTCGAGGTCATCCGCGACTTGCGCGGGCAGCTCACGGTGCAGCCCTACGAGCGGCGCGTGATCGGCGACGGCAAGCTGAAGGGTGAGGTCGTGGTCTTTACCGGCGAACTGAAGACGGCGGGCCGCGACGCCGCGAAGGCGCGCGCCGAGGCGCTGGGCGCCAAGGTGACGGATTCGGTCTCGCGCAAGACGACGCTGGTGGTGGCGGGCGAGAAGGCCGGATCGAAGGCGCGTAAGGCGGCCGAGCTGGGCATCCGCACGCTCACGGAGGCGGAGTGGCTGGCGCTGGCCGGCGAGTCCTGACCGCGCCGCTTCAGAGCGGCCGGGTCGCCGACCGCAGCCAAGTCCGCGCCTCGGGTTCGAGATCAGGGGCCAGCGCCTCGAACACCCGCGCGTGATAGGCGTTCAGCCAAGCGCGCTCGGCTTCGTTCAGCAGCTCCGGTGCGACGCAGGCGAGATCGATGGGCGCCAGCGTCAGCGTCTCGAATTCGAGGTAGCGCCGGTCGGCGCCCGCGATTTCGACGTCGCGCACCGCGATGAGGTTCTCGATGCGTATGCCGTAGGCGCCGGTCTTGTAGTAGCCGGGCTCATTGCTGACGATCATGCCGGGCATCAGCGCCACGCTGTTGGCCGCTTTCGAAATGCGGTGCGGGCCTTCATGCACCGAGAGATAGGCGCCCACGCCATGGCCGGTGCCGTGGTCGTAGTCGAGGCCGGCTTGCCAGAGATGGTAGCGGGCCAGTGCATCGAGCTGGGAGCCGGTCGTGCCCACGGGAAAGCGCGCGGTGGCAAGCGCGATGTGTCCCTTCAGGACGCGCGTGAAGCGATCGCGCATCTCGGCGCTCGGGGTGCCGACGGCGATCGTGCGCGTGATGTCGGTCGTTCCATCGAGATACTGGCCGCCGGAATCGACGAGATAGAGGCTGCCGGGCTCGAGCGTGCGCTCGGTCGCGGGCGCCGCTCGGTAGTGAACGATCGCGCCGTTCGGCCCGGCGCCGGAGATCGTGTCGAAGCTGAGGTCGCGAAGCGCGCCGGTGTCCTCGCGAAACCGCTGAAGCCGGTCGGACACCTCGATCTCGCGCAGCCGACCCGACGGCGCCTCGCGCGCCAGCCAATGGAGAAAGCGCCCGATCGCGGCGCCATCGCGCCGGTGGGCGGCGCGCACGCCCGCCAGTTCGACCGCGTTCTTGCAGGCCTTTGGGAGCGCCACCGGATCGGCGTCGCGCACGATCTGCCCGCCCGCCGCCGCCAGCCGACGCGCGGCCCAAACCGGCGCGGTCGAGGGTTCGATCAGGATTCGCTTGCCAGCCGTGGCAAGCCTGTCCAGCGCATCGCCCAGCGCGTCGGGCGCGGCGAGCGTCACCGCGTTGCCGAGCCAAGCGCGCGTCGCAGGCAGCAGCTTGCGCCCGTCCATATGCAGGTCGACATGGCCGTCGGCATGCAGCAACGCGAAGCCCAGCGCGAAGGGCGTGCGCGGCAGGTCGCCCCCGCGAATGTTGAGTAGCCAGGCGATCGAGTCCGGCGCCGTGAGGAGCGCGATGTCGGCACCCTTGTCGGCGACGATCCGGCCCACCCGGGCGCGGCGCGACTCACTGCTCTCGCCGGCATGGACCTCGTCGTGCAGACGCACCGCGCCCAGCGGTGGCGGCACGCGGTCTTTCCACACCGCGTCGAGCGGGTTGCCCTCGGTCGCCACAAAGCTGCCGCCGGCCCGCGCGCAGGCCCGCGCAAACCGCTGCTCGCCATCGACCGTCTGCAGCCAGGGATCAAAGCCAAGCTTGGCGCCCTTCGGCAGATTGGCGGAGATCCACGCCTCGGGTGACTGCTCCGGTATCTGGAGCGGTACGAAGGCGTCGACGTCGACCTGGTGCCGGACCTGCAAGGTGTAGCGGCCGTCGATGAAGATCGCAGCGCGATCCGACAGCACGATGGCGAGGCCGGCCGAGCCGGTGAAGCCCGTCAGCCAAGCGAGGCGCTGCGACTGCCGCGCGACATACTCGCCCTGGTGCTCGTCGGCGCGCGGCACGACGAAGCCATCGAGCCCGCGCCGGCGCAGCTCCGCCCGCAGATCGGCCAGCCGCGCCGACGGCGCGGGCGCAATGCCAAGTCCGTCGTCCACCGCCGCCAAGCGCGCGCGCCAATCGATCAGCGCTGACCGGGTCGCCGGATCGGCGCCGGGTTGCACGAGGTCGAGCCATTCCGGTCCGGCGAGGCTCTCGGGGGCGGCGGCGATGCCGCGCATCAACCTATCGAGAGCTTGCGGGTCGGTGTGGCCGGCGAGCCGCAGTCGGGTGGTCAAATCGGAGGGCGGGGTGGTCATGGCGCGGCACCCTAAGGGTCGGTCCTCCAGAGGGCAATCGCCGCATCAATGTTGCGTCGCACAACGTCTTGCAGTCAGATTCGATGCCATGCATTGCGCTCATGGCAGCTGTAGATTGGGCAGTTCTACACAATCAGCCTCTCCGACCCAGATTGCATCTGTGCAAATGCAGCAATTCTGCTGCGGCGCACTTTGGATGGAGAGTGAGATGAAGAGCGAAGCGATCCGGACGTTCGAACTGCTGGCGACCGAAGCGGCGCCCGCGGCGAAGCGTCCTGAGGTCAGCTTTCCCGTGGATCTGGCCGACCGCCGGATGGTCGAACTGCGTGCGCGCTACCAGCGCGCCGAGATCGTGTCCGAGTTCCTGGTCGACGGCCTCTTGTGGATCGGGCGCGGCGTGAAGGCGCTGGCCAAGGGGTTCGCCGCGCGTGCTCGCCTGGTCGCGGCAGAGCGTCAGCTGGAGGCGCTGGATGATCGTATGCTGGCCGATCTCGGCGTGAAGCGCGGTGACATTCCGTTTGCCGTTCGTCGCGCCCCGCAGGGTGTGGCGCCGGAGTTCGGCGGGGTGGCCCATGTCGTGCCGGCCGCCAATCTCGACATGCACCGCGCGGCGTGACCAACACACCTTGAACGTCAAAGGGGCCGGCTTGTCCGGCCCCTTTTTCATGTCCGTTCCAGCAACAGCGAGCGCCAGTGATCGCCGCCTGTCTCCAGATCGAGTCGGGAGCGAAAGCGGAAGCCCGCGCGCTCATAGGCGTCCAGCACGTCGGCCGCCTGCTCGACCAGCAGGCCGCTCAGAACGACGCGCGCGCCCGCTCGCGTGGCCCGTGCGAGGTGCGGCGCCAGCTCGATGAGGGGCGCCGCCAGAATGTTGGCGACCAGCGGATCGAACGGGCCCGCGCGCGAGATCTCCTCCGAATCGAGCCCCGACGCGACCGCAAAACGACACAGAGCGCCAACGCCATTGTCGGCGGCGTTGCGAGCGGCCACCGGGATCGTGGCGGGATCGTTGTCGCTCGCGAGCACCGGGCGTCGCCAAAGTTGCGCCATGGCGATCGCGAGGATGCCACTGCCCGTGCCCACATCGATGGGTTGGGCCGTCGGGCCGACATCGAGGCCCGATAGCAACTCTAGACAGCCTCGTGTCGTGCCGTGGCTGCCGCTACCAAACGCCGAGCCCGCGTCCATGCGGATCGCGTGGAGGTCGGGAGGCGCGCGCCCCGGATCATGCGAGGGGTGGAGCCAGAAGCGGCCCGCGCGAAGTGGCCGGAACGAGCGCTGGTTCTCGGCGACCCAGTCCACAGGCGGCAACTCCACGACGTGGGAGTCGGGCCGGGGCAGACCGGCCGCATCCGCGACGCGCGCGATCACCGCGGCGATATCGCCCGGCATCGCGTCCGCGACGATCGTGATCTCCCACGCCGCACCACGCCGGCGCTCGCGAAGACTCAGAACACCTTCGAGCGCGACGGTGGGAGCCTCAAGTGCTGCTTCCCAAACAGCTCGTGCGGCGGCTTCGACTTCGAACCGGACTTGAACCAACGGCATGGGAGGTCAATAGCGCCGACGCGTGTGTGGGGCACGATCTATCTCGGCGACGGGCCGCATCCCATGCGCCGGGCCCCGTTCGAGGGTGCCGCTCAGTCGGCGAGGTAGAGTGCGCGCTCCGGCGGCAGGGCGATCCCGACATGCGCGCCGACATCGTGAAGGTCCCCGCCGGACTGGAACGGAACATCGACCACGACATCGGACTCACCGACGCGTAGCGCATACCGAACCGTGGCGCCGAGAAACTCCCGATGGACGATCGTGCCCGCGATCGGCGCATCGGCAGCAAGGCTTGCGTGCTGCGGCCGGAACATGAGCTTGGCGCCGGGAGGCGGGACGGCACCCGCCGCCAGCGGTATCCGGGCGCCGCCGGCCAACGTGAAGGCGCCACTGGCTACAGTCCCATCGAGGATGTTCGCCGCCCCGAGAAAGCCCGCAACGAACAGGTTTGCGGGCCGCTCGTAGAGCTCCATCGGAGTGCCAACCTGACGGATCGACCCGGCCTCCATCACCGCGATGCGATCGCAGATTGAGTTGGCCTCTTCCTGGTCGTGGGTGACGAAGATCGTCGTCAGGCCGAGGCGCCGCTGCAGGGCGTGCAGTTCGCGTCGAACGCTGACGCGCATCTTGGCGTCGAGGTTGCTGAGCGGCTCGTCGAGCAGCAGGACTTTCGGCTCGACCACGATGGTGCGCGCAACCGCGACGCGCTGCTGTTGTCCGCCGGAGAGCTGCGAGGGTCGCCGGCCGGCGAGGTGGGCCAGTCCGACCAACTCGAGGGCGGCCTGCACGCGGCGCTCGATCTCGGGTCGCGGCACGCGCCGCTCTTCAAGTCCGAACGCGACGTTGGCGGCGACGGTCAGGTGCGGCCACAGCGCGTAGCTCTGGAACACCAGACCGACATCGCGCTTCCACGGTGGCCGGCCGGAGACGTCGGTTCCACCGATCCGCACCGATCCGCGATCGGCTTCGGCAAAGCCCGCGATCAGTCGCAACAATGTTGTCTTGCCGCAGCCGGAGGGCCCCAGGAACGCGAAGAACTCGCCGGGGCGAATCTCGAGGTCGATGCCCTTGAGGACGCGCGTCGTGCCGTAGGCAAGCTCGACACCCTCGATCCGGACATCGACGGGCGCCGCGGGGCGTTCGGTGGGGGTCATGGCGTTTGCCTCACAAGTCCAGTCCGTGGGCGCGTTGCGAGCGGTCGACGGCGCGCTGGGAAAGCCATGTGCCGATGGCCACGATCAGTACGGCGATCACGCCGAGCGCGGCGCCGGCGCCGCGCCCTGCCGGTGTTTGCATGAAGACGTACAGCCCGTAGGCAAGCGGGGCGTCGGCGTTGGTCTGCACCAGCATGAGGACCGCCGACAGCTCGACGGAGGCGGTGGCGAAGCTGGTGACGAAACCTGCGAGCAGGCCACCCGTCATCAAGGGAATGACGATCCGGCGCACGGTGCGTGTTTTGGTGGCGCCGAGATTCTCCGCTGCCTCTTCAAGGGCGATGGAGATCTGCTGCAGGGCGGCATAGGCCGAGCGCAGCGCATAGGGCAGGCGCCTGATCGCCACCGCCAGCACGATCACGATCCAGGCCGAGGCGAGCGATGAGCCATCGGGCAGCTTGACGTCATAGAAGGTGCGCAGATAGCCAATCCCCACCACCACGCCGGGCACTGCGAGTGCGGCCGTCGCCGCCCAGTCCAGCACCTGCCGGCCCGGGACACGCGTGCGCAGCACCAGATAGGCGATGATCCCGCCCACGACGACATCGATCAGTCCGGCAAGTGTCGCATAGAGGAGCGTGTTCTTGATATAGATCGAGCTCTCGCCCAACACGCGTGTGTAGTGCGCGAGCGTATAGCCGTCGGGCAGCGGACTGAACGACCAGACGGTGGCGAACGATAGCATCAGCAGCCCGACATGGGGTGCGAGCACGATGAGCAGGATCAGGATCACGATCGCATAGGCGATCGCGGCCTCGCGCGGTCCGAGGGTCCGCTTGGCCAGTCCGCCACCGCCGCGCTGTGCGGTGGCGTAGTCGCGGCCCTTCATGCTGCGCGCCGCCAGCCACATGGTGAGGACCGACACCGCGATCAGCACCACCGAGATGACGTAGCCCATGGGATCGGCGAGGCCGATCGACGTGATGCGCAGATAGGCCTGGGGCGCCAGCATCTCCTTGACGTTGAGCAGGAGCGGCGTCGCGAGGTCGTCGAACACCTTGACGAAGACCAGGCTGGCGCCGGCGATGTAGCCCGGCATGGCGAGCGGCAACGCGATGCGGCGAAACAGGCGCAGCCCATGAGCGCCCAGATTCTGGCCCGCTTCTTCCATCGACCGGTCGATGCTGCGTAGCGATGTCGAGAGATTGACCAAAATAAAGGGGAAATAGTGGATCGCCTGAAGGAGAATGACCCCGTTCAGGCCCTCCATGATGCCGATCTTGAAGCCGAACAGGTCGTCGAGGACCAGATTGAGGCTGCCGTTCCGTCCGAACAGGAGCTGCATGGCGACCGCACCCACGAACGGCGGCATGACCAGCGGCAGGAAGCCCAGCGTCTGCACCAGCACGGCGCCGCGAAACTCAAAACGCGTCGTGAGGTAGGCCAGCGGCAACGCGAACGCCGAGGCGATCACGACGGTCATCGCCGACACATAGAGCGAGTTCCAGAACGACCGGACGAAGAGATCGGTCCTGGCGAAGTCCGCGAAGTTCACCAGCGTGAAGGCGCCGGTGCCCTTCTCGGTGAACGCGACATAGACGACGGTGGCGACCGGGAGGATCAGGAACAGGAAAAGAAACGACGCCAGCGCCGCGGCCAGCAACAGCTGGCCGGGCGATCCGGTGCGCCAGCGAGCGCTCACCGGGCGAGCTTTAGCGCTTCCTCAGCCTTGGCCTTGGCCTGGGCGTAGCGCTCCTTGGCGAAGCTCGCCCATTGCTGCTCAAGCTCGGCCTGGCGCGCGGTTTTCTCGCGCCCGCCGGCGAAGGCGGCGCGAATCTCGGGAGAGGCGGCCTGGGCGTCAGTGATCGGCATCGCGGCGACCAGGTCGCGCGCTTCGCTGACCAGCTTGCGCGCGGCGGCATTGTCCTTCTTCGCCAGCGCCGCCTCAGCCTCGTGCAGGGCCTTCGTCGTGGCCTTCAGCGCGTCGATCTGGAAGGTGATGAGCTGATCGAACAATACGTCGACGGGTGCGGTGCGCCGCTCGGACAGGAGCGCGTCGAAGGTGAGCAGCGACTGCAGCCGCTGGTCCTTGAACGGGTTGGGATACTCGGCCGGTGCCTTGGCGTACGTTTCGGGACGCACGGGCAGGCGACGGATCGTCGGCTCGAGCAGAGTCTCCTGGCCTGCCGGCGACAACAGGAACTCGATGAAGGCCTCCGCACCGGCGCGGTTGGGTGCATTGGCGACGATACCGACGTTCGCCGGGACGAGCGTCGTGACGGTCGGATAGACGAACTTCACCGGGAAGCCGGCGCCCTGCGACGAGAACGCGAAGAAGTCGATCACGACACCAAAACCAACCTGACCCGAGTTCACCGCGTCGGGAACAGCGAAGGAGCGGTCGGTGACGTGGCGCAGGTTGCCGGAGATTTCCTTGACGGTGCGCCAGCCCTTTTCCCAACCCTCGCCCTGCAGGATCGTCTCGATCGTGAGATGGGTGGTGCCGGACCGCGACGGTTGAGAGATAGAGACGTGATCGAAGTAGGGCGCCTTCGCGAGGTCCTGCCAGTCCTTAGGGGTAGGCAGCCGGTTGGCCCGGACGTAGCGCTCGTTCCACATGATGCCGTAACCCGACGCCGCGAATCCCGAGTAGAAGCCGTCGCGGTCGTTCACCGGATACGACCCCACCTTTTCGGCCACGCCGCGCGCCTTCGGCTTGTAGGCGGCCAGCAGCGATTTCGACTTCAGAACCTCGAAGGCGTCTGGCGCCGAGGCCCAGAACAGGTCGACCTGATTCGATGACCTGGTTTCCTCCAGGAACTTCACGCCCGCGTTGGTGTTGCGGTTCTGAACCTCCAGCGTGGCGCCGGGGACGGCCTTCTCGAAGGCGCGCTTGAGGGGATCGGTCACATCTTTCGAGAATGAGGTGACCACCGTGACCTTGCCGGTCTGGGCCGCAGCCGGCCAAGCCGCCACCGCGAGCAGGGTCGTGACAAGAAGAGTGGATCGAAGCATGCGATGTCCCTGGCTTTCGAGAGAAGTCCGATTTCAGGCCGGTTCGACGAAGGAGTCGAGTACCTTCTTGGCACCGGCCTTGTCGAAGGCGATGTCGAGTTTGTTGCCGTCAATGGCCACGACCTGACCGTAGCCGAATTTCTGGTGGAACACGCGCTGACCGACGGCGAGATCCAGGCGATCGCCTGAGTCGGCGCGCCGGTCGTCCACAGTCTCGTCGCGGCGCTGGCGTCTTGTGCGCGCCGTCCCAAGGCTCTCGTACTCAAAGCCGTCGACCGCCTCGCGCAAGCCGCGCTGATGGCCTGCCGAGTAGGTGGCGTAGAGTCCGGCGTCGCTGCTCTCGTCCATTGAGTCGCCCGGCAATTCGCGCAGGAAGCGCGAGGGAGTCGCGGCTTGCCACTGATTGAAGATGCGGCGATTGGCTGCGAAGGAGACATAGGCCCGCTTGCGGGCTCGGGTCAGGCCGACATAGGCCAGCCGGCGTTCCTCCTCGAGACCCGCCTGACCCTTGTCGTCCATCGCGCGTTGGTTCGGGAAGAGGCCCTCTTCCCAGCCCGGCAGGAACACCGTGTCGAACTCCAGCCCCTTCGCCGCGTGCAGCGTCATCAGGCTGACGGCGTCCCCGTCAGCGTTGGCGGCATTGTCGGTCAGGAGTGCGACGTGCTCCATAAACGCCGGCAAAGTGTCGAACTCCCGCAACGCGGCGATCAGCTCCTTCAGATTCTCAAGTCGCCCCTGCGCCTCCACCGAGCGGTCCGCGCGCAGCATGTCGGTGTAGCCCGATTCGTCCAGCACGGTCTCCGCTACCTCGACGTGGCTCATGCCCTCCAGCATCGTCCGCCAGCGGTCGAAACCGGCGATCAGATCGGAGAGCGACTTTCGCGGACGGCTCTTCAGCTCGTCGGTCTCGAGGGCAAGCCGGGCCGCCTCGACCAAGGGCACGCGCCCACTGCGCTGAATAGAGCGCAGGGTGCGCAAGGCCTGCTCGCCGAGGCCGCGTCGCGGCGTGTTGTAGATGCGCTCGAAGGCGAGATCGTCCGCCGGCTGGACGATCACCCGGAAGTAGGCCAGGGCGTCGCGAATCTCCTGTCGCTCGTAGAAGCGCGGGCCGCCGATCACGCGGTAGGGCAGCCCGAGCTTGATGAAGCGCTCCTCGAACTCGCGCGTCTGGAGCCCCGCCCGGACGAGAATGGCGATCTGCCCCAACGGATGGCGGTCGCGCTGCAGCGCTTCGATCTCCTCGCCGATACCGCGTGCCTCCTCATCGCCATCCCAGACGCCGCGCAGCCGGACTTTCTCGCCGTCCTTGACCGCGGTCCACAGGGTCTTGCCGAGGCGGCCAGCGTTGTGGGCGATGAGGTGCGAGGCCGCGCTCAGGATGTGCGGGGTGGACCGGTAGTTGCGCTCCAGCCGGACGATGGAGGCGCCGGGGAAATCCTTCTCGAAGCGAAGGATGTTGCCGACCTCGGCGCCGCGCCAGCCGTAAATCGACTGGTCGTCGTCGCCGACGCAGCAGACATCGCGCGTGCCCTGCGCCAGTAATCGCAGCCAGAGATACTGCGCGACGTTGGTGTCCTGGTACTCGTCGACCAGCAGGTGCCGCAGACGCCGGTGGTACTGGGCGAGCACGTCCGGGTGTTTCTGCCAGAGCGTGACGCAATGCATCACGAGGTCGCCGAAATCGGCGGCGTTCACCGCGAGCAGTCGCTCCTGGTACTGGCGATAGATGTCGGCGGCCCGGCCGTCGGCGAATTCACTGGCATCCTCGCCGCCCACCTTGTCCGGGGTGAGCGCGCGATCCTTCCATCGCTGGATGATTCCGCTCAGAACGCGCGGCGGCCATTTTTTGTCGTCGATCCCCTCGGCCTCGAGCAGTTGCTTGATGAGGCGCGTCTGGTCGTCCGTGTCGAGGATCGTGAAGCCGCTCTTCAGGCCGACCAGCTCTGCATGGCGACGCAGGATGCGCACCCCGATCGCATGGAAGGTGCCGAGCCACATACCCTCGGCGGCACCGCCGATCAGGCCGCTCACCCGGTCCATCATCTCGCGTGCGGCCTTGTTGGTGAAGGTGACGGCGAGGATCTGCGAGGCGCGGGCGCGGCCCGAAATCAACAGGTGGGCGATGCGCGTGGTGAGCACACGGGTCTTGCCGGTGCCGGCGCCCGCCAGCACCAGCAGCGGGCCGGCATCGTGGATGGCAGCGGCGCGCTGCTCGGGGTTCAACCCCTCCAGATGGGCGAGCGACGCCACCGCGCGGGCCGGCGCCGGCGGCGACGGAGCGTCGGTGAGGTCGAACGGATCATCCGGCGGCGACATGCGCGATTGTATAGCAATGGCGCCTGTGGACGCCTATCCTCGGATCCGCCACGAAGGAGGCGGGTGAGCGGGATGACCGGCAATCGCGGTTTTTGGGCGCGAGCACGGGCCAACGCCGATAGCGAGGGCTCGGGAGGCGGGACGTCGAGCTTGCCGCCGGCAGTCGCGTCCGCCCTGCCGTCGGTCGTTGGCCTTGCCGCGCGCATCCCTGAGGACCGGCGGACAGCCCGGACGCTCGGCACGGAGCGCGAGGGGCATGGCATCTTGATCGACGACGATGGGCTGATCGTCACCATCGGCTATCTCATCATGGAGGCTCAGTCGGTGACGATCACCGACCTTTCGGGCCACGAATTGCCGGCGCGTATCGTCGGCTACGACTACGAGAGCGGGTTCGGTCTGGTCCGGACGCTGCGCCCGCCGGCCGTGGGACCGATTCGCTTCGGCGATTCCGATTCGCTCGATGTCCGGAGCGAGGCCTGGGTCGCGGGTGTGGGCGGTGCCAAGGCATCACTGAAGGTGCGGGTCGCCGGCCGGCGCGAATTCGCCGGTTACTGGGAATATCTGCTCGATGATGCGCTGTTCACGGTGCCGGCCTATCCGCTGTGGGGCGGCTCTGGGCTCATCGGGCAGGATGGCACATTGCTGGGCGTTGGATCGCTCCTCGTGCAGGAGGCGCTGGGTCCGGGCGCGCCCGCGTTCCCGGGCAACATGTTCGTTCCGATCAACCGCCTCAAGCCGATCTTCGATGAGCTTCTGGCGAATGGGCGTATCAGCACGCCACCCAAGCCGTGGCTTGGCGTCTACACGATGGAACACCGCGGACAACTCGTGATCGGCGGTATCGCGGAGGGCGGTCCGGCGGATCGTGCCGGTCTGAAGCAGGGCGACGTCCTGCTGGCTCTAAACGGTGAGGAACTCGACGAGGTCGCGGAGTTCTATCGTCTGCTGTGGGCGGCCGGCCCTGCCGGTGTGCCCCTGAGTTTCCGGCTACAGCGCGACAGTGATGCCTTCGACATGACGATCCGTTCGGGCGATCGGATGAAGTACCTCAATTTCGAATCCAGCCTGTGAATTGTTGGCGCCTCGGTGCTTTGACGGGGCCGTCGACCGGTCGCTAGTTTGGCCCGGCACCATACAGGGGAACGGGATGGCCAAAGCCTTCGCCTCGCAGGCGGATCTCGCCGACAAGAAAATCACGTTCAGCCGGATGTCGGATCATGCCTACGCCTTCACCGCCGAGGGCGACCCCAACACGGGAATCGTGATCGGCGACGACGCGGTCATGGTGATCGATACCCAGGCGACCCCGGTGATGGCGCAGCAGGTGATCGAGCGCGTGCGCAGTGTCACGGACAAGCCGATCCGCTATGTCGTGCTCACGCACTACCACGCGGTTCGGGTGCTGGGCGCTTCGGCCTACGAGCCGCAGCACATCATCTGCTCGGAAGCCACCCGCGAGATGATCGTCGAGCGGGGCGCGCAGGACTACAAGTCCGAGGTCCAACGCTTCCCGCGGCTTTTCCAGGCGGTCGAATCGGTGCCCGGGCTGACCTGGCCCACGATCGTCTTCAACGACCGCACGTCGCTGTGGCTCGGCAAGCTTCAGGTCGACATCATCCATGCGGGGCGGGGCCACACCAAGGGCGACACGATCGTGTGGCTGCCGCAGGATCGTGTGCTGTTCAGCGGCGATCTCGTCGAGTACGGCGCGGCGCCCTACTGCGGCGACGCCCACTTCAAGGATTGGCCGCAGACGCTGCAGAAGCTGCGCGACCTGCGCGCCGACGCGCTGGTTCCGGGTCGGGGCGACGCCCTGATGGGCGAAGCGGCGGTTGAGGAGGGGTTGGCCGGCACGCAGGCCTTCTTGACCGACCTCTATCGCGTCGTGTCGGACCGGGTCGCCGCCGGCGACGATCTGCGCGCGGTCTATGAGAAGACTTACGCGGCGCTCCAGCCGCGCTACGGCAACTGGGTGATTTTCGAGCACTGCATGCCGTTCAATGTCTCGCGGGCCTTCGACGAGGCCAAGGGGCTCGACCATCCGCGCATCTGGACGGCCGAGCGCGATATCGAGATGTGGCAGTCGCTGGAGCGCGCCGCCTGAGCGCCCGCCGATGGGCTCCTACGCCTACCGGGCCTATCCCTACCGCCGGCCGCCCGAACTGGACGGCACCGCGACGCGACGCGGCGTAACCATCGTCGGGGCTGGCTTGGCCGGTCCGACGCTCGCGCTGTTGCTGGCACGGCACGGTGTGCCGTCGCTGCTGCTCGACGAGGACGACACGGTGAGCGTCGGCAGCCGTTCGATCTGCCAAGCCAAGCACACGCTGGAAGTCTGGGACCAGATCGGCGTCGCCGCCCCGGTGGTGGCCAAAGGCGTCACCTGGGACCAAGGCGAGGTGCTGCTGGGAGAACGGCCGATCTACCGCTTCCATCTCCAGCCCGAGCCCGGCCACAAATTCCCGGCCTTCGTCAATCTGCAGCAATACTATGTCGAGGAGTACCTGTACGCGCGCTGCCTCGCCGAGCCGCTGATCGAGCTGCGGCCGCGTCACAAGGTGGTCGGCATCGACAACGGCGCAGAGGGAGTGACGCTTTCGGTCGAGACGCCGGACGGAACCGTCCCGATCGTGTCGGACTGGGTCGTGGCGTGCGACGGCGTGCGTAGCGCCATCCGCCGCCTGCTCGATCTGCCGTTTCCCGGCGAGGTTTTCGACGATCGCTTCCTGATCGCCGACATCCGCTTGCGCGCCGAACTGCCGGCGGAGCGGCGCTTCTGGTTCTATCCGCCGTTCCATCCCACCAACTCGGTGTTGATGCATCGTCAGGCCGACGACGTGCTGCGTGTGGACTTCCAGCTCGGTCGCGATGCCGATCCTGTCGAGGAAGCCAAACCGGAGAACGTCGATCGCCGGCTGCGCGGCATGTTCGGCCCGGATGCCGAGTGGGAGCACGAGTGGACGAGCGTCTACACCTTCACGTGCCGTTCCCTGGACCGCTTCGTCCATGGCCGTACGATCTTCGCCGGCGACTCCGCGCATGTCGTGTCGCCTTTCGGTGCGCGCGGCGGTAACTCCGGTGTCGATGACGTCGACAACCTCGCCTGGAAGCTGGCGCGTGTCGTGCGGGGGGAGTCATTTCAGGCGTTGCTCGATAGCTACGACATCGAACGCCGCGCGGCGGCGCGCGAGAACATCCGGCAGTCGACCCGCAGCACCGATTTCATCACGCCGAAGTTCGCCGCGTCGCGCGTGTTCCGCGACGCAACCCTCGCGCTCGCCCGCGACTATCCGTTCGCCCGGGCGTTCCTCAATAGCGGGCGGTTGTCGGTGGCGACGGCGGCGCCGGGCTCGCCGCTGTCCACGCCCGATATCGACGCGGACTGGACCGGCGGCCCCGCACCCGGCGAGCCGATGATCGACGCGCCGCACACCAACCGATGGCTGATCGATCAAGTCGGGAAGGGCTTTGCGCTGTTGGCATTCGACGCCGACGGACTTCGCCCGCCAAGGGATGTCACCGTGGTCGCCCTGTCAGCATCCGGTGTGGCGGCCCGGCGATATGGTGCGGCACCGGGCACGGTGTACCTGATCCGGCCGGATCGCTATGTCGCCGCGCGCTGGCGACAGCCCAACGACGCAGTAATTGAAAAGGCATGGCGTCGGGCCTGCGGGGAGGGGAGGGCATCATGACAGCGGCTAGTGGCTCGGGCCTGCGGCGCGACCTCGCGTTGAAGCGGCCCGACGATGTCTACAACGCCATCGTCGACGCCCATCGGGACCTCGACGACGCTGCGTGCCGGGCTTTCGATGCCCGCCTGATCCTGCTTCTCGCCAATCAGGTCGGCGACGATGCCGCGGTGCTCGCCGCGATCGATGCCGCGCGGGAGACCGCGTGAGCCGACCGCTGGAGGGACGCCACGCGCTGGTGACCGGCGCCGCGCGTGGCAACGGTGCCGCCATCGCCGAGGGGCTGGCGGCCGCGGGCGCGCACGTCCTGCTCGTCGACATCGATGGCGCGGGTGCGCGACAGACGGCCGAAGCCATCGTCGCGCGCGGCGGTCGGGCCGATGCGGCGACGCTCGATGTCTGCGATGCCGACGCCTGCGCCGCGCTGGCCGAGAAGGGGCGGCGGGAACGACCGCTCGATATCCTGGTGAACAACGCCGGCATTCTGGTGCGCGCCACGCTGGACACGGAGTCCGGCCGCACTGACTGGGAGCGCACCCTCTCGGTCAATCTCCAGGGGACCTACAACGTCACGATGGCGTTCCTGGACCAGCTCAAGGCCCGGCGCGGCTGCATCGTGTCGATTGCCTCGGTGAACGCCTATGCCGCGCCGCGCGGCAGCGGCGCCTACAACGTGTCCAAGGCGGCGCTGGTGCAGTTCACGCGCTCGCTGGCGAGCGAACTCGCCGCCGACGGTGTTCGGGTGAACGCGATCGCGCCCGGCATCATCGCGACCGACATGACCGTCTCGACCCGCAGCGAGCCCGGTCGACTCGAGGCGTATCTGCGGCACGTCCCGATGCAGCGGGTCGGCGAACCGCGCGAGCTCGCGGGACCGGTCGTGTTCCTGTGTTCCGACGCCGCGAGCTACGTCACCGGCGCGGTCCTGCCTGTCGATGGAGGGTTTCTTGTCGTCTGACCTCGTCGTGCGCGACGCAACGGCCGCCGACGCGTCGCTGCTGCACCGCTTCTCCGTGGCGCTCGCGACGTACGAGGACGAACCGGACGCCGTGCGCGCGACGCCGGAGACCCTGGCGCGCGACGGATTCGTGGCTAACCCGCAGTTCGGCGCGGTGATCGCCGAGCGCGGCGCGACGGCGGTCGGCTTCGCCCTGTTCACGTTCAACTACTCGGTGTGGAGCGGTGCGCGCGGCATCTTCGTCGAGGATATCTGGGTCGAGCCGGCGGAGCGTCGTGGCGGTGTCGCACGGGCGTTGCTGGCGGCGCTCGCCCGCGCCTGCGCCGCTCGCGGCTACAAGCGCATCGATCTCAATGTGCTCGACTGGAACAGTGCCCGCGGCTTCTACGAAACGCTCGGCTTTCGCTGGATCCGAAACTGGCTCCCGTATCGTCTTGAGGGCGAATCGCTGATGCGACTGGCCGAGATCACTTCTTCGCAAGACTGATCGTTCGTCCGGCCTTGGCCGGCTTCGCGAGGGCGTGGTGCGTCGCCCAGATCGCGTCGAGGCGTTGGCGAGCCCAATCAGGCCACGGTGCCGAGCGGCGGCTGGCATGGTCGATGTTGATCACGACCGTCTCGTTCGTCGCCGCGAGATAGTTCAGTTCGGCATGATGCATCTCGTGAAAGAGGTGCACGCGTTTGGCGTCGCGGTCGAGCAGCTGTGTTGTAAAGCGCATCGGCGCGTCCTGGCGCATCTCTCGGTCGTAGGTCACGTGCGTTTCCAGCACGAACGTCATGCCGTGCTTGCCGTCCACGTAGGATCGGCCCAATCCCATGTTCCGCATGAACGCGCCTGAGGCCTGGTCGAAGGCGGCGACGTAGAAGGCGACGTTCATGTGACCGTTCCAATCGACCCACTCCGGCAGCACTCGTGCGCGGTGAACCGCAAGCGGTGCGTCGAGGACCAGTTCAGGCAGCGGATAGGGTGCCGTCGCGGTGGATTCCGTCATGGCGGGGGCAGGCATTTTCATGCGGCGGACCGTAGCGAAACCGGCAGGTGCGGGGCAAGGTCGGCTCAAGAGAGGTGACGCGATGCAGAAAATGACCAAGGCGCTTGTAATCGGGGTCGGCGCTGAGCGTGGTCTCGGCGCCGCGGCTTGCCGCCGGTTCGCGCGGGAAGGACATCACGTGATCGTCGCGGGCCGCACGCGCGCGAAGCTGGATGCCGTGGTGCAGACGATCGTCGCGGCCGGGGGCAGCGCATCGGCCGCTGTCGTCGATGCAACCAACGAACGCGCGGTCATCGAGTTGTGGGACGAGGCGATGGCCGACGATGAAGCCGGCGCGCCCGCCGAGATCGCGGTCTTCAATGTCGGCAACAACATGTCGGGCGACCTGCGCGAGATGACGGCGGCCTATTTTGAGGAAGCCTGGCGCCTGGCCTGCTTCGCGGGCTTTCTCTTCGGCCGGGAGGCGGCGCGGCGATTGGCGCCGCTGGGACGCGGCACCGTGATCTTCACCGGCGCCTCGGCCTCGATGCGCGGCCGGCCCCGCTTCGCCGCCTTTGCTGCCGCCAAGGGCGGGTTGCGCCTTCTTGTGCAGGCCATGGCGCGCGAGTTTGGGCCCATGGGTATTCATGTCGCTCATGTCATCGTGGATGGCGGAATCGACGGCGAACGGCTGAATACGCGCAACCCGACGGCCCGCGACCGCTTGGGTCCCGATGGCTTGCTCGACCCGGACGCCATCGCCGAGACCTACTGGCACCTCCATCGACAGCATCGCAGCGCCTGGACCCATGAACTGGACGTGCGCCCGTTCAAGGAGACGTTCTGATCAGGGAATCTCGAGGAGTTCGCGGGCCACGAGATCCGGGGCGGACAGGATGCAATTGTGGCCGGCGGCGATGGGCCGGAACCTGACGCCAGGCATTGAAGCTGCCCGTTCGTGATTGCCGGCGGAGACCGGGTAACGCGGGCTGGTACAGGCGACGTAGGTCATGGGCAGACCGTTGCCCGGCGGATGCGCGAGAGCGATTGGGTCGGTGTAGCAGCGCAGCGGATGGGGTGTGAGCTGTCGGTGCGTCCAGATCGCGAGATCCGGATCGTCGATGATCAGGCTGCCCGGTGGCGCGAAGGGCAGCACGGGAACGTCGCCGACGTGCGTCACGAGCTTCCGCCGCTTGGCGACGATGTGTTCGGGGATACGGCCGAAGATCGACTGGCCGTCGCGCGCGAAGCCACCGTCCAGGATCACCAGGTGAGCCAGCCGTTCCGCGACACGGTCGGCGACGAGTTGGGTGATCAGGCTCCCGAAACTGTGGCCGACCAGGATGACCTCGCGCAGGTCTTCACGCTCGAGGCGGTCCACGACATCGTCCCGCATCGCCTCGTTGCCGATGGCGGTCGACAGTTCGCCCGCGCGCTCACCCACGCCGGGCAGCGCCCATGCCTCGGCCGTCCGTCCTGCCGCACGCAATCGCTGAACCACGAACTGCCATGTCCAGGCGCCCATCCAGGCTCCGGGGAGCAGGACGAAAGGCCGGTGATCGGGGGCGCCCTCGGACGCCGGCGCAGGTCCGGTCACCGGCCGCCTGCGCTCTCAAGAACCGTCGCCATCTCGCGCTGACCGCGCTGACGGGCATGCTGCAACGGTGTGACGCCCTGGTGGTCGGCGAGGTTCACGCCGGCGCCCCGCGCGAGCAACAGGCGCGCGATCTCAAGATGGGCCGGCCCGCCATCGCCCAGGATCACCGTCTCCAGCAAGGCCGTCCATCCGAGGCGATTGTAGTGGTCGACGTCGATCGACGTCTTCAGAAGCTCGCGCACGGTCTCGACATGGCCGTAGTGGCAGGCCGGGATGAGCGCTGTTCCGCCGAAGCGGTTGGTGCTCTTGAGGTTAGCGCCGGCTGCCAGAGTCATGCGCAGGATCTCCAGATGACCACGCGCACCCGCGAGCAGGTAGGCACTGTTCAACATCTGGTCCTGAGTGTTCACGTCGGCGCCGGCGGCGATCAGGATCCGAGCGACGTCGGGCTTGTTGGCATAGGTGGCGGTCAGAAGCGCTGTTCGCCCTTGCGCGTCCTGCGACCGCACACTCGCACCGTCCGCGAGCAGACGTCTCACGGCTGCCGCGTCGCCGCGCTCCGCGGCTGCGAGCAGTGTGCGATCAATTTCGCGGAGCGCGGTCTGCGCATGTGCCGCGCAGGAAATCGCGAGAGCCTCAACCAGAGTCGCCAGTCTATGCATCCGTTTCACGTCCCCCAACGTGCGTGCTACGCTGCCCCAACAGCAAGGGAATTGCCATGACTGCGATGAATCGACGGGTGCTTCTGAAGTCGCGCCCGAGCGGCGAGCCGACTGTCGCCAATTTCGAGATTTCCGACGCACCGATCCCGGAGCCCAAGGAGGGAGAGTATCTCTCCCGGACGATCTGGATGTCGCTCGACCCCTACATGCGCGGTCGCATGGACGACGCCAAGGGCTACGCCGCCAACGTCAATCTCGGCGACCCGATGGTCGGCGGAACGGTCGGGCAGGTGCTGAAGTCGCGCAATCCCAAGTTCAAGGAAGGCGACTATATCGCCGAGTTCTCCGGCTGGCAGAGCCACGCGGTTTCCAATGGCGCCGGCGTGATGAAGCTCGATCCGGCGGCCGCGCCGATCTCCACGGCGCTGTCGGTCGTCGGCATGCCCGGCATGACCGCGTGGTGGGGACTGATGCAGATCGGCAAGCCGAAGGCTGGCGAGACCGTTGTGGTTTCGGCCGCGTCCGGCGCGGTCGGATCGGTGGTCGGCCAACTCGCGCGGTTGCGGGGCTGCCGCGCCGTCGGGATCGCCGGGGGCAAGGACAAGTGCGACTACGTCGTCAAGGAACTGGGATTCGATGCCTGCATCGACTACCGCGCCGAGGGGACGAACCTGTTCAAGGCGATTCGCGCGGCGTGCCCGAAAGGCATCGACATTTATTTCGAGAATGTCGGCGGCGCGGTTCAGGCTGCGATCCTGCCTCAGATGAATGATTTCGGCCGCATCCCGCTCTGCGGGCTGATCTCGCAATACAACGCCACTGCGATGAGCCCGGGCCCCGATTGGCGGCTCCTGCTGATCAAGCGGCTGACAGTGTCGGGCTTTATCGTGTCCGACCACTTCACCACCATGGGCGAGTTCTGGAAGGAAGTGCCGGCCGCGGTGCGGGGCGGCCAGATCAAGTACCGCGAGGATATCGTCAAGGGTATCGACAACGCGCCGGAGGCGTTCATCGGCCTGCTCAAGGGCCGCAATTTCGGCAAGCTGCTCATCCAGGTGGGTGACGACCCCACCCGCAAGTGACGGAAAGAGAACAAACGACATGACCGACAAGGACAAGAAGGCGCCGGCACCGGCGCGTCCCGCCACCACCGTGCTGCTGCTGCGGCCCAGCCGCCGTGCTGACCCGGCGTCGGCACTCGAGGTCTTCATGGTGGTGCGCCATCAGCAGATCGACTCCTTTTCGGGCGCGCTCGTGTTTCCCGGCGGCAAGCTCGAGGACGCCGACGGCGCGGCCGCTTTGCGCGGGCGCTGCACCGGCGCCGCGGCGCTCTCCGACTCCGAACTGGCGTTTCGGGTGGCGGGCGTCCGGGAGGCATTTGAAGAGTGCGGGATCCTGCTCGCGCGCCGGCGCGGCGAGGCGGACCTGATCGCGGCGGCGGCCCTGAAACCGATCGAGGCCCGCTGGCGCGAGAAGCTCGCGAAGGACGAGGCCAGCATCGTCGATCTGGTCGAGGCCGAGAACCTCGACCTCGCCACCGATCTCATGGTGCCGTTCGCGCACTGGATCACACCCACCTTCGTCCCCAAGCGCTTCGACACCTGGTTCTTCGTCGCCTCCGCGCCCATCGACCAGGTGGCGTTGCATGACGGCAGCGAGTCCGTGGATTCGGTGTGGATCGGCGCCCAGCAGGCGATCGACGAAGCGGGGGCGGGCAAGCGGACGCTTGTGCATGCCACCCTCAAGAACCTGCAACTGCTGTCGGAGGGCGTGACCGTCGACGGTGCCCTGGCGCAGGCGCGCGCCCGCAAGGTCGTGACGGTCCAGCCCTGGGTCGAGGTCAGGGACAACAAGCGGTTCCTGCACATTCCCGCGGATGCCGGCTATCACACGCCGGTGCGCGAGATGACTTGGGACGCCGGGCAGAACGCCGTTCCGCAGACTGGAAGATAGGCCCGCATCGCGGCCCGCCCATACCGAAAACCGCCTCGCGCGCGCCGAGGTGGCGCGCTATGTACGCCTGAACGAGCGTTCATAACCTGGCGCCGCCGGGCTTGAGGGAGGTCTGGAACAAGATGGTCGGAATTGTCGCCTATGGGGCCTACGTGCCGCGCCTGCGGCTCAGCCGGCAGGCTGTCTATGACGCCAACAAGTGGTTCGCTGGCGGCCTGCGCGGCCTCGCCAAGGGCGAGCGCTCGATGGCCAACTGGGATGAGGACTCCATCACCATGGCCGTCGAGGCGTCGCGCGACTGCCTCACCAGCCACAAGGCCGAGGACGTCCGCCAGATTTACTTCGCCTCGACGACGCACCCCTTCAAGGATCGGCAGAACGCCGGCGTGATCGGGACCGCGCTCAACGTCGAGCAGGATCTGATGGCCTCGGATGTCGGCGGCTCGCAGAAGGCGGGCACCTCGGCACTCATCGCCGGCCTCAACGCCTCACGTGGCGGCCGCAGCTCGCTGGTCGCGGCGGCGGACAAACGGATGACCCGCGTGGCGTCCGCGAACGAACTCAACTACGGCGACGGGGCGGCAGCCCTGCTGTGCGGTACCGAGAACGTCGTGGCCAAGCTGGTCGGCCACCATTCGGTATCGATGGACTTCGTCGACCATTTCCGCGGCGACGAGAGCGACTTCGACTATGGTTGGGAGGAGCGCTGGATCCGCGACGAGGGCTACACCAAGATCGTGCCCCCCGCCATCAAGGCCGCGCTCGCCGCCTGCAAGCTCAAGGGCGCGGACATCACGCACTTCATCATGCCGAGCCTGATGCCGGCGGTGCCCAAGCAGATGGCCAAGATGAGCGGCGTCGGCGAGGGCGCGGTGCGCGACCTGCTGGGCGCGACGCTCGGCGACACCGGCGCGGCGCATGCCCTGGTGATGCTGGTGGACGCGCTGGAGAACGCCAAGGCGGGCGACCGCATCATGGTCGTGGCCTTCGGCCAGGGCGTCGACGTGCTGGTGTTCGAGGCGACGGAGGCGCTCGCCAAGCTGCCGAAGCGTCGCGGCGTCAGCGGCTGGATGGCACGGCGGAAGGAAGAGAAGAACTACATGAAGTTCCTCGCCTTCAACGAGATGCTGCCGATCGACAAGGGTATGCGCGCGGAGTTCGACAAAAAGACCGCCCTCAGCATCCTGTGGCGCAAGCGCGACATGATCTACGGCCTGGTCGGCGGCAAGTGCCGCGTCTGCGGCACCGTCCAGTTCCCGCGAAGCCAGGTTTGCGTCAATCCGAACTGCCATGCGGTGGACAGCCAGGACCCCTACAACATGTCCGGGCTCGAAGCGTCGGTCATGTCGTTTACCGCCGACGCGCTCACCTATTCGCCGGACCCGCCGGCCTACTACGGGATGATCACGTTTCCCGAGGGCGGGCGGTTCATGGCGGACTTCACCGACAGCGATAAGGAGCAGGTCAAGGTCGGCGCCAAGATGCGCATGACCTTCCGGGTCCGCGACAACGACCAGATGCGCGGCGGCTTCAAGCGGTACTTCTGGAAGGCGGCGCCTGCCTGACGGCCGTCGTCTTCCACTGTTCAAAGGGTTAAACTCGCGACACTCGCACCAAGGAGACCGACCATGGCTCGCGGAATCAAGGACAAGGTGGCGATTCTCGGAATGGGTTGCTCGAAGTTCGGCGAACGCTGGGACAGCGGCGCCGAAGAGCTGATGCTGGAAGCCTACAAGGAGGCGATCGCCGATGCCGGCATCGACTCCAAGCAGATCAACGCCGCGTGGTTTTCGACCGCGATCGACGAGGTCCATGTCGGCAAGTCCGGCATTCCGCTCAGCACGACGCTGCGACTGCCCAACATTCCCGTGACGCACGTCGAGAACATGTGCGCGTCGGGCACCGAGGCGTTCCGCGGCGCCTGCTACGCGGTGGCGTCGGGCGCCGCCGATTTCGCGCTGGCGTTGGGCGTCGAGAAGCTGAAGGACACGGGCTACGGCGGCCTCCCCGGCGGCCGCGGCGCGCCGCTGCAGCAGCTCTGGAACGCCAACGGCACCGCGCCGGGCAACTTCGCCCAGCTCGCGACCGCCTACATGGCCGCTCACGGCGTCGGTGGCGACGATCTCAAGCGCGCTATCGGGCATGTGTCTTGGAAGAGCCATCAGAACGGCGCCAAGAACCCCAAGGCCCACCTCCAGAAGGCGGTGGAAATGGACACGATCCTGAACGCTCCGATGATCGCCTCGCCGCTCGGCCTCTTCGATTGCTGCGGCGTGAGCGATGGCGCCGCCGCTGCGATCGTGACCACGCCCGAGATCGCCAAGGCGCTCGGCAAGTCCAACATCGTGAGCGTGAAGGCGCTGCAGCTCTCGGTCTCCAACGGCTCGGAGTCCGGCCACAACTCGTGGGACGGCAGCTACTTCCACACGACCCGCATCGCCTCGAAGAAGGCCTATGAAGAGGCCGGCATCAAGAACCCGCGCGGCGAGGTCTCGATGTTCGAGGTGCACGACTGCTTCTCGGTCACCGAACTCGTGACCATGGAGGACCTTCACATCTCCGAGACCGGCAAGGGCTGGAAGGACGTGCTCGACGGTTTCTACGATGCCGACGGCAAGATCCCGTGCCAGATCGACGGCGGCCTCAAGTGCTTCGGTCATCCGATCGGCGCCTCGGGCCTGCGGATGCTCTACGAGATGTATCTGCAGTTCCAGGGCCGCGCCGGCGCGCGCCAGCTCAAGGACCCTCGCATCGGCATGACCCACAATCTGGGCGGCGCCCCGCGCGAAAACGTTTCGAGCGTGGCGATCGTCGGTCGCTTCGAATAGCGGCGGCTTGTCAGGGCCCTCTTTCCGGCCGCTAGGCCGGGAAGAGGGCTTTTCTCTGAACAGCGACCGGGGAGGGGCGCGTGCAGCTCGACAAGGCTCTGATCGGCCACACCTTCAAGGCCTTCACCACCACGGTGGAGGCCGGCAAGGTCAGGCTCTTCTGCAAGGCGATCGGTGAGGAAAACCCGATCTACACCGACCCGGCGGCGGCGAAGGCGGCGGGACATCCCGGCATCCCGGTGCCGCCCACGTTCTTTACCGCGCTCACCAACGACGATCCGGATAAGGGCGGGCTGCTGCGGCTTCTCAAGGTCGATATCGGTCTGATTCTGCACGGTGAGCAGCACTACGAGTATCTGGCGCCCGTGCATGTCGGCGACCGCGTCACCTGCCAGCAGAAGGTGGTGGACATCTACGACAAGAAGGGCGGCGCGCTCTGGTTCGTGGTCTCGGAGACCGAACTCAAGGATCAGACGGGCAAGCCGGTGGCCAAGGCGCGCGGCATTACCGTCGTGCGCAACCCCGACGGCGCGAAGAAGTGAGGGAGACCGCCATGGCGACCGCACCCAAGTTCGACCAGGTCAAGGTGGGCGACGCGCTTCCGGCGCTCGTCCTGCCGCCGATCAACCGTCACCAGCTCGCGCTCTACTGCGGCGGTTCGGGCGACCACAATCCGATCCACGTCGATATCGACTTCGCCAAGAAGTTCGGTTTCAAGGACGTCTTCGCCCACGGCATGCTGTCGATGGCGTTCCTCGGCCGCCTCGCCACCTCGTGGGTACCGCAGGGCCAGGTCCGCAAACTCGGTACGCGCTTCACCTCCATCACTTGGGTGGGCGACGTCATTACCGTGACCGGCAAGATCACGGGCAAGCGCGAGGAGGGCGGCGCCAGACTGGTCGACCTCGAGATCAAGTGCACAAACCAGAACGGCCAGGATACGCTGCAGGGCGACGCCACGGTCGTGTTGAACTGAGGCCAGGGAGCAAGACATGGGTCAGATGGACGGCAAGGTCGCGATCGTCACCGGATCGGGGCGCGGCATCGGCCGCGAGATCGCGCTGCGGCTGGTGCGCGACGGCGCGAAGGTGGTCATCAACGACATCGACGAGGCGCCGGCGAAGGAGACCATTGCCGACATCGAACGGATGGGCGGCAAGGCCGTCGCGTGCAACGGTGATGTTTCCAAGCCGGATTTCGGCGATCGCATCGTCAAGACCGCGGTCGACGCGTTCGGCGGCTGCCATGTTGTCGTGAACAACGCCGGCTACACTTGGGACTCGGTCATCCAGAAGATGACCGACGAGCAGTGGCACGCCATCCTCGAAGTGCATCTCACGGCGCCGTTCCGCATCCTGCGCGCGTTCCAGCAGCATTTCCGTACCGAAGTGGAGAAGGAGCGTTCGGCCGGCAAGCGCATCGTGCGCAAGGTCGTCAACATCTCGTCGACCTCGGGCGTCAACGGCAATGCCGGTCAGTCGAACTACTCCGCGGGCAAGGCCGGCATCGTCGGCCTTACCAAGACGCTGGCCAAGGAGTTCGGCCGCTACGACGTCACGGTGAACGCCGTGGCGTTCGGGTACATCCAGACCCGCCTCACCAAGCCGCTGGCGCAGGGCGAGGATGGCGAGATCGAGGTGCAGGGTCGCAAGGTCAAGATCGGCGTCCAGGGCGGTCGGATCGCGGCCATGAACCAGATGATCCCGCTCGGCCGCGGCGGGCTGCCGGAAGAGGCCGCAGGATCGGTGTATCTCTTCTGCAGCCCCGACAGCGACTATGTCAGCGGCCAGTGCCTGGTGGTGAACGGCGGCCTATGACGGGCTGCTGCGCCGACCGAAAACGAGGGCAGTCGCGGCGACGTTAAACGCGACACAACAGGCCAGCGGCAGGCCGTAGCCGCCGCTGGCGTCGCGCAGGATGCCGAGCAGACCCGGTCCGAACGCGTAGGCGAGCTGGGCCACCGCGGTCGAGGCGGCCACGGTGGCGGCAAACGCGCCGGCCTCGAACTCGCGCTGGATGATGAGGGGCGCGAGCGTGATGTTGTTGCCGACCGACAGCCCGTAGATGCCGCACGCCAGATAGACCTCGAGCGGCGTGGCCGCGACCATCAGCCCGGCGATGGCGCCCACCTGTAGAAGGAAAGACCCAGCCGAGACGCGCCTCGGATCCAGTCGATCGATCACCAGCCCCATGCCGACGCGGCCGACCAGGGCGGTTGCCGAGGTGATCACGAGCGCAAGGGAGGGCGCGACGTCGCCGGCGGGGCGAAAATCCGGATCGGCGATCAGGGGGACGAGGTGGGTGAGGAGGCCGACCTGCGCGGCCAGCACCAGCGCGAACGGACCGGCCACGGTCCAGAAGCCGGGTGAGCGCAGCGGGGCCCAGCGGCTTTGGCCGCGCGCGCGCGACGCAACCGGGACGGGACCGCGTCGCACGAACGCCAGCACGGCCCCACCGGCAATCGCCACCCCGCAGCCCAGCATCACCGGCAGGGTGATGCCAAAGCCCGCCTCCTCGATACCCCAGAGCATCAGCGGCGCCACGGCGAGGCCGGCCACGGTCGCGCCGCTCAGCGCGAGATTGAGCGCGAGCCCGCGCTTGCGCTCGAACCACTGGCCGACGGTCGCGGCGATCGGCGCGACCGATGTGGCGTTCCAGCCGATCGCCGCCACGGCCAGGATCGCGGCGAGCTGCCAGGGGTTTTGCACGACGGGCAGCAGGCCGAAGCTGATGGCCAGGATCGCGAGGCCGGCGAGGAACACCGCGCGCGACCCGAATCGGCCGATCGCCTCGCCGATCCAGGGCAGCAGCAGCGCGCCCACGACGTAGTGGCCGGTGACGAGCGCGGAGATCAGGCTGGTCGACCAGCCGTGCACCTTGCGCAATTCGACGAGGTAGATGCCGTGGGCATAGAAGCCGAAGCCCCAGGCGAAGACCGCCGTCAGGAAGCACGCCAGGACAACGCCCCAGGCGCGCTCCGTCACAGCTGACTCAAGAACGGCCGACATGCGCCGAAACGCACTGCCAGCGTCCGTCACGCCACTGCCAGTCGTCGGTGTAGCGACCGCTGCCCGCCGTTCCGTCGGCTTTCCGATAGGTCGTGCGGGCATGGATGATCGCGAAATCCCGAAAGAGACGAATGAGGACGTCGTGTGCCAGCAAGCCGCTGACGCCGGCCCCGGCAGCCGTGTGGGACAGGAACCCCGCCTTGTCGAGCAATCGACCGTCGGCGGTGGTGCAGCGAAAGTCATTGGCGAGGTTGGCCTCGAACCAGGCCACGTCGGATTGCTCGACCGACCGAATGTAGTGCCGATTGAGTTCCGTCAGAACGGCGCGCTCGCGCGCAGGGTCGCCAACTGATGCGTTCATTGAGGCTCTCTCTTCATCGAACGCCGAGGATGGCCGCCGCGGGCGAGTCGCGGTTGCGCTCCAGCGCTTCCATCGTGGCACGGTACCCCGCCTCTACGACGGCGTCGAAGCTCGTCCAGTCCAGCAGGTCGAAGCCACCGACAGGGGGCAGCACGAGAAGATCGGCGGCCTGACGGTCTTCCAGCGCGCGCGCGGTGCTCGAGACGAGGGCGGACCGAAGCAGAATGCGCACGATCGACGGGATCGGCAGCGTCTCGCGCCGCTTCCAGACGAGGCGACGGAAGAACTGCCACGCCGACCAGGGTTCCTGCACGTCGGCGCCGGCGGCCATCGCACCGCCGGTATCGATGTCGATGCCGATGGTGAGGCCACGGCCCAGCTTGCGCATCGCCCGCACCGGGAAGTTGTCGATCACGCCGCCATCGACATGGACGCTGCCCGCCTCGGTGTGCGGTGCCAGCACGCCCGGGATCGAGACACTGGCGCGCAGCCAACGCCATACCTCGCCGCGATCGTGCAGGTCCGATCGCGAATCGGTGAGGTTGGCCGTAACGCAGAAGAACGCGAGCGGCAGATCTTCGATCCGCAGGTCGCCGAAGGTCGCCTGCAACAGCCGCGTCACGCGTCGGCCACCGAACAGCGACACCAGCGGCACCGTGTAGTCGCTGAGCGGGTTGGTCGCCACAAAGGAACGCCGAAACCGTTCATCCATCTCGGCGTCTGTCCAGCGCGCGGCGGCGGCGGCCGCTACGATCGCACCCATGCTGGTTCCACCGGCCAGGTCGATCGGAACGCCGGCGGCTCGCAGCGCCTTCACGGCGCCGATATGCGCGAAGCCGCGGGCACCGCCGCCGGCCATCACCACGCCGACCGCCGTTCCGGTCAGCAGCCGCGCGAGGCGGTCGATATCGCCGGCCGTATCGAGTCGCACATGGTGGTGTGGGCCAAAGGCACCGTCGGCCAGCAGTGCTGCGGTGGAGCCGGGTGCCGCGTCGCGCGCATCGTGCAGCAGCACGAGCTCGCGCCGGCGCTGGAAGACTTCGCCCGCCGCCTCAGTCTCCAGCGGGAAGGGCAGGGACGTGGGTCGGGGATCGTCGGCGCGGCGCAGCACGATCAGACAATCGGCCTGACGCAGACAGAGGCGGGTCCAGTCAGTGTCGCCCGGATCGGCGCGATAGACGACGTGCGCCGATTCGGCTTCGCATCGACTGAACCACTCCGGCCCGCGCTCAGCGGATTCCGGCCCCAGCATCTGCGTATCGCCGCCGCGTCGTTCCAGTGCCGCCGAGAGCGACACAGCGAAGCGCGCCGCCGGCACGTCGTGCCCCATGGGCAGAAGCGCGAACGTGCGTGGCTGGCGTCGCTTGTAGGGTGGGATTGAGGCCGTGCGAACCGCCACTTTGCGGGTGAGGGTCGCCAGGCCTTCGGGATGAGCACGGGCGAGCTCGTCGAAGTCTTCGCGGGCGAGTCGCCAGACCTCGCTATCCCGCAGCGCGGCGACGGCCCGGGTGCGGGGAGTCCCAGCCAACATCGACATCTCGCCCACAATGTCGCCGGGTGGGACCTCGGCGATTAGCTGCGGCTCATCTTGCGGGCTGTCGTGGCGAAAGACGCCGAGGCAACCGGCCGCCACCAGATAGATCGCGTCTGACGCGGCGCCGGGCCGAAAGAGCGCGGCCCCGCCCTGCAGCGCGCGGAAAGTGAAGGCGCGTTCGAGAGTGGCCCGGGTGGCGTGGTCCAGCGACCCGAACAACGGTGCGCGGGCGAGCGCCCGCTCAAGCCGCGATCGCTGGTCGCCGGAGGCGCTGATGCTCACCCCGCCGCGAGGCCCTGGAGCGCCCAGCCGATAGTCTGTTCGGAGCGCGCGACCACCATCTCACGCCACTTGTCGCCGGCCGGAAAGAAGCGCTCCTTCATGAACGCCTTCATTTCGCGGCCTTGGGTCGAGTCGATACGGCCGCGCCGATGCAGCCAGTTGTCCTGCAGGACGGCCTTCATGACCTCCGGCACCGGATAGGTCCCGTACTCGATCGCCACGGAGGTCACTTCCGCATCCGGCAGCTCCTGCGGGATGCAGTCGGTCATGCAGCCGACCACGATGGCCGAGGTCGACGTCCCGGATTCGGGCGACGTCAGTTCCTTGCCGTACCAGGCATTGGCGCGGGCGAAGGACTTGGCGCCCGGTGGGACGGTGCAGATCAGCTCGCCATGGCCAAAGGGACCGAGCCCCGTGTGGTAGTCGATGACGCCCACGCGACGGGCGTGGCTGAGCTCCTGCCGGGCGATCGCGCGGATCGTGCGGTTGCTCCAGGTGGGCCGCGCGCCGCCGAAAAAGATGCCGTCGGGGTGGCTGTACTGGCCCCCCGATAGCGCGCCCTGCAGACCGAAGGCACCATGCTTCTGGGCATAGGCGGCGAATGTCGCCTGCATCGCGCCCCAGCTCGCGTCCGTCCAGTCTTGGGGCAGGACCGCGTCGGCCAGCTCGGCGTATCCCCGCGATGCCGGATAGGGCTTGTCGTGGTCTACGAAGTTTCGATTGAGATCGACATTGTCCTCGTTGACGCGGCGCGTCCACGCGAACCCGTGCGGATTGATCGCGTGCACGATGAGGCAGCCGGTGTCTGCCGGAAGTCGCGCGGGCCCGCCGCCGCGCAGCCACGCGATCTGCGCGCCCGATCCGCAATGGCCCTCAACCCCGTGCGTGGCGGAGATCAGGACCAGCATGTTGGGCGCATCGGCACGCCCGAAGCGCGCGGTGTCGAGATAGAGCGCATCGCCCGCCGGTCCGCGGCCGTAGGCGTTCAGCCACGACCGCAGCGCGCCGCCGGCCTCCGCGACCGCCGCGCAGAACTTCGGGCGGGCCTCGGCGTAATTCTCGGAAAAGCAGCTCGACAGGTTGTTCATTCGAATCTCCCCGTCTGGATGGTAGCCGGTTTGACGGGTCGCGCGAAAGCCGCCTGAATGCCGAAGTGAAAGGATCGGGCATGGGTTTCTTCACGTTGGAGACGATGCAGGCGCAATTGTCGCCGGGGGGCAATTTCTCGCCCTGGGTTTGGGACCTCGGCTTGAAGGCGGAAGCGGTGGGTGCGGACGAAGTGCGCGTGCGCCTGCCGTACAACGAGCGGATCGCGCGGCCGGGTGGTGTTGTGATCGGTCAGGCGATGATGGCCCTGTCGGACAGCATTCTGGTGCTGGCGTTCTGCGAGCGCCTCGGCCGCTTCGCCACCATGGCGACGATCTCGCTCACCACGAACTTCCTGCGGCCCGCCGTCCGTCAAGACATCATCGGCGTGGCGCGAGCGGTGAAGGTCGGTCGGACGACGGCGTTCGGCGAAGTCGACATCTTCGCTGACGGGTCGCCCGACAGGATCGCGCAGACGATCGGTTCGTTCGCCGTGTTGCCGGAAGGCGTCGGCGGCGTCTTCAAGCCCGCCGACGCGCGCGGCAGCCGCTGACTACGAATCGTACTTGAGAAGTGTTTCGACCTGGAGGTCGAGTCGGTCGCGGCCGTTCAGGAACGAGAGCTCGATGATGCAGGCTGCCGCCGGGACGGTGGCGCCGACCTGACGCAGGAGCGTGATGGCGGCCGCCATGGTTCCGCCGGTCGCCAGCAGATCGTCCACCAACACCACGCGCTGGCCCGGTGCGATGGCGTCGTTCTGGATCTCGATCGTGTCGGTGCCGTATTCCAGCGCATAGGTGTGCGGCACCGTCGCGCCCGGCAGCTTGCCTTTCTTGCGCAGCATGACGAAGCCCGTGCCCAGGGCCAGCGCCAAGGGCGCCGCGCATAGGAACCCGCGCGACTCGATACCCGCGATGAGATCCGGCTTGTGCGGACGAATGACCTCCGCCAGCTGGTCGATGGTCTGGCGCCACGCGGCAGCGTGCGCCAGCAACGTCGAGATGTCGTAGAACAGGATTCCGGGCTTGGGAAAGTCGGGGATCGAACGGATATGCTGTTTCAGGTCCAGTCGGGCCACGGAAGGATCCTCGTTCGTCTGCTTGCGGGCGAGGGTGAGCTTTAGCACGGATCAGCGTTGACGCACGCGCGCCGTGGGTTGGGCGACCAGCGGATCGTCGGGCCAGTAGTGACGTGGATACCGGCCCTTGAGTTCCGCTTTCACCGCGCGATAGCCGTTCGCCCAAAAGCTCGCGAGATCGCGCGTCACCTGGACGGGACGGCGTGCCGGCGAGAGCAGGTGCAGCGTGAGGGGCACCGCTCCCCCGGCAATTCGCGGCGTGTCGGTGAGACCGAAGAGCTCCTGCAGGCGCACTGCGAGCACTGGATCTACAGGGTTTTCGTAGGCGATGGCCACGCGCGAGCCACTCGGCACCTCGATGTGCGTAGGGGCGAACGAGTCCAGCCGCTTCGCCAACTCCCAAGGGACCAACGCCCGCAACGCGCCGCCGAGGTCGATCCGTGCGAGGTGCGCCCGACGCGAGGCGCCACCCAGCCAGGGCGCGAGCCAGGTCTTGAGAGATGCGGTCAAGGCCGCGTCCGAGAGATCCGGCCATGTCGCATCGCTGGCGCGCGCGAACGCGACGCGCTGACGCCAGCCCGTGATCGCATCCGTCCAAGGCAGGGCAGGAAGGCCGAGCTGCCGGACTCCCTCGAGCATGGCTTCTGCCACCGCGTCGCGGTCGGGACTCTCAAGGGCGCGATCGTCCAGGATCATCGCGCCCAGCCGCCGTCGGCGACGGGCGAGGACCGCCTCATCACGGGTGGACCACTCAACGATGTCTTCCTCGACGATTCGATCGGCCAGGCCATCTTCGATGTCGGCGCGGCTCAGGGCGGCAGCGAGGTGGATGCGCGAGTCCGTGCCCGCGCCATCGAGATCGGCCACCACGATGAACTCGGCGGCACCGAGCGGGTCGCCCTCGCTGAGGACGGCGCCGCGACCGCCGCTCAGCAGATAGCGTCCCCACGTTCCGGCGCGCCGGCGGCCGATACGATCCGGATAGGCCAGGGCGAGCGTCGCGCCGGTGCGCGCGGTGTCGATGGTGGCTCGCCGGTCGTCCCCGCGGGGCATGAGGCGCCGCGCCTGTTCGCGGATGGTCCTGGGAATGCTTTCGCCGCGTCCGCCGTCGACCATCTCGACGCGGTGCCGCAGATCCGCGTCGCGTGGTCTTCCCGGAGCCACGCGCAGGAAGTCGCGTTCGCCCAGGATTGCCGTGAGGTACGCCGCAAGGCGACCATCGCCTCGCGCCCGGGCGGCGAGCAGCATGTGGGCGAACCGCGGATGAACGCCGGCCTCGACCATCGCCTTGCCGTGCCGCGAGATCGAGCCATCGGTGTCGAGAGCACCGAGATCCATCAAGAGGGCGCGCGCCGTTGCGAGGGCGGCGGCTGGCGGTTGCGTGAGCCATGGCAGCGCGGTCGCATCCGTCGCCCCCCAAGCCGCCAGCTCCAGCGCGAGCGGGGCGAGGTCAGCGTCGAGAATCTCGGGCGCGGTGGCGAGCGGTAGCGCGCGGTCCGCCGCTTCGGTCCAAAGTCTGAAGCAAATCCCGGGCTCCAGGCGACCCGCGCGTCCGCGCCGCTGGCCGGCGGCGGCTTGGCTGACGCGCTGTGTGGTCAGTCGCGTCATGCCGGTTCGTGGCGAGAAAGACGGCAAGCGCATCAATCCGCTGTCGATCACGACGCGAACGCCCTCGATGGTGAGGCTGGTCTCGGCGATCGAGGTCGCGAGAACGACCTTGCGGCAACCCGGCGCCGCCGGGGCGATCGCACGGTCCTGCGCATCACCCGACATGTCACCGTAGAGTGGCGCTACGTCGACATCCCGGGGCAGCGTTCCGCCATCCAGGAGCGCGGCGGTCCGCCGGATTTCTGCGACACCGGGCAGGAATACGAGAATGCTCCCTCGCTCATCGGCGAGTGCGCGTCGGGTAGCGGTCGCCGTGGTCTCCTCGATACGACCGACGGGATCCGTGGGTAGGAAGCGGGTCTCGACCGGGAACATGCGACCATCGCTTCGAACGACCGGCGCGCCCCCCAACCGGTCGGCGACCGGTCCCGGGTCAAGGGTCGCGGACATGGCGATGATCCTCAGGTCCGGTCGCAGCGCCTGCTGCATCTCCCTTACCAAGGCGAAGGAAAGGTCCGTCTCCAGCCCACGCTCGTGCAATTCGTCGAAGATCACGCAGCCGACGCCCTCCAGCGACGGATCGGCCTGCAGGCGCCGCAGGAAGAGGCCATCGGTCACGACTTCGATGCGGGTCGCGGGGCCGACGCGCGAGTCCAGCCGAACGCGATAGCCGACGGTCTCGCCGACTGGTTCCTCCAGTGAGGCGGCCATGCGCCGAGCTGCGGCCCGCGCCGCGAGGCGGCGCGGCTCTTGCATGACGATGCGCCGACCGGCCAGCCAGGGGGCGTCGAGCAAGGCCAGCGGGATGCGCGTCGTCTTGCCGGCACCGGGCGGCGCTACCAGAACGCACGCGTTGTACGCGGCGAGCGCTTCCAGGAGCGCCGGCAGCGCCTCATCGACCGGCAGCGGAGAGGGAGGTGCAGCGACCATCGGGGGAGCGGCACCATAGCCCAATCAGGCCGGGCGGCCCGGGCTGGAAATCCCCGGCAAAGCCGTTAGAACGGTCGGTCGGGGGCGGCGTCCGGATGGGGCGCGGCCTCCGACCCCGGAAGGACGATGTCGATGGAAATGCCTGTGAAACAAGGGCTCTACGACCCGCGCAACGAACACGATTCGTGCGGCGTGGCCTTTGTCGCCGACACCAAGGGGCGACGGACGCATGCGATCGTCCGCCAAGGCCTCCAGATCCTGGTCAATCTCGACCATCGGGGCGCCGTCGGCGCCGATCCGCTGGTGGGCGATGGCGCGGGCTGCATGATCCAGATTCCCGATCGGCTGCTGCGCGATTGGGCCGGCCGCAATGCGGTCGAGCTGCCCGCGCAAGGTAAGTACGCCGTCGCCATGTGCTTCCTTCCGCAGGACGAGGCGGCGCGCAAGTTCGCCGTCCGGCGCTTCGAGCACTACATCAAGGTCGAGGGCCAGAAGCTGGTGGGGTGGCGGGACGTCCCTGTGACGCTCGACGGCCTCGGCACGAAGGTCGTGGAGACCATGCCGGTGATCCGCCAGGCCATCGTCGGAATGGGTCCGAAGGTGGCCGATCAGGATGCCTTCGAGCGCAAGCTGCTGGCGATTCGCAAGCAGACCCAGAACCCGCTGGCCGACCTCGCCAAGAAGCACAAGCTGCCGGGTCTGACGCAGCTCTACATGCCGTCATTCTCGTCGCGGACCGTGGTTTACAAGGGGCTCCTGCTCGCGCCGCAAGTCGAGAGCTTCTATGGCGACCTGCGGGATCCGCTCACCGAGAGCGCACTCTGTCTCGTCCACCAGCGCTTCTCGACCAACACCTTCCCCTCCTGGAAGCTCGCGCATCCCTACCGCTTCATCGCGCACAACGGCGAGATCAACACGGTGCGCGGCAACGTCAACTGGATGTACGCACGGCGCCGGACGATGGAGTCCGACCTGATCGGCGCCGACCTCGACAAGATGTGGCCGTTGATCCCGCATGGTCAGTCCGACACGGCGTGCGTCGACAATGCGCTCGAGTTGCTGGTCGCGGGCGGCTATCCGCTTAGCCACGCGATGATGATGCTGATCCCGGAGGCCTGGGCCGGCAATCCGCTGATGGATCCCAAGCGCAAGGCCTTCTACGAGTATCACGCGGCGCTGATGGAGCCGTGGGACGGGCCCGCGGCCATCGCCTTCACCGATGGTCGTCAGATCGGCGCCACCCTCGACCGCAACGGACTGCGGCCCGCGCGATTCCTGGTTACCGACGACGATCTGGTGGTGATGGCTTCCGAGTCGGGCGTGTTGCCGATTCCCGACGCCAAGATCGTGCGCAAGTGGCGCTTGCAGCCGGGCAAGATGCTTCTGATCGACCTCGAACAGGGGCGCATCGTCGAGGACGAGGAACTGAAGCGGACACTCGCCGAGGCCGAGCCGTATGAGGATTGGCTGCGCGATACGCAGCACAAACTCGGTGAGTTGTCGGACCTGCCTGAGCAACCGACGCCGGCACCCGCCAACGATCCCGCTATCTTGCTCGATCGCCAGCAGGCCTTTGGCTACACCCAGGAGGACATTCAGTTCTTCCTGGAGCCGATGGCGCGCGAGCCCGACGATCCTGTGGGCTCGATGGGCACCGACACGCCGATCGCGGTCCTCTCCAGCAAGCCGAAGCTGCTCTACAACTACTTCAAGCAGAACTTCGCGCAGGTGACCAATCCGCCGATCGATCCGATCCGCGAAGAGCTTGTCATGTCGCTGGTCTCGATGATCGGGCCGCGACCCAACTTGCTGGGCCGTCAGGCGGGCACCCACAAGCGTCTCGAGGTTTCGCAGCCGGTTCTCACTAACGCCGAACTGGAGAAGATCCGGTCGATCGAAGAGTTGCTCGACGGCGCGTTCCGGACGGCGACGGTCGACGCGACCTGGGCGGCGGAGGAGGGCGCGTCCGGCCTTGCGCGCGCACTGGAGCGCGTGTGCGCCGAGGCGACGGACCACGTTCTGGCGGACCGCAACATCCTGATTCTGTCGGACCGTGCGGCCGCGGCGGAGCGGATTCCGATCCCGGCGCTGCTGGCGACGGCGGCGGTGCACCACCACCTGATCCGGCGCGGACTACGCACGCAGACCGGGCTGGTCGTGGAGACCGGTGAGGCGCGCGAGGTTCACCATTTCTGCTGCCTCGCAGGCTACGGCGCCGAGGCGATCAATCCCTATCTCGCCTTCGAGACGCTGGAGCAGATCCGCGTCAGAGAGGGCCTGGCGCTGACGGCCTCCGACGTTCGGAAGAACTACATCAAGGGCGTCGGCAAGGGGCTGCTCAAGGTCATGTCCAAGATGGGCATCTCGACCTACCAGTCCTACTGCGGCGCGCAGATTTTCGATGCGGTTGGTCTGTCTTCGGATCTCATTGAGAAGTACTTCACGGGAACGGCGACCACGATCGAGGGTGCCGGCGTCACCGAGATCGCCGAGGAGTGCGTACGGCGGCACCGCGCGGCTTGGGGCGACAGCCCGATCTATTGCACCATGCTTGACCCGGGCGGCGACTACGCCTTTCGGCTGCGCGGCGAGGACCACGCCTGGACACCGGAGTCGGTTCAGCGGCTGCAACACGCCGTCCGCGGCAACCTCCCGGAGCAGTACGAGGCCTTCGCCCGCGGCATCAACGAACAGAACGAGCGACTGCTGACCATCCGGGGTCTGATGCAACTCAAGTGGGCTGACAAGCCCCTGCCACTCGACCAGGTGGAACCGGCCAAGGACATCGTGCGTCGCTTCGCGACTGGCGCGATGAGCTTCGGATCGATTAGCCGCGAGGCCCACACGACGCTCGCCATCGCCATGAATCGTATCGGCGGCAAGTCGAACACCGGCGAAGGCGGCGAGGAAGCGGATCGCTTCAAGCCGCTACCCAACGGCGATTCCATGCGATCGGCGATCAAGCAGGTCGCGTCGGGCCGGTTCGGCGTCACGACCGAGTATCTGGTCAACGCCGACGATCTCCAGATCAAGATGGCGCAGGGTGCCAAGCCGGGCGAAGGCGGCCAGCTGCCGGGCCACAAGGTCGACCGCAACATCGCGCGGGTTCGCTACTCCACGCCGGGCGTCGGGCTGATCTCGCCACCGCCGCATCACGACATCTACTCGATCGAGGATCTCGCGCAGCTGATCCACGACCTGAAGAACGTGAACGAACGGGCGCGCGTCTCCGTAAAGCTCGTCTCCGAGGTGGGAGTGGGCACGGTCGCGGCCGGCGTTGCCAAGTGCAAGGCCGATCACGTGACGATCTCGGGCTACGAGGGCGGCACGGGCGCCTCGCCGTTGACGTCGCTGACGCACGCGGGATCGCCGTGGGAGATTGGCCTTGCGGAGACGCAGCAGACTCTGGTGCTGAACGGCCTGCGCGGCCGTATCGCCGTCCAGGTCGATGGTGGCCTGCGCACCGGTCGGGATGTGGCCATCGGCGCGCTGCTGGGCGCTGACGAGTTCGGCTTTGCGACGGCGCCGCTGATTGCCGCCGGCTGCATCATGATGCGCAAGTGCCACCTCAACACTTGCCCGGTCGGCGTCGCGACCCAGGATCCGGTCCTGCGCAAACGCTTCACCGGGCAGCCCGAGCACGTCATCAACTACTTCTTCTTCGTGGCCGAGGAATTGCGCGCGATCATGGCCCAGCTGGGCTTCGCGCGGCTGGACGACATGATCGGCCGGGTGGACCGGATCGACATGCGCCGCGCTCTCGATCACTGGAAAGCGCACGGTGTCGACCTGTCGAAGCTGCTGCATCAGGTGCCGGTGGCACCGGGCGTCGCGATCCGCCGGAGCGAGACCCAGGATCATCGACTGGAGCGTGCGCTCGATCGCGATCTGATCGCCGCCTCCGCGCCAGCGCTGGAGCGGGGTGAAGCTGTCCGGTTGGAGCGGCCGATCGCGAACACCAACCGGACCGTCGGCGCCATGCTGTCGGGCGAGGTCGCGCGACGCTATGGGCATGCGGGCATGCCGGACGGCACGATCGCGATCCGCTTCGAGGGCACCGCGGGCCAGAGCTTCGGCGCGTTCGTCGCGCGCGGGGTGACGCTGGAGCTGCGTGGCGAGGGCAACGACTATGTCGGCAAAGGCCTTTCGGGAGGGCGCATCATTGTGCGCCAGCCGGAAGGCACACGACGCGATCCGACGGAGAACATCGTGGTCGGGAACACCGTTCTCTACGGAGCGATCGCGGGCGAGGCGTACTTCGAGGGTGTGGCGGGCGAACGCTTCGCCGTCCGCAATTCGGGCGCCGTCTGCGGCGTCGCGGGGACCGGCGATCACGGGTGCGAATACATGACCGGCGGAACGGTGGTGGTGCTGGGCCGCACCGGCCGAAACTTCGCCGCCGGCATGTCGGGTGGCGTCGCCTATGTTTACGATGTCGAGGGTCGCTTCGCGGCGCTGTGCAATGGCGCGATGGTCGAGATCGGTCCCGTCGCCGGCGCGGACAAGGCGACAACGGCCGACGATCCTGGCCGCCCGCGCCAGCGGGCCGTCAGTGTGGACGACTCGGGCATGGGCGATCCGCTGCGTTTCGACGCGGAGCGGCTGCGGATCCTGGTCGAGCGGCACTTGCTCCATACCGGGAGTGCGCGGGCCCGCGCCCTGCTCGATGATTGGGACGTGGCGGTCTGCCGCTTCGTGAAGGTGCTGCCCAAGGACTACAAGCGCGCGCTCCTGCAGGCGCGTGACGAGGCGGCGGCCAGCGCCGTGGCAGCAGAGTAGCGGCGCCGCGCGCCGCAAGACGGAGTTCAGGTACGATGGGTCTCCCCACCGGATTTCTCGAGATCGAACGCAAGGACCGGCCTTACCAGAAGGTCGCCGAGCGGGTGAAGACATGGCGGGAGTTCGTGCTGCCGCTTCCGGCCGAGGAGCTGCGCGGGCAGGGCGCGCGCTGCATGGATTGCGGCATTCCGTTCTGTCACAACGGCTGTCCGGTCAACAATCTGATCCCGGACTGGAACGAGCTGGTTCGCCGCGATCGCTGGCGCGACGCGCTCGAGTCGCTGCATTCGACCAACAACTTTCCGGAGTTTACGGGTCGCATCTGCCCCGCGCCCTGCGAAGCGGCCTGCACGCTCAACATCGACGACAACCCCGTCACCATCAAGTCGGTCGAGTGCGCGATCGTCGATCGCGGGTGGGACGAAGGCTGGATCGCGCCGCAGCTTGCGGCGCGCAAGACCGGCAAGCGCGTGGCGGTCGTCGGTTCTGGACCGGCCGGCCTTGCCTGCGCGCAACAGCTCGCACGTGCGGGCCATGCGGTGACGCTGTTCGAGAAGGCAGACCGGGTGGGCGGGTTGCTGCGCTATGGCATCCCCGACTTCAAGATGGAGAAGCGCCTGATCGACCGGCGCATGCACCAGATGGAAGCCGAGGGCGTCGAGTTCCGAACCGGAGTCGAGGTCGGCACGACTTTGGCCGTGAAGAGTCTGCTCGAAGGCTACGATGCCGTGGCGCTGACGGGCGGCGCCGAGGCGCCCCGCGATCTTGCGGTGCCGGGCCGTGAGTTGCCGGGCACGCATTTCGCGATGGATTTCCTCACCCAGCAGAACAAGCGCGTGGCCAACGACGACGAGGCCCGGGCGGCGCCGCGCGGTACGATCACCGCGAAGGGCAAGCATGTGATCGTGATCGGCGGCGGCGACACGGGTTCGGATTGCATCGGCACGTCCAATCGGCAGGGCGCCGCCTCCGTGGTGAATCTGGAGCTCATGCCCCGGCCGCCGGAGCGCGAGGACAAGGCGCTGAGCTGGCCCCTGTGGCCGCTCAAGTATCGCGGCTCGTCCTCGCACGATGAAGGTTGCGAACGCGACTTCGCCGTCGCCACCAAGCGCATCCTCGGCAAGGACCGCGTCGAGGCCATCGAGTGCGTCCGGCTTGAACAGGTCACCGGCGCCGATGGCCGGCCGACGTTGCGCGAGATCGAGGGCAGCGCCTTCACTCTGAAGGCCGATCTGGTGCTGCTGGCCATGGGCTTTGTCGGCCCCCGAAAGGCGGGGCTGGTGGAGCAGTCGGGCGTGTCGCTCGATGCGCGCGGCAACGTGGCCGCCAACGAGCGCGACTACGCGACATCGATCCCCAAGCTTTTTGCGGCCGGCGACATGCGTCGCGGCCAGTCGCTCGTGGTCTGGGCGATCCGCGAGGGGCGGCAATGCGCGCGGGCGATCGACGAGGCGCTCATGGGCGCCTCCACCCTGCCGCGCTGAGGGCAGCGCGGTGGCGAAAGCGCGCGTCCGCAAGCCGCGGCTGCTGCTGATCCAGGGGGCCAATATGGAGCATCTGGGCCATCGCCAGCCCGAGCTCTACGGCACCACCACCGCTCGCGAGTTGGACGCGCTGCTGCTGGCCGAAGCCGCACGGCGGGCGATCGATCTTGAGATTCTCTACACCAACGTCGAAGGCGAAGCGGTTTCGGCGATCTATCGTGCGGTTCGCGCCGGACTGGATGGATTGCTGTTCAATCCAGCCGGCTTCCTGCATTCAGGCTTCGCCTTGCGCGATTGTCTGCGGTCCATCGACGTCCCGGCGATCGAGATCCACATGACGAACATCGAACGGCGCGGCTACGGCTCGGTGACGGCCGAGGCGGCCGTCGGTTCGATCGCTGGCTTCGGGATCGACAGCTACCTATTGGCGCTGGAGGCGATGCTCGCCCGGCTCAATCGGGCGTGACGCCGAAGCGTCGCTGCCAGAACTCGCGGCTGCGCCGCTCGCCGACGTCGCAGCCGAGCGCGTACTCGGGCCGGACATAGCGCGTGTAATCGTCACTCGCGGCGCTGCGGCGCGATGGGCGGGACTGGGCCAGCTGCGCGCCAGCGCGGGGCACGCCAAGCTCGTTCCGGTCGAAATCCTCGGCGACTTCCTGCAGCAGCTTCTTGCGGACCGCCCGGGGGAAATCCTCGAAGTTGCGCGCCACCTCGACAAAGGAGCGAGGCCCGCCCACGACGCAGTGCAGATAGTAGACGTTGAGGTCGGCCTCAGTGGGAAAGCCGAACGGGTTCGGCCGATCATTCATGATCGGCAGGCCGTTGATCACGATCTTCCGTTCCAACGCCTCGTGGCGCGCGATCGTCACCAGCCCGCCGTCGTTGTTCGAGCCGTCGCCCGAGATGTCGAGAACGAGCCGGCTGGCATCCCAAGGCAGGCGGCCGAACAACGGCACTGCATAGCGGATCGCACCCGAAATCGAGGTGCGGCGAGCGATCGAGATCGGTGCCTTCTCCAGGCGATCGGCGAAAGCCTGGATGGCGGCCTCACTGTCGAGCAGGGTCCAGTCGATCAGGAGCTTCTGCAGCCAGGAGTCCGACCACTCATAGTAGGCGACGGCGATGCGGCCATGATTGCCGCCAAGGATGGCGCGGCGGATCTCGGGGTCGCGGAAGGCCTCGACGTAGCCCGAGCGCTGCATCTGCGCCTCGTCGCGGTCGATGCTGCCTGAGATGTCGATGCCGAGCGCCAGCGCGACGTCGATCTCGAGGCGATCCTGGGCGCCCGCCGGGAAGGCGAGAAACAGGGCGGCGATCAGGCTTGCAAACCAACGCATGGCCGGCCTCGTCGGCTGGATGAGGGGGAAGCATACCGCCCTTCGGAAGCCCGTGTCAGCTGCGCACTGGACGCTGACCGGCCTCCGCCCTTAGCCTCGGTTGACAAGTTCCGGAGTTGCCCATGGATCTGGCCCTCAGCCCCGAAGACATCGCCTTTCGTGACGAGGTGCGAAGCTTCATCGCGCAGAACCTCACCGACGATCTGCGCGAGGCCGGTCGCAAGACTGGCGGCGTTTTCACGGACTTCGACGCGGGAATGCGCTGGCACCGGGCGCTCGCGCGACGCGGCTGGTCCGCGACGACGTGGCCGCGCGAACATGGCGGCACCGGCTGGAGCGCCATGCAGCGCTACCTCTATGCCCGCGAGATGACCGCCGCCGACGCGCCCCGGCTGTTCAACATGAGCGTTCGGATGGTCGGTCCCGTCGTGATGAAGTACGGCACCGCCGAGCAGAAGGCGAAGTACCTACCCGGAATTGTCTCGGGCGACATCGTGTTCTGCCAAGGCTACTCCGAGCCCGGTTCGGGCTCCGATCTCGCGAGTCTCAAGACGCGCGCCGTGTCCGACGGTGACGACTATGTCATCAACGGCACCAAGATCTGGACCACCAATGCCCATCAGGCGAACCGGATGTTCTGCCTGGTGCGGACCTCCACCGAAGGCAAGCCGCAGGACGGCATCAGCTTCGTGTTGATCGACAGCATGGACACGCCCGGACTGACCGTGAAGCCGATCCTGACGCTGGCCGGCGACCATGAGGTGAACCAGGTCTTCTTCGACAACGTGCGGGTGCCCAAGGCCAATCGCATCGGCCCCGAGAATGGCGGCTGGACGGTCGCCAAGTACCTGCTCGAGTTCGAGCGGGGCGGTGATGCCTACACGCCCAACCTGTACGCGCGTCTCGACGACGTTCGACGCATCGCTCGCGACGAGGCGGCGGATGGCAGCGGGCGACTGGTCAATGAACCTGACTTCGCCCGCCGTCTCGCCGAAGTTGAGATCGACATACAGGCGCTGGAGATGATCGAGCTCAGGGTGCTCTCCGACCTCAATCGTGGCCGCAATCCGGGCGCGGCGTCGTCGTCAATGAAGATACGGGGCAGCGAGACGCTGCAGAAGATCGACCATCTCGGTGTCGAGGCGCTGGCCTGGTACGCGTCGCCATTCGAGCCCGAGGCCCGCCAGCTCGGCCACAATGAGCCGACCGTGGTACCGGAGGCAGGCATCACCGCGATGCCGCTCTATCTGAACAACCGCGCGTCCAGCATTTATGCGGGATCGAACGAGATCCAGCGCAACATCGTGGCCAAAGCGGTCCTCGGCCTGTGACCTACATTCTGCACGGCTTCGACCCGTCGCCTTACTCGGTCAAGATGCGGGCGATCATGCGCTATCGGCGCCTGCCGTTCATCTGGCACGCGCAGGGTCTGCCGCGCGATGTGGCCGTTGCGGCCGGCCTGCCGCCGGTGATTCCGATTCTGGAGTTTCCGGACGGTCGCAAGCTGAACGATTCGACACCGCTCGCAGCAATCCTGGAACGCGAGCATCCCGGCCAGCGCTCGATCGTGCCGGACGATCCCGTCCAGGCCTGGCTCTCCGCGCTGATCGAGGATTTCGGTGACGAGTGGGTCACCAAGATGATGTTTCACTATCGGTGGTACTACGCCGCCGATCGCGAGTTTGCCCAGATCTGGGTCACAGCATCGCGCAATCCTTGCCTGCCCGCGGCGGATCGGCGCGCGATGATGCAGTCGTTCAACGACCGGCAGGTGGGCCGCATGGCCTTGGTCGGCTGCACCGAGGCCAATCGGCCGACCATCGAGGAGAGCTACCGGTTCCTGCTGGACACGCTCGAAACCCATGTGCGGCAGTTTCCGTTCCTGTTCGGGACGCGGCCGAGCCTGGGCGACTTCGGCCTGTATGGGCAGTTGCAGATTCTGTCCGTCGATCCGACGCCTGCCAGCGAGATGCGGGCTCGGGCGCCGGACGTCTTTTGCTGGCTGATCAGGCTCGATGACGCATCCGGCGTCGTTGGCACCTGGGCGCCAGCCGAGACGCCGCTGCCCGCCACGATCAGCCGTCTCCTGTCGCATGTCGGGCAGACCTACCTGCCGTTTCTGGCTGCCAATGCGCGGGCCCTCCAGGAGGGTACCGATTCCGTTGAGGTCGAGATTCTCGGGCGCCGCTGGACGCAGGCACCGTTCCGCTACCAGGCCAAGTGCTACGACGCGTTGCGCAAGTCGCTGGCGGCGTTGCCGAAGCCTGCACGCGCCCGGTTGGACCCGATCCTCGAGCAAGCGGACTGCCTGCGCTACCTCGTGTGACCCTAGTCTCGGAGGGCGGCGATGATCGCCTCCAGAGCGCGCGGCTCGCTCACCAATCCCTGGTGCCCGAGATCGGTCAGCACCCGGATGGCTGCCGCCGGCGCATGCCGTCGAAACGCGTCCGCCATCGCTTCTGTATTGAACACCCGGTCGTCGGTTCCAAGGATCACCGTGGCGCGGCGATCCAGCTTGCCCAACGCCACGGGCCATTTGTCGATCGGTCGCTGGTTGGAAATCAGGCGCCAGGTTTGACCCTGCCAACGCAGGGGGAGCAGTCCCAGCCGGTCGATGGCGTCAGCCGCCGAAGCCACAGTGCCGTCGACCCGTAGCCAACCGGTGGGAGACTGAGCCCACAGCGTGGGATCGGCACCGAGATTGGGCGCGAGCAGCACGAAGCGCGTGAAGGAAGCTGAGTGCGGGCCGGTCGCGGTCCGCAGGGCGAGGCCGCCACCCGCCGAGAATCCGACCAGGCCCGTCGCCTTGGCGCCGTGCGTCGCCGCGAGCCAAACCATCAGGTCGGAGAGGTCGTCGTCGAGCTGCCCGGGCCGATCGAGTGTGCCTTCGTGACGCCCGCTATGCCTGTGACCGCGTAGATCCGGCGCCCACGCCTCGATGCCCGCCGCGGAGAGCGCCGCGCGCAGCGGCAGCATCTCGCGCGAGTCGGCGTTGCCGCCATGCAGGAGCAATGCGCGCAGCGGACCGGGCTGGGCAGAACCGCGGACGAACAACCGCGCGCCATCCCGTGCAGTGATGATCGTAGCGGCACCCTCGACGGCGAGGTCGGGCGCCGGGATGGCGCGCGGCCGGGGCCAACCCATCACGGCGGCGGCGACGGCACCGGCCAGGATCGCCGCGACCGCGAGCCGGCGCTTCACTCGCGCGTGCCCTGCTGCCAAACCATCGAGATGAGAAAGGTGGCGCGGGGATCGGCGATAAGATCCATATGGCCGTGCGTCGGCTGGATCGATGCCGCGATCTGCTTGCTGAGCGGCAGCAGCGTCGGCGCGAACTGCGCCGAATCGAAGAGCTCGTCGCGACCGCCCGCCAGCACGATCGTCTTCTGTTCGATGCGCCCCAGCCGCTGGCGCCAGTCCTGTCCGATCTGCATCGACGCCAGCAGCCGGTACGAATAGGCCGTCGTCCGTTCCTCACCCCCGCGGCCGTCGGTGGCAAAGCGGACGACCGGCAGCGACTGGAACCACGCAAGTCCGAAGCGCTCGAGGGTCGACAGCACGATCATGCGACCCACTGCGACACCAGCCCAGCCGCCGGCTTTGGGGCGAACCGTCGGCGAATCGTGGGCGACATAGGGTGCCAGCGCGAGGTAGCGATCGAACAACGTGGCGTCGGGGCCGCTCGCCACGCGCAGCACGAACCCGCCGCCGGATGAGAAGCCCATCAGCGTGCGATGGATTTTCGGATCGCCAAGGCCCGTCGCTTTCAGGAGGTCGTGAAGATCCTCATCGAGCTGGCCGATATGGCCGACATCGCCGCGAACCGCGCCGCTGCCGCCATGGCCGCGCAGATCGACGGCCCAGACCGACGCCCCCGCCGTCTGCAGCGCCTGCGCCAGCTTGTGCATCGAGTAGCTCGATCCCGATGAGCCGTGGACCAGCACCACCGCGCGATCAGGCCGCGCGGGATAGTGCCGGAAGGTGAGGGGTGCACCGTCGCGCGCCGTGATCGTCCGGCGGGGTGGTACCTCGGAGTGGTCCCATCGCTCTATTCCCGGGATGCCATCACCGGCGGCGAGACGCGGCAGCTCTGGCGGCGTGTTGAAGGTGAGCACACCGGCGACCGCGCCGACGAGGACGATCGGGACGGCCGCGATTGAGATTCAGAGTCGCCGCGCGTTCATCGTTGGAGCGCCTTCCAAATGCGGTGCGGTGTGAGCGGCATGTCGATATGGCGTACGCCGAGCGGGCGCAGCGCGTCCATCACGGCGTTGCCGAGCGCGGCCGGCGCACCATTGGTCGGCAGTTCGCCCACGCCCTTGAAGCCGAGGCTGTTGTTGGGTGAAGGCGTGGCGATGGTCACCACGTCAATCGGTGGCGCGTCGTCCGCGCGGGGCAGGGCATAGTCCATCAGTGTGCCGCTCAGCAGCTGGCCGGTGTCCTGATCGTAGATCGCTGCCTCAAGAAGGGCGTTGCCGAGGCCATGGACCGCGCCCCCCTGGATCTGTCCCGCGAGCAGCATCGGATTGACCACGATCCCGGCGTCGGAAGCCGCGACGAACCGGTCGACCCGGACCGCGCCGGTCGCCGGGTCGATCTCGACTTCGCAAACCATGACACCCGTCGGAAAGCTGTCGATGCGTTCGGCGAAGACCGCATCGCCGCCGAACGGTCGCGTTGTGGCCAGTTCCATCAGGCCGACCCGCCGGTCGGTGCCCACGACCTCGTAGCGTCCGTCACGGAACACGATGTCGGCTGGCGCCGCCTCGAGCCGCTCGGCCGCCACATCGCGCCCGCGCTCGATCGCGACGTCGGCGGCGCGCTTCAACGTCGTACCACTGATGATCGTCGAGGACGAGCCGCCGGTTCCACCGCCGCGCGGGATCGAGAGGCTGTCGCCCTGGCGGACCTCGATCCTGTCCAGCGGGACGCCCAGCGCGCCCGCCAGGACCTGCGCGAAGACGGTCTCGTGGCCTTGCCCCTGCGATTGCGTGCCGACGCGGGCGACAATCCGGTCCGGCGCGATCTCGATCTCGGCGTTCTCGTCGGCGATGCCGCCGGTGCCGTGCAGATGGCAGGAGAGACCCAGCCCGCGCCGAAGGCCGCGTGCCTCGCTGGCGGCGCGCCGCGCGGTGAAGTCTGCGACATCCGCCGTTGCAAGCGCGGTCTCGAATAGGCGGGGACAGTCGGCCGCGTCATAGGTGTAGCCGCTCGCGGCCGCGTAGGGCATGTCCGACGGGCGCAGCAGGTTCAGTCGGCGCAACTCGATCGGCGAGCGGTCAGTCTCTTCGGCGGCCAGATCGACCAGCCGCTCCAGCAGAAACAGCGCCTCCGGCTTGCCGGCACCGCGGATCGCATCCACCGGCACGGTGTTGCTGAAGACGCAATGGAAATCGAGATGGATCGCCGGGACGCGGTAGAGCCCCGAGATCACCTTGGCGAGACCCGTCGTGGGGATGGTCGGCGCAAACATCGAGACGTAGGCGCCGTAGTTCGCAAGCGCGCGCACGCGCAGACCGATGAACCGGCCCTCGGCGTCCAGCGCGAGTTCGCCCTCGGCCGAGAGATCGCGCGCGTGGCTGTCGCAAAGTGCATGCTCGCCGCGCTCGCTCGCCCAGCGCAGCCCGCGCTTCAGGCGCCGCGTCGCCCAGGCGATCAGGGTTTGCTCGGCATAGAGCGGGTACTTGGGGCCGAAGCCGCCGCCCACATCCTCCGTGACCAGCCGCAGCTTCTCCTTTGGCCAGCCCAACACGCGCTCGCAGAGCAGGCGGTGCGGGATCTGCACGCCCTGCGAGGAGAGCGTCACAGTTACGAGATCGGAGCTCGCATCCCATCGCGACCACACGGCGCGGGTTTCCATGTAGTGGGCGATCTGGCGCGGCGACCGGATGGCGAGGCGGGCCACGTGGGCGGCGCGGGCGAACGCCGCATCGGTCGCGGCCGGGTCGCCCTTGCCCCAGCGGCACATCAGGTTGCCCGGCACATCGTCATGAACGAGCGCGGCGCCGGGCGCCATCGCCTGTTCGGCAGTCACGATCGCAGGCAACTCGTCCCACGCCACCTCGATCAGCTCGGCCGCGTCGCGACAGGCGTTGAGCGAGGTTCCGACCAGCATCGCCACGATGTCGCCGACATGCCGCGCCTTGTCGGCCGGCATGGGCGGATGATGCGGCTCGCGATGGCGCCGGCCCTCCGCATCCTTGATCTCGCTGATCGCCGGCAGATGGCCAACACTATCGGCTGTCGCGTCAGCGCCGGTGAGAATCGCCACAATCCCCTGCGCCGCCTGGGCCCGTGCCAGGTCGATCCGTCCGATCCGCGCATGGGCGTGGGGCGAGCGCAGGAACAGCACATGCAGCGCGTCGGCAGGGGCGGTCGAGTCCGTGTAGCGGCCCAATCCGCGCAGGAAGCGCGCATCCTCGCGTCGCGTGACGGCGCTGCCGATCATGCGGCGAGCACGTCCTCAATTGTCTTCAGCGCGACGCCCAGATCGGCGCGGGTGACGTCGAGATGGGTGACCGCGCGGATCCGCGTCGCGGTGTTGGCGCCCAGGCCGACACCCCGCTGACGACAGGCCTCGACCAGCTTCACCGGCGACCAGCCCGGCTTCACCACGTCGAAGAACACCAGATTCGTTTCCATCCGCTCGACCTCGATCGCGAGCCCCTTGATGTTGGCGATCCCCTCGGCGAAGTAGCGGGCGTTGGCGTGATCCTCGGCCAACCGGTCCCAGTGATGGTCGAGCGCATAGAGCCCGGCGGCGGCGATGACGCCGGACTGGCGCATCGACCCGCCCATCATCTGCTTGAAGCGCCAGCTTTCGTGGATGAAGTCGCGGGTGCCGGCGAGGATCGCGCCTACCGGCGCCCCCAGACCCTTGGTGAAATCGAGCCAAAGCGAGTCTACGCAGGCGGCATAGTCCTTCGCCGCGACCCCGGACTTCACCGAGGCGTTGCACAGCCGCGCACCATCCATGTGCAGGGCGAGCCCCGCCGCGCGCGCGACCTGGCTCACGCTCCGCATGGTCTCAAGCGGCCAGACCGTTCCGAAACCGCTGTTGGAGGTGTTCTCGATCGACACCAGCCGCGAGCGCGGATTGTACCGGCTGGCCGGGTCGCGCAGGGCCGCCTTCACTTGTGCCGCCGTGAAAACGCCGTTGGGCCCATCGAGCCCGCGCAACATGACGCCGGCGTTGGCGGCGGGACCGCCGCCCTCGGAATTGATGATGTGGGCGGTGCGGTCGCAGATCACTTCTTCGCCGGGCCGGCAATGAACCCGGATCGCGATCTGGTTCGCCATCGTGCCGCTGGGCAGAAACACCGCGTCCTCGGTACCGAGAAGCTCGCACACGCGGTCGCGCAGCCGGTTGACCGTCGGGTCCTCGAACTTCTGTTCGTCGCCCACCTCGGCCTCGGCCATGGCCTTTCGCATCCCGGGGGTCGGTTTGGTCTTGGTGTCGCTGAAAAGATCGATAAAACGGTTCTGCATGGTGCGGGCGGCCTCCCGGCGCACCATAGCCGGAGGCGCCATGTCAGACGAGGTCCTTTACGCGGTGGACGGTCCGATCGCGACCATCACGCTCAACGCCCCGCAGCGGATGAACACGATCTCCGGGCCAATGCTGCGGCTCCTGACGGAGCGGCTGGTGGCCGCCGATGAGGATCGTGCGGTGCGCTGCGTCATCTTGACCGGCGCCGGCCGGGCCTTCTGCGCCGGCCTCAACATGGAGGCCCAGAGTCGGGGCAGCGACAACCTCTCCGTCGGCTCCGGCGCGACGCCCACCAACCTCGATCTGCGCAACACGCCGCCGACCGTACTGCATGCCATGGACACGCCGGTGGTCTGCGCGCTCAATGGCTCCGCCGCCGGCTACGGTCTCGATCTGGCGCTCGGCTGCGACATCCGCGTGCTCGCGCGCTCGGGCAAGCTCGCGGCCTCCTACGTCAAGCGTGGCGTGTTGCCGGAGTCCGGCGGCACTTGGTACCTGCCGCGGCTGCTCGGCCTGTCGATGGCCGCGGAGCTGGTCTTCACCGGCCGCACCTTGTCTTCCGAAGAATCCCTCCGGCTCGGGCTGGTGAGCCGGGTCGTCGAGGACGGCGAGCTGATGGGCGCGGCCCGGGCGGTCGCGCTGGAGATCGCGGCCAACGCGCCGCTCGCCGTGCAGGCCGCGAAACGCATGATGCGCATGGCCTGGAACGAGACCTTCAACGACCACACCCACCATGTGTTCCTGCAGCTCCTACCGCTGATGCAGACTGCCGACATGAAGGAAGGCATCCGTGCCTTCCTGGAGAAGCGGGCACCAAACTTTACCGGACGGTGAAGACACCCATGGGCTTGACAACCCCGGCGGGTAGGCCACTGTTCAGAGCGGGGGAGCGAGATGAGATTGATCTATATGGCCGGCGTGGTCGCGCTTGGGTCGACGATCTCAGCCTGCGCAGGCGACGTCACCGTTACACCTATCCGCGAAGAGGTGCGCCTGTCGGTCAAGACGATCGCGGCCGAGGTGATTGCGAATCCCGTCAGCGCGATGCCAGTTATGGGGGCGCGTGGAAGCCGTGAGGGATCGCAGATCGGTGCCAGAGGTGCAGCGGGTTCGGCGACGGTGACAGGATCGGTGCTCATGGGGCCGCTGTCGACGCTGATCGGTGCGATTGGCGGTGCGATAAGCGCCGAGAGCGCCGAGGCGGTGGACGCGGCAAGAGCGGGTATTCAATCGGCCCTTGATGGTACCGATATTGTGTCTTTGGTCGTCGAGCGACTACGAACGGGCACACTCAACGGAGCTACCCTTGTCGCCGTCGAGCCTGGAGATCGCAGGAAGCCTCTCAATGCGGTGGATGGCACCCCGGTCACGAATCCCTTGCGGTTGACCTTTGACGTGGGGGTCCGGGCATTCGGAACGATCAATCCCGATATCATGGTGACGGTCTCAGTCGACGCAGCGCTCTGGGCTATGAACCGTACGAGCTTGGCTCACCAGGGGAGGTGGACGTACTGCTCGGCGCTCGTGCCATTCATTCAAATGGGTGCTGAAGACGGCGCGCGCGTGCGCGCCTACATCCTGGAGGGGGCGCGACGCGCCACGGATGCCGTTCTTCACGATTTGCTGCGTGTCGACGCGAAGCGGCACGAAATCGGCACCACGACGTGTACGCCAATCGACGATGTTCCTCGCCGCCCGACAGATCCGCCGGTACTGCCGACGGCGTGGTTTACGTGAGCGACGAGCTCCCGGGCCACGTCCTACCGCGAGTTTGACTGTCGCGACCGCTCCCCATGCTGGGGCGTTCGGCGAGTTTCTGAACGGTTCGCAATTCTTGTGGTCTCGGGGACCGATCAAGCCATCGCGATGGCGACGCGGCCCACGACGCTGCGCTCGAGCAGCGCCTGCAGGGCCTTCGCCGCGTCGGGTAGGTCGAACACGCGATCGACATGAGGCCGGCAAACGCCCGCCTCGCACCAACCGTGCAGCCGCTGCATCAGGTCCGCGACCCGGTCCGCCTCTTCCCAGCGCGCGTCGTGTGGGCTCCAGCCGACATAGTAGCCGTAGTTGAAGCCCATCACGGCGAGGTTCTTGACCAGCAGTATGTTGGCCGGCGCGTTGGGGATGGTGCCGCCGGCGAAGCCGATGGGACAGATGCGGCCCTCGACCGCCATGCAGCGCAGCGATTGCGTGAAAACATCGCCGCCCACCGGGTCGTAGACGCGGTCCACGCCGCGGCCGTCGGTCAGTTTCAGCACTTCCTCGCGGAAGTCCGTCACGGTGTAGTCGATGACGTGATCGGCGCCGCGTTCGCGCGCGAAGGCGGTCTTGCGCGCACCGCCGGCGGTCGCGATCACCCGGGCGCCCAGCGCCTTGCCGATCTCGACGGCGGCCATGCCCACGCCACCCGCGGCAGCATGGACAAGGAGGGTCTGTCCCGCCTTCACGTCGAGCGCATTGCGCCAGGTGAGCGCGCCGGCGGAGGTCGGGTAGGAGATCGCGAGCTGGATCGCCTCCACAAAGCCGACCGACGGCGGTTTCGGAAAGACATTCACCTCGGCGGCCAGGCACTCTTCGGCGAGGCCGCCCCAGTCGAGGACGGCCACGACCTCATCGCCGGGCCGGAACCGCCGGACTTCTTTGCCGACCTCCACGACCACACCAGAGACTTCCGTGCCGGGCGCGAAGGGGAAGGGTGGGCGGCGCTGGTACTTGCCGGCGATCACCAACGTCGTGGCAAAGCTGACGCCAGCGGCACGGGTGTGAATGCGCACCTGCCGCGGTCCGGGCGCCGGCAGCTCCGTCTGCTCCAGTCGGAGATCTTCCGGGGCGCCCCACTGGCGGCAGATCATGGCGCGCATCGGGGACGCCCTAGGCGTGCTCGCGGCCGACGATCGCCACCGAGCAGACGTTGCGGGCGGGAAATCCGCCGAGATTGTGGGTGAGGCACAGATCGACGGCGCCACGCTGGCGCGCGCCGGCGCGCCCCTGCAACTGCAGATACATTTCGTAGAGCATGCGAATGCCTGACGCGCCGATCGGATGGCCAAAGCACTTCAGTCCGCCATCGATCTGGCAGGGAATGCGCCCGTCGCCGTCGTAGAAGCCGTCCAGCACGTCCTTCACCGCGCCGCCCTCGGGCGAGATATGCAGGTCCTCAAGCGTCACCAGTTCGGTGACCGAGAAACAGTCGTGGCACTCGACGAGGCTCAGTTGCTCGCGCGGCCGCTCGATGCCAGCTTCACGATAGGCGCGGGAGGCCGCAATCCGCGCAGTCGCAAAGTAGCTGCCGTCCCAGGTTGAGTGGCTCTCTTCGATGCCGTTGGAGGCCGCGATCTGAAGCGCCTTCACCGTCACGATGTCGCGCTTGCCAAGCGCCTTGGCGATCTCCGGCGTGGTGACGATCGCGGCAGCGGCGCCGTCGCTCACGCCGCAGCAGTCGTAGAGTCCCAGAGGGTCGGCGACCAACGGCGCGTTCAGCACGTCGTCCTCGGTGATTGCGCGTTGGAGATGAGCCTTGGGGTTCTTGAGCCCGTTGGCGTGGCTCTTGACCGAGATTCGCGCCATCGCGCGTTTCAGGTCCTCGCGGCTGACGCCGTGCTTGGCGCGATAGGCCGAGGCGAGCTGGGCGAAGCTGCCGGGAGCCGTGAGGTTGGCCCACCACAACGGCGCCTGCGTCCCCGCCGTAAGGCCGGGCAGGCCGCCGAAGCCGGTGTCCTTCAGTTTCTCGACGCCCAGCGCCAGTGCGACGTCGCAGGCACCGGCGGCGACGGCATAGACGGCCGACCGGAAGGCGTCGGAGCCGGAAGCGCAGTAGTTCTCCACCCGGCTCACCGGGATGTAGTCGAAGCGCAGGGTCTCGGCGAGCGGCAGGCCGGACTTGCCGACGTTTACCTCGTCGAGGCAGGTCGAGAGCCAAGCGGCCTCGATTCGCTTGCGTTCGATGCCGGCGTCAGCCAACGCCTCGCCGAACGCGGCGACCATCAGCTCTTCGGCGCCCTTGCTCCAATGCTCGCCGAAGGGCGTGCAACCCATGCCAAGGATCGCGACCTTGTCCCGAATGCCAGATGCCATGCCCCTCTCCCTGTCTCCCACGCGGATGCCGCCCGTTCTGCCCATCGTATCGTCCTGAATACCCGCGAAGGATCGTTCGCGAGCCGCCGGCGATGGTGGCCGTCAGTCGAGCGTCACTGGCAGCGCCTTGACGCCGCGCAGGATCAACGAATCGTGCCAGTCCGGCGGCCCGCCGGCCAGCGCCAGACGCGGCAGCCGTTCCGCCAGCCGGCGCGCCGTCACCTGGCCCTCCAGTCGGGCGAGCGGCGCGCCGAGGCAGAAATGGATGCCATGTCCGAAGGTGAGGTGCGGATTCTCCGCCCGACCCAGATCGAAGCGATCCGGATCGACGAAAGCCTCGGGATCGCGGTTGGCCGAGTTCATGAAGGCGAACACGCGCTGTCCCTTGCGGATCGCCCGCCCGCCCAGGTCCAGATCCTGAGCGGCGACCCGCGCGAGCGCACCGGACGGTCCGTCGTAGCGCAGCCACTCCTCGACCGCGGGTTCGACGGCTTCGCCCGAGGTCAGCCGCTCCCACTGGTCGCGATGGCGCAGCGAGTAGTAGACACCGTTGCCGATCAGGTTGGTGGTCGTCTCGTGGCCCGCGAACAGCAGCAGGATGCAGGTCGCGATCACCTCGTCGGCCGACAGTGCCTCGCGTTCGTCGCGGGCGGCGACGAGGCTCGAGATCATGTCGCACGCGGGCTCCCGGCCGCGCGCGTCGACCAGATCGCGGAAATAGGCTGCCATGGCACGCGCGCCTTCCTCGGCGCGCAGGTACTTGTTGCCGGCGACCTGGGCGGTGCCGATGAAGAGGGCGATGTCATCGGACCAGACCTTGACCCGCGCCAGGTCCGCGCGCGGCACGCCCAGCATGTCCATGATGACGGTGGCCGGCAGCGGATAGGCGAAGTCGGCGATGAAGTCGACCGGCGCCCCGGCCCGCGCCTTGGCCTGCATGCCATCGATCAGGAGGGCGACGATCTCCTCGATGTTGGGCAGCAGCGCCGCCACTGCGGTCGGCGTGAAAACCTTGTTGAAGAGGCGCCTGAGCCGCGTGTGATCCGGCGGATCGCGGAACACCATCCAGTGGCCGAGATACCGCACCAGGTTCTCGATGCGCCCCGTCTGATACTCAGGATTGCTCCTGAAGAAGGGTGTCAGCCGGTCGGCCGAGATCGCCTTGCCGTCCAGCACCACGCGCTTGACGTCGGCGTAGCGCGTCACGATCCACGCCTTCATGGCGGGCGACCAGTGCACCGGATCGCTCTCGCGCAGGCGCGCGAACTCGGGGAACGGATCGGCGTTGGTGGCCGGCCGGCCGAGGTCGAACACATAGTCCATGCCTCAGGCTAGCCAAGCCGCGTTGACCAAACAAGTGTTTGGTCGCTAGTTTCGCCCGATGTCGCGCGAGACCCTGATGGCGGTATCGGCACGCCTTTTCGCCCGGGGCGGCTTCGAGGCGGTGTCCATGCGCGACATCGCGGGCGAGGCCGGCATGCTGGCCGGCTCGATGTATCATCACTTCCGTTCCAAGAACGACCTCATCGCCTCGGTCTACGAGGCCGGCGTCGCGGAGATCGCCGCCGCCGTCGACGCCGCGGTGGCGCGGCCCGTCCTGCCTTGGGAGCGTTTGGAGGCGGCGTGCGTGGCCCATCTTGAGGCGCTGCTGGCCGACCGGGCGCACGCCCGTGTTATGACAGTCGATCTCGGCCGGCTCGACGGCCGGCTGCGGCGGCGTCTGGTGGCGCTGCGCGACGGCTACGAGCGGCGTTTCGTCGAGTTGGTCGCCGCGTTGCCGCTGCCCACGGCGACCGACCGCAGGCTCTGGCGCCTGCAGCTTCTGGGGTCGCTGAACTGGACGCCGACCTGGTTTCGGCCGGGCAGACGCACACCGGCCGACATCGCCCGCGCGACCGTCGCCGCACTCAGGTGATCAGCCGGGGTCGCGCGCCCACGGGCCGAAGGGCGGCATGTCCTTGCTCGGCTTGAGCGGGAAGGCGGGCGGGCGCTTCTCGAAGAACGACTTGATGCCCTCCTGAGCGTCGGCGGATTGCGCGAGCCAGCCGACGCATTGCAGGTCGAGTGTCACCGCATCGACCGGATCCTGCGCCCCCAGCATCGACCACATCAGCCGCCGATTGATCGCCGCTGCGACCGACGAGGAGGCCGGGGCGGCGAAGCGGCGCGCGAGCGCTTGCGCCGCCGGCAAGAGTTCATCGGGCGCGTGGACCGATCGCACGAGACCTCCAGCCAGCGCCTCGTCGGCACCGAACAGCTCCGCCGTCATCACCCACTCCTGGGCGCGCTGCATGCCGACCAGCCGGGGCAGGAACCACGAGCTGCCGGCCTCCATCGCCATGCCGCGCCGGTTGAAGACGAACCCGACGCGGGCCGCGCTCGACATCAGGCGGATGTCCATCGGCAGGCACATGGTGATGCCAACACCGACCGCCGCGCCATTGATCGCCGCCACGATCGGCTTCAGGCAGTTGAAGATGGCGAGCGTGATCGACTCCGAGGCCTTGCGCTCGGCCGGCTTGTCTCCCTTGCCCCACGCCGTGAAGGCGCCGTCGCCACCCGAGATATCGGCGCCGGCGCAGAAGGCGCGGCCGGCGCCGGTCACCACGATCGCGCGCGCCTCGTCCAGGGCGTTGGCGCGGCCGAAGAAATCGATCAGCTCGGCATTCATGCGCGGATTGTAGGCGTTGAGCTTCTCCGGCCGGTTCAGCGTGACGGTCAGCACGCCGTTCTCGAGCTCGGTTTTCAGGGTCTCGTATTGCATCGGGTCGCTCCTGCGGGTTCCGCCACGCGAAGTCGAAGGAAGTTGCGCGCCAGCGGGCATTGCGGAACAGTCGCGCCGAACGACATCGATCGCAATCGCGGAGGAAACCATGTCCCAGTTGATCAAGACCGTCGAGGACGGCGTCATGAAGCTCGTGCTGAACCGGCCGGAGGCGATGAACGCGCTTTCCCGCGACATGATGCAGGGGCTGGATGATGCGCTGGCTGCCGCCGCGTCTGATCGCAGCGTCGGCTGCGTGGTGGTGCGCGGTGCCGGCGACAAGGCGTTCTGCGCCGGCGGCGACGTGAAGTCGATGGCGGCCGGGCGGGATCACGAAAAGAGCTATGAGGACAAGGTGACCGATCTGCGTGCGCGCATGCGCGTGTCGGAACTGCTGCACGAGATGGGCAAGCCCACCATCGCCATGGTGAACGGCGTGGCCGCCGGCGCCGGTCTCTCGATCGCGCTCGCCTGCGACATGCGCTTCGCAGCCCGCAGCGCGCGCATGACGACGGCCTTCGCCAAGGTCGGCTTCTCGGGCGATTTCGGTTCGCACTATTTCCTGCACAAGCTGGTCGGCACCGCCAAGGCACGCGAACTCTACTTCACCGCGGAAATCCTGGGTGCGGAGCAGATCGAGAAGCTGGGGCTGGCCAACCGCATCATCGATGACGCCGCGCTCGAGGCCGAGACCATGGCGTTCGCCAAGAAGCTCGCGGCCGGCCCGCGGGTGGCCTGGTGGCATGTGAAGCACAACATGAAGGTCGCCGAGGAGGGCACGCTCTCGGCGGCGCTCGACAGCGAGGCCGCACGCATGATCCGCACCGGCGACACCGAGGATCACAAGGAAGCCGCCCGCGCCTTCGTCGAAAAGCGCGCACCGGCGTTCAAGGGACGCTAGACCGCCGCGTTGCCAGCCGCTCCACGAGGCCCGCGATGCCGCGCGGCATCGCCACGATGGCGGCGACCAACAACACGGCGAACAGCAGCGCCGACAAGCCCTTGCCCAGAGCCGCGGTGAGGCTGGGGAAGAACTGCAGGAACAGCGCGCCCACAACCGCACCCCAGAGCGAGTGGATGCCGCCGATCACGGCGCCGAACAGGAGCTGCACGGCGAAGGCGAAGCCGTAGCTGGTCGGTCCGACATAGCCGAACTGCCCCGCCATCAGGCTGCCCGAGAGCGCGAAGGCGGCGCCGGCGATGCCGCTGGCCAGTGCGCGCTGGTGGGCGACGTCGATGCCTTGCGCGGCCGCCGCGAGGTCGTGGTCGCGCACCGCCCGGATCGCCCGGCCGGTGCGGGTTGCGGGGAGATTGGCGAGCAGTGCGAGGCAGACCGCGAGCAGGCTCGCGGCCACGAGGAACGACCAGCGCCCGTTGGCGAGACCAGTCCAGGAGGGCGCCTCGAGGAGGTCGAGATAGAGCCCGTTCACGCCGCCGGTCAGTCCCTCGATCGGCGGCCAGCGCAGGAACTGCGGGAACGCCACCGTCAGCGCGTAGCTCACCAGAGCCTGCGTCCAGAGGCTGTGACCACCGGCGACGCGGCCCAGCGCATAGCCGAGCGCGCCACCCGCTGCCGGCGCGAGTGCCAGCGCCGCCCATGGGCCGAGTCCGGTGCGGGCCGCCAGGATCGCCGCCACGTAGCCGCCCAGAGCACAGAGCGGAGCCTGCGCGAAGGAGAATTGCCCGCTCCAGCCGCAGAGCACCACCAGACCGGTGAGCGCGATCGCGTTGATGGCGATCAACGTGCCCGGGAAGAGCCACGCCTCGGGGAGGAACAACGACAGCGCGAGGACCGCGCCAAAGCCGATGGTGGAGCCGGGCCGCATCACGCTACCATAGCCGCCGGCCATCACGCCGGGGAGGGGAACGATGCGGCTGCGTCAATGCGTGTTCGTGTGCGCGGACCTCGAAAGCTCGCGCGCCGAGCTGTGCGATATTCTCGGGATCGAGGTCGCCTATCGCGATCCCGGCGTCGCCAAGTGGGGTTTAGTGAACGTCGTCTGCCCGACCGGCCACGATTTCCTCGAGATCGTGACGCCGTTCCAGCCGGGCACCTCGGCCGGTCGCTACATCGAGCGTCGACAGGGTGACGGCGGCTACATGGTGATCCTGCAGGTGCCGGACGCCGTGCCGCACCGCGCGCGTGTGACGTCGTTGGGCGTTCGTGCGGTCGCCCAGAAGGACTTGCCCGGTTACCAGTACACGCACTTCCATCCCGCCGACACGTCGGGTGTGCTGCTGTCGATCGACAGCACGCGGGCGCCCGTCGGCACGCCGGCAGATCTCTGGTGGCCGCCGGCCGAGAAGGATTGGCTCGCCCATGCCCGATCCGATGTCACAAGCGGGCTAGTGGGCGTGGAAATCCAGCACACCGATCCCGATGGCGCGGCCGCCCTGTGGTCGCGACTGCTCGACCGGCCGGCGGTGGGGCGGCGGATCGCGCTGGACGGTGGCGAACTGAGGTTCGTGGGCATCGCCGACGGACGCGGGCCGGGTATCTCGGCCTATGACGTGCGCACGGCCGATCGCGCGAAGGTGCTGGCGGCGGCGGAGAAGCGCGGCAAACGCCGAAGCGACTCGCAGGTCGAGGTTTGTGGCTGCCGCATCAATCTGGTGTAGGCACCATGCTGGTCGTCGGCAGCTACCTTTCGCCCTACGTCCGCAAGGTGCTGGCATGCCTCGAGCTGAAGCAGCTCGCTTACGAGGTGGACCCGATCGTGCCCTTCTACGGCGACGAACGGTTCGGCGCCTTGAGCCCGCTGCGCCGCATTCCGGTGCTGATCGACGGCGATCTCACGCTCTGCGACTCCTCGGTGATCTGTCAGTACCTTGAGGACAAGTATCCCGCGCATGCGCTTTATCCGGCCGACGTAGCCGACCGCGCCCGCGCGTGCTGGCTGGAGGAGTTCGCCGATTCGCGGTTGGGTGATCTCTTCATCTGGCGATTGTTCTACCAGGCTGCGGTGCGGCCGTCGGTCTGGGGCGAGAAAGGCGACCGCGAGTTGAGCGAGCGCACACTCACCGTCGATGTCCCCGCCGCCATGGACTGGCTGGAGGGTTAGGCGCCGCAGGACGGCTTCCGCTTTGGCACGCTCAGCATCGCCGACGTGGCGGTCGCTTGTTTCTTCCGCAACGCCGCGTTTGTGCGTTGGCGTCCCGACGCGGCGCGCTGGCCAAAGACAGCGGCCTGGATCGACCGGACACTAGCGACGCCAGCGTTCGCAAAACTGGCCGTGATCGAGGACGCCATCCTGCGCGTGCCCATCCCCGAACAGCGTGCGCGGCTTCAATCCATGGGCGTCGCGATCTCCCGGGAGACGTTCGGTATGGCGACGCCGCGGCGCGGCGTCATGCCTCTGTAGCGATGCCGCGCTTCCATCCCTTTACCTGGGGTCATGTCGGCTTCGCGATGGTGCTGGGCGGGGTGGGCGGCGGCTGGATGTCGCCGGAGATGATCCCCTGGGGCGTTGGCGTTCTCGGCCTCGGCTCCGCGCTGGGGAATCTGGTGGCGTGGTGGCGGCCCGGTCTCGATGGTGCCGCGTGGAAACTCTACCTCGCGGCGACCCTTGGCAATCCGCTGATGCCGATTGCGCTTGGCATCATCGCTTTGGAGAGCCGCTGCCGGCCCGGCCTGGAGTGCCTGCTCTTCGGCATGGCGCTCCTGCTCGCCGGCGCGCTGGTCGTGCCCGCGCTGGGCGGCCTGATCGTTCGCTGGATCGTGCGGCGGCGGGGTTAGGCGCTAGGCCGCGATCGCCTTCGCGAGACGGCCGCGGATCATCGCCTCGGCTTCGCTCACGATTCGCTCCACCAGCTCCCTGCAGGTCGGGATGTCGTTGATGAGGCCAATACAGGTGCCGGCCGACCAGATGCCGTGCTCCATGTCGCCGGTCTCGTAGACAACACGGCCCTTGGCGCCCGCCACGATCGGGCCGATTTCCTGGATGGTCTTGCCCTCGTGCTCCATCTCGATCGCTTTCTTGGCGACGGAGTTGCCGAACACGCGGCTGGTGTTGCGCATGGTGCGCAGGATCAGCGCCGTCGAGCGCTCGTCGCTATCGACCAGAGTCTGCTTCACCTTATCGTGGATCGGCGCTTCCTTGGTCGCCATGAAGCGCGTGCCCATGTTGACGCCTTCGCAGCCCAACGCCAGCGCCGCGACGAGGCCCCGCGCATCGGCGAAGCCGCCCGAGGCGATCATCGGAATCTTGATCACATTGGCCGCCGCCGGCAGCAGCACCAGGTTCGGCACGTCGTCCTCACCGGGATGGCCGGCGCACTCGAAACCGTCCATCGAGATCGCGTCGACGCCGGCCTTTTCGGCCGAGATGCCATGGCGGACCGACGTGCACTTGTGAATCACCTTGATGCCGGCGCCCTGCATCTTCGGCAGGAACGGCTTGGGATTGTTGCCCGCTGTCTCAACGATCTTGATGCCCGAATCGACGATGGCGTCGATGTATTCGCCGTAGGGGCGTGGCACGAGCGTCGGCAGGATCGTGAGGTTCACGCCGAATGGCTTGTCGGTCATCTCGCGGCAGCGCTTGATCTCCTTGCGCAGGTCCTCTGGCGTCGGCTGCGTGAGGCCGGTCAGAAAGCCAAGCGCGCCGGCATTGGCGACCGCGGACGTGAGTTCGGCGCGCCCGACCCATTGCATGCCGCCCTGCACAATCGGGTGCTTGATGCCGAACATCTCGGTGAAGCGCGTCTTGATCATTGGAGTTCCCTCGCCCGGAGTTTGATCCGAGACTTAGCGGACCCGCGGCGCCCCGGCCAGTCCGGGCCTTCCGCAAAGCGGCTCAGGGGGTCCTGTCGAGGAACCGGAGCGTGTCTGCGAGAACCGGCGCGCGGCCCCGGAGCAGGTCGGAGAAGGCGGAGACAAGGTCGATATGGTCGGCCTCGGGGTAGAGCCCGAGCGACACCTCGCCACCAGCCGCCTGCCAAGCCGCGGCCAGCCGCTCGCTGTTGCGTGGCGCCACCACCGTGTCGGCCAAGCCGTGAGCCAGGAGCGCTCGCGGCAGCGGCGCCCGCACGAAGCCGATCGGCTGGGACTGTTCAGGCGGGGTCGCCGCAAACACCGCCGCGACGCTGCGGCTGCTGCTGGGGAGAAAGTCGTAGGGACCCGCCAGCCCGATCACCCCGGCGAGCGCGGTGCGGTCCACGCCCGCGGCTGCAAGGTAGGGCGTGTTGGTCACCAGCATCAGTGCGATATGGGCACCGGCTGAGTGACCCATCAGAAAGGTCGAACCAGCACCGAAGCGCGCCGTCACCCAGCGCGTGGCGAGCGCCCCATCCTCGACAAACGCCGGAAAACGAACCTCGGGGTGCAGGCGATAGTCGGCGACGGCCACTGTCACGCCGCGCGCCGCCAGCGACTGACCGACAAACAGGTACTGCTCTTTCGAGCCACCGCGCCACGATCCACCGTAGAAGAACAGGACCGTCGCGCTATCCGCTCGCGGAGACGTCGGGTGGTACAGGTCCAGCCGATGACGCGGTCCCGGCCCATAGGCGATGTCGCGCTCGAGGCGATACCCCTCGCTCGGCACCGTGGCGTTCAGGAGCGCCGCCGGAGAGCAACCGGCCAGCGCGACCGGAAGCAGCAAGGCACGGCGGTGGCCGAACATCAGGCCATCGCCGCGACGTGATCGGCCAGCGCAAGGGACGCCGTCAGCCCGGGAGACTCGATCCCGAAGAGGTGGATCAGTCCGGGCACGCCATGATCCGCCGGGCCCAGCACGGTGAAGTCCTGCGCCGGCGCGCCGGGCGGGACGATCTTGGGCCGGATGCCGGCGTAGCCCGGCTGCAGCGCACCGTCGGTCAGCGCCGGCCAATAGCGCCGCACCGCGGCGTAGAAGCTGTCGGCGCGACGGGGGTCGACGCTGTAGTCGATATCGTCGATCCACTGCACGTCGGGACCGAACTTGGCCTGTCCCCCCATATCCACCGTGATGTGAACGCCCAGCCCGCCCGCCACGGGCACCGGGTAGATGAGGCGCGAGAAGGGAGAGCGGCCGGTCAAGGTGAAATAGTTTCCTTTGGCGTAATACGGTGTCGGCACCCGATCGGATGGCATGCCGGCGATGCGACGCGCGATCGCGGGGGCATGCAGCCCCGCGCAGTTCACCACGAGCCGGCTAGACAGGCGCATGGGCTCGGCGCCGCCGACAGCGATGTCGACCCCACGGTTGCTGGCGTGGCCGCTCTCAAGCGGGCTGTTGAAGGCCACCATCGCACCCGCCGCTTCGGCGTCGCCCTGGAGGGCGAGCATGTAGGAGTGGCTATCTACGATGCCGGTCGTCGGTGACAGCAGCGCCGCTGTGCAGCGCAGGTTGGGCTCCAGCCGCACGGCCTCGGCGGCACCCAGCAACTGCATGCCCTCCACGCCATTCGCCTCGGCCCGCGCCTTGATCCCGGCCAGACGTTCCGCCTCGGCCTCATCGGTGGCGACGATCAGTTTGCCGCAGTTCCGGTGGGGCACGCCGCGCTCGGCGCAGTAGCGGTAGAGTGCCCGGCGGCCGGCGACGCAGGTGCGTGCCATCAGGCTGCCCGCGGGATAGTAGATGCCGGCGTGGATGACTTCGCTATTGCGCGAGCTGGTGCCGGTGCCGATGGCCTCGGCCGCCTCCACCACGATCACCTCCCGGCCGGCCAGCGCGAGCGCGCGAGCGACCGCAAGACCCACGACCCCCGCGCCGATCACGACGCAGTCGACCGATTCCTGCACAGACGCGTTCATGGCCGCATGCTAGAAGCTGGCGTCCTTACAGTCACGGGCGGCGGCGTTGCGGCAGGGTGAAGGCGCATTGGTCACGGGAGCCGGCATGCGGATCGGGCGTGCCTTGGCGACCGCGCTGGCCGCCGACGGCTTCTTCGTCTTTGTGCACTACCATCGCTCGGCAGCCCCGGCGCGCGAGACCGTAGCGGCGATCCGTGCGGCGGGCGGACGGGCACGAGCAGTCCGGGCCGACCTGGCCTCGGCACGGCAAGCGGCCGCGCTGATCGGCAAGTGTCGCGCGCCGGGCATCGCGGTCACCACGCTGGTGAACAACGCCTCGCTCTTTGAGCTGGACCGGATTGGCACCGCCACCGCGGCCTCGTTCGATCGGCACGCCGCGATCAATCTGCGGGCGCCGCTCCTCTTGGCTCAGGCGCTCGCGGGCGGTCTACCTGCGGGACGGACCGGGCTGATCGTCAATCTGCTGGACCAGAAGCTTTGGAATCTCAATCCGGACTTCTTGTCCTACACGCTCTCCAAGATCGGCCTGGCGGGTCTGCAGACCATGCTGGCACAGACGCTCGCCCCGCGTATCCGTGTGGCCGGCATCGCACCCGGGCTCACCTTGCGCAGCGGCAGCCAGACTGACGCGCGGTTTCGCGCCCAGCACGCGGCCAATCCGTTGGGCGTCGGAGCCGAACCCGCCGACCTGGTGCGCGCGCTTCGCTTCATCGTGTCGACGCCGAGCTATACGGGCGACACGATCGTGATCGATGGTGGTGAGCATCTGACCGGCCGTCCGCGCGACATCGCGTTCCAGTCTCCAGCGCGGAGGAAACGTCGTGGCCCTGCATGATGTGTCGCGGCGCATCTTTCTGCGCGACTTCCGGCTCGAGGTTTCGATCGGCATCCACAGTTTCGAGCGCGCCCGCCCGCAGGCCGTGCTGGTGAATGTGGACCTGCTGCTTGATCCCGCGCGCGTGCCGCAGGCCGACGACATCGCTGAGGTGTTGGACTACGATTTTCTTCGGGACGGCATCCGGGCGCTCGCGGTGGCGCGTCACTTCGATCTGCAGGAGACCCTCTGCGAGGCGATCCTCGATCTTTGCCTTGCCCGCGGCGAGGTGATCGAGGCACGCGTGTCGACGGAGAAGCCCGACGTCTATCCCGACACGCGCGTGGGCTACGAGGTGATCCGCCGGCGCGGCGGCGTTTGACGTGAGCGGCCCCTCCGCCCCGCAGGTAAGGCGCGCCACACTCGTCTTGCTGGGATCGGCGTTCATTTGGGGGTCGATGATCCCGTTCATGAACGAGCTGTCGCGAACCTACGACAACTTCCTGCTCGCGCTGTCGCGCTACGCGCTCGGGTTGCCCGTTTTGTGGCTGATCGTCGCCTTCGTCGCACCACCCGCAAGCGCGCCCCGGCCGATCGAACCCGGGAAGCTGTTCCGGCTGTGCGCCGCCATGACGGCGTTCGGTGTGCTCTACACATTCGGCGTCGCGTGGGCGCACCCCGCGACCTCGGCCATTGTGCTGATGTGCGGGCCGATCTGGGCGGCCTTGCTCTCGCGGGCCATGCTCGCGGCGCCCACGCCTCGGGGCTTCGTGCCGACGCTCGCGGTGGTCATGCTTGGCGGTCTGCTGGTCGTGTTCGGCGCGCCCGGTCGTCCAACTGGCGGACTGGGACTCCAGGGCGGGGAGCTCCTCTTGGTCGTCGCCCAACTCTGCTGGAGTTGGCATTCGATCCGGGCGCAGCAGTGGCTGGGCGATCGCGGACAGATTCGCCTGTCTGCGATCACCACCACGGTGGCGAGCCTGCAGCTGCTTTCGATCGTCGGTGTCCTTGCCGCGCTTGGCATGATTGCGATGCCACCCCGAGTACCGACGGCGTCCGAGTGGGGCATGCTGGCCTGGATCGGTGTGTTGGGTGTCGCCATCGCGCTGTTGTTCTGGAACACAGGTGTGTCCCTGGTCGGTGTCCCGGTGGCGTCGCTGTTCTCCAACACGGCGCCGATTTTTGCGATCGGGGTCGCCGTCCTGATGGGCAGCGACCCGACCTGGCTCCAGCTTGCGGGTGGCGCGATCGTGTTGGCCGCCATCGCCAACCTGCAACTGCGCCAGATCCGGGCGCATCGCGAGACGAGACCGTGACGGTGCCGCGCCGCGGTCTGGCGGGCGCATTCGCTGCGATGCTGTTCGTCGGCATCGCGTGGGGTGCCAACTTGCCGGTCAGCAAGGTTCTGATCGGCCACTTCGACGTTGTGCCGATGACCGCGTTGCGGCTGTTGGCCGTCTGCGTTGTGCTGGCCGCGCTGCTGGCGGTGCTTGAGGGAGCTGCGGCTCTGCGCATTGGGTTGTCGACGGGGCGGTTTCTGGCGCTCGGCCTGATGATGGGCGGCTTCTTCATCGTCTACACGCTCGGTCTCCAGTTCAGCCACCCGGTCAGCGCGGCCGCGGTTCTCGTGGCGGGGCCGCTCGTCTCGGCGGCGACGGTCCGTCTGGTCACCGGCGCGCGTTTCGATCCAGGGTTCGGCGTGGCACTCGCCCTCACTTTGGTCGGCGGTGGCATCCTCGCCTTTGGCCGATTCTCCGGTTCGACGCAGGTGTCTCTCGGCTGGGGCGAGGCGGTTGTCCTCTTCAGCAACGCCATCTGGGCGCTCTACTCGATCAAGGCCCAGGTCTGGTTCGCAAGCGCCAGCCAGCTGCGGCGAACCTATGTGGCATCGGTGTCGGCACTCGGCTGGACAACGCTGTTTGCGGGGGTCGCCATCGCCGGGGGCGCCGCCGCCGCGCCATGGTTCGTTCGGGATGGCTGGGCGTGGGCCCAGCTGGTCGGCATCGCGGTGCTTGCCACCGGGCTCGGCGGCGTCTTCTGGAACGTGGGCGCCAGCCGATTGGGGGTGGCCGTCGCCTCCCTGTGGATCAATCTGGTGCCCTTGTTCGCCGTCCTGATCTCGATGGCTTACGGCTTCGTGCCGAATGGCTACCAGATCGCCGGGGGCCTCGTGGCACTCAGCGGGGTCGTTTACATGCAGTGGCGGAAGATGACCGCAAGCCAATGATTGGATTGGCGTTTTCCTCTGGTAGTCCGTAGTATCCCGCGACCAATGACAACGTCCGATCCGACCGCCCGCGATTGCCGCTGGATCGCCGTGCCCGGTCATACCGACGGCCGTGGCAGCATCAATTTTCTGGAGTTCGGCAAAGGCCTCGACTTCAGACCGCAGCGGATTTTCTGGCTACACCATATCGCCCCGGGTCAGTGGCGCGGGCGTCATGGGCATCGGGAGTCGCGTTTGGTTTTCGTGCCTCTGGCGGGAGGCTGCGACGTCTCGCTCGACGATGGTTCGATCATCGAGACGGTCAGGCTCGATGACCCTGCCCGCGCCCTCTATGTCGGGACGTGGGTATGGCACGAACTGACCCGGTTCACGCCCGACGCCGCGATCCTGGTCCTCGCGTCGACCCTGTACGACAACGACGAGTACTTGCGGGACTACGACGAGTTCAAGCGCGACGTGGCGAGGAGAGGGGCGTGATCCCGTTTCTCGATCTCAAGCCGGTCTACGACGAACTCAAGCCGGAGCTCGACGCCGCCTACGAGCGCGTCATGCGGTCGGGATGGTTTGTGCTGGGACCCGAGGTCGAGGCCTTCGAGGCCGAGTATGCCGCATTCTGCAGCACACGCTTTTGCGTGGGAGTGGGCAACGGGCTTGAGGCGCTGGAGCTCGTGCTGCGCGCCTGGGATATCGGACCCGGCGACGAGGTGATTGTTCCGTCCAACACCTACATCGCGACCTGGCTCGCGGTGACCGCCGTGGGCGCGCGCGTGGTGCCGGTGGAGCCGACTCCCGAAGGCCCGAACATCGATCCCGACCGCATCGCCGCCGCGCTGACACCGCGCACCAAGGCTATCATGCCGGTCCATCTCTACGGTGAGCCGGCCGACATGGACGCGATCCGCGCCCTGGCCGCGGAGCGCGGCATCAAGGTGATCGAGGACGTGGCCCAAGCCCAGGGAGCGCGGGTGCGCGGTCGCCGCACCGGCGCGCTGGGAGACGCGGGAGCGCACAGTTTCTTCCCGACCAAGAATATCGGGGCGCAGGGCGACGGTGGCGCGGTAACGACCGACGATCCGGCGCTGGCCGAGCGGCTGCGCGTACTGCGCAACTACGGAAGCAAAGTGAAGTACGTGAACCTGGAGCGCGGGGTGAATTCGCGCCTCGACGAACTGCAGGCCGCGTTCCTGCGGGTGAAGCTGCGCTCGCTCGATGCCTGGAACGAACGTCGCCGCAAGCTCGCCGCGCGCTACGACGATTGCCTCCGCGGTATCCCTGGGTTGGGGCTGCCGCGCCCGCCGCAATGGGCGGATCCGGTGTGGCACCTGTACGTCGTGCGCACCGCCCGGCGCGCCGATCTGGTGGCCTCGCTGGACAAGGCCGGCATCGGAACGCTGATCCACTATCCGACGCCACCCCATTTCCAGCGTGCCTATGCCGACTTGGGACAGGGCCGCGGGAGCTACCCCCTCGCGGAGCGGCTGGCCGATACGGTTCTCAGCCTGCCGATCGGCCCGCACATGGCGGCCGAAACCGTCGACCGCGTCGCCCCGTCGTTCGCGACGTCCTCGACCGCTGACGCCGACGACGCGCGGTCAACCATGCGCAAGAAGCTGCTCGCACTGGCGACCACGGGGAGCACGACGATCCTCGCGCAGCTGCTGGGCATTCTGACCAACAAGATATTCGCCGTCGTGCTGGGGCCAGCGGGCGTCGGGTTGTACGGCCTTTTCAAGCAGCTGTGCGACATGGCAACCGGCATCGCGGGAATCGGCTCAGCCGGTGGCCGTGTGCAGGGACTCAGCTCGCGGCAAGGCGAAGCCCGGGCACGGATGTTCGCGGCGGCGGTGTGGCTCAATCTCGCCGGTGTGCTGGCGGTGGGCGGGGCGTTGTTCCTCGCCGCGCTAATGATCGCGCGCGACTATATCGGCAGCCAAGATCCCGAGATGGTCACGGCCGTCCGCTGCCTCGGCGTGCCCGTGGCGACCTACACGTTCGGCCACATGCTCTGGAATCTGGTCACGGTCTCGTAGGCGTTTCGTCTGCTGGCGCTGCTGACGGTTATCCCCGCCGTCGCCTCGCTGGTCGCAGCTTGGCCGTTGGCCAACCTTGCCACGAGCGGTGGGCCGTGGGGATTCATGGCCATCCTCATCGTGGTCCCGGTTGCGCAGATCGTGTTTGCAGTTCCGATTGTGCGGTATCTCGGTTGGGGGAAGGTGGCGCGCGATGCCTGGGCGATCCGACCGACCCGCGCCGACATTCTGCACCTGTTCCGGTTTCACGGAAGCAATCTCGTTGCTTTCGCGGGTGGTATCCTCGCCTTTCTGGTCCTTCCGCCGCTGATCGTCGAGCACTACGGTCTCGACCATAACGGCTTCTTTCGCGTGGCCTGGCTGCTCTGCGCCCAGCAACTTTCGGCGATGCTCATGTCACTGGCGGTCTATGCGCTGCCGGCCCTGAGCAGCTCTCAGGACGAGGCGACGCGCACGCGGACGACCGACGATATCGCCGTCATGGTGACGATACTGTCGATCCCGCTGATGGGCCTCGTGATCCTGTTCCAGCCTCTGGTCATCAAGATCCTGCTCACCGACGCGTTTCTGCCGGCGATCGATACACTGCGCTGGATGCTGATCGGCAACTACTTCAAGACGATGCAGTGGCTGTTCGTCTCGTCGTCCATGTCACGCGGCCATCTCGCCATGTTCACGACGACCGAGCTTTGCTTCAACTTCGGCCTGCTGGGCCTTGGTTTGTTCGCCGTCGCAACGCCGCCGGCGGCGGCGCCGATTCCGTGGTTTATCGGGATCGAGGGACTCGGGATGCTCTACTGCGGGCTCTACGTCGTCACGTCGCTGTTGTCGGCCGTTTGGTCTGTCCGACAATATGGCTACCTTCCGGCGCGGCGGACTATCCTTGTGTGGTTGCTCGGTGCTGCGGTGCTGGCAGCGTGTTCGGTGGCGACGTGGGGGCTGCGCCACGTGGACTGGACCAATTCCTTGCTGTTTTCGCTCGCGGTGGTCGGTACGCCCCTGCTCCTGCTCGATCACGACCGCCGCACGCGTCTGATCGCGATGGTGGCGCGTCTGCGCGGCCGGCCGGCCGCCCCGCCGACCGATCGCGACTCCCTCAAGTCGTGAGTCCGAGTCTTTCGCCGCGGTAGGCGCCGCTCATCACGCGTTCCCACCAGTCGCGATTGTCGAGATACCAGCGCACGGTCGCCTCGAGGCCAGCCTCGAAGGTCCACCGCGGTTCCCAACCGATCTCACGACGTATCTTCCCGGAATCGATCGCGTATCGCGCGTCGTGGCCCGGACGGTCCGTGACGAACTCGATCAGCCGGTCATGGGGGCGATGGCCGGTCTCCGGCGCCAGGCGATCCAGGGCTGCACAGATCGCGCGCACCACGGCTATGTTCGTCCGCTCGTTCCCGCCGCCGACGTTGTAGGTCTCGCCGGGCTGGCCGCGTTGGAGCACGTCGATCAGCGCACGGGCGTGGTCCTCCACATGCAGCCAATCGCGGACGTTCTCGCCGCGGCCGTAAACCGGTAGTCGCTGGCCACGCAATGCCCGGATGATGCACAGCGGGATCAGTTTCTCGGGGAAGTGATAGGGCCCGTAGTTGTTCGAACAGTTGGTCGCCAGCACCGGCAAGCCGTGAGTGTGACCCCAAGCGCGGACCAGATGGTCGGACGCGGCCTTGCTGGCTGAGTAGGGGGAGTTGGGCTGGTACGGCGTGGTCTCGGTGAAGAGCCCTGTCGGACCCAAGGAACCGAAGACCTCATCAGTGGAGATGTGCTGGAAGCGGAAGCGCGAGCGCTCGTCCGCCGGCAGGCCCCGCCAGTGGGCGAGCGCGACCTCCAGCAGTGTCCAGGTGCCGACGATGTTGGTTTGGATGAACGGCGCGGCGCCGTCGATGGAGCGGTCGACGTGGCTCTCCGCCGCGAGATGCAGGACGGCATCGGGTCGCTGTTCGCGGAAGATCGCCTGGAGCGCCGGCCGGTCGCAGATATCGACCGGATAGTGCCTGTGCCGATTGCTGGCGAGTGCGGGCCCCAGCGATTCGAGATTGCCAGCGTAGGTCAGTTTGTCGACGTTGGCGACGGTCCAGTCGGTGGTGGCGATGACATGGCGGATGACTGCGGAGCCGATGAAGCCCGCGCCCCCGGTGATCAGCAGACGCACGGCGTCAGTGCAGGATCTGGCTTAGGAAGAGCTTGGTGCGATCGTTCTGCGGATTGGCAAAGAACGTCTCCGGCTCGTTCTGTTCGACGATCTCGCCGCGATCCATGAAAATCACCCGATCCGCCACGGCGCGCGCGAAGCCCATCTCGTGGGTGACGACCAGCATGGTCATGCCTTCGCCCGCCAGCTCGATCATCACATCGAGCACTTCCTTCACCATCTCGGGATCGAGCGCCGAGGTCGGTTCGTCGAACAGCATGATCTTGGGGCGCATGCAGAGCGCGCGCGCGATCGCGACACGCTGTTGCTGGCCGCCCGAGAGCTGGCCGGGATACTTGAGCGCCTGCTCCGGAATGCGCACGCGCGTGAGCAGGTTCATCGCGATCTCCTCGGCGTCCTTCTTGGGCATTTTCTTCACCCAGATCGGCGCGAGGGTGAGGTTTTCGAGGATCGTCAGATGCGGGAAGAGGTTGAAGGACTGGAACACCATGCCGACTTCGCGCCGGATCGCCTCGACGTTCTTTACGTCGTTGGTCAGCGTGATGCCATGCACCACCAGGTCGCCCGCCTGGTGCTCTTCCAGCCGGTTGATGCAACGGATCAGCGTGGATTTGCCCGAGCCGGATGGTCCGCAAACCACGATCTTCTCGCTCTGCTTCACTTGCAGGTTGATGTCGGTGAGCACCTGGAATTGGCCGAACCACTTGTTGACGCCGCGCAACTCGATCACGGTCGGCGCGTCGGCGAGGTCGGTTTTGCTGCGGGCCATGCGATTGTCTCCCTGGGCGGATCGCGGCTAGCGCCGCGTTCCCTTGTTGAGTTCGATCTCGAGGTACTTGGAGTATCGCGACATCGAGTAGCAGAAGATGAAATAGATGGCGGCGGCGAACAGATAGACCTCGCCGGGGAAGCCGGCCCAGTTGGGGTCGACCAGCGCCTGATTGGCGGTGTTGAGGAAGTCGAAAATGCCGATGATCAGCACCAGCGACGTGTCCTTGAAAAAGCCGATGAAGGTGTTGATCAGCGGCGGGATGACCACACGCAGCGCCTGCGGCAGGACGATCAGCGTTGTGGACTGGACGTAGTTCAGCCCCATCGCATCGGCCGCCTCGAACTGGCCCTTAGGCAGCGACTGGAGGCCGCCGCGGATGATTTCCGCGATGTAGGCGCCGGCGAAGAAGATGACCGCCACGAGCGCGCGCAGGAACTTGTCGATATTCGAGCCGGTCGGAAGAAAGAGCGGCAGCATCACCGACGCCATGATCAGCAGGCTGATCAGCGGCACGCCGCGGATCAGCTCGATGAAGCCGACGCACAGCCCCTTGATCAGCGGCAGGTTCGAGCGGCGGCCCAGCGCGAGCAGAATGCCGTACGGAAACGCGAAAACCAGCCCATAGGTCGCCAGGATCATGGTGACGGGCAGGCCGCCCCACAGGCCGGTTTCGACGTAGGAGAACGCGTTGATCTCGAGGCCCCATGCCGGGATCACGCCGGCGATCCGGCCCGCGAGGCCAACGCCGCCCACGATCGCGAGCACGCGGTAGGTCAACATCTCGCGCGGCGAGGCGATGCCGGCGCGCAGTCCCATGCCAACGCCACCCACAACTAGTCCGACGATCAGGAAGATGGTCAGCGGGAAGCGAAGCTCGCCGAACATCAGGAGGAACGTGACGAAGGACCCCACCGACCAGATCACGAGCAGTCGCCAGTTCCACATCCGCCGGTCCGCGCTGGCCAGCAACATGGCCAGCATGGCGATGCAGGCGAACAGCGGCCGCCAATGCTGTTCGTAGGGAAACGAGCCGAAGAAGATGTAGCGATACTTCTCGCCGATCAGCGCCCAGCAGGCGCCCGCGTTCTTGCCGCACTCGGGACCGTTGGCGGCGACGAAGGTGGCGTTGACCAGACCCCAGTCGATGAACCAGTCGATGATCCAGACGACACAGGCGATCAGCACGATCGTGGTGAGCGAGTTCCCCCAGCTCGAGAACAGGTTTCGCTTCAGCCAGCCTACGATCCCGGTCTGGTCGGCCGGCGGCGACATCTTGGGGCGCGGCGCATCGCCCGATTGCGCGAGGTCGGTCATCTCAGCGCTCCTTCAGGGCGATCTGTTTGTTGTACCAGTTCATAAAGGCCGAGATCGACAGACTGACCGTCAGATAGGCCGCCATGATAATCAGGATGTTCTCGATCGCCTGGCCGGTCTGGTTGATGGTGACGTTGATCGAGGCCACCAGGTCGGGATAGCCGATGGCGATGGCCAGCGAGCTGTTCTTGGTGATGTTGAGATAGGTGCTGGTCATCGGTGGCACGATCACGCGCAGCGCCTGGGGCAGAAGCACCAGCCGCATCGACTGGCCGCGCGAGAGGCCGATGGCCGCAGCCGCCTCGCTCTGCCCCTTATGCAGCGCGAGAATGCCCGACCGCACGATCTCGGCGACAAAAGCCGAGGTGTAGAGCACGAGCCCCAGCAACAGGGCCGCGAACTCCGGCTGGATCACCGTTCCGCCCTCGAAATTGAATCCCTTGAGCGCGGGCCAGCTCATGGCCGACGGCGCGCCCCCCAACAGCCAAACGAGGAAGGGTGCGGCCAGAACAATGCCGAAGCCGGCCAGGATCGAGGGGAAGGGCTCGCCGGTGCGCGCCTGCCGTGCGGTCGCCCAGCGATGAAGTGCCCAGGCGCCGACGATGCCGACGATCAGGCCGACACCCATCCATTTGTGGATCGGGGCCGCGATCGGCACCGGAAAGTAGAGGCCGCGGTTGGACAGGAACACCGTGTCGCCCATCATCCGGATCGCCTGCCGCGGTCCGGGGAACGCCTCGCTCACCAGCTTGTAGATCAGGAACAGCCAGAGCAGCAGCGGGACGTTCCGGAAAATCTCGACGTAGATCGCGCAGATCCGCGCGAGCAGCCAATTCGGCGACAGGCGACCAATGCCAATTATTGTGCCCAGGAACGTTGTCAGGATGATGCCGATCACGGCCACGCGTAGCGTGTTCAGGATGCCCACCCAGATGGCGCGGGCGTAGGTGTCGGCGGGGGAGTAGGCGATCATGGTGTCGCCGATCGCGAACCCGGCCTCGCGACCAAGGAAGTCGAACCCAGTCGCGATCTTCTGGCGCGCGAGGTTCTCCAACGTGTTGCTGACGAGATACCAGGCCAGCGCGGCCACCAGACCGACGACCACGATCTGGAATACCCAGCCGCGGATCACCGGATCGTTCCACGGCGCAACCTTGGTGTCGGATGTCGCGCGGACCGCTTCGACCGCCATTCGCCACTCCCCGTTCCCTGCCGCGGTTGCCCCGCGTGCAGCAATTCTCGAGCCAGTCTAGAAGGGAATCGCGCCTTCGCAATGGGCCGCAAAGAAAAACCGCCGCCCTTGCGGGCGGCGGTCCTTCCGGCACGGGTCTTGCCCGTGCCCGATTTGCAGCAGATTTAGCGGATCGGCGGCGCGTACTGCAGACCACCCTTGGTCCACAGCTTGTTCAGGCCGCGCTCGATCTTGAGCACCGAGCCCATGCCGACGTTGCGCTCGAACGACTCGCCATAGTTGCCGACCTGCTTGACGATGTTCACGACCCACTTCTCGTCGACGCCCAGCGCCTTGCCCATACCGGGCGTGACGCCGAGGATACGCTTGATCACCGGATCCTCGCTCTTGAGCATCTGGTCGACGTTCTTCGAGTTGATGCCGTACTCCTCGGCCTCAAGCATCGCGAAGTGCGCCCAACGCACGATGTCGGCCAACTGGTTGTCACCATGGCGGACCACCGGGCCCAGCGGCTCCTTGGAGATGATCTCCGGCAGGATGATGAAGTCGTCAGCCTTCTGCGGAGCCGGCACGTTCGCGGCGCGCACCGAGTAGAGGCTCGAGGCGTCGGTCGTGTAGACGTCGCAGCGACCCGAGAAGAACGCGGCGCGGATTTCGTCCGCCTTCTCGATGACGACCGGCTTGAACGACAGCTTGTTGGCGCGGAAGTAGTCGGCGAGGTTCAGCTCGGTGGTGGTGCCGGGGCTGACGCAGATCGTGGCGCCGTTCAGCTCCTTGGCGCTCTTCACGCCGAGCTTCTTGTTCACCATGAAGCCCTGGCCGTCGTAGTAGTTGATGCCGGGGAAGTCGAAGCCGAGCGCGGTGTCGCGAGTCAACGTGTAGGTGGTCGTGCGCGAGAGCATGTCGACTTCGCCCGACTGGAGCGCCGTGAAGCGCTGCTGGGCAGTCGTCGGCACGTACTTCACCTTCTCGGAGTCGCCGAAGATCGCCGCGGCGACCGCGCGGCAGACATCGACGTCGAGACCGGTCCACTTGCCCTGGCTGTCAGCGAGGCCGAAACCGGCGGTGCCGGTGCCGACGCCGCAGATCAGGCTGCCGCGCGCCTTGATGGCGTCGAGGTCCTTGCCGGCGTGGGCGATGCCCGAAAATCCGGCGATTGAGGCCGCGGCGACGCCGACGGCGATTGCGTTCTTGATCATGTGTTCCTTCCTGTTGCCTCTGGATACCGGCGTGGCGGCCGTTCTCGCGCGGCACCTTCGCAGGATGCGCGAATACCTAGGCTATCGTCGCGGGCCGCGCAACGGCGGTCCGGCGCCTCACAGCCGATCGAAGGTTCTCGTCTGGAACGGATTCGTGCTCCAGCTATCGCCGGGTTGCATGCCCGAGGGCTGGTCGTCTGAACTCCGACCGCGCGATCCCCGGCTATTTACCGAACCCCGGATGTCCTGCTGCCACTGACGGAAGGCGACGAGGGAGTCCCCGGCGAGGGGGCCACCACGTTCCGACACAAAGGGTGCCGGATCGACGAATTGTCCATTCACAATAGTGGAGAAATGCAGGTGCGGGCCGGTCGAGCGACCGGTCGAGCCGACGTACCCGATTACCTCCCCGCGCCGAACACGGCTGCCCGGCCCCAGCCCTACAACGAATTGGGTCATGTGGGCGTAGAGCGTCTCGAAGTTGTCGGCGTGGCTCACCTTAACGGTCCGCCCGTAGTTGAAGTACCAGCCCTGATAATTGATGACGCCATCGGCCGCGGCGAGGATCGGGTCGCCGATCTTGCCCTCGTAGTCGATGCCATTGTGGAAGCCGGTGCCCGAGCGACGGCCATAGTAGCGCCGCACACCAAACGGCGATGACACGCGAGCGCCGGGGCGCGGGTTGGCGAGCGCAGTGCCACCGAGCCGCTCGCCCTGGTCGTCAAACCAGCCTTCCGGCTGGTTGGGCGGAGCGAACCACCAGATTGACTTGCGATCCTGACCGTCAGTCAGCGCGGCCATCAGGATGCGTGGCGTCCCGTCGGCGGTCTTGCCGTGCGCGATATCCACTCGGCGGCCTTCGGCAGGCAGGGTTGCCACGGCATCCGCGAGCTCTTTCAGCGTGGCCGGGGACGCGCCCGACGCCCCGAGGCTCGCAGGAATCACGGATCCGGTCGACCGGACGGTCGACACAGACCCTGGCAAGAGACTGCGTGCGATGAGCCCGGAAACACCCCCGGCGCTGGGCAGGCTCGACACCCGCTCATCATCGCTTTCGGTGGCACCTGGCGCGAGCTTGTAGCCGTAGGTGCCGTCAGCCTGGCGGTGCAAGTCGGCGGCCAGCGCGCGCACAGAATAGACCTGCAGCATTGTCAGCCGGCGCGACCCGTCAGCTTGAGGCACGATCGTGGCCCGGCCGGAGGTTGCGATCGCCATGTCGCTTCGGGTCATTGCCTGCGCCAAGGCCTCGGCCGCCGCCTTGGCATCCGCCTCGGCGACTTTCAGGGCAATCAGCTGCTGGGCGACGTCAGTGTCGGGGTTGAGGGAGAAGGACTGAACGTCCGTTTGGGGTTGCTGGGCCTTGCGAGACTGCGTCTGGGGCTTGGCAGGCGGCTTGGTCGCCTGGGCAAGCGCCTCGGCGACCGGCATTGCGAGGAGGCTCACGGCAGTCAGGGACACGAGGGCAAATCGCCAGCGTCCGGCGCGATCCTGGCGCGTCGTCGTGTTCATTGGCCTCTCCTGTCTTACCCAGCGTATTCGTTGGTCGTTCGCACTTGAGGCCGTCTGCGAATTTGTCCGACCCGCTCCCCCTGGATCGACGTCCCCCGCTCAGCCGACTCCCCGATAGACGGGGTTTATCCCCAAGTCCATCGAAAAGTGGCAAAAATGCCACACTGGCCTGTGGGCACCAACTGACTGTGAACCAAGGATTTTTCGCCAGTTAGGCCCGGCGGTCCCGCAACGGCGCGGTGTCGCCGCTGCCGGTTTGGGCGGTCTGACGCAGCGCTGGGTAGCGCGCCAGCAACGCCGCAGTCTCGGCCATTTCCTCGACATCGTTGAATGCGGGCACGCCGGCGGCCTCGAGCCGGGCGAACCAGTCCTGCTTGCCCGGAAGCGTCCCCATCATCGCGTGCATGGACGGAAGGGGTGAGTGGGACGCCGCGCCGGCAATGGCGCTGACGACAGGATCGGCGTCGACCATGAAGGGGACCACGTGGATCGACAGAACGACGTCGTAAGTCGAGCCTGCGTGCGCCATCGTGGCGTCCAGGGCCATCCCGAACCGATCCTCGCGGGCGTCGGCCAGCAGGTCGATCGGATTGGCGACTGACGCTTCCGGGGGCAGGCGCTGGCGCAGGACGGCTGCCATCGGATCAGGCAGGGGCGCGAGATCGAGCCCATCCGACCAGGCCCGATCGGCGCAGAGCACGCCGGGTCCGCCGGAGTTCGAAAGAATCAGCGCGCGCCGACCGATGCCGTGCGGGAAACGGGCGAAGCCTTTGGCGGCGAGAAGGAGCTGGCGAAGACTGGTCACGCGCAGAACGCCGGCCGAACGGCAGAACGCCCCGATCGCGGCATCGTCGTTCACCACGGCGCCGGTGTGGGCGGCTGCAGCTCGTCCCCCCACATCGGTCCGTCCACCGAATAGGGCCACAACCGGCTTGCGCGCCGCGACTTCACGGGCGATGGCGGCGAAACGGCGATGGTCCTCGATCGACTCGATATAGAGCAGCGCCGCCGCGATCTCGGGTCGCGCGCCCAGCCAACCGAGGTAATCTTCGACGCCCAACTGCACGCCATTGCCGACTGAGACTACCGAGGTGAGCGGCAGGCCCCGGGCGTTCGCCTTGTCAATCACTTCCTCGGCCAGCGCACCGGACTGCGAGATGAAGGCGAGGCCATTGGGCCCCGCCTTGGCGCCGGGTGGCAGATCGCGCAGGAATGTCGCGGCGAAGGGCCAGGCGGGGTCGAGGTGGATCAGCCCGGCGCAATTGGGCCCGGCGATGCGCAACCCGTGACGCGTCGCCAGTGCCTTCAGCGCCTCATTGCGCGCCACTCCCGGCGGTCCCGCCTCGGCGAATCCGCCAGGAAGGATCAGCAGATTGCGGATGCCCTGCGCGGCGCACTCCGCGACCGCGTCCAGGATCGCGTCGGGCCGGATCACGATCACCGCCAGATCCACGGGCGCGCCGATGCCCGATATCGACGACACAGCCTCGTAGCCGAAGATCGTCCCACCCTTGGGATTCACTGGGACCACCCGACCTCGATAGCCCGCCTGCCGAAGGAGCTGCATCACCGCCCCGCCGGACGAGGTCGCCCGGTCACCGGCTCCGATGACGGCGATGCTGCGTGGTCCGAGCAGCGGGGCGAGGTCGGGAACGCTCATCGGCCCGTTGCACCACAGGCCCGACGCCGCGACAAGCCTCGCGCCGTCAGGGCGATGGGGGCGGCGTCCACTCGGTATCCTCGTCGAGCGGATAGACCGGCCGCGGCAGCTTGCTCCAGGTGAAGTTTTGCAGCAGCGGGGATGTGAGGCCGGGGCAGTCGACCTCGTAGACTTGGTCGGGCTTGAAGAACTCGTCGAAGCCGGCCCGGAAGTGGCCGCGGCTCTTCACCACGACGATGCGGGCCTGCGCAATGTCCAGACCGAAACTCTCGAATTGCCGCGGCTCCATGCACTGGCAGCGCAGCGAGATGACGACGACCAGGATGCCGCCGAGATCGAGCAGCGCCGACGGCCCCATATCCGCCGCCACATTTCGCAAGACGCCACGGCGTCCGGTGAACTTGCCGTCGGTCAGTTTGACGACCTTGGCCTCGCAGTCGAAGGGCAGCGAGAATTCGTGGTGCTCATCGCGATTGAACGAGGCGGTGAAGATCGCACCCTCGCCCAGGCGATGGGCTTCGGCGGCGAGGGTCGCGTCGTTGAACACGCCAAAAAAAACGCCCTGCACACCGGCGCCCTTCAGCGCGCGCAACAGATACGTGGTGTTGCCCCGTCCGCCGCCGCCGGGATTGTCGGCGACATCCGCGAGCGCGATCGGCTTGCGGCGTTTGTCGCGCCCGACCTGGCGGGCAAGCTGGACCGCATCGGCCAGCGGCATCATCGCGCGCTTGTAGCTCTCGCGATCCGCCCATCCGCGACGGGCGATGTCGAGCGCGAGCTCGCCCGCCGCCCGCGCATTGCCGTTGCGTGATGTCACAACGGCCGTCAGCCCGTTCTTGGGTGAGTCGCTGTAGGCGAAGCCGGCCATCACCGAGACGTTGATGATGTCGCCGCCCACCCGGGTCTGGCCGTAGTTCACCAGATCGGCGTAGGGCCCCTTGGCGGTCAGCAGCGAGATCTGCGGCGGCACCAGCGGCAGCTTCACCATCGCGATCGCGGTCTTCTCGCCGGCGAGACACGAGCGAAGATGGCGCGCCGCCTCGATGCCCCGTTCCTCGATGTCGGTGTGGGGATTCTTGAGGTAGCCCACGAACACCGAAAGATTGTCGATCATCTTGCGCGACACGTTGGCGTGGAGGTCGAACACGCCCACCACCGGCACCGCCGTGCCCACCACGCCTCGGATGGCGGCGAAGAGATCGCCGTCGGGATCGTCGGTGCCCTCGGCCAGCGCCGCGCCGTGGCTGGCGATGAACACGCCGTCCAGCGGCATCACCGATCGCAGGCCGCTCTCGATCTCCGCGACGAACGTCTTGAAGAAGCGTTCCTCCACAGGTCCCCCGGGCTGGGCCAGTGAGACGCGCAGCGGGACGGGCGTCCAGGGACCAGTCCGATCCATCTCGGCAAAGAAGCCGGGCAGGTCGGGCAGGGTGATCGACGCGCCTGACCGCGCCTCGGCCACGATGCGATTGCCGCGGATATCGACATCGTGTTCGAAATCCTGCGCGGTCGTCACCGGCGCGAAGCGATTGCACTCGATCGCGAAACCGAGAATGGCGATGCGCGGACTATCCTTTGACAAGGCGGCCTCCGGTATCTCACGCGCGAATCGTAGCGGCGCGCTGGCGCCGTGGCGAGCCGCCCAGCCCTGCTTGCTGCGCAGGGGTGGAATGAGTCGGGTAGGCCTAGAAGAGGGCCAAGGTCTTGCCCACGACACCCAACGGCCAGCGTCCGGCCGCGAACAGACGCAGCTTGGTCTCAAACGGGAGCGCGGCTGCGCCGGCCAGCCGCGCCAACGCGACCTGATAGACCGCGTGGGCGGCGGCGCCCGCCGCGACGTGGATCGTGGCCGCGCTCACGCCGCCGGCGCGAGCGGCTGCGGTCGCGGCGCGGCCATGCACGAGGTCGCCGGCTTCCGTCGTGAGGTCGGTCAGGGCGGTCCACAACGCCCTCTCGGTGTGCCGCTCTTCCGCTTCGGCGAGGCAGGCACGGCGCAGCGCGTCCTCGCCGTCCCACCACGCTGTGGACCAGTCGGGCGACTTCAGATGCCGCTCGGCGTCGGCCCAGTCGCGCGCCGGGAGAATATCGAGATCGCCGAGGCCCAGGGCGCCCGCGTAGCCCTGCGCCTCCTCGAGTTCACCGCCGGTCAGCGGTTCACCGAGCGCCGCGAACCACGACGCGGCGCGCACTTCGCCGCGCAGCGCAGCGAGCGCGGCGGCGGGATGCGCGAGAGGCGCGCTCACGCCGCCTGCTGGAGGGCGGGCAGGGTGAGGCCGTACTTGGTGGCGACTTCGGTCGCGCGCTTGATGTAGTCCACGCGCATCTCGTCGTTGGTGCGCTGCTTGATGTTCCACTTGCGGAAAATCTCGTTGTTGCGCGACTTTGAACCGCCGAAGAAAGAGGGCAGGTAGGGCCAGTACGCGTCCACAGCGGCTTGCAGGCGCGCCTTGCCGTCTTCGGTCTTCACCAACTCGGCGGAGAAGTCCTCGCCGAACTGCGCGTGGAAGCGCTCCTCCGGCATGGTTGCGCGGGCCAGGTTGCGCAGCGGGTGGAAGGCGCAATGCAGCAGGTCCTCGACCTGGAGGATCTCGGCCAGGTCGGCGAGAAGCTTGATCGCGACGAATTCCTCCCAGGTCTTGAGCGGGAACTCGAAGATCGACAGCGGGCGCTTGCCGGTGCCCGGTACCATCCGCTCCTCGGGAATACCCATCTGCACCCCGAGTTGCTTGAAGCGAACGTGGTGGCCGTACTCCTCCATGGCAACGCGGCAGGTCAGCCACTTGGCATAGGGCGTGGGCGCGAACGCGATGGCGGGCTCATCGAAGACCTGCGCGCCATAGAGTTCGTTCACCGCGTGGCTGATTACCAGCTTCGAGACGGCCTCGCGGAACTCTTCCGGCGCCGACTTCAGCTCCTCCACGGTCTTGACGACGATCAACGTGGTCATGGCGCGTCTCCCTGAACCAGAGGCTCGGTGTTGAAGGCTTCAAGATCGGTCGTGAGGTCGGTGAGCGTGCCGGCCGGTACGCTCCCAAGTGCTGCGGCGAGCCCCGACGCCGTCCAGTCGGCGGCCTCGCTGGCGAGCCGCAGCGCCGGTCTTGGTTGGCCGAAAACGAATACTTCGCGGCCGCGGACGCCCAGCAGCTGGCCGGAGATCGCGCCGGCTTCAGGTCGACAAAGCGCACCCACCAGGGTCGCGACGTGATGCGCGCCAATGCGCAGCGCCCGATCCTTGTAGCTTTTCTGCGCGTCATTGGCCGGTTGGATCGTATCGGTCACGCGCGTGCGCGCGAAGGGCGCCACGGCATTGACGGCGATCTTGGCGCGCGCGAGGTCCATCGCGGTGACGCGAGTCAGGCCGAACAGGCCTGCCTTGGCGCTGGCATAGGCGGCTTGGCCGAGGTTGCCATAGAGACCCGCAGACGAGACGATGTTGACGATCCGGCCCCAATCGTAGCCACCCGGTCCGCCCCGGCCGGACTTGCCCTGATCGCGCATCACCGCGCTGGCCGCGCTGGTGAGGTAGAACGCCGCCGACAGGTTGGTGCGGATCACCGCGTCCCAGTCGGCGGGGTCGCCCTTGAACACGAACGCGTCGCGCAGGATCGCGGCGTTGTTCACGACGATGTCGAGCCCGCCGAAGCGGCGCACCGCGAACTCCGCCAGCTGCCGCGCCACGCCGGGCGAGGCCACGCTTTCGCCGAACCCGATGGCGCCGTTGCCCAGGCTCGACGCCGCGTCGCGCGCCACCGCCGGGTCGGCGCCGTCGCCGGAGATCGATGTGCCGTTGTCGGCAATCACCACCGCGGCGCCGGCATCGGCGAGATGGCGGGCGATCGCGAGGCCGATGCCGCGCGCGCCGCCGGTCACGATGGCGACGCGGCCCTTGAGTTCGCCGGTCATTCTTGCGCTCCCGTCTTGCCGCCCTGCGCGGCCATCTCCTCGGCCGTGTAGAAGGCATCGGCGTGGATGTCGAGACGGGCTATCCCGCGCGCCTCGAAGGCGCGCGTCGCCGCCTCCACCATGACCGGCGGACCGGCCAGATAGGCCTTGCAGCCGTCCAACTCGTCGAAGTCCGCCAGCACCGCATTGTGAACCAGCCCCTCGCGGTGACCCGAGATCGTCTGGTCGCTCAGTACGGTCACAAGGTGCAGCCGGGGATGCCGCTCGGCGAGCGCGCGGAAGTGATCCATTAGGTAGAGGTCCCGTTCGGCACGCGCACCGATGTAGAGGTGGATGTGCTGCGGCAGGTCGCGCAACAGCGCCTGTTCGATGATCGACTTGATCGGCGCGAGACCCGAGCCTCCCGCGACCGCGATGATCGGCCCGCGGTGCTGTTCGCGCAAATGAGAGGCACCGAACGGCCCCTCGACCCTCACGGTGTCGCCGACCTTGAGCGTCTCCGCGACGTAGGCGCTCACCCGAGCCTTCGCGGAGCGACGGATGTGGAACTCAAGGACTTGCTCGTCGGGGCGGTTGGCCATGGAATAATCGCGCGGCGGGCATCCCGCGAACGTGAGCGACGCGAACTGGCCGGCCGAGAAATTGAACGGGCCGCCGGCCTTGATCGCGAGCCGCAGGCGCTTGATGTCGTGGGTGGCGTCGTCCAGCCCGACGACGCGCGTCTCGAGAACACGGCGCGGATGGACGACGAGATCTTCCTCGGCAAGCCAGGCGACCTCGCAACGCTCCCACGGCACCGCACGGCACGCGAGGATAAGGCCGCGGGCGCGCTCCTCATCGCTCAGCGCGAACTCGGAGAAGCCCTCCATCGAGACCTCGCCGCTGAGCAGGTGCGACTTGCAGGCGCCGCAATTGCCGCTTTGGCAACCGAATGGATAGTCGATGCCGGCCGCCAGCGCGGCCTCCAGAATGGTACCGCCCATCGGCACCTCGATGTCGCGGTCCGCCGGCACGATGCGCACGATCTGGTTCATGGCGGAAATCGTTTGCCCCCCAAACGATCTATGGTTACCACTCGACCCATGCCTCGTCCATCCCTGCCGCCGCTGGACCGTGGACCGCTGCCGCGTCTGCTGGGCTATGCGCTGCGTCGCGCCCAGTCGGCGGTGTTCGCGGACTTCGCCGCTTCGGTGCGGTTGGGCGGTCGGTCGGCTAGTCCCGGTGAGCTCGGGTTGCTGGTGCTGGTGCGGCACAATCCGGGGATCAGTCAGGCGGCACTGGCGCGCGGCCTTGGCATAGATCGCTCGACGCTCCAGCCGATCCTCGATCGCCTGCAGGCGCGCGCGTTGCTGCGCCGCGATCCCGTGCCTGAGGACGCGCGGCGACACGCGCTCGCGTTGACGGCGGCGGGCTCTCGCGCGCTCGCCGCCGCGCTGGTCCAGGTGCGGCGCCACGAGGCACGGCTTGCCGCTCCACTTGATCGTGCCGAAGCCGCGACACTCCACGCGCTCCTCGACAAGGTGCGCGCCGGTCTGCGCTCTGCGCAGCGCGCATAGCGAGAAGCCGGCGACGCGCGTTGTCGTTCGGGGCGCGGTTCGCTAGTCCCAATTGGTGACTGTCGCCGCCCCTGCCATCGACTATCGATCTCCCGCGATCCGCCGTGGGCGGGCAGTGCTGTTCGCGGTTTGCGCGCTTTGTTTCATTCTTTGCCAGTTCTCCCGCTCGGTCACCGGGGTGCTGGGACCAAGCCTGCGATCCGAGTTGGGTCTTTCGGCCGACGAGATGGGCACGCTCACGGGTGCCTTCTTCTGGGGCATCGCCCTGATGCAGATTCCCTCGGGCATCCTGTTCGATCGCTACGGAGCGCGGCTCACGGTCGCCATCACCTTGTTCGCCGGTGTCGCGGGCGGGTTGCTGTTCGCGTTCGGTGAGAGCTTCGTCGCCCTGACGACGGGATTGTTTGTGCTCGGGCTTGGAACCTCGGCTGTCTTCATGGGCGCGGTCGTGCTGATCGCCCAATGGTGGCCGCCGGATCGCTTCGCGACGCTCTCGGCCACCATGATGTCGCTCGGCTATCTCGGCAACCTCGCCGCCACCGAGCCCTTCGTCTGGCTGATGGACTGGATCGGCTGGCGCTGGGGCTATGCCGCATCGATCCTCGGCATTCTTCTGTGCGCGATCCTGTTCCTGACCGCCGTTCGCGATGCGCCGCGCCCGCCCGGAGCGACGAAGCGGGAACCGGAATCGCTGGGTACCGTCGTGCGAGGCCTGGGCGAGATTTTTCGCCACCCGGCGTTCCCCGGCCTCGCGGGCGCGGCCTTTACCAGCTACTCGACCAACTTCGCGATTCGCGGTCTGTGGATTGGCCTCTATATGCTCGATGTGCATGGGCTGGAACTTGCCGCGTCCGGCCGCATGCTTCTGGTGATGGCGGTCCTGGGCGCGGCTGGCATATTTCTCGCCGGTTGGTTGGCAGGGAAGCTGGGCTCGCCCCGTCGGGTGGTGATGCTGTTCGCTGGCACCAGTCTCTGCTGCCTGCTCACGCTCGCGCTGTGGCCCGGCATGCCCACGCCAGCGTTGCTTGCGGTCCTTTGCGTCTACGGACTCTTCTCCAACTTCTTCCCGGCCATCCTTGAGCATGGCCGCTCCCTGTTCGACGAGCGCCTGCGCGGCCGCTCGCTTACTTCGATCAATGTTTGGGTGTTCGTGGGTGTCGGCGTCACACAGCCGATCACCGGATTCCTGATGGACTCCTTCGCGCCCGTGAACGGCGCGCCGCCCGAAGCCGCGTATAGGGCGATGTTCGGCTATCTTGCCGCGGTGATCTTCTGCGGTGTCGGTCTCTATCTCCTTCTCGCGAGGTTTCCGCGTCGGCCATGACCCAGAGCGCCCATCCCGATTTCGCCACGATGCCAACGACGTTCACCGACGACGCCGATCTATTGCGCCGCTTGCGCGCGCAAACGCCTGATCCGGTGAAGCTGCTGAACGGCGATCTTCTCCACGTCGAGGCTGAACGCGGCATCTGCCGCTTCCGCTTCGAGATCGTGCCGGCTTTCTGCCACTCGCAAGGCAAGATCTGCCAGGGTGGCTTTCTCACCGGAATGGTCGATGCGGCGATGGCGCACGCCGCGATCGCGAAGGGCCGGCTCGCCGTCGCGGTGCCGACGCTCGAGCTCAAGATCAGCTTCTTCGAGGCGGCCGGTCCCGGTCCGGTGATGGCCGAGGGCCGCGTGTTGCGCTGGGGTGGCTCGGTCGGGTTTCTGGATGGCGATATCCGAGACGCCGCCGGACGTTTGGTGGTCCATGCGACGTCCACGGTGAAGATCGTCCGGCCGAAAGCGAAGAGCTGAGACTTCAGGCGCCGGCCTTCAGGCGCGCTACTTCCTCTTCCAATTCCTTGATGCGCGCGGCGAGCCGATCGATGGCAGGCGCGAGTTCCGCCTCCGTGTACCGGGGCACAATGTGCTGGCGACAATTGATGTCCCAGGCTTCAACGTCGAAGCGGATCGCGCGCTGCGGTCGTGCCTTGTAGGCGGGATCGACGAGGCGCTGCATCAGCGCGGGGTCGCCCTCAATGGCCCGTGCGCGCCCCCAGAACTTCACGCGCTGCTGGGTCGCGAAGTGGGTGATGAAGATGCACGCGCGATCGTTCTCGGTCAGGTTGCCCAGGGTGATGTACTGGCGGTTCCCGGCGAAGTCCGCGAAGGCGAGCGCGCGCGGAGCGATCGGCTTCAGGAGACCCGGCGGTCCGCCGCGATGCTGCACATAGGGCCGGCCATCGGCGCTGGCTGTGGCGAAGAAGAACGTGTCGATAACGCCGAGGAAGGTGATCAGGTCGTCGCTGAGATCGGCGTTGAAACCCTTACTTGCGAACGTAGCCCGCGACCCCAGTCGTTCCTGCTCGCTGCGAACGCCGGCCGGGAAGGGGACTTGATCCTCGGGCGGCGTCGCGGTCACGGCGTCAGACCAATCGCTTGCCGAGGCGGCCGGCAAGGTCCTGAACATATTGCCAGGCCACACGTCCCGAGCGCGAACCGCGTGTCACCGACCATTCCACCGCCTCGCGACGCAACTGGTCCTCAGGCACATCGAGGCCGTAGCGGCGGGCGTAGCCCGCGATCATGGCGAAGAACGTGTCCTGGTCGGCGTTGTGGAAGCCCAGCCATAGGCCGAAGCGGTCCGACAGCGACACCTTCTCCTCGACGGCCTCGCTCGGATTGATCGCGGTCGAACGCTCGTTTTCGATCATGTCGCGCGGCATCAGATGGCGGCGGTTGGAAGTCGCATAGAATACGACATTCTCCGGCCGCCCCTCGATGCCGCCTTCGAGCACGGCCTTCAGCGACTTGTAGGCCGCGTCCTGCCCGTCGAACGAGAGATCGTCGCAGAACACGACGAACCGGCGCTTCGAATTGCGCACCAGCGACAGAAGGGCGGGCAGGGAGGGGATGTCCTCCCGGTGGATTTCGACCAGCGCCAGGGGGCCCGGCGGCCCGCCCATCTCGCGATTCACCTTGGCGTGGGCGGCCTTCACGATCGAACTCTTGCCGGCGCCGCGGGCACCCCAAAGCAAGGCATTGTTGGCCGGCAAGCCGCGCGCGAAGCGGCGGGTGTTCTCCAGCAGGGTCTCTTTCTGACGCTCGATGCCCTGCAACAGGTCGAGATCGACCCGGTTGACCTCGCGAACCGCCTCCAGCCGGTGGCCGGTCGCGTGCCAGACATAGGCTTCCGCGGTCTCCGGATCCGCCGCCGCCGATGATGGCGGCGCAAGCCGGTCGAGCGCGTCGGCCACACGTCCCAGCAGCCTTTTCAGCTCGTCATCCATCGCGGTCCGGCCCCAAAAAGGGCGCGACCATATCGCCGTCCGCTCGCGTTGCAAAGCGGGCGCGGGCGGCTATAGTCCGCGCGCTTTTTCGGCGGACGAAAATCGGGGGCAAGGAATGCTGATTTCGCAGGCATGGGCGCAGTCGGGCGGCGGCGGTAGCGGCGACTTCCTCTTGCAGCTTTTCCCGCTGATTCTGATCTTTGTGGTCTTCTATTTCCTGCTGATCCGTCCGCAGCAGCAGAAGATGAAGTCCCACCGCGAGATGCTCGGGGGCGTGAAGCGTGGCGACCGCGTGGTGACTGGCGGCGGGATCGTCGGCCTGGTGACCAAGGTCATCTCCGACAACGAGCTGCAGGTCGAGATCGCCGACGGCGTCCGGGTGCGGCTGGTCAAGTCGACCATCACCGATATCGTGACCCGTGGCGAGGCGGTGCGCGGCTCCAAGGATGAGGCCGAGGACGAGAAGCCGATGGTTCCGATACCCCAGGCGTCGCCTCCCGCCGTGGCGGGTCGTCAGACGCTGTTCGGCCGGTTGTTCGGCGGTGGCGCCAAGGCACCCGAGAAGAAGTAGGGGCGGGCCGCGCGATGCTGAACCTGCCGCGCTGGCAGACGATCGTCATCCTGGCGATCACGTTTCTGTCGGTGCTGTTTGCGCTGCCCAACCTGTTGCCGCCGAAGGTCCTCGACGCGCTGCCGGGCTGGTACAGCCATAACCGCATCAATCTCGGCCTCGATCTGCGCGGCGGCGCACACTTCCTGCTCGAGGCTGACCTGCGCGGGGTGCTGAACGAGCGCCTGACCAATCTCACCGACTCCGCACGCGCCGAGTTGCGCAAGGCGCAGATCGGCTTCCGCGACGTGACGCTCGAGCCCGGCCGGGCCGTGGTGGTGGCGCTGCGCGCCGAGGGCGATCGCGCCAGGGCCGTGGAGGCGCTGCGCGCAATCGACCAGACGCTGGCGATCTCGGGGCAGGGCGACACGATCCGGCTCTCCTACAACGAGCAGGAGCTGGTGCGCCGCAAACGGGAGGTGATCGAGCAGTCGATCGAGATCCTGCGTCGGCGTGTCGACGAGACCGGCACTCTCGAGCCGACAATCGTGCGCCAGGGCGACGACCGGATCCTGCTCCAGGTTCCCGGTATCAAGGATACGACCGACCTCAAGCGCCGCATCAACCAGACCGCCAAGCTGACCTTTCATCTGGTGAACGAGGACGTGGCGCAGGGGGGCGTCAACATCCCGGCGAGCCTGCCCGCGACGACCTTCCTGGTGCCGACGCGCGAGGGCATGCAGGAGCTGCGCCGAGCCAACCCGAAAGCCTATGAGGAGATCGCGGCGGCCAATCCGAAGCCTTCGCCCGAGCAGATCTGTCGACGCTACCAGCCGCAGTGCCTGCCCGTCCTGAAGCGCATCGTGGTCGGCGGCGAAGACCTCGACGACGCCCGCGCCACCTTCGAACAGCAGTCCGGCGGCCGGCCGATCATCAGCTTCACCTTCAACGGCCCGGGCGGACGCGCCTTCTGTGCCGCGACCCGCGCCAACGTCAACCGCCGCCTCGCCATCATGCTCGACGGCGAGATCATCAGCGCCCCCAACGTGCAGTCGCCGATCTGCGGCGGCAGCGGCATCATCACCGGCCAGTTCACCACCCAGCAGACCCAGGAGCAGGCTTTGCTGCTGCGCTCCGGCGCGCTGCCGGCGACGCTTACCATTATCGAGGAGCGCACTGTGGGCGCCGATCTTGGCGCCGACGCGATCCGCGCCGGCACCATCGCGGCCATCGTGGGCGCGCTCCTCGTCGTCGTCTTCATGTTCATTTCCTACGGCCCGGTGTTCGGCGGCTTCGCCAACCTCGCGATGCTGGTGAACGTGCTGATGGTGTTCGCCGGCATGTCGATCCTCGGCGCGTCGCTGACCCTTCCCGGTCTGGCGGGCCTCGTCCTCACCATGGGCATGTCGGTCGATTCCAACGTGCTGATCTACGAGCGCGTCCGCGAAGAGAAGGCGCTCGGCCGTTCGCCGTTCTCGTCGCTGGCGACCGGCTACGAGAAGGCGATGTCGGCGATCATCGACGCCAACCTCACCGCGCTGCTTGCCGGCGTCCTGCTGTTCGGCCTCGGCGCCGGCCCGATCCGCGGGTTCGCCACCACACTGTCGCTCGGGCTGCTCACCTCGATGTTCAGCGCCACGATCTTCACCCGCATGCTGTTCGCCGTCTGGGTGCGCTGGCGGCGCCCGACCGAGCTGGTCATCTGAGGCGCCCATGTGGACACCGGTTCGCCTCTTCACTTTCAAGCGCCGCTTCGATTTTCTCGGCAAGCGCGTCCCCGCGCTGGTTCTCTCGACGGCGATCAACATCGCGGCCCTGATCGCGGTGTTCGTGATCGGCCTCAACTTCGGCATCGACTTCAAGGGTGGCATCGCGATCCAGGCCAAGGCGAAGCAGGGTGTCGCCCAGCTCGACGAGCTTCGGACGACCGTGGGCAATCTCGGTCTCGGCGAGGTCGCGTTGCAGGAGTTCGGCGATCCGACGACCGTGCTGATCCGGGTCCAGCGCCAGGAGGGAAACCCGCAATGCGTCGCCGGCGCCCAGAGGGTTTTGGAGAAGCGGGCCGGCGGAGCTTGGCAGGCGCGGGTCGGGGCCGCCGCCACAGGCGACATCGAGCTGGTGTCGCCCCGGCCACTCGACAACGCCGCCTGGCGCGACGCGGTGAGCCGCACCGGCCTTACCCTGCAGGAGCGGCAATTGCCGCGCGGGCAAACGGCGTCGGTCAAGATTGAGATGTCACCTGAGCAGCGCGCGGAGTGGTGCCAGCAGGTCGCCATCAAGCAGGTCGAAGACGCCATCGAGGCCAAGTATGAGCTGCGCGGCACCGAGTCGGTCGGGCCGAAGATCGGCGACGAGCTGATGCGGGGTGGCATCATCGCCGTGCTCGCGACCCTGCTCGGAATCGCGATCTATGTCTGGGTGCGCTTCGAGTGGCAGTTCGGCGTCGCCGCCCTGGTCGCCCTGGTCCATGACGTGGTCACCACGTTGGGAATCTTCGTCGTATTCCAGCTCGACTTCAGCCTGACCGCGCTTGCCGCCGTCATGACCATCGCGGGCTACTCGATCAACGACACCGTCGTGGTGTTCGACCGCGTGCGCGAGAACATGCGTCGATACAAGAAGATGCCGCTCGTCGAGCTTCTGAATGTCAGCGTCAACGAGACCCTCTCCCGCACCCTCATGACCTCGACCACGGTCTTTGTCGCGGTGCTGGCGCTGGTCCTTTTCGGTGGCCCGGTTCTCTACAGCTTCTCGATCGCCATGCTGTGGGGCGTGATCGTCGGGACATATTCATCGATCTGGATTGCCTGCGCGGCGCTGGTTTACTTCCGCCTGCGGCCCGACCAGCTCCGCCCCGAGGAAGAGCGCGCCGCCCCGGCGCAGGCGTGAAGGACTACGCCGCGCCGGAGTCCGGGGACGCGCCGCATCTGGTGCGGTCCTATGGCGGTGGCCGTATCGTCGTGATGAACAATGAATGGCGCGAGCCGCTGCTGGTGTGGGCACGCGGCATGGCGCCATGGCGCGTCGGATCGGCCGCGGAGGTCGCGCCGGAGAATCTGGGCGCCGTCCTGGCGCTTGTGCCGCCGCCGGAGCTGCTGGTTCTGGGGTGCGGGCGCCGCGGCATTGCGCTGCCGCCCGACCGTCGTGCGATACTGAAGTCCCGGGGCTTGGCCGTCGAGGTGGTCGATACGGGCGCGGCCTGCCGCCTCTACAACATGCTCGTCGCCGAGAGCCGCCGTGTGGTGGCCGCGCTGGTGCCGACGAACTGAGGGGAGCGGCCGACAGGCGTCGCGCGGAGCATGGGTAGACTCTATTCGGCAACGGCCCTGGTTCTCGTGAACCTGATGCTGCTTCTGGCGATCACCAATGCCGTGATCTGGGCATTCCTGCCGCGCGAGACGCCGCCCAAGACCGCCGCTGACTATGCGCGCGCCTGGCTGATCGATGCCTATGGCTTCGACCGGCTGGCCCGCGCCTATCCGGACTGGACGCGCGGTGAGCTGCGGGCGTTCCTCTACGAGACCAGCAACTGGGTGAACGAGTTTGAGCCCTTCACTCAGTTCCGGATGAAGCCGCGACGCGATCGCTTCATCACAGTGGGCGAGCACGGCTTCCGCGAGGGACCCGATCAGGCGCCGTGGCCGCCGCGCGCAGATGCGGTCAACGTTTTCGTCTTCGGCGGCTCGACGACCTTGGGCGCCGGGCTGCCCGATCACCAAACCGTGCCAGCCTGGATGTCGAGTTTCCTGAGGGACTGCGCAAAGCCGGTCGCGATCTACAATTTCGGACGTGGGTTCTTCTTGAGCACGCAGGAGCGCGTGTTGTTTGAGCAGTTGCTGATGGCCGGGCACGTTCCCGCCAATGCGGTGTTCATCGACGGCCTCAATGACTTTCACTACGCCCAAGGCGTGCCCCAGTGGACGACCGAGCTGCGCGCGATGATGACCCAGACGCACGGCGCGCCGCGCCTGAACGACCGCAAGCCGGCCGCGACGATGGGCGAGGCGCTGCGCGACTTCGCCGTGGCAACGCCGCTTGGCAGGCTCGCCGCCCGGCTCAACGAACTCTCGCCACCGGAACGGTTCGATCCGGCATCCGATCCGGCGCGCGTCCCGGCCTTCGGGCCGGCGATGGTCGTACCCGAGAGTGCGCCCTCTTCGATTCCAGTCGACGCCGCAGCGCTTGATCGCGCGCGGCCCGCGGCAGAGCGGCTGGAGGCCAACTGGCGTATGATCCGGACCCTCTCTCGCGAGTACGGCGTCCGTGCGTCCTTCGTGCTGCAGCCAGTGCCGACGCACGGGTACGATCTGCGCTATCTCAATGTCTACGAGGGCAAGTTCGAGCTGTTCGGCGACCACGTGAACTCCGCCGGCGGCTACCAGCTGCTGGCGCAACGGCACGCGGCGGGTGGCTTTGGTGCAGATGTCTTGTGGCTCGGCGACATGACCAAGGGCCGCCACGAAAACCTGTTCGTGGACAGCGTCCACTACACCTCGGCGTTCGCCCGCGATGTCGCGCAGCGTATCGTCGAACATCTGACGGCCAGCGGCACGCTCGCCTGCCGCTGAAACGGAAACGGGGCCCCGCAGGGCCCCGTTGGTCGTCGTCGGATCGGACGGGCGTCTCAGACGCCGCCATTCTGCTGCGCCACCATGAAGTAGAGCATGCCGATCGAGAACATGGTGTTGAAGCGGCTGGTCAGCATCGCCATCCGCGCGGCCTTGGGCTTCTCCTCGGCCGGGCAGTCGACGAGACCCAGAGCCTTCTGCTGGTTCGGCCAAATGATGAACCAGACGTTGAAGGCCATGACCAGCGCCATCCACATGCCGATGCCGATGGCGGTGACGCCCTTCTTGAGCAGCAGCGCATCGATCAGGTAACCCTGCATCCACGCCAGAAGCAGGCCGGTGATCACGGTCGCGAGCGCGCCGTAGCGGAACCAGAAGAGCACGTTCGGCGCGATGAACTTGGTCACCGCAGCGCGATGTTCGGCCGGCTCGATCTTCGGGACCGTCGGGATCTGCACGAAGTTCAGGTACCAGAGGAGCCCGATCCACATCACGCCGCTCAGCACGTGCAGCCAGCGCATGATGAACATGCCCCAAGTGTGGTCGATGCGCATCGGGTTGCCGGTCAGCGACGAGGCGACAACCACGATCACGATCAGCAGGATCACGCCCGCAATCAGAGTCCGTTCGAGGGACTGGAAGATGGAACCCATGTTCGGATTTCCCTTATGTCGTTGAGGGGACTTGAGAATTCGACGTGAACGCATTCTAAACCGTTGTTCAGCCGCGTTCAACGCCAGCCGGGAGCACCCTGCGGATGAGCCTGCCCTTTGCCGCGCCCGACGCCGCGCATCGCCACTGCCTCACGGCGGTGCGCGCGGCCGACCGAGCGCGTTTTCTGGCGGGTTTGTTCGCCCCGGAGGGAGTGAGACGGCGCCTCTTCGCGCTCGCGGCGTTCGAGATTGAGTTGGGCCGGACGCGGCTGGTGACCAGCGAACCTATGCTGGGCCGGATCCGCCTCGAGTGGTGGCGTGAGGCTCTGCGGGAAGCTGGCGGTGCGGGCGCTCCACGCGCCGTGCCGGTGGCTCAGGCGCTCGCTGAGGCGCTTCGCGCCAGCGGGTCTGACGCCGGACCCTTGATCGCGATGGTCGACGCCCGCGAGGCGGAACTGGAGGGCGACCTCGATATCGACGGATACGCGACCGCGGCGGCGGCGGTCGCCACGGGTTTCGTCGGCGTTGGAGACCCGCACACACTTGAAGTGGTTGGCGCGATCGCGCGGGCCCGGCTCACAGAAGATGCAGCCGCCCGCGCAGCGCTTGTGGACGGCGCACGCGCGATGGCGCGCCGTCCCGATCCTCGGGCGTTGCCGCTGGTGCTCGATGCGGTGGCTTTGGCACGACCGCCGGCCCCCTGGCGCCTGCCGCTCGCGATTTGGTGGGCGGCTCAGACCGGTCGATGGTAGTTTAGCGTGACGTTCGCCTGAAACGCCGCAACGGAGTTGAAGCAATGTACCCAAGAGTTGTCGTCGCGGCCTTGGCTCTCTCGCTCGCGGGTGGGCCCGCCTTCGCGCAGGGTGAGGCGATCGATCTCAAGCTGTTCAATCGTGCCGATGTTGGGCCGAACCAGGGCTGCTCGGTGGCGCTTTGGCAAGCCGACCGCGACCCCGACAAGGATCGCTTCGCGCTGGTGTTCCACGAGCGCCTGGCGGCGGATTGATCGGCGCGTCGCCGTCGATCGTGAGCATATTGCCCAACAACGGCGTGCGCGGGGGGTGCGGGATCGGATGCAGCGGGTTCTTGCTCGCCATGCCTGGATTTCCTCTGTTCGGAACGGTTATTGCCGGGCCGCCGCCAGCCGGCAAGCCCCGCGCCGGGGCGCGACAGGGCGTCGCCCCGGCGTATAGTCGGCGCCTCACCCGGATGGAGGATGGCAATGAAGGTGGCATGGATCGGGGTCGGCAACATGGGCGGCCCGATGTGCCGCAACCTCGCCAAGCGCAGCAATCACCAGGTCGCGGTGTGCGATCTCGATGCGGCGGCCGTGCAGCGCTGCGTCGCGGCCGGGGCCGTGGCGGGCGGATCGATCGGCGCGGCGATGCAGGGCGCCGATCTGGTGCTGACCTCGCTGCCGATGCCGCGCGACGTGGAGGCGGTCGCGCTGGGCGAGGGCGGCGTGCTTGCGAACGCCAAGCCCGGCCAGACCTTCATCGACCTCAGCACCAACGCGCCGGCCATGGTGAAGAAGCTCGGCGCCGCGATGGCAGCCAAGGGGATCGCCATGCTGGACGCGCCGGTGAGCGGAGGAACGGTAGGCGCGGAAGCCGCGACCATCGCCATCATGGTCGGCGGCGAGCGGGCCGCGTTCGAGGCCGCCGAGCCGGTTCTCAAGAGCTTCAGCGCCAACGTGATCCATATGGGCGCTCTTGGAACAGGCACGGTGGCAAAGCTCGTGAACAACATGATGGCGTTCGCCAACTCAGCCGCTGCGGCGGAGGGGCTGATGCTGGGCGTCACGGCGGGGCTCGATCCCGCCAAGCTGGTCCAGGTTGTGGCCTCGTCGAGCGGCAATTCGGCGGCCTTCAAGAGTTTTTCGGAGCGGGCGCTCTCGGGCGACTTCACGGCGGCCTTCGCGCTGAACCTTGCCTACAAGGACCTGCATCTCGCGCTGGAACTCGGCGACGAGCTCGGCGTGCCGCTGCCGCAAGGCTCGGCGACGCACAATCTGCAGCGCATGGCGCGCGCCATGGGGCTCGGCCCGTCTGATTCGTCCTCGATCCTCAAGGTCTACGAGCAGGTGCTGGGTCGTACGGTGAAGCCTTGATCCATCGCCGCGCTGCGCTCGCCGCCGCGGCGGCGGCGGCCTTGTTGGGACCCGCGCACGCGCACGGCGGGGTCTGGCAGGCGTTGCGCGCGCCTGGCCATCTCGCGCTGATCCGCCACGCGCTCGCCCCGGGCAGCCACGATCCGCCAGGCTTTCGGCTGGGCGATTGCGCGACGCAGCGCAACCTCTCCGACGAGGGCCGCGCGCAGGCGCGTGCGCTCGGCGATGCATTTCGCCGCGAGGGGCTGATCGCGGCGCCTGTCTTCTCCAGTCAGTGGTGCCGCTGCGTCGAGACCGCTCGTCTTCTCTCACTGGGTGAGGTCGTCGAAGAGCCGCTACTCAATTCCTTCATTGCGGACCGCAGGCGCGGCGAGGCGCAGATGACGGCGTTGCGGGCCCGCATCGCGGCTATGCCGGCGGGTCCTCCGCCGGTGTTCGTCACGCATCAGGTGGTCGTCACCGCCCTGACCGGCATCCATCCGGGGAGCGGTGAACTGATCGTGGTGGAGCGCCGCGCGACCGAGCTGCTTGTGCGGGGGCGCGTTTCGGTCGGGGGATGAAGCGTATCTTCGATCGGGCAGGGTGACAGTCTAGGCCCGGCCGGCCAGCGTGCCGAGCAGCAACCCGAGTGCGAGATCATCCTCGGCGCCAAAGGAATGGCGCACCAACCGACCTTCGGTGTCGATCACGAGCGTCGTCGGAGTCCCGCGCATGCCGTAAGTTGCCATCGTGCGAGGCATTCCGTTGTCGCCCGACGGGCGGTCGATGCCGACCGGGAACTCGATACGGTACTCGTGCAGAAACGCTTCCAGTGCCACCGGCGTCATCGCGGCGTGATGCTCGAAGACTGTGTGGAGGCCGAGCACCACGATGCCGCTGTCCTTCAAGAGCGCATGCAGCCGTCGCGCCTGCGGGATGGCGTGCGAGACACAGCCGGGGCAGAGCATCTGGAAGGCATGAACGACAACGATCCGCCCGCGCAAGGCGGCGAGCGAAAGCGGCGCGGTTGTATTGTACCAGCGCTCGACATCGAGCTCAGGGGCGGGCGGGTAGGCCGGTTTGTCAGGCATAGCGCCCATCATCCCACCTTGCGGGCGGCGATCAAGGTCGGGCGCGACTCAGCCGCGAAAGCGGTTGACGATCGGATAGCGCCGTTCGCGACTCACGTTGCGCGAGGAGATCTTCACGCCCGGCGGCGCCTGGCGGCGCTTGTACTCCGAGCCCTCCAGCAGGCGCCACACGCGATTGACGGTCGCGGCGTCGAAGCCCTCTTTCACCAGCTCTTCGAGCGCGAGGTCCCGTTCGATCAGGCCCTTCAGGATCGCGTCGAGGACCGGATAGGGCGGCAGCGAGTCCTCGTCCTTCTGGTCCGGCCGCAGTTCGGCCGAGGGCGGCTTCGAGATGATGCGCTCGGGGATCACCATGCCCTTCGGGCCAAGCGCTCCCTCCGGCAGGTGGTTGTTGCGCCACTTGCAGAGTTCAAACACCGTCGTCTTGTAGACGTCCTTCAGGACGTTGTAGCCGCCGCACATGTCGCCGTAGAGCGTGGCGTAGCCCACGGCCATCTCCGACTTATTGCCGGTCGTGACCACCATGCCGCCTAGCTTGTTGGACACTGCCATCAACAGCACGCCGCGGGCGCGGCTCTGGATGTTCTCCTCGGTGACGTCTTCCTTTCGATCACCGAAGATCGGCCCGAGCATCTGCTTGTAGGCGCCCATGGCAGGGCCGATATTCACAATGTCGTAACGGATGCCGATGGCTTTGGCGCAGAGCTCTGCGTCCTCGAGGCTGTCGCGGCTGGTGTAGGGCGACGGCATCATAATGGTGTGGACGCGGGCCGCGCCCAGCGCGTCGGCCGCGACGGCCGCCGTGATCGCCGAGTCGATACCGCCCGAGAGGCCGATGACCACCGATGGGAATCCCGACTTGTTCACGTAGTCGCGCAACCCCAGCATCATGGCGTGGTAGATCGACTCGTAGTCGTCCATCGCTGGCGCGATGGGACCGGGCTGGATGGCCCAGCCCGCGCCCTCGCGCCGCAGCTCGATGGTGACGACGCTCTCCCGGAACGCCGGTAGCCGAACCTTGAGCGCACCATCCGCGCCGAGGGCGAACGAGTCGCCATCAAAGATCAGTTCGTCCTGCCCGCCCACCTGGTTCACATAGATCAGCGGTAGGCCACTTTCGGCAACACGCTTGGCGGCGATCCGCTCGCGCACGCCGAACTTGCCGACTTCATAGGGTGAACCATTGGGGACCAGCAGGATCTCGCCGCCGGTTTCAGAAATGCACTCCACGACATCCGGGGTCCAGATGTCCTCGCAGATCGGGACACCGATGCGCACCCCCCGGAACACGAGCGGACCAGGCGACGGGCCGGGCGCAAAGACGCGCTTTTCGTCGAACACGCCATAGTTGGGCAGATCGACCTTGAAGCGCTTGCCCACGATCTCACCCCTGTCGAGGGCGATGATGGCGTTGTGGAGCTTGTCGCCCTCGCGCCAGGGCGTGGTGACGAACAGGGCCGGTCCGCCATCGGCTGTATCGGCGCGCAAGGCCTCGACGGCCTCGTGCAGGCGCCGCTGGAAAGCGGGCTTCAGCACAAGGTCCTCGGGTGGGTAGCCGCTCAGGACCAGTTCCGAGGTTATGACGAGATCGGCACCCTGGCGGGCCGCCTCGGCGCGCGCGTCGCGGACCTTCTTCAGGTTTCCGGCGACATCGCCCACGGTCGGATTCAGCTGGGCGAGCGCGATTTTGAGGCGGTCGGTCATTGTATTCGGAAGAGGGATCGCGGAAAGCGCGGCAACCTAGGGACCCCCCTCGGCGCTGTCAACGCGCCGGCCCACACTGCGGCATGCTCCGTCGAACCTTCGCCACTGGACTTGGATTGCTCGCCGTCACCCGCGCCGCGCGCGCTGATGATGCGACGCTGTTGCGCTTCGCCGAGAACGCCGTCACAGCCAACGACGCCCGGCGTCGCACGGCGATCGAGGGACTGCTCGCCAGCGGCCGGCGGGACGTCGTGCCGGCGCTGATCGACCTCATGCTCTTCTACACCGACGATAGCGACCTGATCGCCGCGGGCCTGCGGCGCCTCACCGGGCAAAACATCGCGACTGACTGGCATAGCTGGATGTTGTGGCAGGAAGGAGAGCCCCAGCCGCGGCCCTTCTCCGGTTACGACACGTTCAAGGCGCGACTTCTGTATGAGGTTGATCCCGCCTTCGTCGACTTCCTGCATCCGAGCTTACCCTGACGCATCCGCACCGAAGAGATCGTCTGGGGCGGCGTCTCCAAAGATGGCATTCCCGCGCTGGTCTCGCCTAAGTTTGTGCCGCCGGAGGAGGCGCCATGGCTTTGGGATGGCGAACAGGTCTTCGGGGTTGAGATCGAGGGCGACGCCCGGGCCTATCCGCATCGCGTCATGGATTGGCATGAGATGGCGAACGACACGGTAGGCGGCGTGCCGGTCGCCCTGGCCTACTGCACGCTGTGCGGTTCGGGTGTGTTGTTCGAGAGCGAGGTCGCCGGGCGGGCGGCGCCGTTCGAGTTCGGCTCGTCGGGTCTTCTCTATCGATCCAACAAGCTGATGTACGACCGTGAGACGCTGTCGCTGTGGAACCACTACACCGGGCAGCCGGTGGTGGGGCCGCTGGCACGGGAGACGATCGAGCTCAAGACGCGACCGCTCGCGGTCCTGCGATGGGCCGACTGGAAGCGCCGCTACCCCAAGACGCGTGTCCTGTCATTGGATACGGGGCATCGCCGCGACTACACGCCGGGTCGGCCCTACGGCGACTATTTTGCGAGCTCTGGCCTGATGTTTCCGGCGCGCACCGATGACGCGACCCTACGCCCCAAAGATATCGTGCTGGCCGTCCGCGATGGCGGTCGTCACCGAGCTTGGCCGATGCGGCTGTTTCGCGGCGGCCGTGTCCTGAACGACGCCATCGGCACCAGGCCCGTTGTGGTGGTGGGTGACGGCTGGAGCGACACCTTGCGTGTGTGGGAGCGCGCGGACCTGACATTCGACTCACGCCTCGATGGCCCGGCCTCCACGCCCGAAGCACTCTACGACGCGGCGGGGACCCGCTGGCGCGTCACCGAAGAGGCGCTGATCGCCCCCGACGGTCGCCGCCTCGCGCGCCTGCCCGCACACAACGCCTACTGGTTCGCGTTTGCGGGCTTCACCGGGCGGAATGGGAGCGTCTTTACCGAGTAAGCTGCGGGAGCTTCGAATGTCCATCATCCGCCTGTCGTGTCGCCACGCCGATCTGCATGCTGCGTTAGCCGACGGCAGTTGGGCGCCGGACGCCTACGATGCCAGCGCGCGAGCGGGTCGGCTCGGCCGGTTCGAGCGCGAGGACGGCGCTGGAAGCCTGGTTGATGCGGACGCGAGATCCACGTCGATCGACCGCTGGCTGACCGGCAACGCCGATCGCTACGACCAGTTGGGTGAGGAGCAGCCCGTTGCGGTGATGGTGCATGGTTTCCTGTTCGACCCGGAGAAGGCGCCGAACAAGGATCCGGCAAAGAGCGACAACCCCCATTCGCGCGTGTTCCATTTCAAGGACACCGGCGAGTCGACGGAGATTCGTGAGCACACCACGGGCTGGCCAAGGCAACTGGGCTTCAAGGAGGACGATCGCGGCCGGAGCGGGCTGGCCGTGGCGTTCGGCTGGATGAGCCAGCCGGGGTTCGCATCGTCGTTGCTGCAAGGCGGCAAGAACTTCTATGCCCGGGCCTACGAGAACGGACGCGAGGCCGCGTGGCCTTTGGTCTGTATGCTCGATTCGCTTCGCCGCAAAATCAAGGACCGGCAGATCGATCTGTTCTGCCATAGTCTCGGCAGCGTCGTCGTCGTGCGGGCCTTGGCGATCGCGGCGAAGCACGATCTGGCCCTGGTCAAGCGCATCGGCCGCGTCGTGATCCTGGGAGGGTCGGAGTACAGCGGCGAGGCGCAGTTGATGTATGGGCGGGTCGCCAAGGCCTGCGCGGATCTATCGGATTTTGACGGTCCCCAGGTCTTCAACATCGTCAGCCGCGAGAATGCGGTCCTCGATCTGCTGGCGGAGAATTTCGGGCCGAAGTCGTTCTTCTCGAACACGCAGGTAATCGGCCACAACGGCTTGCAGTCGGCCAAGGGCGCACCGCGCTGGATCGACATCCAGATCGACAAGGGCGATGTGCGTGACTGGGGCGGGCGACAGGAGACGCCGTACGATCTCAGTGGCGACCAGCCCGGCAATGTGTGGGATCACTGGTACTACTACACCCATCGCGGCAACATGGCGTTCTACCGCGACATTCTCCGCACCCGCGCAGCGACCTCGCTGCACGCATTGCGGAACAACCATCCATCGTTGCCCGAGGGTGTCGATACGTCGTTCTTCGGGAACTGAACTCTCGTCGGGCCTGAAGGTCGGCGAGAGGTGTCGCCATTGGCGTGTCCGCGTTCACATGGAACCGCGTGAGCGCTTCCATGTGGGTCGAAAACACGCGGGCGATCGCCCCTAGCTCTTCGCGGCGATCACCTCGATCTCGACCAGCATTTCCGGCGCGGCCAACCCCTCGACGATCAGGAGCGTGGACGCGGGCCAGGGCTCGACCAGGAACTTGTCGCGTGCCGCGCGATAGGCCGCGATGTAGCGGCTGTCTGTCAGGAATCCGGTCATCTTCACGATGTCCCGGTAGCTCATGCCAGCCGAGCGCAGCACGGCGCCAATGTTCTTCCAGGTCTGAAGGCATTGCTTGTCGATGCCAGCCGCGAGCTTGCCGCGCTGGTCCATGCCGACCTGGCCCGAGACATAGAGCACGCGAGCGTCGGGCGGGACCTCGGCGCCGTGGCTGTAGCGGCCGGTGAGCGCGACACCGCGTGGATTGTGGAGCTTGATGGCCATTGATTCCGTCTCCATGTTGGACCCATGGACGATCCAACCAAGCTGGCCGCGCCGTCAAGCGAAACGGCGCCGGTGCACATCGTGGGTGGTGGTCTCGCAGGCTGCGAGGCCGCCTGGCAATTGCTGCGGGCGGGGCGTTCCGTCGTGCTGCACGAGATGCGACCGGTTCGCGGTACCGAAGCGCACCTTACCGATGGGCTCTGCGAGCTGGTCTGTTCCAACTCCTTCCGTTCCGACGACGCGCTGAACAACGCCGTCGGGCTGTTGCACGAGGAGATGCGTCGCGCGGATTCGCTGGTGATGCGCGCGGCCGATCGCCACAAGTTGCCGGCTGGCGGCGCGCTCGCGGTCGACCGCCACGGTTTCTCGGGAGAGGTGCAGGCCACGCTGCTCGCCCATCCGCGCTTCCGCCTCGAACGCGGCGAGGTCGCGGGCCTGCCGCCCGCCGAGTGGGGACCGGCCATCGTCGCCACCGGGCCGCTCACCTCACCAGCGCTGGCTGACGCCGTACGATCGCTCGCGGGGGAAGCCGAGCTCGCCTTCTTCGACGCGATCGCGCCGATCGTGCATCTGGATAGCATCGACCGCTCCATCGCGTGGAAGCAGTCTCGCTACGACAAGGGTGGCCCGGCCGGTGATGGCGCCGACTACTTCAATTGTCCGCTGGATCGCGATCAGTACTACGCCTTCGTCGCCGCGCTGATCGCGGGCGAGAAGACCGACTTCAAGGAGTGGGAAGCGACCACGCCCTATTTCGACGGCTGCCTGCCCATCGAGGTGATGGCCTCGCGCGGACCCGACACGCTTCGCTTCGGGCCGATGAAGCCGGTCGGCTTGCGCGATCCGCGCACCGGGCGGCGTCCCTTCGCCGTCGTCCAGCTCCGCCAGGACAATGCGCTCGGCACGCTCTGGAACATCGTGGGGTTCCAGACCAAGCTTCGCCACGCCGAGCAGACGCGCGTCTTTCGCACCGTACCGGGCCTGCAGAACGCTGAGTTCGCGCGGCTCGGCGGGCTCCATCGCAACACCTTCCTCAACAGCCCGCGGCTCCTTGATGGAACGCTCCGCCTGCGCGCCGCGCCGCGGCTGCGCTTTGCGGGCCAGATCACCGGCTGCGAAGGCTATGTCGAGAGCGCCGCGGTCGGACTGATGGCCGGGCGCTTCCTCGCGGCCGAAGCGGCCGGTAGCACGCTCGCACCGCCGCCGGGCACAACGGCGATGGGCGCGTTGCTCGGACACATCACCGGCGGCGCGGACGCGACGACGTTCCAGCCCATGAATGTCAATTTCGGGCTGTTTCCGCCCATCGACGGTACGGCGCGCGGCAAGGAACGGAAGCAGGCGCTGGCGCGGCGGGCGCTCAGCGACATTGACTCGTGGTTGGGCCGCACGCCGGCCCAGGCTGCTGCGTGACACCGCAGGAGCGCCGGCGGCGCATGTTGGAGGGCGCCCCGGTCGCGACGATCCTGGCGCTCGCCACGCCCAATCTCATGAACGTGGCGATGCAGAGCGTCGTCAGTATTGCCGACGGCATCTTTGTTGGAATGCTGGGAACGGTCGAACTCGCGGCGCTCGCGCTCGTGTTCCCAGCCCAGATGACGCTCGGCATGATGAGCGCGGGCGCCATGGGAGGCGCCATTTCCTCGTCGGTGGCGCGGGCGTTGGGCGCCGGCAATCGCGCCGCGGCCGAAGCGGCGGTCGCGCATGCGCTCGCGATCGCGCTCGGCATGGCGCTGGGCTTCGCGATCCTCTTCGTGGGATTTGGCCGCGCGATTTTCGGTGCCCTGGGTGGCAGTGGCGCGGCGCTCGATGGCGCGGTGCTCTTCGCGAACGTCCTCTTCACCTGTTGCGCCGTCCACTGGATCGCCAACTCCATGGCCTCGGTGTTGCGGGGCACGGGCGACATGCGCACCCCGGGGGTGGCGCTGCTCGTGACAGGCGGCGTGCAGGTCGTGCTTTCGGGGGCGCTCACGCTGGGCTGGCTGGGCCTGCCCCGACTCGGGATTGCGGGACCCGCGGTCGCGTCGGTGATTGCCTTCACGCTCGCGACCGCCTGGATGCTGCCGGCGCTGCGCCGCGCGGGCGGCGCCGTTCGGCTGCGCTGGCCGGAGGCGGGCTTTCGATGGGCGGCGTTCCGCGACATCCTGAAGGTGGGCGGCATTGCCTGCCTTGTGGTCGTGCTGACCAACGCCACCGTCCTTACCGTCACGGGCCTCGTGGGTCGGGGTGGCGACGCGGCGATCGCCGGCTACGGCATCGGTAGCCGGCTGGAATACATGCTGATCCCGGTGAGTTTCGGGGTCGGTGCCGCTTTGACGGCACTGGTCGGTACCAACATTGGCGCGCGCCAGTACGCGCGCGCGCAACGGCTCGCTTGGACGGGCGCGGCCATGGCCGGGGCCGTCGCGTCTGCGATCGGCGTTGCGGTCGCGATCTTCCCCGACCTCTGGCTACTCCTGTTCACGGGCGACGCCGCGGTGCTGGCCGCGGGCCGCACCTACCTGTCCCTGGTGGGGCCGGCCTACGGCTTTTTCGGAGTCGCCATGGCGCTCTACTTCGCGAGCCAGGGCACGGGCGAAATGCTGTGGCCGCTGGCCGCCAATCTGTGCCGGATCACGCTGGCTGTTGGCGGCGGGTTGCTGGCGCTCGACGTTCTGGGGTGGGGGATGACCGGCCTCTATCTCGCGGTGGCGGGCGGTATTGTGGCGTTCTGTCTCGTTCTGGTTTTCTCCACCACGCGCCGCGCCTGGCGGCCGGACCGCTTCGCGGCCTGAGGCCTTGTTCGTCGTCTCCCTGATTGGCATCGTGCCGATCGATCCGCCGTCTCCCCTGGAGTTTCCGTCATGACCGCCACCTCAGGCCTGCAGCTACGTACACTCATCACCAAGTCGGGCCAGCTTGAGCTTTCGCTTGCCCGCGTCGAGTTGCCCGAACCGGCGGCCGATCAGGTGCTGGTCCGGGTCGAGGCAAGCCCAATCAACCCGTCCGATCTCGGGCTGCTTCTTGGACCAGCGGACCCCACATCGCTGAAGGCGAGTGGAAGCGGCGAGGGTGCGAAGGTAAGCGGCAGCGTTTCGCAAGCCGCTCTGCCGTTTCTCGCCGCGCGACTCGATCAGTCGTTGCCGGTCGGCAATGAGGCGGCCGGAACAGTGATCAAGGCGGGCGGCTCCGAAGCGGCGCAGGCACTCAAGGGCAAACTGGTGTCGATGATCGGCGGTGCGATGTATGCCGAGTACCGGCTGCTGAAGGCAACCGACTGCCAGCCGCTGCCCACCGGCACGACGGCGGCCGACGGCGCCTCTTGGTTCGTCAATCCGCTGACGGCGCTCGGCATGACCGAGACCATGAAGCGTGAAGGTCACAAGGCGCTGGTTCACACCGCCGCCGCCTCCAATCTCGGCCAGATGCTGGTCAAGATCTGCCTTGCCGACGGGATCGGGCTTGTGAACGTGGTACGCAGCGCCGCGCAGGCGAAGCTTCTGCGCGGCATTGGCGCGCGCCACGTCGCGGATTCCTCGGCGCCGTCCTTCATGGACGACCTTGTGGCTGCTCTGGCCGAAACCGGTGCCACGATCGCTTTCGACGCGACCGGCGGAGGCAAGCTCGCGAGCCAGATTCTGACCGCGATGGAGATCGCCCAGAACAAGACGGCCAAGGAATACAGTCGCTACGGTTCGACCGTGCACAAACAGGTTTACATCTATGGCAGCCTCAACACCGGCCCGACCGAGCTGGTGCGCAACTACGGCATGGCGTGGGGCGTGGGCGGCTGGTTGCTGACGCCGTTCCTGCAGAAGATCGGCCGGCCAGATCAAGTGCGCCTGCGCGAGCGCGTCGCGGCCGAACTGCGCACCACCTTCAAGAGCCACTATACCCGGACCATCTCGCTCGCCGAGGCGCTCGATCCGGCGAACATCCAGGCCTACGCCAAGCGCGCGACCGGCGAGAAGTTCCTCATCGCCCCGCACAAGCCGGGCTGAGCGGCAGGCGCAAAGATGGCAAAGCCGATCGTCGATTCGCGGCGCGAGGCGGAACTCCGGGCTTTGATCGCGGCGGGCGACAAGCTCGGCGCCATCAAGCTCCATCGCGAACTGACGGGCGCGGGCCTGAAAGAGTCCAAAGAAACCGTCGAGGCGATGCTTGAGGGCAAGCCAGCGGGAGGCGCCGGGGCCGTTCAGGCAGCATCCGGCCGCGCCACGATGATCCTTGTTGTGGTGCTGGTCGCCGCGCTCGTCGTCGCCGCGCTCGCGCTCGTCGCAGGCTGACACCACCCGGAGTGCGCCACTCCCGGCCGTCCTCCAGAGGCGCGGCTAGAGGACCTCTCCCAACCGATCAGACCGCCGCGGCGTCGTGGCTGTAGAGCCACGCCATCGCGGCGAGGCTGCGGTCGCCGGCGTTGGCCATGGCGTGGTCGCGCTTCTCCTGCTGCGGGCCATCGGGCAGGTGAAAGCGCACGCGGTTCGCCGCGCTCATCTCCTGCAATCGCGTGGCGCGCGGTTTGCGCAATGCCTCGTAGGCCGCGAGCGCGGCGGGGACGTCGCGGGGCGTCTTCGCCAGCAGCGCCGCGAGCGCCGCACCGTCCTCGATCGCCTGCGCCGCTCCCTGCGCCATCATTGGCAGCATGGGGTGACAGGCATCTCCCAGCAGCGCCACGCGGCCCGCGGTCCACCGATCCAGCGGCGCGCGATCGTGCAGTGCCCAGATGAACGTCTCGGGAAACGCGGCGATGAGCGCCCGCACCGTCGGATGCCAGCCGTCGAAGGCCGCGAGGACATCGGCGACCTCGCCGCGATCGGTCCAGGACTCTTTCGTCCAGCTTCCACGTTCGACAATGCAGACGACATTCATCAACCGGCGCGCGGAAACCCAGTAGTGAACGACGTGCGCGCCGGGTCCCATCCAGTTGTGCGACAGCGTTTCGATGCCGAGGGCTGCGATGCGGTCGGCCGGCACCAGGCCGCGCCAGGCCACGCAGCCGGTGAAGCGCGGCTTCTCGGGTCCCAGCAGCAGCTCGCGCACGCGACTATGGATGCCGTCGGCGCCGATCAGCAGGTCTGCGCGGAAACTGGCGCCGTTCTCGAAGGCAAGCGTCACCCCGTCGGCGTCCTGCCGCCAGCCCGTGAGCCGGTGTCCGACATGACCACGCCCCGCTGGCAGGGCCTCGAACAGCAGACGCGCGAGATCGCCGCGATGGAAATGATAGTAGGGCGCGCCGAACGCCGCCTCGACGTCAGGGCCGAGCGGGCCGCGTTGCAGCGTGCGCGCATCGTCCCATCGGCGTTGCAGCACGCCCTGCGGCCGCACACCGGCGGCCTCCAGTGCCGATCCCAGTCCCAGCCGCAGGAGCGGCCGTGAGGCATTCGGGCTGATCTGGAGACCCGCGCCAATCTCGCCGAAGCGCGACGCCTGTTCGAACACCTGGACGTCGAAGCCGGCGCGCAGCAGGTGCAGTGCCGCCGCGAGGCCGCCGATGCCGCCGCCCGCGATCGCGATCCGCAGCGTCAATCGCCGGTCGCCGCCGCGCGTTGCGCGGCTTCCTTCTCCGCCATCTTGGCTTTCAGCTGTTCGGGCGAGAGGCGCACGATGTGTTCGTTCTGGTGGCTGTAGATGTCGTACTTGGCGACGTCGAGATCCTCGAGCGCGATCTCGCGCGCGAGTACCTTCGCCTTCCACGCTTGGTGCTCCGGTTCGGCGGCATGGAACTCGGGCATCACCTCGCGGGCGAAGAGCTCGAGGCTTTCGCAGATATCGCGGTGGCTGGTGTTGCCGGCCTGGTTGAGCAGGATCACCTGATCGACGCGACTGGCCTGGAACTGGCGCAGCTTGGCGCGGATGGTGTCCGGCGAGCCGATCAGGCCGGACTCGAGCGCCTTCTTCTCCTCGGGACCTCCGCGCCAATCCTGGTAGGCCGACCAGAGATCGGAGGTGCCCGGTGCATCGACGCCTTTGCGACCGTAGTAGGAGAGGGCGAAGATGAAGAAGGTCCAGCCGGCCGCCTTGGCCTCGGCTTCAGCGTCGGTCGGCGCGCACATGAAGCCCGACACCATCGCGACGTTGGGGTTGGCGGGGTAGTCGGCGAGCCGGTTGGGGTTGTTCAGCAGGTTGTTGTAATAGCGATTCACCCAGGCGCGGGCCGCCTCGGGTGTGACGAAGGTGAAGCCGAGCGCGCCCATGCCCCATTCGCCCGCCTTGGCAATGGTCTGGATGTTCGAGCAGGCGACCCAGAGCGGCGGATGCGGCTTCTGGTAGGGCTTGGGGATCACGTTGCGCGCCGGGAAGTCGTAGTACTGCCCGTGAAACTCCCAGCTCTCGCGGGTGAACATCGGCACGATCGCCTTCACCGCTTCTTCCCAGCGTTCGCGCTTGTCGCGCACCCGGATCCCGAAGGGATGCAGCTCCGCCGGGCCCGCGGCCTCGCCCATGCCAAGCTCGACACGACCGCCCGACAGAAGATCGAGCGTCGCGACCTTCTCAGCGACGCGGTGCGGCTGGTTGGTGGTGAGCTGGATGACGCCATGGCCCAGCCGGATGCGCTTCGTCCGTTGGCTGGCCGCGCCGAGGAACACTTCGGGCGCCGAGGAGTGCGAGTACTCCTCGAGGAAATGGTGCTCGACCTCCCAGGCATAGTCGTAGCCCAACTGGTCCGCGAGCTCGATTTGCGTCAGCGAATCCTGGAGGAGGCGATACTCGCTGTCGCGCGTCCAGGGGCGCGGCAGCTGGTGTTCGTAGAAGATGCCAAACTTCATGGCGGCGCTCCCTAGAACCGCGCGCAGAACCGCGCGATGCGATCGACATGGGCCGGCACCAGCGCCGCCGGAAGATCGTGGCCCATACCGGGATAGATCTCGAGCTCGGCACCCGCCACCAGCTTCGCCGTGTCGCGACCGCCTTCGACATGGACAAGCGGATCGTCGGCGCCGTGGATCACCAGCGTCGGCTTGGTCACCGTCTTCAGAAGATCGACGCGGTGGCCCGACGCCAGGATCGCGAGATATTGGCGGCCGACACCCGACGGGAAGTAGCGGCGTTCAATGTTGCGCAGCACCAGTCGGCGCAGGTCGGCGTCGCTCTCCTGGTAGGCCGGGCTGCCGATCGTGCGACGGAGCTTCATCGAGAACTGGACCAGTGCCTCACGATCCGAGGCCGCCGGCGGCCGCTGCACCAGCGCCTGCATCGCCTCGGGCTTGCCGGGCGGCAGGCCCGGTCGGCCGGTGGTGGACATGATCGAGACCAGCGAGCGGGTCCGCTCGCTGTGTTTGCCTGCCACGATTTGCGCGATCATGCCGCCCATCGACGCGCCGACGACGTGCGCCTTGTCGACGCCCAGCGCATCGAGCAAACCGACGGCGTCCTTGGCCATGTCGGACAGCGTGTAGGGTGCCTCGACCTTCTGGCCCGACATCACCTTCATGACGGCCGTCGGCAGGTCGGCGGTGCCCCAGCTCTCGAAATCCGACGAAAGCCCGACATCGCGGTTGTCGAACCGCACGACGCGAAACCCGCGCGCAGCCAGCCCGGCGAAGAGATCGTCCGGCCACAGGGTGAGCTGGGCGCCAAGCCCCATCACCAGAAGGATCGTCGGATTCTTCGGATCGCCGATCGACTCGTACTCGAGCTCGATGCCGTTGGCTTTGACTTTGGGCACGACAGGGTCCTTTCCGGGAACGCTCGCAGCAGGAAAACAGCGCCGTACCCTGCACGGCCGCGGGGTTGGTCGCAATTTCTTCCGGAGCGGGACGCGGCGCGAGGCGCGGACGGTTCCGCCCCGCGGCCGCTCTACAGCTGCCTACTCGATCTTCACGCCGCTCGCGCGGATCACCGGGCCCCATTTGGCAAGCTCGTCGGCGATGAACTTGGCGGTGCCTGCCGGGCTGGTGTCGACGATCGGGACGGCGGCGATTTTCTCCAGACCCTCGATGAAGCTCTTGTCGCCCATGATCGTGCGCGTCGCGCGGTGGATCGTGTCGACGATCGGCGCTGGCGTGCCGGCAGGGCCGAGCACCAGGTTGAAGGTATAGGCCTCGTAGCCCGGTGCGCCGGCCTCGATCATCGTCGGGATGTCGAGGGCGGCCGGGGTGCGGTTCGCGTGGGCGAAGCCCAGGATGCGCGCCTTGCCGGTGCGGTGGAGCTGAAGCGACGTGCTCATGGTTTCGAACATCCACGCGATGCTGCCGCCCATCAGGTCCTGCAGCGCCGGATTGGAGCCGCGATAGGGCACATGCTCGACATTCATGCCGCCGACTGTCGCCTTGAGGTATTCACCGGCCAGATGGGTGATGCCGCCGGTGCCTGATGAGCCGTAGGAGTACTTGTTCGGCTCCTTGAGCATCAGCTCGACCAGCCCTTTCAGCGTATCGGGCATTGCCATCGAGGCGACCAGCACCAGCGGATTGATGCAGATCGACGAGATCGGCGTGAAATCCTTCACCGGATCGTAGGGCGGCTTGGTGAAGGCGGTGGGATTGATCGCGTGCGTGGAGGAGGTCGCGAACAGGAAGGTGTAGCCGTCGGGGCGTGCGGCCTTGACGTCGTTGGCGCCGATCGAACCCGCGGCGCCAGCCTTGTTGTCGACCACAACGGTTTGGCCCAGCACCGACGTCAGCCGCTCCGCCGTCATTCGTCCGATGATGTCGGTCGGTCCGCCCGGCGGGAAGGGAATCACCAGCCGGATGTTGCGGTCGGGATACCTCGCCTGTCCGATCGCGGGCGCGGGCAAGGTCGCGGCGGCGAGGCCACCGAGCAGGATACGACGCTTCATCGTGGACGCTCCCGGTCAACTACTGGACGACGACGCCCGCGGCCTTCACCACTGGGCCCCATTTGTCGATCTCGGCTTGGACGGTGCGCGTGGCGTGGGCGGGGCCGGACTCCGGCGTGGGTGTGACGCCCGCCTGTTCGAGCTTGTCGATCAGGGTCGCATCCTTCATCGCCGTCTGAAACGCGTTGCCCAGCTGGTCGACGATCGGCTTTGGCACGCCGGCAGGCGCCGAGATCACGTTGAAGGTATAGACATTGTAGTTTGGTACGCCCGCTTCGGCGGCGGTTGGAATATCGGGCGCGGCCTTGCTGCGCCGGTCGAGGCCCACGCACAACACCCGCAGCTTGCCCGCCTTGTGGTGCGGCAGCGTCGAACTCAACGTGTCGATACCCCACGCGATGTTGCCGGCGAGCAGGTCCTGCACCATCGGCGCGGCCCCGCGATAGTGCACCACCTCGACCTTGAGATCGCCCGCGCGCTGCTTGAACAGTTCGCCGCCCAGGTGCGCCATGCCGCCTGGCCCAGAGGTGCCGTAGCTGTACTTCCCCGGGCTCGCCTTCTGGAGCGCGACGAAGTCCTTGAGATTGGCCGGCATCGCGAGACTGGCTGCGATCGCGGCGGCGTTGTAGCCGACGATCGCGATGTGCTCGAAGTCCTTCACCGGATCGAACAGCGGCTTGGCCGCCGTCAGCGGGCCCACTGTGTGGCTGGACGAGGTACCGACGAGCAGGGTGTAGCCGTCGGGCTTGCTGTTCTTGGCCACATCGTTGGAACCGACCATACCGGCGGCGCCGGCCTTGTTGTCGACCACGATCTGCGTGCCCAGCACCTGCGCCATCTTCTCGCCGACGAGGCGGCCGACGATGTCGGTCGGTCCGCCGGGCGGGTAGGGCACCACGAGCCGGATCGGCCGGCTGGGAAACTTCTCCTGCGCCACGACGATCGACGGAAAGGCGAGCACGCCGAGCGAGCCCGCCACGATGGTACGGCGTTTCATGCGTTCCTCCCGAATCCGGTTCGTGCCGGCTTGTCCGAGACTAACCGCGGCGCGCTTGACCGGGCAAGGAGCCCTCGCCACAAGGGCCGCAATGGGCGCCCCGGTCGTTCGCTTCGCTCCCAGCCCGACGGGGCTCTTGCATGTCGGCAACGCGCGCACGGCGCTGTTCAATCGCCTGTTCGCCACGCGGCTGGGCGGCCGCTTCATCCTGCGGCTCGACGATACCGACCGGGCGCGCAGCAAGCCCGAGTTCGAGGCTGCGATCGAGCGCGATCTCGACTGGCTCGGCTGTGGCTGGGACGCCAAGGAACGCCAGTCCGACCGCCTCGACCGCTACGAGACGGCCAAGACGCGGCTGATCTCCGAGGGCAGGCTCTATCCCTGCTACGAGACGCCGGAGGAACTCGAGTTCCGACGCAAGCGGCTGATGGCCCAGGGAAAGCCGCCGGTCTACGGCCGCGCCGCGCTGCGCCTCACCGACGCCGACCGCGCACGTCTGGAGAGCGAAGGCCGCCGGCCGCACTGGCGGTTCAAGCTTGGTGAAGGCGCGATCGAGTGGGTCGATCTGGTGCGAGGTCCCGTGCGCATCGATGAGGCGAGCCAGAGCGATCCGGTGATGGTGCGCGCCGACGGCACGTTCCTCTACGGCTTCACCTCGGTGGTGGACGATATCGAGTTTTCGATCAGCCACATCGTGCGTGGCGAGGACCACGTCACCAACAGCGCGGCCCAGATCGAACTGTTCGGGGCGCTGGGCGTATCGCCTCCGGCCTTCGCCCACCTGCCATTGCTGGTCGATGCCGGAGGCGGCGGTCTCTCCAAGCGCACCGGCGCGCTGTCGCTTGCCGAACTGCGCGAGCGCGGTATCGAACCGCTGGCGCTTGCGGCGCTGCTGGTTAGGTTAGGGACCGCCGATCCGGTGGAGCCAGTGACGTCGCTCGACACGCTGGCGGCGACGCTCGATTTCGCACGGGTCGGCCGAGCCGCGGCGCGCTTTTCGGTGGACGATCTGGCGGTGCTCTCGGCGCGGACGCTCCATCTCGTGGAGTATTCCAGCGTGGCGTCACGGCTGGGTGCGCTCGACGCCGATCTCGGTTCGGCGTTCTGGCTCGCGGTGCGTGGCAATCTCGCGACGCTCACGGAGGCGCGCGCGTGGGCGGACGTGGTCCGCGGGCCGCTGTCACCCACCATTGAGGACGCAGAGTTCCTGGACCAGGCGCGGGCGTTGTTGCCGGCGGAGCCCTGGGACGAAACCACCTGGAAAGGCTGGACGCAGGCGGTCGGCTTCGCCTCGGGGCGTAAGGGCCGCGCCTTGTTCCATCCGCTTCGACTCGCACTCACCGCACGCGACACGGGGCCCGAGATGGCGAAGCTGCTCCCCTTGATCGGTCGCGCGCGCGTCGCTGCCCGTCTGGGTGGGGAAACTGTCTAGCGGCGGCGCGCCGCGTCGGATATAGTGCCCTGATGTCGATGACTTCGCTCCCGGGGCCGCGCACAGCGCGATGTAACTGACGGCCGCTCGTCGCCCGTCCGCAACTCGTTCTCGGAGCCGGGACCATGTCCCTCGTCGTTTACAATACGCTTACGCGCGAAAAGGAACCGTTTGTGCCGGTCGATCCGGCGCATGTCCGCATGTATGTCTGCGGTCCGACGGTTTACGACTACGTCCATATCGGCAACGCGCGCCCCGTCGTCGCTTTCGACACGCTCTATCGCCTGCTGAAGCGCCACCATCCGCGCGTGACCTACGTGCGCAACATCACCGACATCGACGACCGCATCATGGTGCGCGCCGCCGACAACGGCGAGACCATTGAGGCGCTGACTAACCGCACGGCCGCCGCCTACAGTGCCGACATGCGTCGCGTCGGTGCGCTCGATCCGGACGTCGCTCCGCGCGCAACCACCCATGTCGGCGAGATGATCGAGCTGATCGCCCGACTGATCGCGCGTGGCCATGCTTACGAAGCCGAGGGGCATGTTCTGTTCGCGGTACCCAGCATGGCCGACTATGGGCGTCTGTCGCGCCGCAGCCGCGACGAACTTGTGGCCGGCGCCAGAGTCGAGGTGGCGCCCTACAAGCGCGATCCCGCCGACTTCGTGCTGTGGAAGCCGTCAACGCCGGCGCAGCCGGGTTGGGACAGCCCCTGGGGTCGCGGCCGGCCGGGCTGGCACATCGAATGCTCGGCGATGAGCGCCAAACATCTCGGTGAGACGTTCGACATCCATGCCGGTGGTCTCGACCTCATCTTCCCGCACCATGAGAACGAGATCGCGCAAAGCCGCTCCGCATTCGGTCACGCCTTCATGGCGCGCTACTGGATGCACAACGGGTTCATCAATGTGAGCGGCGAGAAGATGAGCAAGTCGCTCGGCAACTTCTTCACCGTCCACGAACTCCTGGACCAGTATCCAGGCGAAGCCATCCGGCTTCTGTTGTTGAGCGCGCATTATCGCCAGCCGCTCGACTTCACCCATGACGGCTTGGTCCAGTCCAAGGCGATCCTCGATCGTTGGTACGGCGTCCTGCGCGGCCGCGCGACGGCCGCGGCGCCCGGCGTTCCCGACGGTGTGGAGCGCGCCTTGCTCGACGACCTAAATACGCCGCTCGCCATCGCCGAACTGCACGCGCTCGCCACGCCGCAGCACGCGGCCGAGCTGAAAGCGGGCGGGGCGGCGCTCGGTCTCCTGCAGGTGGATCCTGAGGAGTGGTTCCGCTGGGCGCCGAAGGAAGCCGCGGCGTCGGGCCCCACGGACGCCGAGATCGAGGCGGCCATCACGGCCCGGCGGGCGGCGCGGGCGGCGCGCAACTTCGCGGAGGCGGACCGGATCCGCGACGACCTCAAGGCACGCGGCATCGTCCTGGAAGACAGCGCCGCCGGCACGAGTTGGAAACGCGGCTGAACCGAGTCGCCGCAACCGACAGGGGCATCACAACTGCGTGATGCCCGTCGACAGCCCGCCGGGTGGTCACCATGATCGGTCTTCCAACGGAGAGAAACCCATGGCCAATCCGAAGATCCCGACCGTCTCGCCCTATCTCACGGTTCGCGGCGGCAAGGCCGCGATCGCTTTCTACAAGAAGGCCTTTGGCGCCAAGACGCTGATGCTGATGATGGCTGTCAAATCGCTTCCAATCGTGACCCCCTTTTCGCGTCCAATTCCGACCCCTCTGGGGGGGCAGGAATGGGCTTATCCACGTAGTGCATAGGAGGGACCCGCGCCCGTAGCGCAGCGCCCCCGGCG
>Ga0194116_10000125_pt1 | contig 154147 bp, 133 predicted proteins | sample TA2MahsurfametaG_4_FD_148617 | JGI IMG/M metagenome (GOLD analysis project Ga0194116, IMG submission 148617) | Freshwater microbial communities from Lake Tanganyika, Tanzania - TA2015008 Mahale S9 surface | ecosystem: Environmental > Aquatic > Freshwater > Lake | place: Tanzania: Lake...
CGGCGCCCAGCGCCTGAGGACCAGTACCGGGAACGGCAGCGGCATTAGGACGCAGGTTACCCACCATGGTCAGACGATCGCCGGCGGTAAACAGATCGGGTCCGCTGGCAATACCAAAGCGAAAAGGATAATCATTAAGTTCTACCCGCTTACGAAGTGAATTGCTATTTACACTGGTAGAAAATGTTACCTGAGGTTTGCCCGACTTACCACGCTTAGTAAATATCTGCACCACCCCGTTAGAGGCTCGGCTACCATAGATGGCGGCAGCAGCAGGACCATTAATGACCTCAATGCGCTCGATATCGTTGGGATTAAGATCGGCAATACGGTTGGTTCCGGCCTGTATGCGGCTTCCTTGCGCATCGGCATTTAGATTAATTACATTGGCAGAGCTGTTATCGATAATAACTCCATCCACAATGTAAAGGGGCTCGGAACTTCCGAAGATAGAACCCACCCCGCGAAGGCGAACCGAAAAACCGCCGGCCGCATCACCCGAATTCTGCGTTACTTGAGCCCCCATTACGCGGCCATTCAAAATACCACTCAGATTCTGTGTACCGGTATTTTGCATTTGGCGAGCGTTGATGGTCGAGATGGCATTACCCAACTCCTTTTTAGAAGTTCTTACGGTGGCACCGGTTACCACCACCTCGTCCAAACCGAGTACGTCGGCAGCGAGATCGGCATCGGTTACCAGTTCTCCCGAAGCGGGCAGCGAAATTTTCTTTTCGATCGTTTTAAGACCTGCACTGGAAAAGACCAGTACATAGTTGCCGGACTTTACGTTGGCAACAAAAGAATAAGTACCCGACTCGTTGGTAGTGGCACCAAGATCGGTAGTCTTGATGGTAACGGAAACTCCGGAGAGTGCGTTACCTCCCTGATCGGTCACCTTACCCTTTACTACCACTTGGGCAGAAAGCGTAGCTCCGACAAAAAGGAAACAAACAAACAGCAGGGAAGACAAGTACTTTCTGCGATTGGAAAGTAGACGCTCCTTCATAAGCAAGCAATTTTTATGTTAGAGAAAATAGATTTGGAAACACAAATTTAACAGTCGACCCAACAGTTTGTTTACCTACTTATTATCCGAGTGTTAATAAAAATCCCGCAAAAAAACGCAAACCCCAGGGGCTAAACCGCCTTGCCCCAAAAGATTCTATCTTTAAAACAATATTTCAGTCATGAAAAAAAGCACTGTATTTGTCTGCCTGCTGGCCCTGAGCTTTTGGGCGGGGTTTAGCGCCCATGCGCAACCCGTATTATCCGAACGCGAACAAAGTAAGATCGTCGACGAAATAATCGAAGAGCGTTTTACGACGCTGTTACCATCGCTAATGGAGCGTACCGGTATCGATATGTGGATACTGATCTCAAGAGAGTACAACGAAGATCCGGTACTACGCACTATGCTCCCTTCTACCTGGCTAAGTGCCCGAAGAACCACCATGCTTGTTTTTTCGTACGACGCGAACCAGAAAAAAGTAGACCGCTTAGCCATTGCCCGCTACGATGTCGGCAGTGCGATTAAAGCCGCCTGGGACATGAAAAAATTTCCCGATCAATGGAACGCGCTTATCGATCTGATCGAACAAAAAAAACCTACGCGCATTGGCATCAATACTTCAGCGCATTTTGGACATGCCGACGGATTAGATCATACGCACTACGAAATGTTGATGAGCAAACTACCTGCTGCTTATCAAACAAAAGTGGTGTCGGCCGAACCCTTGGCCGTAGGTTGGCTCGAGACCCGCACGCCCCGCGAAATGAACTACTATCAAAAATTAGTAGCCATTACGCACGAGATGATTGCCGAGGCCTTTTCTTCTAAAGTGGTAACCCCCGGTATTACCACCACCGACGACTTGGTGTGGTGGTTTCGTCAACGCATTACCTCACTGGGGCTGAGCACCTGGTTTCATCCCTCCGTTTCTGTACAACGTAGCGACTCGGTCAATTTCGAACACCTGCGTAGTTTTTCGAATCGCCCCAAAGACGAAGTGATCATCCCCGGCGATCTCTTACATGTTGATGTCGGCATCACCTACTTGCGGCTCAATACGGACATTCAGCAACATGCCTATGTGCTGCGCCCCGACGAGATCGATGCTCCCGCCTCTCTCAAAAAAGCATTTGCCTCGAGCAACCGCCTGCAAGATATTCTTACTGCGCAGTTTACCTCGGGAAAAACAGGAAATCAAATTCTTGCGGCAGCGCTCGCCCAAGCTAAAGCAGAGGGTATCAAGCCCAGTATTTATACGCATCCCTTAGGCTTACATGGCCACGCGGCCGGACCCACGATCGGTCTCTGGGACCAACAAGACGGCGTACCCGGCAGCGGGGACTATCCTGTCTACCCTAACACCGCCTACTCCATTGAACTAAACTCGGCTACTTTTGTTTCAGAGTGGGGTAAAGAGGTGCGCATTATGCTAGAAGAAGACGGGTACTACGATGGTAAGACCTTTCGCTACATTGGTGGAAGACAGCAGCAATTAAGAGTAATAAAATATTTGTAATGAAATCGAATAATGCATTGAATGCCAAAACCTGGTTAACCACTTTCATAGTAGTGTCCCTCAGCATTTACAGCTGCTCAAAAGGAGAACCCACTCCGAACGATCCTTGTGCGGGTGTAACCATAAGTGTAACCGGAACCGCGACCAATCCCACCGGAGGTGCAAGTAACGGCAACATTATAGCGACCGCGAGTGGCGGATCGGGATTTACCTATAGTTTGAATGGAGGCGCCTCGCAAGCCACGGGACAGTTCGTTAATTTAGGTCCCGGTTCGTACACGGTCACCGCCAGAAGTAGTGCGGGTTGTACCGGTACCGCTAGTTTTACACTAACAGCAAATACAGGTTGCGGGGGTGTTACCATCTCGCTTACACCTACTATTACCGGTGTTACACCTTGTGTAAGCGCCAGTGGTTCTATTACAGTAGTAGCTAGTGGTGGAACAGCTCCGTACACTTACAGTTTAAACAGCTCAACACAATTTCAAAGCAATAATTTGTTTTCGGGTTTAAATCAAGGAACATATACCATTGGGGTACGAGATGCCAATGGATGTACCTCTACCCAAGGCTCCATTACAGTGGGACAACGTTCAGCCGGACAATTATTTACTGCCGTCAAAGCAATTATTGTCGCTAAATGCGTTAGCTGCCATGGCGCTAGCGGAGGCAATGGAGGAATTAATTTGGATGGCGATTGCAATATAGTCTCTGCAAAAGACAGAATTAAGGCCAGAGCGGTAGATGCAACGTCTAACATCATGCCTCCTGCACCTCAATCACCATTGACCACAACAGAAAAACAAGCGATCACCAACTGGATCAACGCGGGTGGAAGGGTAATCGACTAAACTCAGTTAATTAAAGCAGGTTGGGCCATTTGTATCGCCTGTAGCGCGCCACTCCATAATTCCACACGAGAGCGAAGCGCTTGCTCAACCGCTATAGTGGCTTGGTTCCACTTTTGCTCATCATGGCCACATAATTCACTGGTCATTTCGAGTGCTAATTGAGAGTGATGTCCCCCATCAACTTCAATATGCCGCTCTACATAGTATTTAAAAACAGAGATATCAGCATTCATGGATGTCTCTATCTTATTGATCAAACTCAAGAACATTTCAGGAATCAGATCTTCTCTTCCAAATGTAAACACCGCAGAGAGCACATGTGATCGATCTTCGTCGATCAACTGAAAGGTCGTGCGTACAAATTGACGAGCTGCCACAGGAGCTTCAGCAATGTCGAGAGCATGCGATACAGATTGTCCTTCGAGCAGCGCGGCAATAAACCGTTGAATGGAAGTGGTGTCGGCACCGGCTTTTTCCATCGCTTGCAGATATAATTCAAAATGACTGATCCGATTGCCCGCTGCATCTACATCAGACTCCTCACCGGCCACGATCTCATTGATCAAAAACCGAGTATTGGCAGAACCCACGGGCAGCCAAGGCAGTGTTACACAGGTCAGTTTTTGTTGTAACGATTTTAGCAGCGACATGAAATCCCAAACCGCATAAACGTGGTGCTCCATGTAAACTCGGAGCGCCTCGACGCTATTTATGGAGCGGTAAAGCGGATGTTGAATTATCTCTTGGCGAAGCGGATCGATACTTGAACGTAGCCTTTCTATATGCATGAGTGGTTGTCTTTTAAGAGATAACAAAAGACAGGTAAGAATGTTAGCAAATTTGCCCCCTGTTTTGTAAGTTCGTCGTCTAAAATTTACCGCTTGAAAAATATTTTGACCTTATTGTGCTTTTCTGTTTTATGGACAAGCACTAGCTGGGCCCAGCCCCTCAACACCACTGAATTCAAAAACTGGAAACCCCGTACGATCGGTCCGGCCGGTATGAGTGGTCGTATAACGGCGGTCGATGCCGTAGTATCTAATCCCAATATTGTATACATTGGAGCTGCCTCGGGAGGCGTTTGGAAAACAGAAAATGCCGGCCATTCCTGGACACCGGTCTTCGATGAACAGCCCCTTCAAAATATCGGTGCCATCGCTATACAGCAAAGCAATCCGCAAGTGGTATGGGTGGGAACCGGAGAGGGAAACCCGCGTAATTCCCTCAACCTTGGCGCAGGCCTGTACCGCACTCTTGACGGCGGACGCAGTTGGAAAAAAATGGGGCTCGATAAAACCGTTTGTATTCACCGGGTTATTATTGATCCTACCGATCCTAATACGGTTTATGTAGGCGCCATTGGTAATCCCTACGCAGAACATGCCGACCGCGGTGTTTTTAAAACGACTGATGGTGGAGAGACGTGGAATAAGATATTATATGTAAACGATACCACGGGTTGCGCCGATATGGTGATGGACCCCTCCAATCCCAATAAAATTATTGCGGCCATGTGGCAGTTTCGCAGAAAACCCTGGGAGCTAAAAAGCGGTGGTCCCGGTAGTGGTCTCTACATTACCAGCGATGGTGGTAAGAACTGGAAAAAATTAGGAAAAGAGGATGGCATTTCCGCAGATCCCCTGGGTCGTATCGGCATTGCTTTTGCGCGCAGCATGCCTTCCAGGGTCTATGCAAAGATCGAAGCCACTAAAAACGGATTGTATAAAAGTGATGATGGCGGATTTAGTTGGAAGCTCGTCAATAGCGATGCCTCGCAAGTAACCGATCGCCCCTTTTACTATCAAGAGATCTATGTAGATCCCAAGAACGAAAACCGCATTTATGATGTGCACTCGACCATCACGCTTAGCGAAGACGGCGGTAAATCATTTAACACCCTGATTCCCTACTCGGGCATTCACCCCGATCACCATGCCTGGTGGATCCATCCCGAAGATCCGAATCTGATCATAGAAGGTAATGATGGTGGTATCGGCATCTCGCGCGACAGAGGCAAGACCTGGATCTTCGACGAAAAGATACCGGTCGGACAATTTTATCATGTAAACGTTGATAACGAATTTCCCTATAATGTAATGGGCGGCATGCAAGACAATGGTAGCTGGCATGGCCCTGCTTACACGTGGACCAATGGAGGTATTCGTAACTACTATTGGAACAATGTGGGTGGCGGCGACGGCTTCGATGTAATGCCCGATGCCGAAGATGCCAGTTGGGTGTATAGCGAAAGTCAGGGTGGTGCCCTCGGAAAAAGAAATTGGAAGACCGGTGAATCTTGGTACATCAAACCACCCACTCTCGATCCAAAGTTGCTGCAACGATTTAATTGGAACTCGCCCATGGCACAAGACCCCTTCGATGCCAAGACCATTTACTACGGCAGTCAGTTTGTTCATAAGAGCACCGACAAAGGTCTTAGCTGGCAAACCATCTCTCCCGATCTTACCACCAACGATACGGCCAAGATAGCTGCCTTTCAAAATACTGGCGGACTCACACTCGACATTACCGGTGCAGAAACGCATTGCACTATTCTCAGCATTTCTCCGTCGAGAAAAGAAAAAGGAACACTGTGGATCGGCACCGATGATGGCAATGTGCAACTCACGCGCGATGGTGGTGCCACCTGGATCAGTTTTCAGGGAAAGATTCCCGGACTTCCTGCCGGTTGCTGGATACCGCAAGTAGTAGCCTCTCCCCACAATGCGGCAGAGGCATTTGTAGTAGCCAACGATTATCGAAGAGGAGATGGCAAGCCTTATATTTTTAGAACGACCGACTATGGAAAAACCTGGAAACGATTACTCGATGAAAATAAAGTAAAAGGATATGCCCTTTGCCTACTACAAGATCCAACTGAGCCTTCGTTACTTTTTGCAGGAACCGAACATGGACTTTGGGTCAGCATCGACAATGGTAATAACTGGGCACAATGGAAAAATGGATATCCCTCTGTCTCTACCTACGACCTGGCCATACAAGAAAGAGAAGCCGACCTGGTGATTGCCACCTTTGGTCGTTCTCTTTGGGTACTCGATGACATTCGCCCGCTTCGCAAATTAGCCGCGAACACGCGAATGGCCACAGCAAACACCTCTTCGTTAATGGTATTCGATAGTCCTGGAGGCGTACAAGCGCAGTATCGTCCGGCTACCGGTTATGAGTGGAGTACGTGGGGCCTTTACGAAGGACAAAACAGAAACAGAGGTGCTGCTATTTCGTTTTTGATTCGCCCGGCAACGTCGAGTGCAACAAAGGCAAGCATTGACTCTGTAGCCGTCAAAATTTTTAACGAGTCTGGTACGCAAATTCGCTCCCTTCGCTGGGCGGTAGATAGTGGATTTAATCGTCGCTATTGGGGCATGGAAGAAAAAGGCTATCGTCAACCCGGCGGTGGTGGTGGAGAAGGTGGCGAAGGTGGAGGAGGCCGCTTTGGCATGGGCAGAGGCGGTGCCGAACCCGGTGGATTACCTGCACTACCCGGTCAATACAAAGTGGTACTCACTTATGGAGCAAATAGCGACTCTACCCTGGTAAGCATTAGCGATGACCCACGCATCGGCAATAAGAACGAAATTAAACTGGCACAGAAAAAAGCACTGGAGCAAATGCAGCAGTCAGCTGAAAAACTCTCCAAAGCCATGGAGCGCTTGACCGAAGCAGAAGAAGTGTGCACCAAGATCAATGCACAATTAAAAGGCGGCGACAAAAAAGCGACCGACTCCCTGAGCAAACTCACCAAGAATATACAAGACCAGATCAAAAAGATCAGAGATAAGATCTCGGGTCCAACCGAAGAGAAGCAAGGGCTCTCGCGAAATCCATTTTTGGTAACTGTACTATCGCAGCTTCGGGGTGCACAACAAGCCATCACCGCCAAAGCTGCCGCACCCGGCAGTGCCGAGATGCAGTTGATCGCCAACGCAGAGGCAGCCGTAAGTGCCATTGTTAAAGAGATCAATGAATTCTTTGCCGGCAGCTGGGCCGCATATCGCAACTATGTGGAGAGCAACAGACCGCCACTATTCAAAGACTACAAGCCGATAGAATAATACGATATCACTATGATTAAAAATATCGCAGACCAATTTTTAACCCCCGGAACCGGAGAGTAAGCGAAACTCGGTTTCGTCCATCCCAAGCAGGGTTCGATACAAAATTTCTTCCTCTTGCTGAATTATAGATGCCTCGATCTTAATCAACATAGGAGTAGACCAGTTTTCTTTTCTAACTACCCCATTACTTGAACCGGCGCTACATAGCGGGTCAAACAAGATCTTCATCCAGTAAGTCTAACACCAATACGGGTGCATGTGCCAGTGTTCCAGCTCTACTAAAAAGCAAGAAAAAACCTAAGATCAAAGATTAAAAAGAGCGTGTGCATTTTGTGTCGTTACCTGCGCAACCTGTTCGATCGTAATTGTTTTTACCTCGGCAAGCTTTTCGGCCACTAATCGCACATAAGACGACTCGTTGCGTTTACCGCGAAAAGGCACCGGCGTCAGATACGGAGCATCTGTCTCGAGTATAATATGCTGGAGAGGAACATCGGCCAGCACCGCACCAAGCCCTGCATTTTTATAGGTAAGTACCCCGCCAATTCCCAAATAAAATCCAAGTTTGATAATCTCGCGGGCCTCCTCGGCACTGCCCGAAAAACAGTGAAACACGCCGGTGAGTCCCCTACCCTTATACTCTTTGATCACTTGTACACATTCTAAACAAGCATTGCGCGAGTGGATCACCACCGGCACTTTTTTTTCGAGCGCCCACTCAATTTGCACCCGAAAGGCCTCGTATTGCTGATCGACAAAGGTCTTATCCCAATAAAAATCCAAACCGATCTCCCCCACCGCAATAAAATCTCTTTGACTCCACCAATCACGGGCAATCGATAATTCGCTTTGATGGTCTGTTTTAACGGAACAGGGATGCACTCCCATCATGGCCCGGCATTGCGCAAATTGTTCTTCCATGGCCACCAGGGCCGCATGGGTCTCTGAATCGATGGCCGGTAGCAAGATCTGCTCGACCCCGGCCTTTTGCGCGGCCTCGAGCATGGCTGACCGATCCTGCTCAAAATCAGACAGATATAAATGGGCATGCGTATCAATAAAAAACATAGCTAGAAAAAGACAAAACTCCGTAAAAAAAACCACTCGTTAAACTTTCACTATTGATTGCGGTCAAAGAAAAGTACCTTCACTACGCAAAACAGCAAAAACATGAAAACCAAGAATGTACTTCAGCTAATGGCCTTTTTTGCCTTGGCCATCACCCTAAATCTGGTAGCTTGCCAAAAGGAACAGCAAACCCCCGATCCTGCCGAAGAAAAAGAAGCGATGGCCTCTCGAATGGTCGGTGAATCCGATAGCGAGGCAGAGATCATTTACGATGGAATTTTTGATGATGCCATGGGAGTAAACGAAGAAGTGGCCATGGGTGGAACTGGCATTTTCGGAAGACTCACCGCCTGCCCCACGGTAACCGTTACCCGTAATAATCCCCCGGCTCCGTTCCCCGTGCGCGTAGTGCTTGATTTTGGTGCGGGATGCGTGGGTCGGGATGGAACATTTAGAAAAGGAAAGATTATTCATGTATACACAAACCGTCTATTACTGCCAGGCGCGGTTGTAGAAACTACTTTCGATAATTACTATCAAGACAGTATCAAAATAGAAGGCGCATACCGAATAAAAAATACAACCGAAATACCCACTCGACCCCGCTACCAGACCAATGTGATCAATGGAAAACTTATTCGTCCCAATGGCAACTTTACCCTATGGAATGGCGAAAAAGTGCGTACCCAAATAGAGGGCGCACTTACCCCTGCGGCACCCATGGACGATGTCTTCTCTACGACGGGTGCTGCCCGCGGGCAAGTGCGCAGAGATACCACTACTATTTTTTGGAATTCTACCATCGTAGAACCGCTGATCAAGAAAATGAATTGCAGGTGGATCGTTAAAGGAACCGTGCGCACCGTACGAGAGAATACGACCAGCGGTGAACGTTGGCAAGGGGTTATCAATTATGGAAATGGCGAGTGTGATAACAGAGCGGTAGTGGTCATTAACGGAGTTACCTACGTTATTACATTGCCTTAAGTACATACCCCTCGACAAGAGCAAATTTGATCAATAGCGGTAAGACTACCGATAAACGAGGCCAGGCTTTTTCACTATCGTGTAAAACGATGATGGAGCCTGGCCTTAGTCTTTTTTTACAAATAGTAAAACATTCCTCGCCGCTAAGACGGGTATCAAAATCACCGCTGAGCACATCCCACATTACAAGGCGACCCTTACCGGCAAGGGTCGAGCGCACGGCCCGGGCCTGCGCCGAGGTAATTTTTCCATAAGGAGGACGAAATAAATTACTCGAGATACAGCGTGCCGCCTCTTGCACATCGGCCAAGTACGCAGCATCGGATGTTTTCCATCCATTCAAGTGCCGGTGAGTATGATTACCTACGCGATGACCTTCGTCGAGGATTCGCTGGTAGAGTGCGGGATAACGAAGTACATTTTGCCCAATACAAAAAAAAGTGGCCTTGCAATTGTAGCGGGCCAGTACATCGAGTACAAAGGGCGTTACGGTAGGATGCGGACCATCATCAAATGTTAGATACAGAACAGGATCGTTCGTATCGATGCGCCAGGTGCGCTCAGCGTAGCACCACCGAAGCCAGGCAGGAGTCTGGTAAAAATAGAAACGCATCGAGGGCAAAGATAGTGGCACAAAAGTCTATAGTGTTTGCAGCCGGTTAGTTTATCTTTGCCGCTATGGAAAAAAAGGTTAGAGTTCGGTTTGCGCCCAGCCCCACCGGTGGGCTTCACCTGGGCGGTGTAAGGACCGTACTATTCAATTATCTTTTTGCAAAAAAACACAAGGGTACCTTTGTCGTAAGAATTGAGGATACCGACCAACGTCGTTATGTTCCCGGGGCCGAAGACTATTTATTTGACTGTCTTCGCTGGTGTGGGCTGGAACCCGACGAGAGCGTACAACACGGAGGTTCATTAGGACCCTACAGACAAAGCGAAAGAAAATCGCTCTATAAAAAATATGCCGACACCCTAATCGAAAAAGGGTTAGCCTACTACGCCTTTGACACGCCCGAGGAGCTTGAAAAAATGCGAGCCGAGTTAGCGACTCCGGCAAACCCCTCTCCGCAATACGATCGCCAGGTGCGCATGCAACTTCGTAACTCGCTGGCCCTGGGTGCAGCAAAGACAAACGAATTACTCGAAGCCGGTACTCCGTATGTCGTCCGCATCAAGATGCCTGAGCAAGACACGCTGCGTTTCACCGATCTAATCAGAGGAGAGGTAAGTTTCGATACGTCGACCCTCGACGATAAGGTCTTACTTAAGGCCGATGGCATGCCCACCTATCACTTAGCGGTGGTCGTAGACGATTATCATATGCAAATAACGCATGCCTTTCGGGGTGAGGAGTGGCTGCCCTCTGCGCCGGTGCATATCTTGCTTTGGAAATATCTTTTTGGGTTGGTCCAGATGCCACAGTGGGCACACCTGCCACTGATTCTCGGGCCGAACGGAAAACTCAGTAAAAGAGATGGTGCCAAGTATGGTTTTCCGGTCTTTGCCATGAACTGGACAGACCCCGCCAGCAAAGAGATTACCGAGGGATTTAAAGAAAAAGGATTCTTACCCGAAGCATTCCTCAATTTACTGGCGCTACTGGGTTGGAATGATGGGTCCGAGAAAGAGATCTTTTCGCTACAAGAACTTATAGATGCGTTTTCGATCGAACGTATACATAGCGCGGGTGCTCGCTTCGATTACGAAAAAGCTAAATGGTTCAACCACGAATGGATCAAAAAAAGCAGTGTCGATCGATTGCTGCCTGAATTTGAGCAACGGCTGTTTTCGCAACCCGCCACTGCAGAGGAGCGCAAAAAACTTTGCCAGGTTATAGAATTGGTAAAAGACCGCTGCACCCTGCTTATGGACATAAAAGAGCAAGCCGGTTTCTTTTTTACTGACCCGCTGCAAGTAGATACAGCGGCCATTACGGGTAAATGGTCTGCCGAAAAAAGAGCGTTCTTCGAATGGCTGGCCGATCAATATCAACATGCGCCGTTGGGAGATGCCGCCGCGCAAGAGCAGCTATTTAAAGAAAAAGCCGCTTCGCTGCAACTAAAGGCCGGCGAACTGTTACTCCCCTTTCGGATTATGCTGGTCGGTGGCAAATTTGGTCCCGGCGTCTTTGATATCGCTACTGTATTGGGGCCTGCTACCACCGCCCGACGCATTGCCTACGCGCTGACCCTATTGCCCTGAAATGGCTTAATTTTGCATGTAAGATGCAAGCCACCCCAAGACCCGTACGCATACTGGTTGCCAAAGTTGGACTCGATGGTCATGACCGGGGTGCAAAAGTTATTGCAACGGCCCTTCGCGATGCCGGCATGGAGGTCATTTACACCGGGCTTCGTCAAACTCCAGAGATGGTCGTCAATACAGCACTGCAAGAAGATGTCGATGCCATTGGAATCTCTATTTTATCGGGTGCCCATAACACGGTCTTTCCAAAGATCATTCACTTGATGAAAGACAAAGGAATCGATGATGTGCTGCTGACCGGTGGCGGTATTATTCCCGAAGAGGACATTGCCGGCTTGCAAACGCTGGGCGTGGGGCAGATCTTTCACCCGGGTACGCCCACCAGCGAGATCGCTGATTATATTAAAAATTGGGTGGCCACTCACCGACGTTAAGCTAGTAACCCATGGAACTTACTTCTCTTTCTTCGCTTACTACACTCCTTGTCTCTTTGCAAGAGGGTCTGTTGACGATTACCGTTAACCGCCCCGATAAAATGAACGCGCTTAACCGCAGTGTATTCGAAGAGCTCGAAAAGGTGCTCGATGTTATAGATGCCGATAAAAACATCAGAGCTGTTATCATAACCGGAGCGGGGGCTAAAGCCTTTGTAGCCGGTGCCGATATAAGTGAGTTTACCACTCTCGATCAGCAACAGGCCACACAACTGGCCAGACGGGGTCAACTTATTTTTGAACGCATAGAAAAGAATAGCAAACCCTTTATAGCCGCCGTAAATGGCTTTGCCCTGGGGGGCGGATGCGAACTGGCCATGGCCTGTCATATTCGACTAGCTGCCGAGCAAGCTAAATTCGGCCAACCCGAGGTAAATCTCGGATTGATTCCCGGGTACGGAGGTACACAGCGACTCACACAACTGGTCGGTAAAGGAAAAGCCCTCGAGTTGATGATGAGCGGAAACATGCTGAGCGCCCCCGACGCGCTACAATGGGGATTGGTCAATTATGTTTGCCCTGCAGAAGAGTTGATCGAAAAAACAAAACAGCTATTGGTGGCGATCGTAAGTAAAGGACCCGGTGCAGTGGCCAGCGTTATTGCAGCGGTCAACGCACATTACGAAAAAGGAGCCGAGGCATATCTAGAAGAAGTACGTCTGTTCGGAGAATGCTTTGGTACCGCAGAGATGAAAGAAGGCGTGAGCGCCTTTTTAGAAAAAAGAAAACCCAATTTTCAATAACCGCTTTACCGGCGCTTAACGATAAAATATGGAATACAGAATAGAGAAAGACACGATGGGCGAAGTTAAAGTGCCTATCGATGCGTACTATGGGGCGCAGACCCAGCGCAGCATCGATAACTTTAAGATCGCGCAAGACATCAACCGGATGCCCAAAGAAATTATCCGCGCGTTTGCCTATTTAAAAAAAGCAGCGGCCCTTACCAATAAAGAAGCCGGTGTGCTTCCGGCCGCTAAAGCCAGTTTGATCGGAAGGGTCTGTGATGAAATTCTTAAGGGCCAGCTCAACGACAGCTTTCCGTTGGTCGTTTGGCAGACCGGTAGCGGCACGCAAAGCAATATGAATGTAAATGAGGTGATCGCCTACCGAGGGCATGTATTAAAAGGGGGAAAACTTACCGACAAAGAAAAATTTCTGCATCCCAATGATGATGTCAATAAATCACAATCCTCTAACGATACGTTTCCTACGGCCATGCATATTGCGGCCTACACCATTTTAGTAGAGACCACGTTGCCCGGACTTACTAAACTTCGTAACACACTGGCTCAAAAAACGAAGGCCTTTAAAAAAGTGGTAAAGATCGGCAGAACACATTTTATGGATGCCACTCCACTTACGCTGGGACAAGAGTTTAGCGGCTATGTGGCCCAACTCGATCATGGCATCAGAGCCATAAAGAGTACATTAGGACACTTACAAGAGCTAGCCCTTGGCGGTACCGCCGTAGGAACGGGCATCAACACCCCTCCGGGATACGATAAGAAGGTGGCCAAACATATTGCTCAATTAACCGGACTCCCTTTTGTAACGGCTCCGAATAAATTCGAAGCACTGGCGGCACACGATGCCATCGTAGAGGCGCACGGTGCGCTCAAGACCGTAGCCGTTAGTCTAATGAAGATCGCCAACGATATTCGTATGCTTTCTTCTGGCCCTCGCAGTGGCATTGGAGAGATCTTTATTCCCGATAACGAGCCTGGCTCGTCTATAATGCCCGGCAAGGTCAATCCGACGCAATGCGAAGCCCTCACCATGATCGCTGCACAAGTTCTCGGCAACGATGTGGCCATTAATATTGGGGGCGCCTCCGGCCATTTTGAGCTAAACGTTTTTAAACCGGTCATGATCTATAACTTCTTGCACAGCGCCCGACTGATCGGCGACGGATGTGTTTCATTTAACGATAAATGCGCAGTGGGTATTGAACCTATTAAAGCCAACATTAAAAAACACGTAGATAATTCGCTTATGCTCGTTACGGCGCTGAACACCAAGATTGGATACTACAAGGCCGCCGAGATCGCGCAAAAAGCACACAAGCAAGGCACCACTTTAAAAGAAATGGCCATCAAGCTGGGCTATGTAACCGCTGAGCAGTTCGACCAGTGGGTACGGCCCGAAAACATGGTTGGAAAGATCTGATCGCTATGAAAAAATCTCAACTCTTCTTTTTGATCCTGCTAATTCTGGTGGCCGACCAGGCGCTAAAGATTTGGATCAAGACCACCTACCCTACCGGCGAAGTGCTGCGTGTCTTTGGACAAGATTGGTTTCGACTGCATTTTATAGAGAACTCAGGCATGGCCTGGGGATGGCAATTGGGCAACGAAACGGGCAAGGTTATTCTTACTCTTTTTAGGCTGGCCGCTGTGGTAGGCGGTACCTGGTATCTGCTTAAACTAATTAGAGAAAACTATAGCAAAGGGTTTCTGATCTGTGCAGCACTCATCTATGCAGGTGCAGCTGGTAATCTTATTGACAGTATGTTCTATGGTATGATCTTCGATAAGGGTCTTCATTTTAGTTCTGTACTCAACGACTATGTTGGCTACTTGGGTGTAGCTGAATTCTCCGAAAAAGGATATGGTTCTTTTTTACATGGCAGTGTTGTCGATATGCTTTACTTTCCAATGGTCAATGGCATTCTGCCCGAGTGGATCCCGGTTATTGGTGGACAACCTTTCGAATTCTTTAGCCCGATCTTTAATATTGCAGATGCCTCTATTTCGGTAGGTGTAATAACGCTGTTGTTATTTCAAAAAAGATTACTCGACAAACCCCAGGTTACAGCGAGTGCTACCGGTGTTACCGATCGCCCTGTTTCGGATACTACCGAAACCATGTAAAAGGTTTATTGCTACTCAAAGTAAACGCGCTTAACGCGCTCCGAAATGCCCGTCAATATTTCGTAGGGAATCGTGGTTGCCCAGGTAGCCACTTGCTGTACGGGCAAAGCAGATCCGAACAAGATTACTTCGTCGCCCTCGCGTACGTCGCTAACATCGGTTACATCGATCATGAACATATCCATACAGATGCTTCCTACAATAGAAACGAGTTGCCCCCCTACCAGCACTTTTCCTACCCCATTGCCCAACGCGCGGGGATAGCCATCGGCATAGCCCAGTCTCACCGTGGCAATACGCGAGGTTCGCATCAGCGTGGTACGTCGATTGTAACTAATGGTCTCTCCGGCATTCAGCGTTCGTACTTGTGCGATCGAAGAACGCAAGGTGGCCACCGGTAACAGCGAAAGACCGGGAGTGGTCTCTACCCCATACAGTCCGATTCCTAATCGCACCATATCGAGTTTAAGTTTTGAAAGCCGAATTGCAGCCGCCGAATTAGCAATATGCTTAACAAGGGTATAGCCGAGCTGTTGTTCGACCACTACGGCCGTTCGAATAAAGCGATCGTACTGCATGAGTGTAAACTCGTCTTGCTGCGGATCTTCGCTGGCCGCCAAATGAGAAAAAATACTTTGAACAGTAAATGAACTTGTCTTTACCACTTGTTTTATCCATTCTTCTGCTCGCTCATGCTCCAGACCCAGCCGGTGAAGCCCGGTATCAATCTCTAGATGAATCGGGTATCCGCTAATCAGTTCCTTTTGTAACCACTCATCCAACTGACAAAGCATGGCCATCGAGTAAATTACCGGTTCTAATCGATTGGCCAGTAAAACTTCGAATGCGGCTTCTTCGGGATTCATGACCATAATAGGAATGGTGATGCCGGCCTTTCGCAGGGCAACGCCCTCATCGGCATAGGCTACACCCAAGTAATCTACTTTATGAAACTGCAAAAGCGAGGCTACTTCGGCCGCACCGCTGCCATAGGCAAAGGCCTTTACCATAGCCATAATACGTGTGCTAGAACCCAGTCGGTGCTGGTATTGATGCAAATTATGTAGCAGGGCTGCCAGATCTATCTCTAGCCGCGATTCATGTACCTGCTGCTCGAGCGCCTGAACGATCCGCTCAAAAGCAAAAGGCCTAGCGCCTTTTATTAAAATGGCCTCTTTAGAAAATTCTTGCCGAAGATCAGTTCGCAAAAACGCTTCGGTAGAAGAAAAGGTCTTGACTTCGTACAAAAGATTCGCCTTTGCTACGGCCTGGCCTATACGAGGACCAATAGCGATCAAACGACGCACATTCCTTTTTTGTAAACTTTCGAATACCTGCTCATATAAATGCGTATCGGCCTCGGTTTGCTGCAAGAAATCAGATAAGATAACGGTCTTTCGAAGAGCGCCGGCTTGTTGACTCAAAAAATCGAGCGCAATTTGTAAAGAACTATTGTCGGCACTATAACTATCATTAACCAACATACATTGATGAATACCCTTTTTGAGGGTAAGCCGCATATCGACCGACGTTAGTTGTCGCATGCGCTCGGCAATAACACCCGGCTGATATCCTAAATGCAGTAATAGCTCCCAACAGCGCACCGCATTTTGAATAGAAGCCTGATCGGAAAAAGGGATCTCTATTTGCAGCACGTCGGCAGTCGTATCTCCCAGCGATGTGACCGATGGCTGCGAAGTTAACCGGGCCTTGATCGCTGTTCCAAAAGTGGTCGCCTTTGTAGTGAGCACCTCGAGCGGCCGGGGTAGCACCGCCGCAGCAAAAAGTTTTCTTTTCTCTTTTTCTTTTTCGGCTTGTGACTCAAAACCCTCACTGTGTGCATCACCAATGGTTGTAAATACGCCAATGGTGGGCTTTATAATAGCAGCCAGCTTTTGCATTTCGCCGGGTAGTGAAATACCGGCTTCGAATAGGGCCAGTGTATGATGCGATCTCAGTTGCCAGATACTCAGGGGTACACCGATCTGCGAATTATAACTTTTGGGGCTACGCACAATAGTATAATCGGGTTGCAATAATTGAAAAAGCCACTCCTTTACGATCGTTTTTCCATTACTGCCGGTAATGCCGATTACAGGAATAGAAAAGCGATCGCGATGATAGGCCGCTAGTCGTTGCAGCGCCGCTACTGTATCGGGCACCCGAATAAAATTGGCGTCGCAAAACACCCCTGCTTCTACAGGCTGGCTTACGACAAAACTTCTGACCCCTTTTTGATAGAGCTCCCCGATAAAATCATGCCCATTACGACGCGCAGAGACCAAGGCAAAAAATAAAGAGGTGGCCGGCAAGAACGCCTTTCGGCTGTCGAGTAGCAAATGCTCTACCACATGATCATTGACCACCTTCGAATCGGAGGCCAGTATCGCCGCAATATCAACTACAGTATAGACCAAGCGTGTTATTGTATGGATTGATCAGGTTGATCGGGAGGCAAGCCCTGCTTTTGCATAAAGATCGAATAGAAGATGGACCCCGAAAGACAAAGGGCAATGACCCCCAACGAGATCATTACCTGTACCGGCTTACTGACCCACAGATTGATCCAATGTTCGCCCAGCATCTTGATGCCAATAAAAACCAGTACGATGGCAATACCCTGTTGCAAATAATCGAAGCGGCTGACCGCGCCACGCAGCAAAAAGAAAAGCGACCGAAGACCCAGCAAGGCAAAGATATTAGAGGTATAAATAACCAAGCGGTCTCTGGAAATGCCCATCACAGCCGGAATAGAATCAAGGGCAAAGACGATATCGATGGCCGCCAGCATTATGACCACCACAAACAAGGTCGTATAGACGGGGCGACCATTCTCTTTGATCATAAAGCGTCCGCCCCCGTCGTGGGGCGCCAGTGGTAAAAATTTTTTTAAGAAGAGATAGACCTTGCTTTGCTGCGGATTGAACTCCTCTTCTTCGTTGGCCATGAACATCGAATAGCCCGTATACACCAAAAAGACCCCAAATAGGTAAAGTATCCAATGAAAGCGATCGACCAAGGCCACACCCACGGTTATAAAAATGATCCGAAAAACGATGGCCATTAAAATGCCAATAAGCAGCACCCTTCCGTAATTTTTTTCTTTGACCGAAAAAGCCGAAAAGATCAATATGAATACAAAAATGTTATCGATACTCAAACTCCACTCCATCAGGTAGGCGCTGAGATACTCAAGCGCTACCTGCTGCCCTTTCTCTATCCATACAAATACAAAAAAGGCCAGCGCCAGCGATACCCAAAAAAAAGTTTGATGCAGGGCCTGTCGAATGGTAACGGTGCGGTCCTTTTTACTCATCAGCCCCAGATCGAACGCGAGGGCCACGACTAATACAAAGCCAAACACCAGGTAGGTGAGCTGATCTACATTCATAAAAAAGATAAAGGGCAAAGATACGACCCCTAGCCTGCGTAAGATTGTTTTCGCCACCACTGGTAAACTGCTCCACCCAGGGCAAGCAGCAGCAGGGGCAAGCCAATGCAAAGGAGCTGCCAGCGCAGTTTTTGTTCCTTGACCAGCGGGCCATCGAGTAAGCGTAGCACCAACTCTTTACTTCGAATCTCGGCCAAGGCCGGATCACTAACCAGGTACTCCACCGCGCCTAATAGAAATTCGCGGTTAGCCACGGGTATAAAATATTTACCGGCCGGGCCCTGGGTAAGCGTCTCGAAGCGCGTGTACTTATTCCATCCCATTTCTACCGGCTCCATGCCACCCCTAGAATCGATCTGCCCCGATGCATCGAGCAGCGGAATATATTCGTTCAACACAACGTCTCCGTCGGCCACCACGATCATGGCGGTTTTTTCAGAAGCGGTACGAAAGGTTTGTCCGCTGGCCTTCCAGGCATCCAACTGAGCAAGCGAAGCCCGATTCTTAAAGAGCGATGGAAACGACCCTTCGAGCAAGACAGCAGCAGGAACAGCGGCACGATCGAAAAGAGCATTATCGGGCACTGTACTATTCTCATTCAACGACACCAGCGCAGGGGTGCTAATGGTGCGGGCCCGCTCGCTACTAATGAGCAACGGATATTTTTTAATACCGGGCACGGCTATGGTATCGATAGAATGAGCAAACCGCGTACCGATATAACCGGGGGTGCGAAGCTTGCCCTCGGCCGCCGACAGCAACGGAAAATAATTCCACGGTAAAAACTCATTTTGAGGTTGAGTCGCTGTGCCACCAACTTGTACATAGGTAAATTCACAGCGCAGGTCCATTAACAGATCGGTGTTGATACGCGCCCCGTAGCGAAAGAATAGATCGTCGAGTTGTAGCCCTCTGTCAAAAGCTACCAGATCGGGCTTGCGCGCAAAGCTATCCATCTCGGCATAGAGATTATCGATAAAGCAAAGCAGTTTACCTCCCCGCATTACAAACTGATCGAGCTTAAACTTCTCCGACTCAGCAAAAGCCAGCGTGGGCTTAACGATCAGTAACAGATCGACCCCCTGGGGTACGGCTGGCTGTCGCGTTAGATCGAGGGTACGCAATTCGTAGTCGCCTTGCAGTGCCATACGAAGCTGATAAGTGCTTTCGTCGACGGGCTCTCCATGACCGGTTTCGTAAGCAATACCGGGCTTAGTGGTATGTAACAATTTTTCGATGGCACTTACAAATTGATATTCCAACAAGGCTTCGGCGGTATTTAACTCTGTTTGAGAAATAGAGCGACTGGCCCCCGGAAACAAACTGATCAATTGTGACTGCCCCCCATAACTGACCAAGGCAACCGGAAAAATAATATTGCTAGATTGACCCGCTTCTTTTTGTACGGTAAGATTTATGTTGAGGGCGCCTCGATCAAGAAGGGAATCACCCCACGATTTTCCATTGGGAGAGGACGAGCCCGGCGATAAGAATTGATAGCGAAACTGTGCGGGTTGCAGTTGTTTAAAGAGCGAGAGTAGTTGTTGCGTAGAGGCTTGCAGCTTTCTAAACCCAGCGGGAAACTCGCCCGTTAGAAAAACCGTTACCTCGAGCGGAGCAGAAAGTTCGCGTAGCAATGACACCGTTGCTGGGCTTACGGTGTAACGCTTCTCGCTGGTCAGATCGAATCGTAAGGGCACAAAACCTGCCCCTACATTGACGACTACAAAAAGCAGCAACGCAAAAGGTACTCCATAGCGGTGTTTAAGGATGATATGCAAAAGTCCTTTCATCTTAGCGCTGTAAGAGATTACGAATGGTCAATACAAAGAAGAGCAAGACCAGGCTAAAGAAATAAATAACATCCCGACTATCGATTAACCCGCGACTAATACTTTGATAATGCTGATCGATACCCAACCACTCCATCCAATAATCAGCCCCGCCCGTAAGCACCGGTAGTCGGCTAATGGCTGCAAACCCGTAATAAAGCAAGGCGCAAAGAACCAGGGCCGCTAAAAAAGCCACGACCGTATTGGTAGTAAGACTGCTGCAATACAATCCGATCATGGTAAATACAGCAGCGAGTAGCAACAGACCCAGATAAGAACTCAGCGTCGCTCCCTTATCGAGCCCTTCGCCGGCCGACAGCGATTCAACCGCAATACCATAGAGCAAGGTGGGCAAGAGCGCCACCACTACCACCAGTAAGGCTCCAAAATATTTGCCGGCTACCAGCTGCGTTTTCGATAGGGGCTGTGTAGCCAGCAGTTCGTAGGTGCCGGTGCGGAACTCTTCGGCAAAGCTGCGCATGGTAATGGCCGGAATTAACAGCAGCAACAACCAGGGAGCAAGCAAAAAGAAACGCTCAAGGGTCGCATATCCAAAATCGAGAATATTGTCTTCGAACACGAATAAGACCAAGCCGGCCGCGATCAAAAAAACAGCCACTGCCATATAGCCGGTCAGGCTGCCAAAAAATTGTCTTAATTCCTTTTTGCAAAGGGGCCACATGCTGCTAAAGTACTAAGTAAAGGGCAACAAAAAAGGCTGCCTCAATAAGAGAACAGCCTTTTTACAAGAGTTTATGCTTTAAACGGCAAAGCTTTCGCCACAACCACAGGTGCGACTGGCGTTAGGATTGCTGAAATAAAATCCTTTTCCATTAAGGCCATCCGAAAAATCGAGCGTGGTGTTGACCAAGTAAAGAAAACTTTTAAGATCGGTCACAACCTTGATCCCGTTGTCTTCGAATTCTTGATCCATGGGTTTTTTTTCGTTATCGAAATCAAGCTTGTAACTCAATCCCGAGCAACCACCCCCCACTACACTCACCCGTAAAAAATAAGATGTATCTGTTGCCACTCCGGCATCGCTAAGTAATTGCAATACTTTTTCGCGGGCCTTGTCACTCACGTAAATAACATTGGCCATTTGAGCGGGGGCAGCAAGTGTAGCGGTCTCGGCAGCCATAGTTTCTTAGTGAACTCCTTTTTCTTCGAACTGCAACTCTTCGAGTCCGTTCTTTTTACGATAATCGTTAATAGCGGCTTTTACGGCGTCTTCGGCCAATACCGAACAGTGGATCTTTACAGGAGGCAGGTTGAGTTCTTCGACAATGGTCATATTATCGATCTTGACCGCCTCATCGACCGTCTTTCCTTTTAACCACTCGGTAGCCAGCGAAGAAGAAGCAATGGCAGAACCGCATCCAAAGGTCTTGAACTTGGCGTCTTTAATAACCCCGGTAGCATCGTCTACTTCAATTTGCAAACGCATGACGTCGCCACACTCGGGGGCGCCGACCAGTCCGGTACCCACACTGCTTTTACTTTTGTCGAGGGTACCTACATTCTTAGGGTGCTGGTAGTGGTCGATTACTTTTTCTGAATAGGCCATAGTAAATAAATTATTGCGGTATAAAATTAAAAAAAATCAATGATGTGCCCATTCGATGGTGCTTAGATCGATGCCCTCTTTGAACATCTCCCACAGTGGGCTCATATCGCGCAGCTTGTTGACCGTGTTGGTCACTTGCTCGATGGTATAATCGATCTGCTCTTCGGTGGTATAGCGTCCTAGTCCAAAACGAAGTGAGCTGTGTGCCAGGTCGTCGCCCAAGCCAAGGGCCTTTAGCACATACGAGGGCTCTAACGAAGCAGAGGTACAAGCCGATCCCGAAGACAGCGCGATGTTTTTGTTAAAGCCCATCATCAAACCCTCTCCTTCTACATATTTAAAAGAGATATTCGATACGTGGGGCAAACGATGTTCTTTGTCGCCATTCAAATAGGACTCTTCGACTTTTAAAAGCGATTGCTCTAATTTATCGCGCAGTTTAATTATGCGGGCTGTATCGGATTCCATCTCGTTCATGCAGATCTCGCAAGCCTTACCGAATCCAACGATACCGGGTACATTCAGCGTTCCGCTGCGCATGCCTCGTTCGTGACCGCCGCCATCGATCTGCGCCGTTACTTTTACGCGGGGATTCTTGCGACGCACGTAGAGCGCACCCACTCCTTTAGGACCATACATCTTATGCGCGGTAAAGGCCATCAGGTCTATTCCATCTTTGTTTACATCGACCGGAATTTTTCCGACCGCCTGCACACCATCTGAAAAGACCAATACCCCATGCTTGCGGGCAATGGCACTAATCTCGCGCATTGGCATTACCGTGCCAATTTCGTTATTGGCATACATAATGGCGATCAGAATGGTGGTGGGCTTAATGGCCGCTTCGAGTTCGCTCAGATCGATAAGTCCGTTGGGCTTAACGTCGAGATACGTTATTTCGGCCCCTTCTTTTTCGAGGTGACGACAGGTGTCGAGCACGGCCTTATGTTCAATATTGCAGGTAATAATGTGATTGCCCTTGCTGGCATACATTTCAAAAACCCCTTTAATGCCCAGGTTATCGCCTTCGGTAGCGCCCGAGGTAAAGATGATCTCTTTAGGATCGGCACCGATCAATTTAGCTACTTGCTCGCGGGCATAGTCGACAGCTTCTTCTGCTTGCCAGCCAAACGAGTGATTACGGCTGGCCGCGTTCCCGAAATTATTGGTAAAATAAGGTATCATGGCCTCCACTACGCGGGGGTCACAAGGAGTCGTGGCATTATGATCTAAGTAAATAGGAAACTGCAACATGGGGTTCTAACTGTTTTGTCTGAATAAAACGCGAAATTATCGCAAAAGGTTCTATCTGAATGTGCTAATTTCATATTATAACAGTTGTTACACACTTACCAGGCCTATAATGAATAAAGTTGAACACATCGGAATTGCAGTTTCGTCACTAGCCGAGGCCATCCCCTTGTACGAAAAATTGCTCAACACCCCTTGCTACAAGACCGAACTCGTTGATACTGAGAAGGTAAATACAGCATTTTTTAAGACCGGTCACCAAAAAATAGAGCTCCTCGAAAGTACCGACCCCGATGGGGTCATTGCCAAATTCATTGCCAAAAAAGGGCAAGGACTGCATCATGTTGCCTTTGAGGTCGATGATATTTATTCAGAAATGAAACGACTCGAAGCAGAAGGCTTCGTCTTGCTGCAACAAGAGCCCAAAAAAGGGGCCGATAATAAATTGATCTGTTTTTTACATCCCAAGTCTACCCAGGGGGTGCTTATAGAACTCTGCCAAGAGATCAGGCCGAATCGTTAAGCCGATTGCCCAGTTTCTCTACTGCGGCCTGGGCCGCTAATTGCGAAGCATCTTTTTTATTGAATGCTTTTCCGATGGCCAGGTTTTCGCCATTGAGCAGTGCGGCCACCGTAAACAGTCTGCGCCCATTCTCCATTTTTTCTTCGATGGTCTCGAACTCCAATACCGATCCGTTGCGGTTGGCCCATCCGTACAATTTATTCTTGTGATTGATCTCGAGCGTTTCGAGATCGTCTACGAACATATGGGGCATAATGATCTTTTTTAGGACCCATTTTTCGGTACGCCGGTATCCAATATCCAAATACACCGCCCCAATGAGCGCCTCGAGGGTGTTTCCAAAAATATGGCTAATGCGAAGCGAAGAATCGGTTCGGTTGTAACGGGTAATTTTCTTTAGCCCCATGCGAAGAGCGATCTCGTTAAGTTGTTGACGATTGACCATCTTGCTGCGCATCTCGGTAAGATACCCCTCGCCCCGATAGGGATAGCGTTTAAAAAGATAATCGGCCACCAGGGCACTTAATATGGCATCGCCCAAGTATTCGAGGCGCTCGTTGTTGGCGTCGGTCGATTCGCTCACCGAGCGGTGAGTGAGTGCCGTTATATAGAGATGCAACGAGCCGGGATGATACCCCAGCAAATGAGCAAGCTCTTTAGAAAAATCGGTCGAAGAAAAACCCAGTAACCGTTTTAAGAACGAGAGCAACAAGTTAAGCGTTGTATTTGCGTACGATCACACAGGCATTGTGCCCTCCGAACCCAAAGGTGTTGCTGAGTGCTGCACGCACCGTACGGGTCTGTGCCTTGTTAAAGGTAAAATTCAGCTTAGGGTCTATTTCTGGATCATCGGTAAAATGATTGATGGTGGGCGGCACCACATCGTGCATAACCGCTTTGATGCTGGCGATCGCTTCTATGACTCCCGCGGCCCCCAGACAATGCCCCGTCATCGACTTGGTGGCACTAATGTTCAACTGATAGGCATGCTCGCCAAATACAGCGGTAATGGCCTTTACTTCGGCACCGTCGCCAATGGGGGTAGAGGTACCGTGCGTATTAATGTAATCAACTTCGTCGGCACGCATGCCCGCATCTTCGAGGGCGGCCATCATGACGTTACGGGCACCGAGCCCTTCAGGATGCGGCGCGGTAATATGATAGGCATCGGCCGTAGCGCCGCAACCGGCCACTTCGCAATAAATGGTTGCACCGCGCGCAAGGGCATGATCGAGGTCTTCTAATACCAGCATACCGGTGGCCTCACCCATTACAAAACCATCACGGTCTTTATCGTAAGGACGACTGGCGGTCTTGGGGTCATCGTTGCGCTCGCTCATGGCCTTCATGGCATTGAACCCCCCTACACCAGCCTCGCTAATAACCGATTCACTCCCTCCGGTCAAAATAATATCGGCCTTGCCCAAGCGGATCAAATTAAATGCATCCATGATCGCATTGGTGCTGCTTGCACAAGCACTTACTACAGCAAAATTGGGACCTCGCAGATTATGACGCATACTGATCTGCCCCGCGGCAATATCGAGTATCATCTTAGGAATAAAGAACGGATTAAAGCGAGGGGTTCCGTCTCCTTTTGCAAAATCGGTTACCTCGTGTTGAAAGGTCGTGAGCCCTCCGATACCACTGGCAAAGACCACTCCTACTCGGTCGGGATTAATATTTTCTTTGTTCAACCCGGCGTGTTGCATGGCCTGATCGCTGACCACCAATGCCAGTTGTGTAAACCGATCGAGCTTGCGCGCCTCTTTGCGATCCATAAACTGTGTAGGATCGAAACCCTTGATCTCGCAGGCAAATTTGGTACGAAACCGAGAGGCATCGAATTGGGTAATCGCGTCTGCCCCCGATACTCCGGCCAGCAAATTATCCCAGTACTCGTTTAGCGTGTTTCCAATGGGCGTGATGGCCCCCATGCCAGTTACTACGACGCGCTTTAATTGCATACAGGGAAGATAAACTTTGTTTTTTAAAAAAACCGCCTTCCGGAGATCTGGTTAAAGATGCGGGAAGGCGGTACGAATTTTTTTCCGTTTAGGGAAAGATATACTGCGGAGGGAGCCGGCTTACTTGGCGTGTTCTTCCAAATAAGAGATGGCCTGACCCACCGTGGTGATCGTCTCAGCTTGTTCGTCGGGAATAGAGATGTTGAACTCCTTTTCGAATTCCATAATTAACTCAACAGTGTCGAGAGAGTCGGCACCCAAATCGTTGGTAAAGGAAGCGTCGTTGTTTACCTCGGCTTCTTCTACACCCAGCTTGTCAACGATGATCTTCTTAACTCTTGATGCAATGTCTGACATGATTTTTGATTTTGGTTTCAGCCAGCAAAAATATACTATTTAGACAATTCGACACAAGAAAGAAACTATTTTCAAAACCAGGGCTAATCTATTGATAATAAGGAGGCTATTTATCTCACAACCCAAAAACCCAAAAAGCGCTGGCCCTGGTCATTGTTTGGCAACAAAAAATAGCGTATTTTCCAAGACAATGGCTTTAAAAATTATTGAACACGGCAGCGAGGAGTACCAGCAAATGGTGGCGCTTAGAAACGACATACTCCGAAAGCCCCTGGGCCTGCACTTCGATCGCGAAGAGCTAGACGGGGAGGCTCGTCATATTCTTATCGGGGCCTTCGAAGAGGAGTTGATGCTGGGCTGCTGCATGCTGGTCGAAGAGGACCCGCAGACCGTTCGGCTTCGCCAGATGGCCGTGTACAACGAAAAGCAGGGCAAGGGAATTGGCCGGGCCCTCATGAACTTTGCCGAGACCCTGGCCAGGGACCGGGGCTATAAACAGCTTACCATGCACGCTCGCAAAGATGCGCAAGGCTTTTACGAAAAAATGGGCTACCAGGCATCGGGCCAAGAATTTAAAGAGATCAGCATACCGCACCTGATCATGCAAAAAAAACTCTGCTAACGGCTAAAAGCGGCGCGCTCCGTTATCTCTTCTTCCACTTATTTCTTAGGGGTCTTTAACTCTTTTTCGCTCACACTCCACTCGGCTAGTTTATCGCCTTTATTACCCATGTACTCTATCTTGAGTACACGCGCTCCCTTGGGCCCGCTAATCGAGAGCTTACCATAATTGTGTTTTTGATCGACCCCCAACACGCGGTAGGGATTATTTTTTTCGGCTCCCCCAAATACATGCGTGGCCGAGGTAAGCGGAGAGACCGTAATATCATAGAGTGGATAGGTGCCCGGGCGATCTACTTTAATGATCTCGCTGTGATGACGATCACCGGTCAAAAAGACCACGCCATTTATAGAATACGACTGCAAGAAATTTATAAACTCGTAGTACTCGGCCGGAAAATCGGGCCAGCAATCAAAAGGCGAAACCGGGTTCAATACCTGGCTGCCTACAGCAATGATCTTAAAGGGTGCATTACTGCTAAGCAACGCCGATTTAAGCCAATCTAATTGCTCGCGACCGATCATGATCTTATTGGGATTGGGTTTACCATTGACCGAGTCACGCTCGTTATCGGCACTGCGCCACCAGCGATCATCGACTAAGAAAAAATCGGCATCCCCATAGCTATATTGCGTGTAGATGCCTTGCCCGTTCATACCCGAAGAAGGATTACTAAAGTAGCTGTTAAAGACCTTGCGACTAGTCTCTTTAAGATGATAAGAGGCTCCCATGTTATTAGGACCATAGTCGTGATCGTCCCAAATGCCAATATGCGACATGGCCTTGAGCAATGGCTGCAGCGTGGGAGTAGCCCGGTCGTGACTGGCGCGGTACCAAAGACCCCACTCGCTATAATAATCTGCCTCGCGGGTGTACCAGGCATCGCCCAGCCAAAACATAAACGATGCTTTCTCGCGGGCCATCGCTAAAAAAATAGAATCATTGCTCCCATAGGGAGTACCGGGCCGGTCGTAAGCAGGGTCATTGATATACGAACAAGAGCCGGCCAGAAAACTAAAATCCGGAGCCGGACTGCGCCATTGCCAGAGCAGCTTAGTGGTAAACTCGCCACCATAGCCACTACTTTTTCCGTTGGTTAGCAGTGCATATTCGTAGGTGGTATTGGGCTCTAATCCTCCGACCATAAATTGAATGGGATTAAAAGGCTGACCCAGTGATCCCCTATAGGGCACCTCGAAAAAAACCTTGTCTCCTTTTTTGTTAACGCGCAAAGCGGCCGTTTTTACTAGGGGGGATACTTCGACCCAGACCTTGGCATCGCGTAATTCTACGGGGCCCAACATGGGTCCGGACACCACAAGAGATTGTGCGGCTACAAGAAATTGAATAAAAACAGAAGCAAACAAGAGGGATAGACTGCGCATCGGAGCGATTTTTTACAAAGTTACTTGCAAAAAACCCGAATTGTCTGTTACTTTTTTATGGGGCGGGTCACCGTCCAGGTACCCTCGTTGTTGCGAAGAAACAATCGGTAATTACCTTCTGCAGACATGGACATGTCGAAACGGATTCGGTTTTCTCCGGCTACGAGTTTAACCTTCTTTTTCTCGACCACCCAGCCAATGCTGTGGGTCAATGCGGCTTCGATATAGTCCTCACCTGGAGAGCCGATCTTAACCACCAAAACGGTCTTGTTGGAATCAAGAGAGGCGCTCAGCAGCGATAGATTATCGTAAGTAACCGGGGTAGAGCGTTGTTGGGCACCAGCACTAATGCTTAGAAAGACCAACAATAAAAATGACAGAGATTTTATAAGTTTTTCCATGGCTTCTTAGACCACAAAACTAGGTAATAGTTAATTACTAACCATTAACTTCTGGAAAAAAAGTTCAGGAAAAAATACTCTTAACTATTTGTTCATCATCTGCTTAGCCTCTATACTAAGCGTAGCATGCGGAACGGCCCTTAAACGTGCCTTATCGATTAATTTCCCGGTAAGACGGCAGATCCCGTAGGTCTTATTTTCGATGCGCATCATTGCCTTTTCGAGGTGATCGATAAAGGTAATTTGACGGCTGGCCATCTGAGAAAGCTGCTCTCTTTCCATACTCACACTACCGTCTTCCATGGTCATATAGCGGGCATCGTCCATATCGCCACCCTGGTCTTTTCGGGTAATTAATCCTTGAAGATAGGTTAGCTCTTTTTTGGCGGCATCGAGCTTACGCATTATGATCTCTCTAAACTCAGCCAGATCTGCTTCTGAGTACCGCTGGGTAGGTCCGTTGGCAACGGGTTGCAAACGGGCATCCAACACCGACTTGGTAAACTCAGGTTCGTATTTAACGGCGCTCTTGGTACTGGTCTTAGGAATGACCATCTTGGCCGGACGGGGAGGTTCTTTCTTAATAACGGGTTTTACTTTGGGCTTGATAGATACCAGCGAACTAGGATCTACCCCTCCTTTTTTAGCAGGAGCGGCGGGCTTTACAGGAGACTTTGCAGCGGGGGCTGGCATTTTGCCGACCGGCTTGGCAGCGGGTTTCGCGGGGGCCTTAGCAACGGCCTTAGCAACGGGCTTGGCAACGGGCTTAGCCGCAGACTTTGCAGCGGGTTTCGCGACGGGTTTCGCAACAGGCTTAGCATTTCCCTTCGAGGCAGCTTTCTTTACCAACGGTTTAACCACTTTTTTCGCAGCGGGTTTGGCCGCGGGCTTTTTAGGGGCTGCTTTTTTAGGAGCTGCCTTTGCAATTTTTTTTGTTGCGGGTTTTGCTACTGCTTTTTTTGCAGCAGGCTTGGCGGGCTTCTTAGGGGCTGCCTTTTTAGGAGCCGGTTTCTTTTTCACTGCCATGATTAGCCGTTTTTGGTTACAAGCACGTTGATAATTTCGTCGTTAATGTCGATCGCTGTGGCTTGTGACAGCGAAGACTGAAATTCCAGTTTTTCTGCTAGAATTTCCGCGCAAATATAGGCTTTAAAATTAGCCAGCGCATCTGTTAAAGATGCGGGGGCCATAACCTGAACAAGGATTTTGTCGGTGAGTTCGAATCCAGCGTCTTTTCTGATCTTCTGAATGCGGTTAACGAACTCACGCGCAATGCCTTCGGCCGCTAATTCGGGGGTGATGGTAATATCGAGGGCCACGGTCAATTTTCCTTTTGAGGCGACCGTCCAGCCGGGAATATCCTCACTGGTAATGTCGGTGTCAGAAAGTAGCAGCGTTACCGGACCTTCTTCGAATGAGAGGGTGTATTGTCCCTCTTTTTCTAATTGGGCTATCTCGGCTTGCGAAAACGAAGCCAGCGCTGCGCTTACCGCTTTCATTTTTGAACCCAGCTTTTTACCCAGGGCCACAAAGTTGGGCTTGATCTTTTTGCTAATAAATGTATTGTCGGCTTGCAAGTACGAGATCTCTTTTACATTCACCTCGGCCTTAATGAGCGCTTCTACCGCTTCTAGCTGTGACTGCATAGAGGTATCAAGCACCGGAATCAATACTTTTTGTAAGGGCTGACGCACTTTGATATTTACTTTTTTGCGAAGCGAAAGCACCAGCGAAGAAGCATCTTGTGCCAGTTGCATACGCTCTTCGAGCGGCCTGTCGATATAATTTTCATCGGCTACCGGATAAAGAACATGATGCACAGATTGCTGAGAATGGCGGCCGGTAATGGTATTTAGTTCGTTAAAAAGTGCATCACTAAAGAAAGGAGAAATGGGAGCCATTAAGCGGAGCACCGTCTCCATACATTCATATAAAGTTTGATAAGCAGCGATCTTGTCTTGCGAATACTCCCCTTTCCAGAAGCGACGGCGACAGAGTCGTACATACCAGTTACTGAGTTGTTCGTCGACGAAATCTTCTAGCAGACGTCCGGCCGCGGTGGGTTCGTATTCATTCATCAATGTAGTAACCCTTGCCGTTAGCGTATGCAAACAAGAGAGAATCCAGCGATCGATCTCGGGTCGGTCGTTGCTTGCGATCGGCGCCTCTTTGTAGGTGAATCCATCTACATTGGCATACAAGACAAAAAATTGATAGGTATTGTACAGCGTACCAAAAAACTTGCGCTGCACTTCGCGAATACCTTCGCTGTCGAAACGAAGATTATCCCAAGGAGAAGCATTCGTTATTAGATACCAGCGGGTGGCATCGGCTCCAAAACTATCAATGGTAGCGAACGGATCGACCACATTGCCGAGTCGCTTGCTCATCTTGTTTCCATTTTTGTCGAGCACCAATCCGTTACTGACCACGGTTTGATAAGCCACCGAATCGAAGAGCAATCCGGCAATGGCATGCAGGGTGTAAAACCAACCGCGCGTCTGGTCTACGCCCTCGGCAATAAAACTGGCCGGAAAAGAATGTTCATCGGCTCCGCTATTTTTATTGAGCGCATGATAGCGGAAAAAATTTTCGGGACTCAAGGGGCCATATTTTCCAGACGAAGTATCCGGTAGTCCCCATTGGGCATAGGGCATGGCCCCGGAATCGAACCACACATCGATCAGGTCGGGCACGCGGCGCATGGGTTTACCCGAAGCGCTCACCAAGACAATTTCATCTACATAGGGCTTGTGCAGATCGCTCACCACTGCATCAATACGAGCGGCCAGATCGGGGGCATCTTTTTTACAGTTGCCTATTTCGTGGCCAGCCGCCACACTGCGGGCAATCTCTTCTTTTAATTGAGCGATCGATCCAATACAAATAGTCTCTTCGCCGTCTTCGGTGCGCCAGATAGGAAGGGGTGTTCCCCAATAGCGGCTGCGACTCAGGTTCCAGTCGACCATATTCTCGAGCCAATTACCAAAGCGGCCTTCGCCCGTCGAGGCAGGTTTCCACTGAATGGTCTTATTGAGTGCCACCATGCGATCTCGTAAAGCCGTGGTACGAATAAACCACGCATCGAGCGGATAATACAAAATAGGTTTATCGGTGCGCCAGCAATGCGGATACGAGTGCTCGTACTTTTCTACTTTAAACGCCCTGTTCTCTTTTTTAAGTTTAACAGAGATGTCGATATTAACATCCACATACCCCGGTTCGTTTTTATAATCTTTTACATAACGCCCACTAAACTCGCCCACTCCGTTAATGAATTTTCCTTCGCGATCGACCAATGTCAATAGTCCAATGCCATATTTCTTTCCGACCTTATAGTCATCGGCACCAAATGCAGGAGCCGTGTGAACGATACCGGTACCGTCTTGGGTAGTAACGAAACTATCGGTAAGCACTCTAAAGGGGCGCGCACCCGGCGTGTTCGCTTCTATGGCAGCCGGACTATTGGCTTCGAAGGGTAATAATTGTTGATAGTGGCACTCTTCGAGTTGCGCACCCGAAAACGTAGAGAGGATCTTCCAAGGCAAGATCTTTATTTTCTCTTGGCCCGCTTCGATAGGCTGGTTCTCTCCTTCGGGCTTAAAATATTTTGAAAGAAGCGCGGTTGCCAGCACAACATTGACCGGTAAAAAGGTATAGGGGTTGATGGTGCTGACCAACGCATATTCGATTTGTGCGCCCACGGTAAGCCCCAGGTTAGAGGGTAAGGTCCAAGGTGTGGTGGTCCACGCTAATAAAAAAATATCGTTGGAAACAGTCGAAGCCTCGGGCCGTTGGTCTTGCTGTTTTAACTGATCGAATAAAAACTGCGAACGATCGCTTTGCTCCAGCTTGAACATGGCTACGCAGCTGGTATCCTTTACGTCTTTGTAGGTGCCGGGCTGATTGAGTTCGTGCGAACTAAGCCCCGTACCGGCCGCCGGAGAATAGGGCTGAATGCTAACGCTCTCGTAGAGTAATCCTTTTTTATATAGCTCACTTAGCAACCACCACAGCGTCTCGATATAACTACTTTCGAAAGTTATGTACGGATGTTGCAGGTCTACCCAATAGCCCATCTTGCGCGTAATCGTATCCCATTTATCTTTATAACGAAGCACGGCCTCGCGACAAGCCTTATTGTACTCGGCCACCGAGATCTTGACCCCAATATCTTCTTTGGTAATCCCCAATTCTTTTTCGACACCCAACTCTACAGGAAGCCCGTGCGTATCCCATCCTCCCTTTCTCTTTACCTGAAAACCTTGCATGGTCTTGTAGCGACAGACCATGTCTTTTAACGTGCGCGAAATAACGTGATGAATTCCGGGCATACCATTGGCACTGGGAGGCCCTTCGTAAAACACAAAGGGAGTAGACCCCTCGCGCAGCGATACGCTTTTCTCAAAGGCTTGGTGGGCGCTCCAGCGCTCCAGCACTTCTTTTTCGATGGCCGGCAGGTTAAGACCCGTAAACTCTCTGTACTTGGTACTCATAGCAGCGAACCGCCCCGCTTATTGGGCAATCATAATACCCTTGGCCGTAATGCGGACCTCTTTTTGAGGTTCCTTAATGGCGTCGATCTCGGCCTGCGATTTCTTGGCATCTTCTGCGTAGTGCTTTAGTTCGGCCACCGAGGTGGTCTTACTCTTTGCCTCGCCATCTATGATCACCTTCTTGCCCTTGGCGGCCAGGGGCAAAAAGAATCCATAATCCTTCATTTTTACCATTACCTCTTGACCGGCGGGCAGCTCTAGCTTAAGCCAGCAGCCCTTTTTCTCGCACACTTCTTTTACCGTGGCCACGATCTTGACGTCGGCAAAATCATACCCTCCCATCACTTTTTTGACCACATCGGTCAGGGCCAATGCGCCTTCTGGATTTACTTTTTCTCCATAAAAATCACCCGGCTTGGCATCACCGGCCGGAGGTTGAGCCGAGGCACCCAAGGTGGCACCGATCAGCAGGCAGACGAATACTATCTTTTTCATAAAAAGCAGTTTAGAATTGAGCGGCGAAGGTACAAAAAACAGCCTAGTCGAGTTTGGACTTTTTTAGCTGAAACATCCTCGACAGGTTAAAGCCAAAGCGCACCTGCCCCTGCCCCCACTGTCCGGTGGTTTCGGTAATAAAGGCCCTTTCGTTCATGCCCACCGCATTAGACACATGCAACTGAAACACGTGGCCCCCGGTCTCAATATCAATTCCGAAAGAAAGAGGATTGTAATACCCTGTCTCGGGCAATCCGTCGAGTACATAGGTATAGTCCCAGGTAAGGGCCATGCGCTTAGAAAGCTTAAGACGACCACCAAAACCCAGTCCCACAATATCGTTCTTATCGGTGGCCAGTTGTACCAGGTTCTTATGCACCACCGTGGGCATCACTTGCAGCGAAAGTGCCTCGCTGAATTTTCTACCGATGATCAACTGATTGTAATACGCCAGCCGCGAGGTAAAATAGTTTTGACGCGTTGGATCGGCCCATGGAAGCCCGTCCATGGTAATTCCTGAAACCAAGGCTACGGTAACGGGAGAAGAGCCCGGACCGGTCGACTGACAAATGGGGGCATATTTAATAAAGGCATCCACTTCTTTTTTGTACGTGCTTCTGCCCACGCCGACCATTAGGTTATGGAGCAATCCAAAATCAAAACTCATTCGCATGCTGGCCTGATCGAGTCCAAAAAAATTCTTGTAGCCCTGGTCGAGCGATCCAAATCGGTGCAAAATCCTAAAATCCATGGTGCCCGGATTAATAAACTCCATGGAGTGACTATTGATGACCCGCGACGACTTGAATGCATATTTGACTCGTTGCTTCTTGGGTTTTTCTTCGCCCAATAAAGAGAGCAGATCGTCTTGTGCATAGAGGGCCAGCGAAGCATTGAGCCCCATAGCCAATAACAATGCGAACCGAATAATAGACGTAGGTCTTCTCATGGTATGTTAGCTTTTAAGTGGCTCTAGCGTGCATGCCACCGTTATCTTGGTTGTTTTACTGACTTTATCGCTGACCAGGGTCGGCACCTCTACCTTGTAATCGCCCAACACGGCGGTAAAGCTGGCGCTGGCACTAATCTTTCCTCCTTTAACGGAGATCTTTCCGGGACTCTCCACCTCGCGCGTCTCGCCATGCAGGGTCAACTTACCTTTTACGGTCACTGTATAGTCGCCATCTTTTGTATAGTTAACGGCGCTATTGTTGGTAATAACTCCCTTAAACTCCGCTTTAGGAAACTTATCGCTCTCCAGATAATTTTCATTAAAATGTTCTTGCATCAGCGCGCGCTCAAACGTAAACCCCTTAATAAGCACGGCAAACTGAATATTGCCGCTCGCTACATCGAGAACACAGGTAACGGTTTTGTTTACGGCTTCTATTTTTTCGGGAGAAGATGGGGTCGTGGCATTAAAATCAATGCGTCCTGTTTTGGTAAAAAACTTTTGGGCCTGCACGTTCGTAATCGTTAATAAGAGGGCACCACCGATTAAAAAAATGTTCTTTAACATAAAAATGGATTAATTATTAACTAATGCGCATCGAACCAACACAATGTCAGATCCGAGCAATTCATCTTTGTTATACCCGCTGCAAATACCTTGTAGCGTTATCGATTTGCCCTTGGTAAGTGAGGCCTGCTGCAGCGCAAATGAGCTATCCATACTACAGCGCACGGTCGTGCTACCTTCTGTTGAACCAAGCACCAATGTATAGGATTCTTTTTCGTCGGGGGTGGCGGCCTCGGTAGTTACAACATCGAGCAATACAGCTTGCACACTGATCAATTTATTTACATAGCGAGCCGTGGCACCTGCCTCGTCTTGCTCAAAATCGGCAATCAGGTCTGCGCCCATAAGCGCGAAATCGGGGGCCGCAGCGGCCGTATCGATCGGGGCTCGGTTGTATTCGCGATACGCATAAAATGCGCCTAGCAAAGCGACCACCACCAGCAGTAAGAAGAGGATCTTTTTATTTTTCATGTACAGCAATTAATTATTGGGCATTCCCGCATCGACCCACTTTTTTATAGTAGCGATCTTGCAGCTGCTCAGTTTAGCGGCACTCTTTGGCATCGGCGAAAATCCGGCAGCATGGTTGATGGTGCCCAACAGTTTTCCGTTTTGTGCCATGGCCTTATCGGCGGCATAGGTTCCCATCAATTGATTGCCCGACGGAGACGATCCCGCATGACATCCATAACAGCTGCTTTGCAAAATGGGTACTACTTTTTGCGTGTAAGAGACCGTACCCACGGTGTCGGTGCAAGGTTGATTCGAAGAAGCTCCATAGAGGGTTTCTTCGTGGTCGTAGTAGCAGGCGGTAAAAGCAAGCGTAACCAGCAAGCACAGCAAGTAGAGATTTCTTTTTTTCATGGCAAGCAATTAGTTGTTGAGCGATCCGGCCGCGATCCAGCGTTGTACCTGGGTAATTTCACAATCCGACAACTTTGCACTGTTCTTGGGCATCGGCGAATAACCGGCCTGATGGGCAATAGACCCATAGAGTTTTCCATTAAGGGCCACCGTTCGAACCAATGCATAGGTCGATAAATTGATAGTGCCGCCAGGGCTGGTGGCACTATGGCATCCTACACATTTTGTATCGAGCATTGGCTTAACGGCCCCACTGTAGGTAAAAACGTTTGCATCGCAAGAACTGCCACAAGAATTATTCTTGGCCCCCTGGTTGATCCATTTTTGAATCTTGGCAATCTGGGTGGCCGTTAAGGGCGAGCGAGGAGGCGGAGGCATCCGATCGCCGGGATCTGTTTCTATAATTACCTCGTAAAGCTCACTGCGAGCGGCATTGCCGGCTCTTACGTATTTCATGATCGTGGAGTAGCTCGTCAGCTGCACCCCATCGGCCCGGGTAGCAGCATCGTGACAGCCACTCATGGCACAGTTTGAGTTGATGATAGGCAATATTTCGCTTACAAAATACACCGAATCGGAACTGCAGGTAGTTGAAAAGCTGGGCGTATTAGCGGGGCTGTTGGGTCCAGTGGTCTCATGGGTACAGGCCAAGATCAAGGTCGCGACCACAAGAGCCAGTGCGATGTAGTTTCGGTTTAGCATGCGCGTTAATTGATAGATGATCGAATACCGTTTAACAGCCCTCGAATAACGAAGTAATTCCGCTAAAATTGCCTCTTAGGCCAAAGTTATTAATTAATTAGGATGTAAGCGAGCTCCTTGATCGCCAATGGGAGTCTATAAAATCATTTAATAGTACCTTTACCCCTCCATGATTCATCCCCACGCCTATATTCACCCCAATGCCAGGCTGGCGCCCAATGTAAAGGTCGATCCCTTCTCGGTTATTCACCAAGATGTAGAGATCGGCGAGGGCACCTGGATCGGGTCGAATGTGACCATTATGGAGGGGGCCCGGATTGGCAAGAACTGTCGCATTTTTCCGGGGGCTGTTATTTCGGCGGTGCCTCAAGATCTTAAGTTCGACGGTGAATACTCGACCGTTCATATTGGCGATGGCACTACCATTCGTGAGTTTGTGACCATCAACCGGGGTACCCGCGACCGCGAAAAAACGGTAATCGGTAAGAACTGTCTGATTATGGCCTATTGCCATTTTGCGCACGACTGTTTGGTAGGCGATCATGTTATTACCAGCAACAACACCCAAGTGGCCGGACATGTGACCATCGGTGATTGGACCATTTTGGGCGGCATGTGTGCCGTTCATCAGTTCGTTAAGATCGGAGCACATTCGTTCATAAGCGGTGGATCGCTGGTCAGCAAAGACATTCCTCCTTACATCAAGGCCGGCCGTAATCCACTCAGCTATGCCGGCGTCAATAGTGTAGGGCTTAAGAGAAGAGGATTTAGCATAGAACGCATCAATCATATCTTAGACCTGTACCGCACGGTTTACAATAAAGGCATGAATACCTCGCAGGCCATTGAATTTATCGAAGAAGAGATGCCGGCCACCGACGAACGCGACGAGATCGTCACCTTTATTCGAGAGAGTACGCGCGGCATTATCAAACGATTTACCAAAGGAGCCATCGATGACGATATCGCTGTCTGATACCGGCAAACGCTACAACCGAGACTGGATCTTTCGTCATCTCTCTTATCAGTTTGTCTCAGGTTCTTCGTATGCGATCGTGGGACCCAACGGCTCGGGCAAGAGCACCTTACTACAGACGATCAGTGGCGCCGTTCTTGTGAACGAAGGTAGTATTCGATATCAAGAGAACGAAACGACCCTAGCCGACGAGCAGGTGCATCGCTATCTGTCTATGTGCGCCCCGTATCTGGAACTGATCGAAGAGATGACCGCTATCGAGCTGCTCGACTTTCATGTACAATTCAAACCTTTTTTAGCCGGTATTGACACTAGTGCGGCCTTAGCGATCGTTGGACTTACTGCTGCGCGCAACAAACAGATCCGCTATTTTTCGTCGGGTATGAAGCAACGCTTAAAACTGGCACAAGCTTTTTTTTCTGACACCCCTGTACTCTTGCTCGATGAACCTTGTACCAATCTGGACAAAGAAGGCATCACGCTTTATCGATCACTACTCGACAACTACACAAAAGAAAGGATCGTCATCATTAGCAGTAACGACCCGGCAGAATACAGCACCTGCCAGACCCAACTTGCGATCACTGACTACTCGTCATCAATAAATTAAGATCGGTATACTTAAGTTGAAAGCGCTGACTTAGGTGATAATTGCAGAGCGCGCCGTTGAATAAATAGAGTCCGTTGCGCAGATGAGCGCGGCGCCATACTAACTTTTCGAATCCGCCTTCTTCGCCGGCTTGCAGCAGCAACGGCATTAGTACATTAGAGGTGGCTTGCGAAGCGGTACGTGCAAATCCCGAAGGAATATTGGGCACCCCGTAGTGAATAACGCCGTATTTGGTAAAGACCGGTTTTTCGTGCGATGTAATCTCCGATGTTTCAAAACAACCTCCGCGGTCTACGCTCACATCAATAATAACAGCCCCGGGGCGCATGTTGCTGACCATTTCGTCGGTGACCACCATGGGGGTTCTGCCCGAAGCCGAAGAGAGCGCACCCACCGCCACCTCGCAGGTCTTTAATTGTTTGGCCAGCAAGCGCGGCTCCAGCACCGAGGTCCACAGTCGTTGACCGATGTTGTTTTGCATACGCTTAAGCCGGTAGATATTATTATCGAAGATCTTGACCGAGGCGCCCATGGCCAGTGCGGCACGGGTGGCATATTCTCCTACGATCCCCGCACCCAATATGATCACCTTGGTAGGGGCAATACCCGAGATACCTCCCAGCAGTACGCCTTTGCCATGGTTGGCAGAGCTTAGATACTGCCCGGCGATCAGCATCACGGCACTACCCGCGATCTCACTCATGCTGCGCACAATCGGATACGATCCGCTATCATCTTGTAAGTTCTCGAACGATATGGCCGTGATTCTTTTCTCCATCATCTTAGACAGTATCGAAGCCTTCATTACCGATAAGTGAATAGGAGAAATAATCAGTTGATTGAACTGTAACAGCGAAAGATCATCTTCGGTAACGGGAGCGCTCTTGACCAAAATGGGGCATTGATAAACCGTGGCCTTATCGTTTACAATACGGGCACCGGCTTCGCTATAATCCTTATCCTTAAAATGAGAACCCTCGCCGGCATCGTGCTCGATCATCACTTCGTGTCCGTTACTGACCAAAACGCCCACCGCATCGGGGGTCAGTGCAATACGGTTTTCTTGAAAAGCGGTTTCGCGAGGAATACCGATCAGCATCCGCTCGGCCTTCGGAGGAATATCGAGGGTTTCTTCGAGTGTCTCGTAGCTAAAAGAGGTAGTGATACTTGGTTTGGTCTGCGACATACAATCGGGATGCTATGCAATTGTAAATGTACGCAGATATCGCGTTCCGGGCTCCTGATCGGCCCCCGCATCGGGCAAGATCGCTAACGAGAGATGAACAGCGCCCGGCGGAAAAATTCCCGGTGCCTTCTCGGGCCACTCCACCAGACAGATAGCGCCGCTATAGAGCAACTCCTCGATGCCGGCCTCACGAGCCTCGGCCTCGCTTTCTATTCGGTAAAGATCGGCATGATAAACAGGCTCCCCACTGGCCAGCTGGTATTCGTTTACAAGGGCAAAACTGGGGCTCGACCCGGGCGTGGTAACGCCAAGCGCACGGCAAAGGGCCACAATAAAGCTGGTCTTTCCCGTTCCCATGGGCGCATGAAAGGCAAAGACCCGGGCCGTACCGGTCTGTTGCCAAAATTGCCGGGCCGCCTGATCGATCTGCGCAAGGGTAAACGTTAACTCCATCCGAGCAAAAATAAGCCGTTAAGATTTTCCGCTGCGATCAAAAGCAGAGCGGACCCGTTTTGGTAAATTTGTAGCATGCAACAGATTAAGTGGAAGGTGAGTGGAATGGATTGCAATACCTGTGCCCTTCACATTCATAAATTTCTAGAGAAAAAGGGCCTGCAGCAGGTAAAGGTCAACTTTGCCAATGGAGATGTTTGGTTTGTGGCCGAAGATGGCTTTGCCGAAGAGCCTGTAAAAAAAGGGATTGCCGATCTGGGTTACCAGGTAATACCCGAGCAGTCGGGCACCGAGGCTACCCCCGGTTCATCGACCTCTTTTCTTTCGCTGTCGACCCATTTACAACGACTGCTGTTCTGTCTTCCGTTCGCGCTGGTGCTGCTAGCCTCGCATCTGCTGCCCCACTCGATAGCCTGGTTGCACAATCATTGGTTTCAGCTGGCGGTAACACTACCTGTTTTTTTATTGGGCCTGCAATTCTTTGGTCGCAGTGCCTTTAAAAGTATCAAGGCCGGTATGCCCAATATGAATGTGCTGATCACGCTGGGGGCTACGGCAGCTTTTTTGTATAGTCTGTATGGAAGTTTAACCGGACAGGCCGAGCAGTATCTTTTTTATGAGACCACCACCACCATTATTACGCTGGTGCTACTGGGTAATTATTTAGAGGAGCGCTCGATTGCCTCTACCCAACGCGCGCTCGACAACTTGATCGCTGCCCAAAAATTAATGGCCACCATGATCGCTTTTGACGATCAACACCAAGAACAATATTTTCAGATCGAGAATACAGCCCTTAAAGTAGGCGACCTTATCTTAATAAAATCAGGAGAGCAAGTACCCATCGATTGCAAGATCTTATGGGGAGAGGCGCACGTTAACGAATCGATCATTACCGGCGAGAGCATACCGGTGCATAAATATGCTAAAGACACCCTGATCGGAGGAAGCATCTTTGAGCAGGGCACCGTAAAAGCGCAAGTAACCGCCGTAGGAGAAGACACCGTGCTGTCGGGGATTATACAACTGGTGCGCGGGGCGCAAGGAGAAAAACCGCCGATGCAACTACTGGCCGATAAGATCAGTGCGGTATTTATTCCACTTGTATTAATCATTGCGCTACTGACCGGCCTTATCAATTACATTGTTTTACATAATGTAGAGGTTTCGCTCATGCGAAGCATTGCGGTACTGGTCATTGCCTGCCCCTGTGCCATGGGGCTAGCCACGCCCGCTGCTATTGCGGTAGGGTTAGGCCGCGCCGCCAGAAATGGTATTTTATTTAGCAATGCCCGTTCGCTTGAACTCTTTAGACACATCAAGCAAGTCGTGTTCGACAAGACCGGAACACTCACCACCGGCCGGTTTCGGGTGGCACGTTTTGAAGTGCTGGATACGACCCTGTCAGAAGAACAATTTAAAACCCTTGTGTATTCACTCGAAAAATATTCCAATCACCCTATTGCCATTTGTCTTGCAAAAGAATTTAAGACGACGACCGATATGCGGTGGCGACAGGTAGAAGAAGTAAAAGGCAAAGGGATCTATGCCACCGACCCCAATGGTATTGACTATAGCGCCGGTTCGCTAAAAACAGTCAAGCAAACCACAGCGGCCGATCATCACCAGGTATACGTTTGTCGCGGTGGGGAACTGATCGGTTGGATCGATCTCGAAGATGAGATCAGACCCGAAGCGCAAAAGGTCATCGATTATTTGCACAAAAAAAATATCAAGACCATTTTACTAAGTGGAGATAGTCTGGTTCGCTGCGAAGCGATCGGTGCACGCCTGGGCATCGGTCTGATCTATGGAGAAAAACTACCCGAAGAAAAAATGGAGATCGTAGGTTGTCTTGCCAGCGAGGCCCCAACGGCCATGATTGGTGACGGCATCAACGATGCCCCCGCACTGGCCAAGGCTACCGTGGGTATTGCCATGAGCGAAGCTTCTCAATTGGCCATGCAAAGCGCCCAGGTGGTCTTGCTTAACCAGGGCCTCAATAAATTGCCCGATGCATTGGGGCTGGGGCGACACACTTATTTGACCATACAGCAAAATCTTTTCTGGGCTTTTGCCTACAATGTGGTGGCTATTCCTGTGGCTGCACTGGGGTTGCTGACCCCTACATTCGGAGCGCTGGTGATGGCGTTTAGTGATGTGGTACTTGCCATTAATTCGGTACGTCTCTTTGTAAAAAGAGTACGCTAATGCAGGCGCTGTCGATCTTACAAAAAGTATGGGGTTATTCGGCCTTTCGCCCACTGCAAGCAGAGATAATCGAATCGGTACTAGCCAAAAAAGATACGCTGGCCCTGCTTCCCACCGGAGGCGGCAAATCGATTTGTTTTCAGGTACCGGCCTTACTGCAGCCGGGTCTTTGCCTGGTTATTTCGCCATTGATCGCACTGATGCGCGATCAGGTAGAGCAACTCCGAAAAAAAAATATTACCGCCTTTGCTATCTACAGCGGTATGGAGCGCAAAGAAGTTCAAACCACTCTCATTACCGCCGCCGAGAGCAATTGTAAATTTTTATACGTTTCGCCCGAACGGCTCGAGACAACGCTTTTTCAGGAGTATCTGCCGGCCCTCGATATTTCGCTGATTGCCGTAGACGAAGCGCATTGCATTTCGCAGTGGGGCTACGATTTTCGCCCCTCTTACCTGCGTATTGCAGCCCTAAAAGAACAGTTGCCCGAGGTACCGGTACTGGCGCTGACCGCCTCGGCCACCCCCGAAGTGCAAAAAGATATTTGTGAAAAGCTGCTTTTTGCCACCCCAAATACAAATGTATTTAGACAATCCTTTGCCAGACCCAATCTGTCGTATAGTGTATTTGCCGTAGACAATGCCATCCCTAAGTTGTTGCAGATCGTAAAGAACGTCAAGGGAAGCAGCATCGTGTATTGTCGCAGTCGCAAGCGTACCGAAGAGATCGCTGCGCAACTTGTTGCCAATGGTATTCGGGCCGATTGGTATCATGCGGGGCTGAGCACCCTAGAAAGACAAAAAAAACAAGAGGACTGGCAAGAGAACCGGCTGCCCGTGATGGTGTGTACGAATGCATTTGGCATGGGTATCGATAAACCCGATGTGCGTACCGTTATTCACTGCGGCCTACCCGATTGTTTGGAGAGTTATTATCAAGAAGCGGGGCGAGCCGGAAGAGACCAACAAAAGGCCTATGCGGTCTTATTGTATACGCAGCGAGAAAGCGAAGAGCTTGCCGGTCTTAGTTCGCAGCGATTCCCGAATTTAGCTACCATCAAAAAAGTATATCAAGCGCTGGCCAACTATCTGCAGCTACCCTCAAATACCGGAGCCGGACAGTATTACGATTTTGAACTTGCTGAATTTACCCGACGCTTTTCACTACCGACTAACACGGTGCTGCATGTGCTCAAAGCACTCGAACAAGAAGGATGGATTCAGTACAACGAGCAGGTATTTATTCCGGTTCGTGTGCAGATTCTGGCAGAGCGGCATCAGCTAGAAGCGCTGGCGACCACCCACCCCACCCTCGATCTGGTTTGCAAAACCCTGCTACGCGCTTACCAAGGCATCTACGAAAGACCCACTGGCATCTCAGAAAAACAAGTGGCGTTCTTGACAAAAAAAGAGCCCGGGCAAATCGTTGATGCGTTATTGCAACTGCAGCAACTAAAATTGATCAGCTATTATCCTCGTAAAGAAAACCCGCAACTCTATTTTCCGGTCCATCGCATACGAGCAGAAGACCTGAGCCTTAACAATGTGCTGTATGCAAAACGAAAAAAGCAGGCAGAAAAAAGTATCAATAGTATGCTCGCCTACGCCCATGAGCAGCAGCAGTGTCGTAGCCAAATCGTAGGTACCTATTTTGGAGATGATTCGTTGCCCGATTGCGGCATCTGCGACAATTGTCTCTCGAAAAAACAAGTGCCGCTCGCTGCAACCGAGTTTACGACCCTTCGAGCACAGGTAGTACAAGCCCTCAGTGCAAAACCCCTTTCGACCGCTGCCCTATTGCAACAACTGCCGGGTATCGAAAAAGAAAAGGCCCGTCAGCTGATCGATCAGCTACAGGCCGAAGAAATAATTCGCATCGATGCCAGCGGTCAGATTTCGTTACGAAAATAGTAGCAGCCAGAAAAATTGACTGACGCTACTACGACACTATTACCGATCAGGCGTTTACAACCAGACGAAACCCCTCGCCGTGAATATTGACGATCTCGATGCGGCTGTCTTCTTTTAAATACTTTCTAAGCTTGGCAATATACACATCCATACTGCGTCCGTTAAAATAAGTATCGCTGCCCCAGATCTTTTTGAGCGCTTTTTCGCGGGGCAGCAGATCGTTCAAATGTTCACTGAGCAATCTGAGCAGATCATTTTCTTTGGGCGAGAGAGTATGCGTTTTATCTTGAAACGTAAGCTGACGCAAGCGCGGATTAAAGTGATACCCCGCCAGATCGAACTCTTTGTAATCGTTCTCTTTTTGCTGTTCTTCGTTTCGCTTTAAGATGGCTTTGATCTTTAGCAGCAGCACCTCGGAATCGAAGGGCTTGGTAATATAATCGTCGGCCCCCAGCTTGTAGCCCTGTATCATATCTTCTTTCATGGTCTTGGCGCTAATAAAGAACAAGGGCACATCCGGATCTACATCACGAATGGCCTCGGCCAAGGCAAATCCATCCATATTGGGCATCATTACATCGAGCAAACAGAGCTCAAAACGCTCTCGCTGAAAAGCCGCGAGCCCCAAGCGGCCGTCGCGCTCAAGCACCACCTCATAATCGTTGAGCTCCAGATAGTTCTTAAGCACCGACCCCAGGTTCGTATCATCTTCGCAGAGCAGAATTTTAGGCTTTTTACTTTCCATAAGACTAATTTTTAATATGTACGCTACAAATAAAGTTAAAGCAATCGGGGTGCGCCCCCAATGACGACCGAATTTTTTGTTAAAACCCCGTACTGCTAAAAAAGCGAACCCGATGCATTAGGCAAATTCTTTCCGAGGTGCTCATAGGCTTTGGCCGTTACTTCGCGCCCGCGGGGTGTGCGTTGCAAAAATCCTTCTTGAATCAAAAAGGGCTCATATACTTCTTCTAAGGTACCCGGCTCTTCTCCTACTGCGGTGGCAATTGTAGTGATACCCACGGGTCCGCCCTTGAACTTATCGATGATGGTATGTAATATTCGATTGTCCATTTCATCGAGCCCGTGCTCATCGACATGCAACGCCTTTAGCGCATGCTGGGTAATGCCAAAATCAATTTGACCATCGTTTAATACCTGGGCAAAATCGCGCACGCGCCGCAGCAGTCCATTGGCAATACGAGGCGTGCCCCGACTTCTGCGACCGATCTCGGCTACGGCCTCTTCGCTGATCTTTACTTGCAAGATAACAGCCGAGCGCAACAAAATTTGATTGAGCACCGGAGCCTTATAGTATTCTAACCTCGACTTAATGGCAAAGCGAGATAACAATGGGGCCGTAAGTAGTCCGCTGCGCGTAGTAGCCCCAATCAATGTAAAGGGATGCAGGGTAAGCTGAATGCTGCGCGCACTAGGACCACTGTCGATCATAATATCGATACGATAATCTTCCATGGCGGCATACAGATACTCTTCGACCACCGTACTAAGTCGGTGTATCTCGTCGATAAAAAGCACATCGTTCGGCTCTAGCGAAGTAAGCAATCCGGCCAGATCGCCGGGTTTTTCAATAACGGGGCCCGAGGTCTCTTTGATGGCCACCCCCAATTCGTTGGCTACGATTCTAGAAAGTGTGGTCTTGCCCAATCCGGGAGGACCATGAAACAACACATGATCAAGGGCTTCTCCGCGCAGTTTGGCCGCCTTTATAAAAACACGAAGATTCTCGATTAACTGATCTTGACCAGCAAACTCACTGATCTGTGCCGGGCGAATATTATTCTCGAACTCACGCTCCACAGCAGAGAGCTGGTCTTTATTGCTAGATAAATGAGGATTGGGCATAGTGGTATGTAAAGCTAACAAAAAAAGGCACCCCGATTAAGGAGTGCCTTTTGTAGTCGTTTATCGTTGGTCGCGATTAGCGAGTTACAATAATCTGGAAGGTCTTATCCGCTCCGCGATCCATGCCATCGCCATAGTACAAGCGTACCATGTAGACGCCACCGGGCAGGTTAGACAAGTCGACCGGTATAACGCGGGCGAATACCAGTCCGCTCCATTGTTTAGTGCTGACCAGCTGACCGGCAGCATTGAACACGCGCATACCCAGTGCATTGAATCTTGTACTGTTAATACGCAAGAAGAACTGACCATTGTTCGGATTCGGATAGAGGAACACCGCACGATTATCGAGGTCTCTGTTACGCTCTTCGCAAGCCAGCACCGTAGCCGCAATGGTAGCGCGGTTGGTACAGCCGTTACGATCAGAGAACGTGTATGTGATCGGCCACGTACCCACAGCCGTTGCAGTAGGCACAAAGTTCATACCAGAGGTTCCGATACCACTCCAGCTACCACCCACCGGTGTGCCGTTGAGCGGCACCAGGGTGTCACTGATACAGATACGAGCAGGCAGCGTACCGGCACTTACCACAGGCAACGGATTGACCGTAATGGTAAACGTAATCGGTGTGCCTGTACAAGTAGTACCGCCGTTAACGAAGCTTGGTGTAACTGTTATGGTAGCCACCACAGGGGCACTGGTCGTATTGAGCGCCGTAAACGAGATGTTACCCGTTCCGGAAGCAGCCAGACCAATACCAGGTGTGCTGTTGGTCCAGCTATAAACCGTACCGGTTGTGGCACCGCTAAAGGTTACAGCTGCTGTGCTGTTATGGCAGACAGGGAAGCTGTTGACTGCATTTACAGTTGGGATCGGATTGACCGTAATGGTAAAGGTTCTTGGTGTACCCGTACAAGTAATACCGGCATTGGTAAATACAGGTGTTACTGTAATGGTACCCGTGATCGCAGCCGAGGTGGTATTGGTACCAACAAAGCTGGCAATATCACCCGTTCCACTGGCCGCTAAGCCAATAGCTGTGTTGGTATTGGTCCAATTGTAGACCGTACCAGATACGGTTCCGGCAAAGCTGATGGCAGCCACGTTAGAGCCGCGACAAACCGCTTGATTGCTAACTGCATTGACAGTTGGTGTGGGGTTAACCGTATACGTGAACGAAGAAGCAGGACCCGCACAACCAACACCCGCATTGGTATAAGTAGGCGTTACCGATACAGTAGCCGTAACTGGTACTGCAGAAGTATTGGCAGCAGCAAACGAGGCAATGTTGCCTACACCGCTTGCAGCCAGACCAATAGAAGGCGTGGTGTTAGTCCAGTTATACGTTGTAACCGCACCGGCCACTGTGGTATAATTAAATGTAATTGACCACCCTGTTAATGTACCTACATCACCACCTACATAGTCGCGCATACCGAGCGTCCAATCTCCGTTGGCTACACTGTAAAGCGCTGCAAAGTTGGTGGCTGCCGCTACAAAGTTGGTAGGTCCTACCCCTGTTGTTGCTGCATCGGCAGCGAAGGTACCCGTAAAGGGTGCGGTACCGCCTGCCAAGCTGTTCGTGCTGGCAGAGCTGATGGTGGTATTAGTGAAGTTATCACCTGACCCCCCTCTTCTATTTACCAGATTTAAAATTTGTCCATTAGGTGCGCGGAGATTGAAGACCATATCACCTACATAGGTGTGCGTCATATTAAAGTTGACACTTACACCCGTAATAGTAGCACCTGCGGGGAGGGTAACCGGCAAACTATGGGTAGCACCGACAGCAGATGCATCAGGAACAGCCACCGTAATGGCACCAGAGTTTACGGTAACAGGTGTACCAACCTGAACAGTTCCACCACCATTTACAGTAGCGAAGTTTACAGCGGTAGTACCGGCTCCGTTGCAAAGCACCTGGTTAAGCACCGTGTTGACTTGACCAACAGGATTAACAGTGATGGTAAACGTGCGTGGTGTAACCGTACAAGTTACACCTCCATTTGTATATACAGGAGTTACAATAATGGTAGAAACGATTGGAACGTTAGATGTGTTGGTAGGCGTAAAGCTTAGGTTACCAGAACCACTGGCGGCCAGACCGATCGCAGCATTGCTATTGGTCCAGTTAAAGACAGTACCTGTTGTGGCACCGGTAATGCTGACCGTAGCCGGTGTGCCTGCGCAGAATACCTGGTTAGCTATAGCGCTTACGGTTGGTGTGGGATTAACCGTATACGTAAAGGTAGCTGGGGTACCAGGGCAACTGGTTCCGCTATTGAAGTAGACCGGAGTCACTGTTACTGTCGATACCACAGGCGCAGCCGTAGTATTGGCAGCGGTAAATGAAGGTATGTTACCGGTTCCGGTAGCTGCCAGCCCAATGCTGGAGAGACTATTGGTCCAGTTCATATTCGTACCAAACTGACCTTGCACCGTGTAGTCGAAAGATAAAGACCATCCGGTGAGTGTCCCTAAATCCCCTAAGAATTCATCTTCTAGGGCAAGTACCCAGTTACCATTGGTAGTAGAGTATAGGGCAGCGAAGTTGGCCGCCGTAGAGGCATTACCCGTAGGTCCAACACCAATCGCTGCGGTTGCAGCATAGGTTCCGGTAAACGGAGCGGTGCCGCTAGCCAGCGAAGCGGTGCCAGTAGAGCTAATGACGGTATTGACCAAATTATCGCCACCTCCACCGTGTGCATTAAACAAGTTTAACACTTGTCCATTAGGAGCACGTAGGTTAATGACCATATCCTCAATCCACGTATGAGTCAGATTCAAGGTGACACGCATGTTAGAGATAACGGCGCCAGTGGGCAAGCTTACAGGAATCGTATGGGTTACACCTGCAGGCGAGTTATCGGGTACAGCAACTGAGATAGTACCCGAAGCGGCCACTTGTGTGCCACCCGTAGAGATTAGGCCGTTATTGGTAGTGCTAAATGTAACTGCACTGGTTGCAGAACCGTTACAGAGCACTTGGTTGTCGATCGCATTGACCTGACCAGAAGGATTGACCATTACAGTAAAGGAGATCGTACCTCCTGTACAAGTAAGACCACCATTAGTAACGCTGGGGGTTACCGTGATCGTACTCGTGATGGGAGAAGCAGTAGTATTAGAGGCCGTAAAGGCAATCGTACCAGAGCCTGTACCCGCCAATCCGATGTCGGTGTTGCTATTGGTCCAGTTATAAGTAGCAGCCGTTGCCGAACCGGTAAGGGTATAGGTAGTGGCAGCACCATTACAAATTACACTGTTATTAATAGCCGTTGCGGTCGGAACAGGATTAACCGTAATGGTGGTTGTTCCGGCTGTACCGCTACAGGTAAATCCTGCACCAGTATAGCTAGGCGTAACAGTAATAATAGCATTAACAGGAGCCGCTCCGGTGTTGACAGCCGTAAAGCTGGCAATCGAAGTGCCGGTACCTGTACCCGCCAATCCAATAGAAGTAGCACTGTTGGTCCAGCTAAAGGCCGTACCCGTCGTGGCACTTGTTAAAGAGATAGCCGTGGTGGCGCTTCCGCTACACAGTACCTGTGCAGGAACAGCGTTAACGACCGGTGTTGGATTAACCGTAATATCGAAGCTGATCGGATTACCCGAACAAGTTGCAGAACGGTTAGCGAAGGTAAACTCGGCCGTGGCCGCATAAAACCCATTACCCCTTCTAAGGTTAGAAGAGAAGGCAGAAGAAGTAAAGTTAAACTGCGTTGGAGTTGTTACCGTATATATTGCCCATGAACTTGGATCGTAAGAAACAAACGTAACAGGACCATTCCAAAGATCGAATAAGGCAAGGCTGTTAACCGTGCTTGGTACAACGCCGGTTCCAACAAACTCCCTGCTATCTATAAGTACTCTGTAGCTACCACTAGTGGCATTGTAATCATCAATAACACACCATTCTGCTCCTCCCGGTGTAGTAAAGGCTTTGAAGCCTGTTGCATTCGAGAAGCGAGGCGTTACAACAACAGTAGAGGTAATGGGAGATGAGGTGTTGTTAGTAGCCGTAAACGATAAGGTACCCGCACCGCTGGCGCCAAGACCTGTGGCGGTGTTAGAATTGGTCCAGTCAAAGATGGTTCCGGCAGCAAATCCGCTAAAGGGCAACGAAACGTTGGTGCCCGCACAGATCTTTTGATCGGTAACCGTATTGACCGTTGGAATCGGGTTGATTGTGTAGTTAAAGGTTTGCGCAGGGCCAGGGCAAAGAACAGTAGCTGCGCCCAACGTCTGCGTATTGGTTGGCGTAATAGTAATGGTGGCCGTTACAGGTGCATTCGAGAAGTTAGTGGCTGCAAAGGCAGGAATACTATTGCCTGCGCCACTGGCCGCCAGACCAATGCTGGTACGGTTGTTGGTCCAGGCAAAGCTGGTAGTAGCAGAAGGCGTAGCTGCAAAACTTACCGCAGTAGTTGTAGATCCGGTGCAAAGAACCTGATCGATAGGTGCGTTAAGAGCAGGCTTAGCTGCTACCACAACAGGTATCATCTGGAACGGACGACAAGCCGGATCGGGAGAGGCAGGGCTCATGATAGCATAGACATACATCGTGCCCGCTGTGGGGAAGTTGTAGTTAATAGAGGCTCCAGAACCGTTACCGGTTAAGTTAGCATTAGCAATAGTGCCCATTACAATACCCGCAGTGCTGAGGTAAGGATTGGCTAACGGTGTAGCCGAGTATTTAAAGCGGATACCGTAGGTAATACCCAGATCGGCAAGACCGCTTACGCTAATCGTGTTAGCACCTTCTTGACAAATAATGCTGGCCGTAGCGCTGATCGTTCCGATTGTGGGGCAGATAAAGCATCCACCAGGACCACTTACCACCACGTTTGTCAATGAAGTCGTACAACCGTTGGCAGCTGTAACAACTACATTATAGAAACCAGTAGAGACCGTAGTTTGATTTTGAGCCGTAGCACTCAGGCCATTTCCCGTGCCCGTCCAAGCAAAAGTATATGGACCGGCAGCACCGCCCAGCGTCAGGTTAATCTGACCATCTTCGGAGGCACAAGTAATTGGCTGCACTACAGCAGAGGTGGCGGTGGGCAGTGTTTGAATATTGATCGCACTTGCAACAGTGGTTGCACAACCCGTTGCCGTAATCGTTTGCGTAACGGTTACCGTACCGGCACCTACAGCACCCCAGGTAACAGTGATGGCATTGGTACCAGGACCCGCTGTGACCGTACCACCGGCAACAGACCAAGCGTAGGTATTACCCGCTACACTGGCAACACTATATATATTGCCTTCGGTAGTGGTACAAGCAGCAGTTTGACCCGTGATGACAGGAGCGGGAATCGCGTTTACAGTTACTGCTCTAGTAGCGGTATTAACGCAACCGGTAGCCGTAATCGTTTCTGTGACCGTTACGGTAGCAGTACCGGCAGCTCCTGCTGATATTGTAATAGAGTTCGTACCCTGACCCGCAGTGATCGTACCACCGGTAACCGTCCAGTTGTAGGTATTGCCGGTTACATTGGTAACACTATATACATTGCCGGTAGAGGCCGCACAAACAGCCGCTGCACCGGTAATAGTTGGTGTGGGGAGAGGGTTGATCGTGACGACGACGGGTTGAACCCAAGAGTTGCCAGTGCCATTAGTTGCTTTAATATAATAAGTTCCACCTACACCAACAGCGTTAGGAGCGGTAAGTGTGATAGTACCAGCGGCATTAGTATGATAGGTAAAGGTTGTGCCGGCAATTGTTCCTTGCGTTACTGCGGCTGCAGTTAAATCAACAGTGTTACCATCACAAACACCTGCGGGATTGTTAACAACAAATCCAGTAGCGCTAAATTCATCCGCTCCGATGTCGGGTCTTGTTGTGCTGCGAGTGTCGCCGTCAATGTCGGTGGTGACAGTGGATGTAAAAGTGCCCGCACTTTCTAACGACCAGTTTATACCTTGGCCATTAGCTAGGTGGAGGTCGGTGCTCGAAACAAAGGTTGGCTGATAATTAATCGAACTTTGATTTCCGCCAAAAGAAGACTGAATAGCCGATAAAGTTGTTCGGTCAGAAGTAAGAAATGCCAAAACACCCTGAGCGCCACTAGTAAAATAGGAGTTTGAGTTAATGCTAGAAAAGCTAGTGGTCCCCGAAGTAGCGGAATAAAGTGAGTATGATTTTGGCCCGCTTGTTGCAGCTGTTTGAGAATTGGATAAAATGTTGTTTAAGATTCTAACGCCTGCAGTAACACTAGATCCTATAAAAATACAAGATGAAATTGAACTAGGTTTTGTGGTTGCCACAGCATCCCGATTCCCGGAAAGACTTATAGAATTATTTATAATAGCATAGCCACCCCCACTAGAAAGATATAGACCATAACAACCAAAAGTAGTTCCACCGGTACCATTATTAATTACGTTGTAGATAAAGTTATTAGAGACGAGAATATTCGATGTCGAAGAAGATGCCAATGATATAGCACTCGCCCGATTTGTACCATTATTGATTAAGTCGCTAATTCGGTTCGAGGAAACTACGCCATTTGTTGACAATGATCCAATAGAGATGGCATCAAAGCTAGATGTGTTGGTAATCCCGAAAACAGTATTTCTGCTGATTGAAAAATTATTAATGCTCGCGGTAACAATAGCATTTTGTCCAATAACACCAGTCGATAAAGCGCTACCAAAAATATTATCCTCAATAACTAAGCCATCAAGAACTTGAGCAGAGACGGTTCCGCCAACAGCTTGAATACCATAACGTGATTTCCGAATTATGTTATTTCTTATTGCAAGATTGTCATTATCAGGGCCATTAGCTGCACCAGTATTAAGACCTGCGAATATACCAAAAGAAGAAGTGTTAGTCTCGATAATACAATTCGCGATGGTATTATTTGTTGCGCCGGCGCCAGCGCCTAATGAAGCCACCCAAATTCCAATTAAACCTGAAGAAGTTGAAATATTTCGAATAGTTAAATCTCTAGTTAGGCCCCCAACGGTGTTAGACCCATCAATAGTTATAAAGTCTGCCCCATTTAAAGCTAAAACATATGTGAAAGCAACCTCAATAATTGGAGTTGCCCCTGGAGCTGGTTTAATTGTGACCCTGTTAGTTGCGCTGGAGCCAGCTATTGGATTAATAACCAAGGGGAATACTTCATTGGTGCTACTATAACTGCTAAGTAAACTTAGAGTTAAGGGACCAGAAACAGCACAAGCACCAAGCTGATCAAAAGCTGTTCTAAGATTTGGAAAGTCACCGCCAACTCCGACAGTTTTTGTGCCAGAAAATGTTGGACAAGACAGAGTAGTGGCAGTTTCGGTTAAAGGCGTTGTACTATTATAACGCAGTTGACAACTAGTACTTGAGTTGTATGAATAAACCCAAAAATAATATTGTGTGCCGGCCTGTAAACCTGCACTTGTAACGGACGTATTTGCTCCTTGGTAAACAATAACTCCTCCCAGTGCTGATGCCCCAGCCGTATAAGTGGTGCCATTGACAGGGGCAGTAGGTGCGGAGGATGTTGTAGTTCTTACGATTAGATAACCTGTTGGAGTGCCGCTGGCAGCAGTGAAAGACAAATCAACAGAGTTTACAGAAATATTTCTAACCGTCAAGGAAGTTGGCTGTACTGGAGATGAGCAAAGAGGTAATGAACACTGAACCCTTCTGGACCTGCTAGTTGTACTAGAATTACATGAGGAACTGAGATGCGTGTAGAACCTAACGCTTCCAGAGATATTCGAAGTCCAGGCTACTGAGGATGTTCCTGTAGCCAAAGATGTGGTTCCGGTTGAATTTGAAATAGTAATAAAATCAGTAGCTACAGAACTTGAAAAAGTATATGTAACCCCTGAAGAAACATTTACTACACTATATTCTCCAGTCCAACCAAAAGAAGTAATTACCTCCACAGAACCAGAACAAGTAGGGGTATAGGCAGCGTCTGGCCATTGCCCATTAACTGCAGTCAAACACTGTGAATTAGCTAGATTGCATAAACTAGTGAGACTAAAAGTGAGAAGCAGAAAGTAAATCTTCCTCATAAAGCAGAATTTGTATAAATAAATAATACTCCGCCGATGGCAGAGACACACCAAGGTATTTAAATTTTAGTGAAAACTGAAAATGGATGCAACTTTTTTTGAAGCAAGGAGTTGCGGGGGGTTATTGCACCACATTGATCATCTTACCGGCCACATAGATCACTTTTTTGGGCGGCTTACCTTCGAGCCACTTAACTACCACAGGGTCAGCCACTACGATGGCCTCGACCTCGGCAGGGCTAATGCTCAGGGGCAATTCCAGTTGGGTACGAGTTTTTCCATTGATGGCTACGGGGTATACCTTTGTATTCTCCTGTACAAATTGCGGATCAAAGATCGGATAACGGGCACCATTGATGCCTGGCCCAGAGCCGCTTAGAGATTCGGCAGGAGCGAGTAACGAATACAATTCTTCTGAAATATGAGGGGCATAGGGTTGTAGCAATACGAGCAGGGGCAGCAGCACTTCGCGGGCCTCGCATTGCAGATCGGTCAGCTCGTTGACGGCGATCATAAATCCGCTTACGGCGGTATTAAAGCTAAAACGCTCGGTGTCATGCTCAATTTTTTTGATGGTGTTGTGCAGCACCTTTAGTTCGGCGGGGGTGGCGGGTCGGTCGCTCACACGCAGCTGGCCGGCATCATTCAGATAAAGCCGCCAGAACTTTTTTAAGAATCGGTGCACCCCTTCAATACCCTTGGTGTCCCAGGGTTTGCTCAGCTCAACCGGGCCCAAAAACATCTCGTACATCCTAAAAGTATCGGCGCCGTATTTCTCTACTAGCAGATCGGGATTAACGGTATTGAACTTGCTTTTGCTCATCTTCTCGACCTCGGTGCCGCAGAGGTATTTACTGTTTTCGAGGGTAAATTCAGCCTCGGCATACTCGGGTCGCCAGGCTCTAAAAGCCGCTAGATCGAGTTCAATACCATCTACGATGTTTACGTCTACATGTATAGCATCGGTATCATAATCATCTTTTAATTCACAGCTTACGAAATTATTCGTACCTCTTTTTCTATAAACGAATCGAGAAGATCCCTGTATCATCCCCTGATTCAAGAGTCGTTTAAAGGGCTCGTCGTAGCCGATCAGACCCAGATCAAAAAGTACCTTGGTCCACATGCGGCTGTAGAGCAAGTGCCCGACGGCATGCTCGGTGCCGCCTATATATAGGTCGACCTGATTCCAGTAATCGGACTGCTTTCGGCTGCAAAATTCGGTGGCATTATGGGAGTCCATAAACCGCAAAAAATACCAAGACGATCCGGCGTATCCGGGCATGGTATTGGTCTCGAGTTGCTGGCTAACCCATTCGGGGATGTTGGACAGCGGACCCTGGGCGTCGGGGCCGGGCTGATAGCTATCGACCTTGGGTAGCTCCAGCGGCAGTCTCGCGGCATCGAGGGGTTCGGCGGTTTCGCCGTTCCAACGGATCGGGAAGGGCTCGCCCCAGTAACGCTGACGGCTAAAGGCCGCATCACGCATCTTATAATTGGTCTTGCGTATGCCGATGCCTTTTTTTTCGATGGCATTTATGGCCGCTTCAATAGCCTCACTCATGGGCAGCCCGGTCAAAAATCCGGAATTAACCAACTGCGCGTCTTTGGTGGTGATAGCTTCGGCCCCGGTGTAGCGGTCGCCTACAATATTGGTGATGGAGATCGAAAAGTGCTTGGCAAACTTATGGTCGCGCTCATCGCCGCAGGGTACTCCCATAATGGCCCCGGTGCCATAACCAGCCAGTACATACTCGCTGATCCAGATGGGCACCAGTCGACCCTCTTGGAACGGATGCTTTACATACGAACCGGTAAAAACGCCGCTGATCTTTTTTTCGGCCATGCGGTCTCTTTCACTGCGGCTCTTAACCCAGGCTATATAATCAGTTACGGCGGGTGCTTGTTCCGCACTGGCTAGCTGCTGGGCCCACTCATGCTCTGGGGCCAGTACCATAAAATCAACCCCAAAAATGGTATCGGGGCGGGTGGTGTATACGCTAATCTTTCTACCAGACAGCGTCTCGTTTTGTGCAGAAATTTCAAAGTCGACCTCTGCCCCACTCGATTTGCCGATCCAATTGGTCTGCATCTCTTTCATTGAGTCGCTAAACTCCACCCGCGAAAGTCCTTCGAGCAAACGATCGGCATACGAGGTAATGCGCAGATACCACTGTCTTAATTTTTTCTTGACTACCGGATGGCCGCCTCTTTCACTTACTCCATTGACAACTTCGTCATTGGCCAGTACAGTACCCAGGGCCGGGCACCAGTTGACTTCGCCGATGCCGCAATAGGCCAGCCGGTAGAGCATGAGTATTTGCTGTTGCCTAGCGGGGGTAAATCCTTTCCAATCGGCCGCTGCAAATTGCAACGAAAGATCGCCGGGGCAAGGATGATGAGGATTGCCCTCTTTTTCGAAGGCCGCTACCAATGTAGTAATGGGTTCGGCCTTGTCTGTCGTCTTATTATAAAAAGAATTGAATAGCTGTAAAAAGATCCACTGGGTCCATTTGTAATAAGCAGGATCACTGGTGCGCACTTCGCGCTCCCAATCATAACAAAATCCAATATTATCGAGCTGCGATTTAAACGTAGCAATGTTTTGCTCGGTGGTTACGGCCGGATGCTGTCCGGTGTCGAGGGCATATTGCTCGGCGGGCAAACCAAAACTATCAAAGCCCATGGGATGAAGTACATTGAAACCCTTTAACTTTTTATAGCGGCTGTAGATGTCAGAGGCAATATAGCCGAGCGGATGGCCCACATGCAAACCGGCTCCACTAGGATAAGGGAACATGTCGAGTACGTAGCATTTGGGTTTACTGGTATCGTCACTAACACGATAGACCCGCTGCTCTTTCCATAGCTGTTGCCACTTTTTTTCTATCCTTCGAAAATCGTACTCCATAGGGCACCAAAAATACGGTATGTAGCGTTAAACTTTTATATTTGCGAGAGCACAACGATTATCAAATTCAACTTCATGTCACAAGCCGGCAAAGCATCCATTAAACGCGGTAAGCCTTCTTACTTTATGTCAATTTTGGGGGTTACCCTGGTGCTGCTGCTGCTGGGAATCATCGGGTGGCTGGTCATCAATGCCTCGAAGCTGGGTGACTATTTTAAAGAGAGCGTCGAAGTGCGCGCCGAACTACGGGGCGATCTAAACCCTGCCGATAGTGCGGCCCTCTTTACCTACATCGCCTCGCAACCCTTTGTTAAATCGATCCAGTTCGTTAACAAAGAAAAGGCCAAGCAGATCTTTTTGGCCGATGGCAATAATTCGTGGGATGGCGTGCTCGATGCCAATCCGCTGCCCAACAGCATCAATTTTAAAATGAAGCAGGAGTACATGAATGCCGACTCGCTGGCCAAGATTCAAGCCCTGCTGCTGAAACAAACCTATATTACCGAAGTGGCTTATCCGAAGGCACTGGTCGATAATCTCAACAAGAACATTCGCAAGATCAGCGCCATACTACTGGGCATTGCGCTGCTACTCTCGGCAGTTGTGATCGTGCTAATCGATAATACCATCAGACTGGCCATGTTCAGCAATCGCTTTTTAATTAAGACCATGCAAATGGTGGGCGCTACACGCTGGTTTATTGCCTGGCCCATTAACAAACGCGCCATCATTAATGGTGCGGTCAGTGGTCTGATTGCCGTGGTCGCTGTCTTTGCTTTTGTAATGCTGGCAGAAAGTGTACTGCCCGAACTTAAAGCCATTCACGATACCACCAGCTTGCTGCTGTTGTTCTCGGGACTGATCTTACTGGGCATTGGTATTACATTGTTTAGTACGCACCGCAGCGTTATTAAGTATCTTAAAATGAAACTCGACGACCTCTATTAATTTTAGTGTCACGCTACATAAAAAATATTGCGCTATGAAAACAGCTAACGGATCGCTTTTCGAAAAGAAAAATCTTATCTGGATGTTGCTCGGCCTGGCCTTGATCGCGCTGGGAATGTTTCTGATGTCGGGCGGGCAAAGCAATACCGATCCTTCGGTCTTTAACAAAGAGGCTGTCTACAGCAGCACGCGTATAACCGTGGCGCCGTTGCTGATACTCGCCGGACTTGTTATCGAGATCGTTGCTATTTTCAAAAAATAAGCATGAGCCTGCTCGAAGCTATTTTGGTTGCCATTGTAGAGGGCATTACCGAATTTTTGCCCATCTCTTCTACCGGCCACATGATTATTACCGAAAAATTATTGGGCGTTCCCGATACGGATTTTACTAAACTCTTTACCGTAGGCATTCAGCTAGGGGCCATTATGGCCGTTGTGGTGCTGTACTGGAAAAAATTTGTGGCGCCGCTGCAAGACCTGGGGCGCGGTATACAATTTTATTTAAAACTACTGGTAGCCGTATCACCTGCGCTGGTGCTTGGCTTTTTACTTTCTGACTATATCGATTCATTGCTCGAGAGCACGCTCACGGTAGCTATCTCGATGATAGCAGGGGGCATCGTGCTTCTTTTTATTGATCGCGTTTTTACCAAAGAGACCCTTCAACAAGAAGAACAGATCGATTTTTGGAGAGCCTTTAAGATCGGTTGCTGGCAATGCATTGCCATGATACCGGGCGTAAGTCGCAGTGCCTCGAGTATTATCGGGGGTATGCAACAACAACTCAGTCGCAAGCTGGCTGCTGAATTTTCTTTTTTTCTGGCCGTGCCCACCATGGCCGCCGCCACCGGTTATAAATTATTGAAAGGATACAAGCAGATCACACCTGCCGACCTGCAGTTATTTGCTATCGGCAATATCGTAGCCTTTATAGTGGCGCTGCTCGCCATTAAATTCTTTATTCAATTCTTGCAGCGCAATGGCTTCAGGCTCTTTGCCTATTACCGTATTGCAGCAGGCACCTTACTGTTGGCCTTGCTTTTTTCGGGTTACCTAAAGGCATAATTACTTATATTTATCAAAACCAACCAATGCAAACCGCTCCCAAAAAAGTGGTGAATGCCTGGGCTATGTACGACTGGGCCAACTCCGCTTACAACCTGGTTATTACCTCCACCATTTTTCCGGCCTATTTCGAAGCCATCGCGGTCGACGACCGCAGCGTCTCTAAAACGAGCGTTACTTTTTTAGGAAGGCATTTCGAGAACTCGGCCTTGTATAATTATACCATCGCCGTAGCGCTGCTGATCGTAGCCTGTCTGTCGCCACTGCTCTCTGCCATTGCCGACTATAAAGGCAACAAAAAATCGTTTATGCGCTTCTTTTTAACCCTCGGCAGTTTGGGTTGCAGCGGACTTTTCTTCTTCGAAAAAGATACGCTAGGTTGGGGACTGGTTTGTATGATACTGGCCTGCGTTGGTTTTTGGGCCAGCTGGGTCTATTACAATTCATTCTTGCCCGAGATCGCTGCTCCCGAAGACCGCGATCGTATTAGTGCGCGGGGCTATGCCTATGGATACGTAGGTTCTGTACTCTTACAACTGATCTGCTTTGTATTTGTTTTTATGCCCTCACTCGTAGGAGGAAACGATGACACCACCATTCAATTTCGAATTTGCTTTTTACTGGTGGGTCTCTGGTGGTTCGGGTTTGGTACCTACTCGCTCAACCGTATGCCGGGCAACAGAGCCGCAGCACCGTCAGGACCGCAACAGCAGCTCTTGTTAAAAGGCTATCATGAGTTACGATCGGTTTGGCAACAACTAAAACAACAATACAAACTGCGTCGCTTTCTAACTGCCTTCTTCTGCTATAACATGGGCGTGCAAACCGTAATGCTGGTGGCCGCCATCTATGGAAAAAGCGAACTAGAAATTCCGACCACTAATCTAATTGGCGCCATATTAATTATTCAACTCATTGCTATTCCCGGTGCCTTTACCATCGCAAGGGTATCTGCCAAGTTGGGTAATCTGCGTACGTTGCAACTGTTAGTGGCCCTTTGGTGCGTGGGCTGTGTAATCGGATACAATCTACCGGTTGGTGGCATTAATGAATTTTACGGACTGGCTGTTATCGTTGGTTTTATGATGGGCGGTATTCAATCGCTCAGTCGCTCTACCTATTCTAAATTAATGCCCGCCACCAAAGACACCGCCTCGTATTTTAGTTTCTACGATGTAACCGAAAAGATCGCCACCGTGATCGGTATGTTCGGCTTTGGCTACATTACCGAACTAACCGGATCGCAACGCAACTCGGTACTGGCGCTGATGGTGTTCTTTGTACTTGGATTTTTTCTGTTGATCTTTACAAAAGCAGAGAAAACAGAATCCCATGCGCTTGTATAGTATCAACAGCGGTTTTTTTAAATTAGATGGGGGCGCCATGTTTGGTGTGGTTCCTAAGAGTATTTGGAACAAGATCAATCCGGCCGACAACAATAACTTATGCGCTTGGGCGCTGCGTTGTTTATTGATAGAAGAGGGCGATCGTCTTATATTAATTGATACCGGGTTGGGGACTAAACAAGATGCCAAATTCTTTGGGCATTATGGTTTACACGGCTCCGACTCACTAGACGGCTCACTAGCGCGCCATGGGTTTAATCGCCACGACATTACCGATATTATCTTAACGCATCTGCATTTTGATCACTGCGGCGGTACCATTGCCAAAGAAGCTGATCGATTGGTGGCTGCTTTTCCAAAAGCGCGGGTATGGAGTAACCCCGAACATTGGAACTGGGCCGTACAACCCAACGACCGCGAGAAAGCTTCTTTTTTAAAAGAAAATATTTTACCCATCAAAGAGGTGGGGCAACTGCAGATGATCGATATGCCAGATGAGGTGACTGATTCTTCTCTCGAAAATGGCCGAGCTGAAAGTGAAAAAACAAATGCGCAGCTTCCTCAATCAAAAACAGTTTTAGGCACTACCCCGTTCGAACATAACATCGACATCCGCTTTGCCAATGGCCACACCCGTGCCATGATGCTCCCGCAAATTCGGTATCGCAATCACACCATCGTGTTTATGGCCGATCTGCTTCCATCGGCCGGGCATATCCCGCTGCCTTATGTAATGGCCTATGATATGTTCCCACTTACCAGCTTGCAAGAAAAAAAGATGTTCTTAGAGGAGGCGGTCACTAATAATTATGTCCTTTTTTTCGAGCACGACCGCGAACATGAATGTTGCACGCTACAGCGTACCGAAAAAGGCATTCGCCCCGATCGATTTTTTTCGCTTGCGGAATTAGACTAGAGGAGCAACTTACTCAACCCCTTACCGCAAGTTCACCAGCGAACTAAGCGGATAGCGAATGTTGGCGTAGCTCATCATATCGACTTTTACTTTTCCGACTACAATGGGGCTTTCAATACGAACCGGAATACGATTTTGATCGTCGGTAACCCAGACGGTCATTTTTTCGCCGCCTTCAAAAATAGTGCCCTTTACCAACAGGGGTTTGAATTTAATGGTACGAAAAGTACCATAGCGGGTATTGATCACTTCTTTACCAAGGTAGCGGATATACATATTAAAGACCTCGTAATCGAGAAACATCGAAAAAGGAACCTTATCGTTGACCTTAGACTTACTAAAATCAATATTGCGTGAGTAGTAAATAGCACTCAGTACATCTTGAACGCAAGCAGGCACTTTATAATCACCTTTGGTCGTTGTAGCCACATTGGTATTCTTGTTGAATTCGTAGCGCTGGTTGATCTTATACCCACCTTCGTCTACATTTCTGATAAACCGTAGCGGTTGCAGCGTGGTGGTATCAATATAGCTTTCGTAGCGATCGCGCACACGATAGACCCAATCGTACGAGGGATGGGTCGCGCCCGTTCCGACAACATGATAAACAGGCTGTCCGTTGATCTTATCCAGACGCGTGCTAAAAACAGCTGTGCCTGCATTAATATAGAGCCCAATTACCGTATAATAGACAACATAGGTAATACGCTCTTCGGCTCTGAACGCCGTATTGCGCGTGCCACAAAACAAGTCGGTCGATGCAGGCTGCACCGGGCCACTCCAAAAACCAGAGAGGGTGAGCAACAAAGGCAGTAACAGACTAAGCAGTTTCATGGCGTAGGTTAAAAAAATTTCGAATGCCCAATACCAATAACGCTCCGATCAAGGCCGGTAGTATAAGATTGGTAATCCAAACCAATAACAACGCCAGCACAATACCCGCCGACTGCAGGCTAAACCAGTTGGCGATCCACAGACCCACAGCACCTCGCAGCGCAAGCTCCGGGGCGGCAAAGGTGGGCAGAGCGGCTAAGGCTAAAAAAGTAAGTGATACGATAATAAAAAGTTCATCTACTTCCAACAGAATTCCAACAAGTTGATATGCCAAAAAATATTGAATCATAAAAACGCAATACCGGAGCAGTGACAAAGACAACAGCTTTCGAAGGATGGCTGCATTGCAACTATCAAGGGCCTGTACCCATTTTATAAAACGCACCGCCCACGAAGAAGTAGTAACGTTTAGTTTATCCTGCAGCCAACGATGAAATACCCTTATGTTAAAATAGAGCAACAACATGAGTGCCACCACTACAGCCGTAGCCATTACAGCGATCCACCAGGTTTGCAAGGCCCATCCGCCGCGAGACAGCATGACCGATCTGGCCAGCAGCAAACCGATCAACCCCATGGTCATGGTAACAATCAATTGACTAAAACTGGCCACAACGGTTACCGATATGGCCTTTATTCGCCGGGCAGGGTCCAAATAAAGAACGCGCCCAAGGTACTCTCCAATACGATTTGGCAAACTCAGTGAGATCGATACCCCCGAAAGAACCGCTTTAAAGGCATTGAACAAAGAGACTTGCTGTACAGAAGCCACCGCTAACTTCCATTTAATCGATTCGATCAGCCAGTTTACGATCATCAAGACGACGAGCAGCGGAATATAATACAGCCCCTTCTCCTGTAAGGCATTTGAGAGTTGGGTACGCAATAACGAAAAATCAACTTGTTGGCGTAGCTGTAACCAAATGATCCAGCAGAGCACCAGCATAAGCAGGGGGCCCGTCAGGTAGCGAAGAAAGATTTTGCTGAATCGCGTTAGCTTCATTAATCTTGTAAAAATACAAGGCGAGTTGCAAAAGCGTGCTAAAATAATTCTGGGAATCGATCCGGGTACGGTCGTAATGGGGTATGGTCTTGTCAAGATCGAAGGGCGGCATGCCACCCTGCTCGACCTGGGCGTACTAAAGCCCGGCAAGATCAAAGACAATTACAAACGGCTACAGCTAATTTTTAATACAGTCAGCGGACTCATTACACAATTTGCACCGACCGATTTTGCCATCGAAGCTCCTTTCTTTGGTAAGAATGTGCAAAGTATGCTCAAATTGGGGCGTGCACAGGGAGTGGCGATCGCTGCCGCTATGCGGCATGGGCTGGAAGTAACCGAATACTCGCCTAAAAAAGTAAAGCAGGCGGTAACCGGCAATGGAAATGCCGGCAAAGAGCAGGTTATGAAAATGCTGCAAACCATCTTGCAATTCAAAGACAGTCCCAAGTACTACGACGCGACCGATGCGGTGGCGGTAGCGCTCTGCCATTTCTACCAGCAGAGCAAACCTACCCTAGAATCGTCAAAAGCCCCTGCAACGAAATCTTCCAAGAAAAAAAAGGGCAAGAAAACCGATTGGGCCGACTTTATTCAAAAAAATCCGCAGCGGCTCGTAAAAAAATAAGCTTAGAGGTTGGCCAAGATTTGCTCTTGCACAGAGCGAAGATGTTCATCACTCGCCTTTTGTTTGCCGGGCTGTGCAAAGTTCAGGTCATTAGAAGTATTGATAGGAATCAGATGCATGTGCGCATGGGGCACTTCGAGCCCAATTACAGAGATGCCACAACGCTTGCAAGGAAATGTGTTTTCGATTGCCTTGGCAATAGGAGCTGCAAAGACGAGCATCGAAGACAAATAATTTTCAGGAAGATCAAACAATTTATCGACCTCAATTTTTGGTACGACCAGCACATGCCCCTCTCGCAGCGGAAACACATCGAGAAAGGCCAGGAACAGATCGTTCTCTGCGATCTTGTAGCAGGGAATTTCACCTGCGATAATTTTTGAGAAGAGGGTCATGGTAAATATATTGCTAGTAAAAGTTTACCCTGCACTAATAGCTTCGATCCTAAAGTTCAAAACACCGGCGGGTGCCTGAATCTCGGCGGTCTCCCCTACTTTTTTACCTAATATTCCTTTACCAATGGGAGAGGTCACCGAAATTTTTCCGGCCTTAAGATCGGCCTCTTTTTCGCTCACCACTTTGTATACCACTTGCTTGTTGGTCTTAAGATTCGTAAGCGTCACTTGCGTAAGAATAGAAACTTTGCTGGTGTCGATAGAAGAGGCATCCAGCACACGCACATTAGCCATTACCCCCTCGAGGGCAGCAATGCGGGCCTCGAGGATACCTTGCGCTTCTTTGGCGGCATCGTATTCGGCATTCTCCTTTAGATCTCCCTTTTCGCGGGCCTCTGCAATGGCACGACTGGCCGCCGGACGATCCACGGCCTTCATGCGCTGCAACTCGGCCTTCATTTGCTCTAAGGTCTCTTGGGTTACATACTGAAGTGTACTCATATAGAACGGTTTAACTCACAAAAAAAGAGCAACGCCTCAGTAAAACCGAAGCGTTGCAGTATTTAAGTGCAAATATAGAAAAAATCGCGCAGCGGCACTGCTACCCACCCTAGGTGCTACTTCGTATTTTATTGAGCAAGACCTGACTCATCCGTTCAAAAGATGCGTGACTATAGCCGGCAATATGCGGGGTCAGTACCACATCGGGGCGTTGTATTAAGCGCTGTAGCAATTGATTTTCATCGGGTTGATAACTGGCCAGGTTTTCATTGGGTAGTACGTCGAGCGCGGCTGCCGACAATTTGCCGGCCTCGAGTGCTTGCACTAGTGCGGGCAGATCGACCACCTCTCCCCGCGAGGTATTGATGAGTACCGGTTGCTGTTGAAGAGCATCAAAAAAAGCTCTGTTTGCCATCGATCGAGTACTGGCATCGAGTGGCACATGAAAACTAATGACCTGGCAGCGCGCCATTATTTCGGCAAGCGATGCCTCTTGAATGTAAGAATTGCTAAATCCCGATTTGTACTTATCGTATGCCAGCACGCTTACGCCAAAAGGAGCCAGCAGGCGGGCAAATTCACTGCCCGTATTCCCATAGCCGATAATCCCCACGCATTGACCACTAAGTTCGGTGCCCCTGTTTTCGTTTCGTTTCCACTGCCCTTGCTGAATTTCTCGATACGACCAGCTAATACGATGCAGCACGGTCAACAAAATTCCCAATGCATGCTCGGCTACCGAAAGGCGATTCCCTTCGGGGCTGCTAAAACAAGTGATGCCATGTTCTTGCGCATAGATAGTGTCGACCAGTTCCATTCCACTACCCAATCGCCCGATCCATTTAAGTTGATGTGCTTTTTGCAATAGCGAACGATCAACTGTAATTCGTGTAGTAATCACTAACCCCACTGCATCTTCTATAGACGATTCTAGCTCTTGACGAGTAATGGCGGGCGCATCCACTACCGTATACCCAAGTGCCTGCAACCCCTGCGCCAATAGCGAATGGGACTGACCGGTTATGATCACTTTATTAATATGATGAGGAGCAGACAAGAGACTACAAAATTAAGCATTGCCGTCGGCAAGCATACGAAAACTAAGGGCGCCAAAATCGTCGACACTCAACTGCTCGGCCCGCTTGTCAAAAAGTGGATCTTTTAATACCGCAGCGTCAAAGAGCGGCTTAAGCGCATTGCGTAAGGTCTTTCTGCGCTGCCCGAATGCCGTTTTGACCAAGCGTGTAAAATCAGCGGCACTACGCATGGCGGGTAACTCTTTTCGAGGGGTTAGCCGAATTATTCCGCTCATGACCTTGGGTGGTGGATCGAAACATCCGGGAGGTACATCAAAAAGATACTCGACAATAAAGAAAGCTTGTATCAGCACCGATAACACACCATAGGTCTTAGAACCGGGAGCAGCCGCAGCCCGCTGGGCCACCTCTTTTTGAAACATCCCCACCATTGTTTGCAATTGCAGCCGCCAATCTACCATGGTAAATAAGATCTGGCTCGAAATATTATACGGAAAGTTGCCCACCACCGTAAAGGGGCCGGCAAAGGGAACGTCCATTTTTAGAAAATCGCCATGCAGCAGCTTCGCTTGTAGCAATGGGTAGGTTTGCAGTAAATAATCAACCTTTTCTTTATCGAGCTCTATAGCCTTAAAGCTAATACCGGGTAGGGTAAGCAAATGACGGGTAAGGGCACCGCCACCCGGACCCACCTCGAGCAATTGCGTAAAAGGAGTCTGTTGCAAGGCCAGCAAGATCTTGCGAACCATGTTCTCGTCTCGCAAAAAGTGTTGCCCCAGCGATTTCTTTAACCGGTACATCTTTACAAATGTACTCGTATTGACGACGTGATATTTCGTTAATTTTACAGCAATACATTATCATGAACACTCCCAAACCCATCATTGGTATCTCGTGCGGCGACCTTAACGGTATTGGCCTTGAGCTTATCATCAAGACCTTTTCGGATAGCCGTTTGCTTGAGCATTGCACACCGGTCATCTTTGCCTCGAATAAAGCCATTAACTTTTATCGCAAGACGATCCCGGACTGCGCGTTCAACTATGCCAGCACCAAAGAACTAAACCGCATCAATCCCAAACAGCTAAACCTGTTTAGTTGCTGGGAAGAAGACGTTGACATAACACCCGGTCAGCTAACCGAAGTGGGCGGTCGCTATGCGGCCATTTCGCTACAATCGGCGGTAGCGGCGTTAAAACAAGGCCAGATCGACGGGCTGCTAACGGCCCCCTTTCATAAAAAAAATATTCAATCGGCCGAGTTCTCTTACACTGGGCATACCCCATACCTGCAAAATATTTTTGGCGTCAACGATGTAGTGATGCTGCTCTGCTCGGGCAATTTTAGAGTCGGACTCGTTACCGAACATGTACCGGTCGGAGAAGTGGCCGGCAAGCTTACCAAAGAAAAAATTGTAAGTAAGTTGATGCTGCTCCACCAGAGTCTGCAAAAAGATTTTGGCATCGACAAGCCGCGTATTGCCGTGCTGGGACTCAACCCCCATGCCGGAGACGAGGGATTGATCGGCAAAGAAGAAGAAACACTCATTCGCCCGGCTATCAAAGAAGCCAAGAACCATACTATACTAGCGGTTGGTCCCTATAGTGCCGATGCTTTTTTTGCCCGCCGAAGTTTTGAACAATTCGATGCGGTGCTTGCCATGTATCACGACCAGGGATTGATTCCCTTTAAAGCACTGGCCAGCGGAGAGGGTGTCAATTTTACCGCGGGGCTACCCGCCGTTCGAACATCGCCCGATCACGGAGTAGCCTTCGATATTGCGGGTAAGAACAAAGCCGACAACAGTTCTTTTTTGCTGGCGCTTTTCGAATGTATCGATATTATCAACAGAAGAAAAGGCTACGCCGAAAACAGAAAGAATCCATTGCGTAAAGCGTCGCGTGCCATGCTGGCCAATGCAAAAGATGAGGCGATTGACGAATAAATGCGATCGATAAGTGACCGCCACGCATCCGTTTCGCCTCCGTTACAGCGTTAGCGAAACAACGAAGCAGGCAACCCCTTATTCAAGCTGTACTCCTGGTATTGTATCAATACTTTTCCTTTTTGTGGAAGACCCGTGGCTTTTCGAGTACCATTGTCATAATCAAGGGTGGTGCCCTTGGGTAACTTGTAATCACGGGTATTGAATTCCATCTCTACTACCGATGGAAGACCACACCAGGTATACGTACCATACTTCATACGAATCGAATAGGTGCCATTTTCTTTGGTACTGACCACCGATCGACGCACTACCAGTTGTACCGGATCGATGTATAAGGTGGCCCTGGTAATGGACTCCTCTTCGCTAAGCGGAAAGACCTTGACCACTTTACAGGATACACCATCCACGGTTTCGGTGCCGGAGAGCACGGCCTCGAAATTGGTAAGCCCAAGTACATTATTCATGTTGATGTGTACCGTTCCCTTGGGTATAAAAGAAATTCCCTTTTCGTTTTTAACCAATAACTGATCGGGCTTACGGTAATAGACCGTTACTTGCGAAACAGGCGCCTTAATAAAGAGCACATTAGTTACCAAGCGGGCACGAGCGCTGTAATCACTGACCAGATCGTATTTCTTTTTTACACTTTGTAACAATACGACCGCTTCGGGATCACTGGCCAGTAAGGACCCGACTTGTACCAGCAGGAATAGCAAGAAGAAAATATTTTTTTTCATAGTACAGTCCGTTTGGCGATCAGCTTAAAATATCTTTTTTACGATACGCCCCTATCGCGGTTCCTACAAAGGCGGCAGTATATCCGATCAAGATCAATCCGCTTTTAACTAGGGCGATCGGATTTTCGATAGAGCCCGGAATGGTAATTCCATCGGCGGTTTTATCGACATAAAAGAAACCCTTCCACCCCAGCATATGTGTTGTAAAGGACCAGGGATTGATAGTTTGCTCGAACACCGGTACTTTAAGTTGTTGCAAGATGGTAAAGATGATCACAATACAGACCGTAGCCACGATGGGACCCAGCGAATTTTCGGCAAATACAGAAAGTAAGATAGAAAGGGCAGCGATCATAATCAGGGCCAACGCGGCAAAAAAGAAGGCGGCCACAAAACGCCATACCACATCGGTGTGACTAATAATATGCAGATCGGTCTCTTTAAATACGACCAGATCGTTAGCCCCAAAAAGCAACAAGCTTCCGACAAGCGCGAATAAGGCCATCCATAACAACAGCAAGATCACATACACGGCACTGGCGGCAAATTTGGCCAATACCAGCTCGGTGCGCGTTACTGGTTTGGTAGCCAGCATCCGCAAAGTGCCACTGTTGGCTTCTCCGGCAATCATGTCGCCGGCAATGAGGGCCACTAGCAAGGGTACATGTACTAAGATAATATGTAAGACGGCCACACAAACAAAGTAGCCGTTCAAAATACCTGCGAAAGGAATCTCAAACGTATCGGTCTGGCTATCGGTAAAAAACAAGATAAACTCATTGCCATTGACCTTTAAGGCAAATTGAATAAGCAAGATGATCATAGCTATGGCTCCAAAGGCAATAAAGGTGCGGGGCCTTCTAAAGACCTTAAACAACTCTATGCGCAATACATCAAAAAACATCATTGACCGGTTAGTGATAAAAAATAGGCCTCTAGAAAATAGCGATGGGCCGGCTGCTGTTGCAATTCGAGGGCGGCTGCTTTTTGTACGATGCTTTGCATGCTGGCTTCCATCAATTTTTTTCCTTTATCGATAATCAGTACCTGATCGGCGACCATCTCGATCTCGCTGAGCAAATGAGACGATATAATAATGGTCTTACCCTGCTCCCGACTTAGGTGTAGTATTAGCTGACGCATATCGGCAATACCTTGCGGATCGAGCCCGTTGGTCGGTTCGTCGAGAATTAGCAGATCGGGATCGTTGACCAATGCACAAGCCAGCGCCAGTCGCTGCCGCATGCCCTGCGAATACGTGCCCACTCTACCGCTATAGCGGGTACCCAATCCTACCAAATTCAATAACTCTTTTAGCGTTTTATCGGAAGGGCGAATGGCGCTAAGTCGAGCAAAAATGCGAAGGTGCTCCAATCCGTTCAGGTATTTATAGAGATCGGGCTTCTCTACAATGGCTCCTACGTTAGACAGTACTTGATGGCGGTTCGCAGCCAGCGGCAATCCGAACATGGTAATCTCGCCGGCGCTGGGTCGAATCAGGGTCAGCAGCATGCGAATGGTGGTCGATTTGCCCGCTCCATTTTGCCCCAAAAAACCATAGACCGAACCGGCAGGCACCGAAAACGAAAGATCATCTACGGCCGTAAAATCAGCAAATCGTTTACTAAGCGCTTTTACCTCTAGAATAGCGGACATATAATAGTAACAAACTAAGTATTGATATGTTTCATTGTGCTAACGAAAAAATCCTCCGCGGTGGGCGAAGGATTTTAACAAAAAGAGTATAAAGATTATTTTTTGTACTGAGGAATCAATCCATTGGCCAGTTCGACCATTTTCTTGATACCTTCTTCGGGCAGATTTCCTTTTTTGAATTCGGCCAGCACATCGGAGAGTTTGTTTTCCATCTCCATCAAGAAATGTTCTTCGAACTCCTTTACCTTACTAACCGCAACTTCTTTAAGAAGTCCGTTGGTACCCAGGTAAATGATGGCCACCTGCTTTTCTACCGCAAAAGGTGTGTACTGGGCTTGCTTAAGCACCTCTACGTTACGCGCCCCTTTATCGATTACGTTCTTGGTAGCGGCATCGAGATCGCCCCCGAATTTAGAGAAGGCCTCGAGCTCGCGGTACAGCGCCTGGTCGAGCTTTAAGGTACCGGCCACTTTCTTCATCGACTTGATCTGGGCATTACCTCCCACACGGCTTACCGAGATACCTACGTTAATGGCCGGGCGAATACCAGAGAGGAACAAGTTCGTCTCTAGAAATATCTGTCCATCGGTAATAGAGATTACGTTGGTAGGAATGTACGCCGATACGTCACCGGCCTGTGTTTCGATAATAGGAAGGGCCGTAAGCGATCCACCTCCTTTAATTAAATGACGAATACTGTCGGGTACATCGTTCATGTTCTTAGCCACCTTGTCGTCGTTGATAACTTTAGCGGCACGCTCGAGCAAACGACTGTGCAAATAGAATACGTCTCCGGGATAGGCCTCGCGTCCGGGCGGGCGACGCAGCAGCAGTGATACTTCGCGATAGGCTACGGCTTGCTTCGATAAGTCGTCGTAGATAATGAGCGCAGGGCGACCGGTATCGCGAAAGAATTCTCCAATGGCCGCACCGGCAAAAGGAGCATAGAATTGCAACGGAGCAGGATCGGATGCAGAGGCCGCCACGATAATGGTGTAATCCATGGCGCCGTTATCTTGCAAAGTCTTCATAACACCGGCAATGGTAGAGGCCTTTTGTCCAATGGCCACATAGATACAATACACAGGCTTGCCGGCCTTATAAAATTCTTTTTGATTGATGATGGTATCGATACAGATGGCAGTCTTACCGGTCTGACGGTCACCGATCACTAACTCACGCTGACCACGCCCAATGGGAATCATGGCATCGATAGCCTTGATACCGGTTTGCAGTGGTTCTTTAACGGGCTCACGATAAATTACACCGGGGGCCTTACGCTCCAGTGGCATTTCGTATAGTTCTCCGGTCAAGGGACCTTTTCCGTCTATAGGAGCACCCAATGTGTTGACTACGCGACCGAGCATTCCCTCTCCTACTTTAATAGAAGCGATCTGTCCGGTACGCTTTACTTTGGCGCCTTCTTGAATACCGCCGGTCTCTCCCATTAGTACCACCCCTACATTATCTTCTTCGAGGTTAAGGGCAATAGCACGAACGCCATTCTCGAACTCCACGAGTTCTCCGTAGCGCACATTTCCGAGACCGTAAACACGGGCAATACCATCTCCGATCTGTAACACCGTTCCTACTTCTTCGAGGTCGGCTGTGGCATTAAAGTTGCTCAACTGCTGGCGCAGAATGGCACTTATTTCGTCGGGCTTAATTTCTGGCATATGATTTTTTTTTCGATGTTATTTGATCTTATAGATAAAATCGTTGTTCTCAAATTGCTTAGCAATATTGCGCAGGTCATAGACCACACTGGCATCTACTAATTGATCGCCGATCTGCAGCACAAATCCGCCGATCAGGGCCGGATCTACTTTTTCCTCGAGCTCGACTTGTGTAAAGCCGGCCGATTTTTTTACTTGCTCTACGATGGCTTTTTTCAATTCGTCGCTGGCTGTAACCGCTGTGGTCAAGCGGATGGTCTTGATCCCCTTCTTCTCTTTATAGGCTGCAATAAAAGCGGTGATGATCTCGGGCAAATAACTTTCGCGGGCCTTTACGATCAACAGGCGATTAAAGGCGGCTGTTAGCTCGCTTATAGTACCGGCGGTTACAGCCGATACGATCTTTTCTTTCGTATCGCTTTTAATGATGGGACTGCGCAACAGATTCACAAAGTCGCGGTTGCTTTTGCAAACCGCTTGCAACCATACCATATCGGCGTACACCTTCTCGAGCTGACCTTTCTCTACCGAGAGATCGAGTAACGATTTGGCGTAACGGGCTGCTAAACGTAGGTTGGGCATACGAGAATTAATTCAGTTTTACAGAATCGACCAGACCTTTAATGTGCGCTTCTTGCGCCTCTTTGCTGCCCAGTTCTTTGCGAAGTACCTTTTCGCTTACTTCGATCACCAACTTGCCTACTTGGTTCTTGACTTCGGTCAGCGCCGCCATCTTTTGTGCTTCGATCGCCGCTCTAGACTCGGCCAATACTTTATTGGCTTCTACTTTGGCCTGCTCTTTGGCTTCGTTAATAATGCGGTCTTTGGTCTCACGCGCTTCTTTCAGTAACTGCGCGCGCTCTTCGCGGGCTTTGGCCAACAAGGTTTCGTTCTCACTTTTCAACTGGGCCATTTCGGCCTTTACGCGCTGGGCAGTAGCGAGTGAATCGGCAATACTGTTCTCGCGTTCACGAAGACCATTGATGATCGCAGGCCACGCAAAGCGGGCCAACAAAAAGAAGACGACCAAGAAGGCTAACAGCGTCCAGATTAGTAATCCAAAACCGGGAGTTAACAGATTCATGATATACTAGTTTCGTTTTGTTGTTTAAAATACTGCATCCGCGGCCCTGTGCGTTGGATGCAGTAAGAGGTTTGGCTGGTATTAAAGTACCATGGCCAGGAAGCCCACGATGATCGCGAACAGCGCAGCGCCTTCTACAAGGGCCGCTGTCAAGATCATGTTTCCGCGGATGTCGTTGCTAGCTTCGGGTTGACGGGCGATCGCCTCGAGGGCGCCCTTACCGATCTGACCAATACCGATACCGGCACCGATGGCAGCGAGACCTGCTCCGACTGCACCTCCTGCATTTGCCATTTCGGCCAGCAGCATTACGTTCATAAGATCCATGTTAGGTTGTATTGAGGGTTAAAAAAAACGTTTTAATGATGGGCATGTGCTTCGTCGTGATGCGCTCCTTCTAATGCTTGCCCAATAAATACCGCACTCAGCATTGTAAAGATGAAGGCCTGCAAAAAGGCCACCAGCACTTCAATAAGGTAAATAAAGACGGTGAATGCTACGGCCAGCGGAGAAGCCCCCCAGCCGGCGATCGGACTTAGTTCACCGAAAATAAAGATCAACGATATCAAACAGATAATGATGATGTGCCCGGCCACCATGTTGGCAAAAAGACGAATAATAAGAGCAAAGGGCTTAATAAAAACACTCAAGAATTCTACGGGCACCAAGATCAACTTTACGCCAAAGGGAACCCCGGGCGGATTAAAGATATGCCCCCAGTAGTGTTTGTTAGAACTAAACAAGATCACCACAAAAGAGAGCAGACCCAACACCACCGTAAAGGCAATATTACCGGTTACGTTGGCCGAACCGGGAATAAGTCCGAAAATGTTATTGACCAGAATAAAAAAGAATACAGTTAGCAAAAAGGGTAAATAACGATTGTAATTATGTCCCAAGTTTGGCTTGGCTACCTCATCTCTTACAAAAGTGATGATCGGCTCCAGCAAACTTTGCGATCCTTTTGGAGCCGACGTAATGCCCACTCCTTTTTTATAGCGACCGGCTACCCTAAACATAATAACTACAAATAAGGTCAACGCCAATAACATTTGTACCACGTTGCGCGTCATTGACAGATCGTAGAACTGAACGGTGGCATCGTAATGTCCTTCGGCATCCACCCCAATAATATCGCCGGCCGAAAACTTTTTACCAGTGAGGCTATCGAGCCCCATCTCGTGAATGGAATGTTCATTGAGCATCAGGTATCCCTTGTGCGCTGCATGTCCGTGCTCAAAGCGAGAAGACATAAACACATCCCAGGTGCCCCGGCTGGGAGAATAAAGAATAATAGGCAAAGGAAGGGTAACCGGATGGTCGCCGATATCCATAAAATGATACTCGTGGCCGTCAAGAACGTGACCAAAGATCACTTCGGCGGCATTGAATTTCTTGGGTTCAGCGGTATGTTCGTCGGTTTGGTGAGCAGGCGAGGTTTGATGACCTTGGTCGTGCTGTTGCGCACCAGCGAAAGACCCTAAAAAAAGAAGGGAAAAAATTGCAAAAATGACTGCGTAAATAGTGTTGGATCTTCTAAGCTGCATACCCTTCTTGAAAATTTTTGCAAAGATAAGGGTAGGCACGCTAAAATTGACCGGAAAATCAGTCTATTAACCCCCCCTTAAGGAAGGGTCTCTGCAGGGGCCGAAAACTGCATTTCGTACAAGCGGGCATAGTGCCCTTGCAAAGCCAACAATTCTTGGTGCGTACCCGATTCGATCAAGACGCCATCCTCTAAAACAATGATTTTGTTTGCTTTACGTATCGTAGATAAACGATGGGCAATTACGATAGAGGTGCGGTTGGCGATCAATTTTTCGATAGCCCGTTGAATAAGTCGCTCCGATTCGGTATCGACCGAAGAGGTGGCCTCGTCGAGTACCAATATCGAGGGGTTGTACAATAAGGCCCTGATAAACGAGATCAGTTGGCGCTGACCCAACGACAAGGTGGCGCCCCTTTCGCGTACATCAAAATCATAACCGCCGGGCAAGGTCATAATAAAATCGTGCAGCTCTATCATTTTAGCTGCTTCTTCTACCTGCGTGCGGGTAATCTGCGGGTTGCGCAGGGTAATGTTATCGAGCACCGAGCCGGAGAATAAGAATACATCTTGCAAGACCACCCCCACCTGCGAACGGAGCGACTGCACATCGTAGTCGCTCACCGGTACATAATCAATTCGAATCTGACCCGATTGTACTTCGTAAAGGCGAGTGAGTAAACTTATAATGGTGCTCTTGCCACTGCCGGTGTGACCCACAATGGCCAGTGTCTCTCCGGGGGCGGCGCTAAACGAAATGCCCCGCAATACCGGGGTACCGGGCGTATATTCAAAAGCGACCTGATCGAACTCGATCTTTCCTTGCAAAAGCGAGGGCTTATGCGCCCCCGACGCGGCATCGGGTAACACATCGGGATTATCAAGCACTTTAAAAACCCTTTCGCTGGCAATGACCCCCATTTGTAAAACATTGAACTTATCGGCAATGACCCGCAGCGGCCTAAACAATAAATTCAAGCAAAGAATAAAGGCGATCACCGTGCCTTGCTGGCTTTGTTGAAGCTGCAGTGCCTCTTTAGAAGTGTACCAGACCACCAACCCGATCGAAAGGGCCAGTACGATCTCGACTACCGGAAAAAAAACGGAGTAGGCAAAGATGGCTTTTACGTTGGCATTGCGATGATGACGATTGATTCCCTTGAATTTTTCGAATTCTTGCGGCTCGGCAGCAAAGGCCTGTACAACACTCATGCCGGTAATATGCTCTTGTACAAATGCATTCAGGTCGGCAACGGCATTGCGCACGGCCTGAAAAGAACGGTTGATGCTTTCTTTAAAAAAATAGGTCGCTACAATAATGACCGGAAATGGAATGAGTGCGATCACGGTAAGACGCCAATCGGCCCAGAGCATATAGCTAAGTACACAGCCGATCGAAAGCAGATCGGCAATAATAGGAACCAAGCCTTCGGCAAAAATATCATTGACCGACTCGATATCATTGATGGTTCTTGTGGTGAGGGTCCCGATGGGTGTTCGGTCGTATTGCCGTACGTTCAAGCGCAGGATCTTATTGAAGGTGTCCATACGAAGGTCCATTACCACCGATTGACCCAACAGCGAAGTTTGATACGAAAATCCAAAACGAATCAAGGTCTCGATAAAAATGATCGCCACTTGAATGAGCGTGATCTGTACCAGCATCCGAGGTAATTGCCGAACGATATATTCATTGACAGTAAGCTGTACCAGCAATGGACGAACCGGGGTAATCAGGGCCAGTAAAATGGCGAGTGCCACCGAGAACCAGAATTTTTCTCGGTACGGTCGGGCATAGCCAAAGACCCTGCGTAACAACTGCCAATCAAAAAAAGTTTTTGTCCGTTCCAACTTAGTTATTGCTATCCGTACCGGTGGCCTTGCTATAAGCTTTAATAAATAGAGCGCCCAGATTTTTATGAGGTGGTACGTAATCCTCAAAGATCTTATCGGTTACCACACTATCGAGTTCTTTCCAAAATCCGATCCATTCAATATCGACTCCGGTGCGCAACTTTTCCATTAGCAACCGTAAAAATGGATTATTGACAGGCGCATCTGCGATTTGTTTGGTGCCAATAATATGGGCATCGGGCGCCTTCGCTAATATATCGTGTATCATGTTGTAGCCCCCACAAGAGCCCATAAAGACGATCTTAGAGGCCGGAGACATTTGTGCGATCGTATAGGGTGCATTGTAGCTATGTCCGCGATTGATGGTGACACGGGGCACCAGATTCTGTTGCGCCAAAAAGAGATTCAATTCTTCTTGCGCCTTAGCATCTTCGTTGGTCTCTTCGGGCAAGGGACGATTCATGTACAAACTCACTTTTTTACCACGAGCCGAATGAATGGCTACCCAATACTTATTCGTTTGATCGATCTTCCAGTTTTGTCCACTGAACATATTGACGAGCCCCGGAAAAACTCCAATACCATCTTTGTCGCCGTATATAAACAATTGTACCACTACCCTGCCGCTGTCGTTGGTCAGATCGCGAAAAGGCACCTGGTATACCGGAGGAATGCCCAATTCTTTGGTCAGGTCAACCTTGCGAGCGGTATCGGCAGACCAAAATAAGTTCTGTAAAATGCGGTAGATAATGATCCCCTTAGTGCTCTGTTTCGCTGTAGCGTCTCGATAACTTTGCTCGATGTTCTCGAGCATACGACGCGCCACGGGCTGCAAGGTCTCTGCAATACTCGCATACGAGTCGGCTACATCGGCCCCGTCTTCGAGCCCCTCGGTTCTTTCCAGATTTTTAACAAAGGCCTTCATAAGGATGTTAGCCGGATCTTCTTTGCCCGGAGCCGCCTTCGCAAAAGAAGCCAAGAACTGATCGAGCGTATTAAAGGCCGCTGCCATCTTAATAAACTTGCGGTACTTGTCGAAGCGAACCTGCATTAGCAGCGAGTCGCCCCGCCCGGCCATCTTGCTCATCATAAGCGGATAAACGCCCCGCACAAAACTAGAGGTATAAATGCTGCCATCCGAAGAGACCGCCAGGTAATAGAGCTCGGCTGCGGTTAACGATTGAATAATGCGAAAGCGAACCGAAAGATCTTTTTCGTTATGCAAGCCATTGATGACCGTTACAAAATTAGATCGAGCCTTGTCTTCGAGTCGTCTGTTAAGTGCACGATGCTCTAGTGCGGTATCTCCCTGCAAGGCTCGATCGACATAATCCATTTGGGTGGCCACCAGCAGTCGGTAGTAGGCCAGCGTATCATCTTTGACCTGATCGATCTTTTCTACCGTAACCCGTCCTTTGAGAATATTGTCTACGAATGGAAAGTACTGCTGACCGCTGCGGCTGTTCGCCATTTGCGCAACCAGCGCCACAAATGGATCGTCTTTTATAGAACGAATGCGTTGCCCTAATCGGTCCGAGGCGGCGGCATAATCATAGAATTGTCTTGGATAGCTACGGGCTACCACCTTTATAATACTATCCGCAAAACTAACATCGGGATTTTTCTGTAGTGTAATAAAGGTCTTATCCGGAAAAAGGGTGCAATACTTTAAAAGCAAATTCTCTTTGACCGCGGTATACCCCTCGTTTCGATCAAAGATGCGAGATGCCAGTACCGTGTTGCCGGCATCGTACGGAAGCGATTTTAGTAGAGAAGCGATACTTTTTCCTTGAAGATCTGCCTTGTAAGAAGTTTCATACGTAGAGATAATTTGCGGCAGGTAGGCAGGATTGACCCCTTGCTCGCGCGACAACCGAAATCGTTCTCTAAAATATCCGAGCATCGATTGCAACCCGTAGAGATAATTAACTTTTAAACGATGGTCAAGCGTGGTATCGGTCTCGATCTGAAAGCGAATGCGGTTAACTTCGTCAAGTAGCGAATAACTAATAGCCTGGTTAAGGGTGGCATCGGCAGTGGGGGCAAAAAGACTATCGTCACGCCCATCCAACTTGCAAAGGCTTCGCTGTTCGGCCGCGATCTGTTCGTGATTAAGTTCTCTTCTAAATTCAGGGCGATAGCCTTGTGGAAAAACGAACGGTTGACCCGCAGCCGCACCCTGGGCATAGACCGGGCAGGCCCGGCACAAGAGCAATAACAGTCCCCCAACGATCAGCCTCAAAAAATGCCCGTTCATATCGCCACAAAGTTAACGAACCCCTCGCCAATGGCCCGATAAGAAGGTTTTAAATATTAAGTTATTATTAACTCTGCATAGCTCTCTGTAGGCTAGGCGTGCACAGGAAAAAATAGTAAGTAGATTTGTCAAAATTCCTCGCATGGATCAACCGGCCCGTAAAGTATTGATCGCTGACGACGAGCCCGATATCAGAGAATTTCTTCAGTACAATCTAAGTGCCGAAGGATACGAGGTATTCACAGCCAAAGATGGCGACGAGACGCTCGAAAAAGCCAAACGCATTCAGCCCGACCTTATCGTACTCGATGTAATGATGCCCAAGAAAAGCGGGGTCGAAGTATGCCAGTTACTTCGCTCACAAAGCGCCTTTAAGGATACCATCATCTTAATGCTTACGGCCCTCAACGATGATGGCTCGCACATAAAGGGTCTTGAGACCGGGGCCGATGATTATATTGGTAAACCCATCAGCCCTAAAGTATTGGTATCTCGCATCAATGCCCTGTTTAGACGTCTGAGCAAACCCAAGGCCGGGGTGCTGAACATGGATTCTATTAGTATTGACCCCGAGCAATATATAGTGACAGTAGAAGGAAAAGAGATCTCGTTGGCCAAAAAGGAATTTGAATTGCTTTACTTGCTGGCGCATCGTCCGGGACGGGTCTTTTTGCGAAACGAGATCCTCAACCAGGTATGGGGCAACGACGTGATCGTAGGCGACCGAACTATCGATGTACATATTCGTAAGATTCGTCAAAAGTTGGGTGTCGACTGTATTACTACCGTCAAAGGCGTAGGGTACAAATTTGAGGTCTAAGCGCCACCCTGACTATCTTTGCTACGGCTTAGACCGCCATTTAATTGCATGTCTCTTTCGCGCCCCTCCATTACACCCCGACAAATTGCGCTGATTGCAGCACTGATTCTTGCACTGCCGGAAAGTATTTTTTTATGGTGGTGGAAGGCCGACTGGCAATGGGCGCTATTGGCCTTTGCCATTATTTTTGGCATCAGTTACTGGGTCATCGCTACGCTACTCGAAGAGTTTATCAATCGCAAGATCAAACTCATTTATAAATTCATTCACAAGACTAAGGCGACCAAAAAAGAAGAGACGTATTATAAATACGTGCTGCCGGCCAAAACGCTCGAAGAAGTGAGCCAAGATGTAGAGGATTGGGCTAATGAAAACGAAAATGAGATGCAACTACTTCGACAAAACGAACAGTTTCGCCGTGAATTCTTGCAAAATCTCTCGCACGAATTTCGCACGCCTGTTTTTGCTATACAAGGGTATGTAGAGACCTTGCTCGACGGGGCTATTAGCGACCCACAGGTCAATCGCCGCTATTTGGAGAATGCATCCCGAAATATAGACCGACTTACCAATCTGCTAGCTGATCTAGGCCAGATCTCGAAGCTAGAACGCGGAGAGTTAGTGTTGGTGCGGCAGCCCTTCGTTATTCAAGAGCTGGTCAAAGAGGTTTTTGAAAGCCTTGCCGGTAAGGCAGACAAGCAACACGTACAATGCCAGATAAAAAAAGGATGCGAATCAGCTCTATCCGTAAATGCCGATAAAGAAAAGATCAGACAAGTACTGTTAAATCTGGTAGAGAATGCCATCAAATACGGAAAGACCAATGGCACGGTTACGGCCAGTATGTATCGCACCGACGGACAACACGTATTGGTAGAGATTACCGACGATGGCATGGGTATTGCCGAAAAAGAAGTAGGTCGCATTTTTGAACGCTTTTACCGCACCGAAGACGGTCGCACCCGCGACAATAAAGGATCGGGGCTGGGGCTGGCTATTTGCAAACACATCATCGAAGCCCATGGGGAGACCATTCATGTGCGAAGCACCGAACAGGTAGGAACGACGATTGGGTTTACCCTATCCACCAAATAGCAAATGCTAATTTACTTACCCCCTGCCAGTCCATGTAAATACTGGTAGATCTTGATCTGAGAACGAACGGCCCGTTTACCCATGCCCTTTACATACTCATTGGGCAGTGTACCCTCGAGTAAGCGGGCTTTTACATTATCGGCCAGTTGAATGGCCAGGATCTCTTTTAACTCTTTTCGAATATCCGACTGATGGATCTCTACGGCCGCTTCTACGCGGTGATCGATATTGCGTACCATCCAATCGGCAGAAGAAATAAAGATCTTTTCTTTACCCCCATGGTTAAAGATCATCACACGCGCATGCTCCAGATACTCATCCACAATGCTGATAGCATACGGACGAATTCCCTTTTTGGAGAGCGGAAAGTTTGGGCAATAAATACCTCTGACAATTAAGTTGATCACGACGCCGGCCGCAGATGCCTTGTTCAATAACCGAATGAGTTCAATATCGCTGAGCGAATTGACCTTAAGCGTTAGCGCAGCTTTTTTACCGGCCTTGGCCTGTTTGATCTCGAATTCGAGTAGCTGTACCAATTTTTTTCGCATAGAAACCGGTGCCAGTAGCAAGGTGCGACACTTCTTTAAAGGCATCATTCCCCTTCTCCAATTAGAGAGGTAATCAAATACCCGAGCCGCGTCGTTCATAACAGTAGCCGACGCGGTTAACAGACAATGATCGGCATACACCTTGGCAGACGACTCATTTAAATTACCGGTGCTCACAAATCCGTATCTGATTCGCTTTCCTTTTTGCAGACTGGTTATCACGCATAGTTTGGCGTGCACCTTCATATTAGGCATACCTAACAAAACAGTAATACCCTCTTCTTCTAAGATCGTTTTCCACTCTAAGTTGGCCTCTTCATCAAAGCGAGCCTTTAACTCCAGCATTACGGTAACCCGCTTTCCATTACGCGCTGCATTGATAAGGGCATGTATAATCTTAGATTCCGAGGCTAATCGATAAGCCGTTAGCTGGATGCTTTCGACAGTGGCATCCATGGCCGCCTCACGAAGCAGGTCTATCACCGAATTAAAAGAATGATACGGAAAATGCAACATAATATCGCGCTGCAACACCTGGTCGGTAACGCGTAGCTTATTGCGAAGGGCCGGATGAGTAAAAGAGGCCTTTCGTTGCAATACCGGTGGAAGCACCGACGGAAAATCCATAAAGTGCCTAAAATTATGAATTCGACCTCCGGGGATGATGGCGCTTTTCTTGGTAAGGCCCAATCGACCGATCAGGTATTGCAACAGTCCGTTGTCCATTTCTTTGTCGTAAACGAAACGAACCGGCTTTCCTTTACGGCGGTTCTTGATACCCTTGGCCATTTTCTCTACAAAACTCATCGAGATATCATGATCAATCTCTAGCTCAGCGTCTTTGGTGACCTTAAAAAGCCAAGCTTCGAAAATATCAAAATCGAAATAAGGAAAGATCTTAGGAAGGTTATACCGAATAATGTCTTCGAGCAAGATAATATGCCGCTGGCCGGGTCGCGAAGGCAATTCCACGAAGCGACCGACCGACTTTACAGGTACTTCAATCAAGGCATATTGATCGTGATAGGCCGTGTTCTTTTTGCGCATCAGCACCCCCAGATAGATGCTTTTATCGCGGATATAGGGTAACTGCGGCAACGACTCGATCATAAGTGGAATGATGTTATTTCGAACCTGCGATTCAAAATAATCACTTACGAAATGCTGTTGCTCTCTGTTAAGCTGCTTTTCGTTGCGTAAAAAAACAGATTGATCCTTTAGTTCAACTTGTATGTTCTTCCAGATACGCTCAAACTCGTTTTGCTGCCGAAGTACGATAGTCTGAATCTCATCTAAGATAGCCTGCGGATTTTCTTCGAAGTAGATATTGAGTTTTTTTCTTTTTTGCGAATAGTCCGACATCCGCTTGAGCGTTGCCACCCGTACACGAAAAAACTCATCGAGGTTGTTAGAGAAAATACCCAGAAAACGAATGCGCTGCTGAAGCGGAACCGTAGGATCGTTGGCTTCTTGCAGTACCCGTCCGTTAAAACTTAGCCAACTGATGTCTCGTGGAATAAGCTGTTTGGTAGTGGCCATTATTAGCTAATTACATTTTTTCTTTCGCCCACCTCATCATACAGCGTATGAATGAGCCCATCAGCCAACCCTATCTTGGGTACATAGATCTCTTCGGCGTCGGACCACCGCATGGCATTAATGTACACTTGCAACGCCGGAACGATCACATCGGCCCTGTCTTCGCGTAAGCGGTATTGCTGCATACGATCGGCCAACGAGAGCTCACTGAACTCCTTATAATATTCCTTCAGGAGATCTACATGCAAGGGCTTCCCCTCTTTGCGCTTTGATAGATTGAAGACCTTATTGATATTACCCCCGGAACCAATAGCCGTAACATGATGATGCCCACGAGTTTTTTGTCTCAAAAATTCTTTCATCTCGTCCCAATCCTCTTGCTTAACATGATCTTTTAATAACCGAATGGTACCGATATTGAACGACTTTTTAAATACTAATATGCCATCACTAAAAAAAGTAAGTTCGGTGCTGCCCCCACCCACATCGATATAGAGATAAGATTCGCCACTGTCCATGTAATCGGCCACATGGTTCTCGTAAATAAGGGTAGCCTCTTCTTCTCCGCTAATGACCTTTATGGAAACACCGGTCTCCGCTTTAACACGCTGAAGCACCTCAGCGGCATTGGTAGCATCGCGCATGGCCGAAGTAGCACAGGCTTTTACATGCTTGATGCCATACACGTCGAGCAATAACCGATAGGCCTTGATGGTCTTGCAAAGTTGTTCGATCTTTTTTGCGGAGATCTCGCCTTTCTCGAAGACATCGAATCCTAAGCGTAACGGCACGCGCACCAATACCGTTTTAATAAACTCGGGCTTGCTATCGGTATACTCGATCACATCGGTTATTAACAGCCGGGCGGCATTACTACCTATGTCGATGGCGGCGAGCTTCAAATTATCAATTATTATAGATTGCAATATATAAAATCTGCTCGCCTGTTAGAATAATTTTAGTCACATTCTGCTCGAAGTCCGCATCCGCTTTACGATTACATAACATGCCGTTAATCTTGGGGTCATATGGCTGTACTTACTTTGAAAAACAGCGGTATGAATAAACGGCATCCCGAAGTTGTTGTATTAAGCGATATTCACCTCGGAACCTACGGATGTCATGCCCGGGAGCTCGTACAATACTTAAAAAGCATCTCGCCGCAGCTGCTTATACTGAACGGAGACATTATTGACGGCTGGCAGTTCAACAAAAGCTATTTTCCGCCCGCTCACCTGCAAGTAATAAAGGAGATTCTGAGTCTGCTCGATCAGGGCACCCGTGTGGTATACGTAACCGGCAACCATGACGAGATGCTGCGTCGCTACAGCGATCTTCAATTGGGAAACTTTCAACTGACCGACAAGTTGGTCATTGAGATGAACGGAAAGCGAACCTGGATCTTTCATGGCGATGTATTCGATGCCACTACCAAGGGCAGCGCCAAGATTATTGCCAAGTTGGGCGGATGGGGCTATGACTGGCTGATCTTACTGAATCGCTTTATCAATTGGGTCCTGGACAAACTGGGGCAACCCAAAATGAGTTTAAGCAAAAAAGTAAAGAACGGAGTAAAAAAAGCCGTACGCTGGATCGGAGACTTTGAACAAACGGCGGCAGAACTGGCCATTAGCAAGGGATACGACTATGTAATCTGCGGGCATATTCATCAGCCCCAACAACGAATTATTCAAACAGAGGATGGCTCTGTAACCTACCTGAACAGTGGCGATTGGATCGAAAATCTCACCGCCCTGGAGTTGACCCATCAAGAGTGGAGCATCTACCATTACAAAGAAGACGATTACCAGCAGACCCCGGTGGTGAGTATGGAAAAGCAGTTACCGCTGCTCAATGTGGTCACCGATCAAATAGGGCTTCACATACATAGGCTTCAACCCTAACGACTCATGAAAATATTCTATGCAGTTCAGGCAACGGGCAATGGGCACATTAGCCGTGCCATGACCTTGCTACCGCATCTTCAACAATGGGGTACGGTAGATGTATTTCTAAGTGGGAACAATAGCCATTTAACCCCTCAATTACCCGTTCGGTATCGCAGCCGGGGCATTAGCCTTTATTACAACAATGCGGGTGGCTTAGATTATCCTAAGATCGCTTTTCAACGAAATCCGCTCGAGCTGTTCAAAGAGATCAAAGAACTCCCGGTTAAAAAATACGATCTCGTTATCAATGATTTTGATTTTCTAACCTCGGCCGCTTGTCGGTTGCAAGGTGTGTCATCCGTTCATTTTGGACACCAGGCCAGCTTTCACTACCCAGAGACGCCCAGACCGGTACACAGGCAATGGCACGGAGAGCTATTGCTAAAAGATTACGTGCAGGCCACCCATCATATTGGACTTCATTTCGAAAAGTATCACTCCTCAATTTTTGGAGCTATTATCAAAGAAGAGATCGTGCAAGCTACTCCCGTAAACGGATCGCATGTAACCGTCTATCTTCCTGCCTGCAGTGATTGGGCACTAAAAAGGTTGTTGACTCCAATCAACGGCCCCCTTTTCGAGATCTTCTCCAGAGAGACCAAGGTGCCTTACCGAGAAGGTCATTTGCAGTTTCGCCCTATTGAGCAAGCCGCCTTTAACCAAAGTCTGATCGGGTGCAGCGGTATTATTTGCGGTGCCGGATTCGAGACCCCTGCCGAAGCGCTGCAACTGGGAAAAAAGATCTTGGCCATACCCATCAAAGGGCAATACGAACAGTATTGCAATGCGGCAGCACTAAACAGATTAGGTATAAAAACGTTGCCACCCTCTCAGCCCATAGAAACACATCATATAACTGATTGGCTAGAGAAGGCTCCTTTGGTACAAGTAGATTACAGCAGAAGTATACAAGAATCAGTAGAACATCTAATGGCTATTGGAATCAACAGCACTACATCGGCGGCACCTCCAGTTACTTGGCAGGAGGCTTGTGCGCCATAAGACGATAGAGGTAGACCCTCGAAAATTGAATCAGGTTCCACTCCTCCGGATCGGCCACGTCGATGGGATCGATAATACTCAGTTCGGCTCGTACGGTTCTAACAAAACCAATATAGGCGTCAACGCCTGCAGAGCGTAGGGGTCGGACCTCTTCATCGATCAATTCAATTACTTTTTTTTGACTGCGGGCAGAACGGATTGTCTCGATCAAGGTGTGGTGAGACAGTACAGCAGCGGGGCTCATAAAAAAGATTGGGCGGTAAATGTAGGAGAGCCGCTGATCAATTGTGCAAATTCTATATTAAGTTTTTCTGGACCCCGTAAAAATTAATATTGGACTTATCCTACCCCCTACCGAGTGCCGACCGGTTCGTACGAGAACGACTTAAGAGAATCTAAGATAGTGGCATTGCGAGGGCTCAGTTTGACGCCATATTTTTCGCCGGTTTTAATGAAACTCAACCTCTTGCAGCTGTCGGCGACAGTAAAGTAGAGTACCAGAACCTCTCCCCGGTAGCCGTAGTAATAGATCTTACCCTCCGATGTGCATTCGTTAAGTCCGGCAAGCGCGGGTTGATTAGCATTGGCGGCCAGACTGGTGAGTAATTCCGGTTTATAGACCTTGACCATCTGAAAAAATCGGGGGTTGCCCGGCGTTTTGTAATACATGACCACCGCACTATCACATGCGCTGAGTTCGGTCAACATGTTAGGAGTGCCGGGGGCTTGGCAGGACAGTAACGACAGAACAAAGGATATCATCACCCCAAATAAAATACGCAGTTTCATACAGTGCATCAAGTCTAAAGATGTAAAAATAGATCAAAAAAAAGGCGCCCTGCATTGCTACAGCGCGCCTTTAAAAAAAAGTAACTATTAATAAGAAGCATTCTGAGGATCCCAGTTGGCCCATCCGGTGGTCCAATTGGTTGTTCCCATGGCACCTCTAAACGTGGTAGGAGTAAAGAAAGAATTCATGCCTGTAAAGCTGGCTCCGGTGAGGGCAGGAGAACCAGTGGCAGGCAAAAAGTTAGGATTGGTAGAATAAAAGGGACTGGTCAGACCCGCAGCAGCAGAAGTAGCCAGTGTAACACAACCCTCACTCTCTGCCTTTGTCCGAATCTGAGCAGCAGTGGCAATAGCATTATTGCTAGAGCGATATACGCTGGTCGTTGCATGCACCAGATTGTTGCGGAACTCAGAGATATTGTTCATATAGTCATTCAAGGTACCATCTGACTCCATCGAGAAACCGGCATCAGGATGACCAATAAAGATAGAGTTACGCACAATGAACTGAGTTCTTCTTCTCCAACGCATAGAGAAATTGTGATTGGCAGCTGTTCCAGTCGCATCGTTGGGACCAACGATGGTAAAGTTGCTCATCTGAGGACGCGTAATGGGGCTGGCATTCGATCCGCTGGCATCATTATCGCACTCTACACCATTACCGGCGTCACCTGCGTCTACGAAATCCGCTTTACGCATTGCGATACCGTATTGTATCTTACCTGAAAATCCAAAGTCAAAGTCAAAGTCGTCGTCGGCCGTAGCAAAAGCAATCAGATTTTTAGCATTAACGGTACCACCGAAGAATTCAAAAGCATCATCGTTACCAAAAGAAACCATTACGTTTTCGATGATCGTTCCAGAACCAACGCCGCCGCAAGTGAGTCCATTGATCTCAGAACCGGGCTCGGCTGCGATACCGGCGTATTCGATGCGCACAAAACTAAGCACGCCACTTCCGTCGAAAGGATCAGTTCCGCCGTACTGACGACCTACACCACCCTCGATAATGGGAGCGGGGTCGAGCGGACGGTTAGTGGGCGCCTTACCTAATAAGATGATACCGCCCCAATCACCGGGTGCTCTTGATCCTATGGCCTTACCGCTGGTAAACACGATGGGGCTTGTCCTGGTACCTTGCGCGATGATCTTGGCGCCACGCTCAATGATCAGGGCGCCTTTCTCCGCTACATCACTTACGACCACACAACCGGCCTCGAATGTAACGGTAGCACCGTCCACGACATATACATAGCCTTTTAAGATCCATTTTCCTTTGGCATAGAACTTACTCGAGGAGATAACACCGGTAATTACGTTGCTGTTAGGATCGGTGGGAACTACTGGGTTGCCGCCGCCACCATCTTCGAACGTTACCTTAACGCAAGAGGAGGCACCGAAAAGTAAAATGCAGATCAGTGCGCTAAAAAGAAGCTGCTTCATATACTTGTTTTTGAGTTTAGACTAGGGTTGATTTATTTTTTTTGGGTAGCAAAATCATAGGTAAAGCCGACGGTGATCGTTGACCCCGGACGGAACGAATAGAACAAACGGTCGGTGGCCGCTTGGTAAGAGGTCTTTGCTCCTACATTTTCGTAGAAATAGTAAAATGGATTCAGGATATCAGACCAGGTAAGTCTGAATTCACCGCGCCCGGCAAAGACTTTCTTGGCAATCTGAAAGTCAACCTGGTCACGAGGACGCTCGTAAACATCCGGAAAACCGAGGTCATTCAAACCTACCAGGCTCAGGCGCTCTCCAATGCGATTATACAACAGAGATCCATTGATACCACGAGTAGTATTATCAAATTGCAGACCCAGATTGATCAGGTAAGGAGACTGGCCCTGCAAGGGACGGTTGCTAGTCTCTGCAGCTCCACCACCACTGGTAGAGGCTAAGGTCACTTTAGAATAAATATAGGTTAGGTTGGCAAAGGTTCTCAGCTTGCTGACTCCTTCGTTAAAATCAATTAAGTTCTTTCTGATCTCCAACTCGGCCCCAAGAGTAAGGGCTTCTTGTGCATTGTAGAAGCGATAGTTTCGACGATCAAGTACGCTCGAAGGATTCAGACGAAGCTCAATGGGATTAATAAATGACTTATAAAATCCGCCAATGGTAATTCCTTCTCCAGCCTTAGGATAAAATTCATACCGAACATCGAGGTTATTGATGGCGGTACGCTTGAGATCAGGATTTCCATCCACGGCATAATTGACCTCATAATCGAAGAATGAGAAAGGCGCGATCTCACGAAACTCAGGACGTGCCACTGTTTGGCTAGCTGCCAGGCGAATATTGTGTTTAGAAGAGGGCGAATAGGTCAAATTGAAAGAAGGTAATACATCCCACTTCTCCGTATTAACGATAACACGCTTGGCCGTAACATCTTTGGTAGTCAGAAACTGCTGAAAATTCTCTACCCGGACACCCCATACCAACCGCCAGTCATCTGCCAACTTATTATCGAACATGCCAAACATTCCGTTCAGGATCGACACCCCAAAGTATTTATCTTGATTGTTCGTAAAATCGAGGATCTTAAACCCTTGGGTTGAAATATTGGAAGCGTTGAAGATCTGATCGTAAGGCTGATAGTTTAGCTGACTATTGAACTGAATAATATTGGCTGGCTCCCAGCGAAAGATTCGGCTGCGAAAATCACGAATACGAATAATAGTGGAACCTCCGGCCTTAAAGGTTTGCTTGTGCTTTCCTAAAGTAAACGGCACAATGAGTGATACGTTGGCGCCATAGCTGTAATCTTTGAGGTCGCTGTAAAAACGGCGCGTATCATCGTCGTTGAACTCAAAGGGAGTAGATGTGCCTCTGGCACGGAAGTAGGCATACGTTCTGAGATCGGGCTGCGTTTTCCAGTTATAGCCGAAGTTGCCGTTCCAATTTAGCTTAACACCGCTTTTTGTCAACTGATGCGTTCCTTCGAGCTGACTGGAATAAAGCGAGCGTTGATTAAGAACAGAAGAACGAAAATCAAGATCTTGAATACGGTCATAGTTAACTCCGGTACGCGTGTAGTAGAGGTCTTCGAAAAGCTGATTGAACAAATTCTTGAACGAGATCTTATGCTTTCCTTTTACATAGGTAATGTTAGCAATAGCCCCCGTGTTGACACTATATTTATTTTGAGCATCGTACATTTCTACCAGCAAGTCGCCGTCGTCCTGATGTAGATTACGCTCTACATCGAATTTGAGCATACTGTTGCGATATTGAACCGCAAGAATAGTACCCAGCGTACCTCCATTCTTGAATTTCTTGTTTACACCCCAAGTAAGATTGTATGTTTGAATGGGGGTAGCCTGCGAAGCAATTTCTCGACTTACCTCATTATTAAATTCTTTACTGAATGCTACTTGTTGAGCAATGCCTGCGTTATTTACACTAAGAACACGATAGGCCTGTGGAGAAGTGGGAAAGCCCGCCGGCATGGAGCGGGTGCCATCATCAAAACCCAACCAGTCGGTCTTATTACGTTCGTTGCTGGTAAAATCTTTAAATGTCGATTGATTATTGAATCCCCAGCTAACCCCTACAGTCAGCACACTGCGGGCCGGCACATCTTTTGTGTTAATCTGTACCAAGCCACCGGCAAATTCACCGGTAAGATCTGGCATAGCGGTTTTGTTGATGATAATGTTGTCTACCATCATAGAGGGTATCACATCGAAAGAAAAGGCTTTCTTATCGGGCTCTGAACTAGGAAGCTGGGCATTATTGATCTGGGCTGCATTGTAGCGATCGCTTAATCCACGCACCACAACGAACTTGTTGTCTTGAATACTGGTACCACTAACACGCTTGAGTACTTCTCCCGTATTTTTATCGGGTGTACGACGAATAAAGTCGGCAGCCAATCCGCTCGATAGCGCCATATTACTACGCTGAAAGCTCAACAACGCATTTGTATTTTCTTGGCGGCGAGAAGAACTCGTGATGGTAACGACCTGTAGATTCGAACTCGCCTTCTCTATGAGCACGACCTCAATTATATTCTCTTGGTTAGGCTTGATTTCAATATCCGTGATCTCTTTTCCTTCGTAACCAGTGTTAGTCACTTTAATAGAATATTTTTTACCCGCTTCGAGGTTCACATAAAATTTACCCTCTACATCAGTAGAAAAATTGCGAGTAACTCCATCGGCTTGCAACGTGATGTTAGCGCCCACCAAGGGCTCGTTTCGAACATTGGTAATTTTACCCGCAACCGGTACAGATTGTGCGGCAACCCATAGGGCCTGGAGAAGAACGATTGTCGTAAGTAAGAATTTAACCCTTGCCAGCATGTGAATCAATTTGAGGCAAAAATGCATGGGCAAGATTAACGCCACATGATCAACAAATTAAGTAATCGTTACGAACAGGTTACCGAATTGTTACCTAGGGTACGCCTAGAAGTTGATTTGCGCTTGAATGCGCAATAAACGCCCTTGTTGAATATTCTCTTGGCGAATAAAATCCTCAAATCTTCTTTTAGAGATAGTATACATTACTACCAGCTCAAATTGCCTTACTGGCTGCCACTCTGCGCCAATTTCAAGCTCTCGTACCGCGTAGCTCCGTGCATCTAATTCGTGCTTTTTTCCACCTTCGTAGACCTGATAGCGCGTAAAAGGGATTAATACTTTGTCTTTCCCCAGCTTTTTTAAATACGACAACGTTACATATCCACCCGACAAAGATTGCGTTGATATAGAATCGAGTCTCTTATCGAACTGTGGCCCACGTCCAATATTATACTCGGCCTGAATGCCAAAGGGCTTAGGATAAAGTGTAAAAGAGGTGGCTACCCGTTGGTCAGCATATGTAAGTGTAGGATTAACTTTAACACCAGCAGAAAGTTGATCGCGCGAAAAAGTATATTTTCCGGAATAGGCCTGCAGTCCCGGCTCTAAGATCTGATCGCCCAACTCGAAAGGCCAGGTAAAACGAACCACCTTGTGTAAATTATTGTTCAATTCTGGACGATTAGCGGTTTGTCCATTGTATAAACCAAATCCAAATAAACCATAATCTCCGCTTCCCTTAAGACCGTCTCTGACCAGCGAAGCGAATAGCTTTCTTTTTTCGGGAGTTGCCCAATAAAAAAAGGCGCCCAAGTCTCGCTCATTGGTTACGGCACTATTTAACGCATCGGCGCGATCAAGCGGAAGACGATTTTGGCTGGATTGCATATTTTCAAAACCATAGGGAATCTTACTCTGACCGATCCTAACCCTAAAAGAATTATTCTTATCTAAACCAAGATCAAAATAGGCATCACGAATCTGGCCAAAATGTTGAGATGTAGCAGAGGCATTACTGGCAAAATCGGGTTGTATATAGAAATAAACCCTTTCGCTGATCTGGCCAAACAAGATGACGCGCAAACGTCGAAGAAAGAAGCCTCCGTTGTCGCCCCAGCTCCTATCGCATTGCTCACATTTTAGTTGGGGATTGGTCTCGAACAAGCGATTATACCTTGCCTGCACATATCCTCTTATGCTGATCGACTCGTACCATTTAGGAACCTTGGGGTCTGGCTTGCCCTGCCCAACAACCTCATTTTCAATACAAAAATTAAAGACCGCTAAAATAATTATATGGATAAGGTACTTCAAAAGCCAATGCTGTTTATGGATAACTATTTGATAATAATTAATTAATGCCTAGATAACGCACCGCAAAATTGGCACACAAATTAAAGCCCTGTATTAATTTATTATTAAGTTTTAAATACACCCCGCTCCACACTGCGAAGTGTATACCTTAGCCCCCTACAAATCAAACTGATAAACTCTAATCATGGCCGGACTCAACTCATTCCTCAAGATCTTTATGCCAAAGAACACGGTGTTCTTTGAATTATTTGAAAAGGTAGCAGAAAACTTATCGCTCATGGGCACCCAGCTCAAAGCGGTAGTAGCAGAACATGACATCGATAAAAGAGTTGCTCTGATCGCGGTAATCGAAGATCTGGAACACCAAAACGACGATCTGACGCACAACCTCTTCACTGAACTCGGTCGCAACTTTATTACCCCTTTTGACCGCGAAGACATTCACGCACTCGCAACTTCACTCGATGATATTGCCGACTACATCTACGGTTCTGCTAAAAAAATGAACTTTTACCGTGTCAATACGAACGACATGGGGATGCAAAAATTTGCAGAACTCATTGAACAAGGTTGTCAACAGGTTCGCATTGCCGTCACACAGCTGAGAGATATGAAAAACGTCAAGGCTATTACCGAAGCCATGATTAAGATAAACAGCATCGAAAATCAGGCTGATGATGTGTTCGATATGAGCATCGAAAGATTATTCGCCCTTGAAGAAAATGCCAAAGAGGTCATTAAGATCCGCGAGATCTATCAAGTAATGGAACTGGCCACCGATAAATGCGAAGATGCCAGCAATGTGATCGAATCCATTATCATCAAATACGCTTAACCTTCTCCATGACGACATTTCTTATCACTATCATCATATTGGCATTGGTGTTTGACTATATCAATGGTTTTCACGATGCCGCCAACTCTATTGCCACGGTCGTATCTACCAAAGTACTGACTCCATTTCAGGCCGTACTTTGGGCCGCTATCTTTAACTCGATCGCCTATTTTATTTTCAAGGATCATGGGGTGGCTAATACGGTTTCCAAGACCGTAAATGCCGATATGATTGCCGGAGACAACATGATGAAGGTGATCTTTGCCGGCCTTATTGCCGCCATTGCTTGGAACTTGCTGACCTGGTGGTTCGGTATTCCTTCATCCTCTTCTCATACGCTCATTGGAGGTTTTGCCGGTGCGGGTATCGCTGCCGCCGGTTTCGATGCAGTAAATGCTGCTGTAATTATCAAAACAGCTAGTTTTATTTTCTTGGCACCACTGGTAGGTATGCTCATGGCCTTTATTATGTCGCTATGGTTCTTAAGTTCTTTTCGCAAAGACTGGACCTCTAAGATCATTTCTGTGATCGTTATCGCCTATGTAATTTATTTTTTACAAGCCAACCTAGTTATCGATGCGGCGCAATTGGCCGGTAAAACCGATTACCAGAGCTATTGGGCACAGGTTATTTTCTATTCCAAGAACTTTAAATGGATCTTACTAGCCCTGATCTTACTGACCATGGCCTTCTTTGCCCTGTACCTGAGTAAACTCAATGCTCATCGCTCTAATCTCTGGTTTAAAAAACTGCAATTGGTCTCTTCGGCCGCCTTTAGTATTGGCCATGGCGGTAACGATGCCCAAAAAGTAATGGGTATTATTACAGCTGCCCTTATTGCCGGTGGCAATATCTCCAGCTTCGAAGAAATGCCCCAATGGGTTCCTATCGCCTGCTATGCAGCAATTGGTTTAGGTACCATGAGCGGGGGCTGGAAGATCGTCAAGACCATGGGTACCCGCATTACCAAGGTGACTCCTTTCGAAGGAGTGGCTGCCGAAACCGCCGGAGCCATCACTTTATTTATGACAGAGGCCCTAAAGATCCCTGTAAGTACCACGCATACCATCACCGGCGCCATTATGGGCGTGGGCGCTACTAAACGTTTATCGGCCGTACGCTGGGGGGTTACCCTCAATTTGATCTGGGCCTGGATCTTGACCATCCCCGTTAGTGCACTGCTGGCCGGCTTCATTTATTGGCTGATGCGTTTCTTCTGATCTTTCGTGGCCGATTTTGACTAGAATTACGGAGTTTTGCCGGGCAACTTATTCTATGCCAAAAATTGTTGTTACCGGCGGCTGCGGCTATATTGGTTCGCACACGATCATCGATCTTATCGAGAACGGATACGAGGTTATTTGCATCGATAATAATTCGCGCTCGCACGCCGCTGCCCTTCAGGCGGTTACCGAGATCACGGGCAAAACGGTCAAGCACTATAAGATCGACCTCTGCAACTACGACGATACCTATGCGGTGTTCGAAGAGCATCCCGATATTTCGGGGGCCATTCACTTTGCGGCTTACAAAGCGGTAGGCGAATCGGTCGAAAATCCGCTGCTCTATTTCGATAACAACCTACAATCGCTGATCAACCTGCTCAAATGCATCGACGAGTTCGGTGTCTCGCATTTCGTATTCTCCTCTTCTTGCACCGTATATGGTAACCCCGACCAAATTCCTGTTACCGAAGCCACCCCTATTAAGCGAGCCGAATCGCCGTACGGATCTACCAAGCAGATCAGCGAACAGATTATCCAAGACTATGCACGTAATTCGGCGGCTACCCATATTTTACTACGCTACTTTAATCCGGCCGGCGCCCACCCGTCTGCATTGCTGGGCGAACTTCCACTGGGCAAACCCCAAAATCTGGTTCCCGCCATTACGCAAACGGCCATTGGAAAAATTGATAAACTACTGGTGCACGGCACCGACTACCCCACCCGCGACGGCTCTTGCATTCGCGATTATATTCATGTTTGCGATCTGGCCCATGCGCACACGCTGGCACTTCGCTATTTAGAAGAAGAAAAAAATAAAGAAGCCTGCGAGGTATTTAACCTAGGTACAGGCACCGGCAATACCGTACTCGAAGCCATTGCCGCTTTTGAACAAGCCAGTGGCACCCCCCTTCGCTACGAGATCGGACCCCGCCGTGCGGGCGATGTGATAGCTATTTACGCCAATAACGACCGAGCCCGCTCGGTACTGGGATGGCAAACCCGTTATACCCTCAGCGACATTATGAGCACGGCCTGGACCTGGGAGCAGAAGCTCCGTGATAAAAAGACGGTCTTTAGTGAATAACTCGGCTGCTATATTTTTTTTGCCTTAACCCCCTGCACTTACATTTGTTCCTATGTTAAAAGACATTCAATTGACCGGTACCAAAGACACCCGAAGTGGTTTCGGGGATGGTATTGTAGAGGCCGCCCGCAAAAATGCAAATGTAGTGGCGCTTACCGCCGACCTGGCGGGTTCTCTTAAGCTCAATCAGTTCATGAAAGAGTTTCCCGATCGGTTTATTCAATGTGGCATTGCCGAAGCTAATATGATCGGTGTGGCGGCCGGCCTTACCATCGGGGGCAAGATTCCGTTTACAACCACGTTTGCCAATTTCTCTACCGGTCGTGTTTACGATCAGATCAGACAAAGTGTTGCCTACAGCGAAAAAAATGTAAAGATCTGTGCTTCGCATGCAGGTCTTACCCTTGGCGAAGATGGTGCCACGCACCAGATCTTAGAAGATATTGGCATGATGAAGATGCTACCCGGTATGACCGTAGTAGTGCCATGCGACTATGCACAAACCAAAGCAGCTACCGAAGCCATTGCCGAAATAAAAGGACCCGTTTATCTGCGGTTTGGTCGTCCGGCCTGGCCCATTTTTACCAGCGATCGTCCTTTCGAATTAGGCAAAGCCCAGCATTTCTCTACCGGTAACGACATTAGCATTTTTGCCTGCGGTCATCTGGTGTGGAATGCCATTCAAGCGGGCGCGATCTTAGAAGAAAAAGGGATCAGTGTAGAGGTCATCAACATCCATACCATCAAACCGCTCGATGAAGCCGCTGTAATTGCCTCCCTTAAAAAAACGCGTTGTGCCATAACGGCCGAAGAGCATAGTATTTTTGGTGGATTGGGCGATTCCATTGCCCAAGTAGCTGCCAAGCATTGCCCGGTGCCTATCGAATACGTGGGCACCCGCGATACCTTTGGTGAAAGTGGCACCCCCGCCCAGTTGCTCAAGAAATACGGATTGGACATACCCGATATTGTGGCTGCCGCCGATAAGGCCCTGCAACGCAAAGGTTAAACCTAGGGCTATCTTTAAGGTCCAATACCGGCAGACCTAAATGGCCGATTACTCCGACAACGAAATTTTGCTCCGCTTTCGAGTGCCCGCCACCCGAGAAGCCGCCTTTACCGACCTGATTAAAAAATACCAGGAACGCCTCTATTGGCATATTCGCCGCATGGTCGTAACACACGAAGACAGCAACGATCTTTTACAAAATGTATGGATCAGGGTTTGGAATGGCCTCGAAAAGTTCAGAGAAGAGAGTCAACTGTACACCTGGCTATACCGGATCGCCACCAATGAATGCCTGAGTTTTATTGAGCAACAAAAGAGAAAAGCTACCCTGCCGCTGAGCGACGAAGAGAACGGCATGGAGCGGCAACTCAAGGCCGATCCTCAATTTGATGCTCAAAAACTAGAATGGAAACTACAGCTGGCCATTCAGCAGTTACCCGAAAAGCAACGGGTCGTATTTTCGCTTCGCTACTTCGATGAAATGCCTTACGAACAAATGAGCAACGTGTTGGATACCAGCGAGGGAGCCTTAAAGGCCAGTTACCATCACGCCGCTAAAAAAATTGAACGCTTTTTATTAGATCATTAAACCGCACAAATAAAACCAGGTCTTATTAAGGATGTCCGAACAGCAACATAGTAACGAAGAACTAGCCAGCCTTGCACCGGGTCTGCCCTTTCCTGCTCCCGCAATGCCCTATGCTGTGCCGGCGGGTTATTTCGAACAGCTTGCAGGCGCAGTGCTGGCGCGTATCCATCTGGAGAGCGATGAACTCCCCCCCGTACTTCAGTCACTTAAAGAAAAATACACACAACGGCCCGGCTGGCCTTACCAGACTCCGGCGGGTTACTTTGAACAAACCCCTGCACCAACGGCAGCCCCCATTATTCCACTTCGTAAACAGTCCTTTTTTAGATATGCAGTAGCGGCGGCCGTACTGGCTACTATTTTCGGATTGGGTCGTTGGTACCAACAACGCGCTGTACCCGATATTGAAACGGACCCTGTTAGTTGGGTACGCAACGAAGTAAAAAAAGAATCAAGCGAAAAAATCGACAGTTATATAGATGTCAGTATAGTCGAAGCCACAACACTGAGCGGAGATCATAAAAAAGAGATCGCATTACTTACCAAAGACATCGACGAAAAAGAGATCCTGTTATTACTGAAAGAGACCGACTTGCTTGCTGCTGTAACGAGCGAACCGGCGGGCTCAAAAAAAATATTGAATTGATGAAGAAGCTTTTATTTTTTTCGCTGTTGCTGGCAGGCATAATGAGCTTCTCGGCTTCGTTGGCCCAGCCGCCAATGGGTCCGCCCGAAGGACCTCCCGATGGGCCTCCGGGTAGAAGAATCGCCGATCGCATGGCCCTGTTTATAGAGAGAAAGATGCGGCTGAGCGAACGGGAGCGCGTTGAGTTTACCCCGCTGTTTATTCGCTACGAAAAAGAATACCGAGACATTCTTCGAAGTAACCGTCAAGATCGGTTGGTATTACAACAACAATTGATCGATCTGCAACTCCGCTACCGAAAAGAGTTCGGCCCGGTGGTCGGCAACCGCCGCGTTATGGAGATCTACGATTTACAACAATACTTTATTCGCACCCTGCGCGATCTGCAACAAGAACGAAGAGGAGGGCCGGGTGCGCGTAGACCCTTTTAATCTTGTAATACGCTACCTGCATACGTAGCGGTGATATACCGCATTGGCAATGTCGTGATAAAAAAGAAAGGTCCATTTTTCTGGCTCGGACTGTTGCCACCACTTTGCTCTCAGCTCCATAGCCCTTTTTCCATCTTTGTCGTACTTGGCTACGAACCGATGTTTCATTTGCTGTAGCTGCGGCGCTTCGTCGCCCCCATAAAAAATGGTCTGCCCATTTTCAGCGATCCAAATTACCTGGTGATACAAACAATGCCCGCCCGAAGGTTCGCATCGAATGGCATCGTTAATTTGAGTAGGGCCGTCAAGTAATACCAGCCGCTCGTACGAAGAAAGCCATTGCAAAAGAGAAGGTATATAAGAGGACGATGAAGTTGATAAGGCGTAGCTTAGTTCTTCTCGCTGTACATAGTAATTGGCATTGGGGAAAGCCGGATGCAATCCTGACTGAGCAGCGTAAGCGATCCCACCTATATGATCTTTATGCAAATGCGATAAGATCACTTTAGTGACTTGCTCGGGTTGCACACCAACGGCTTTTAGCTGATGATAAAGTTGTAACTCCGCTCCGACACTGTATCCCAACCCTGCATCCAATAAGATCACATCGCCCGAAGTGATAACGACAAAAGGTTGAATCTCTACCAATAAACTACCGGCAGGCCGGTCCGTTAACTTGTCGTTCGTAGCATCGAACGGCACAAATACCTTGGTTTGATCAACGGTAAACTTTCCTTCGGATAACGGATAAATAACCATAGGTCGCAAAGGTACGATTAGCGAAGCACCATCTGCCGATCAGCATCTACCCGGATCAACACAAACAACAACATGGTAAATGTAAGTAGCGATGTACCTCCATAACTAATAAAGGGAAGGGGAATACCAATAACGGGCGCTAACCCGATGGTCATTGCCACATTGACTACAACGTGAAAGAAAAATACAGAAAAGACCCCATAGGCATAGACGCGACTAAACACACTGCGTTGACGTTCGGCGATACTGATCATTTTTAGCAGCAGGGCCAAGTATAGCCCCAATAGCAACATACTACCGGCAAAGCCAAATCCTTCTCCGACGGTACAAAAAATAAAGTCGGTCCGTTGTTCAGGTACAAAATCGTAACGGGTTTGCGTAGCGCTTAGTAAGCCCTTGCCAAAGAACCCACCGCTACCAATGGCGATCTTGGACTGGCGCACATTATAACTACTGCCACTTTCTTTTTTCTTTTTCGCCTCTGTCTCCGACAAGACACGCTGCATAGGGTCGTAAGGATTGTCTTTCCCGAACAGATTATAAATACGTTCTACCTGGTGACGCTGCAGCAGTTTTTCGAAAATAAAAGGAACGGCAAATCGCTGAATACCTACCGCTATGACCCATAAGAAAAGAAGCGTGGTAAGAATTTGCCGGCGCCTTCTGATTTGTCTTCTCGAAAACCAGATCAGCAGTAAGACGGCAACCGTTAAAAGTAGGGCCAGCAGGTTGGGAGGAATTAGAATACTGGCAATGATCAGGAGGGCAAACGAGATAGCCAGCGCCGGTATTACGGCCGGAAGACCTTCTCGATACATAACCATAAAAAAAGAAAAATAAACTAGCGCCAGCCCTGTCTCACTTTGCAAGATAGCCATAGCCGCCGGCACCAATACGACCAGAGCCGCTATCAGTTGTGCCCTCGGTAAATTAAAGTTGGTCTCGGGCCTAGAGAGATACTTGGCCAAGGCTAGCGCCACAAAGAGTTTGCAGAACTCGGCAGGCTGAAAATTAAAAGCCCCGATGCGGATAATCGACTCCGTTCCCTTAATGCGCGAATGAAAAGGAAAGACCAACAATAACAAAACGATTCCCACGACATACCAAAAATTAGCAGTAGCAGGATAAAATTTACTATCGGTCAGTAAAATAAAGAAGCCGACTATAAAAGCGATCAGCAGAAAATAGAACTGCTTGCTGTAATCGGTCTTAAAGGCCAACAAGCTCTGAAAAAATGCATCGCCCTCTTGATACGTAGCCGCAATAATCGCTGCGAGACCGATCAGCACCAGCGCCAGATAGATCCAGATCAAGCTCCAATCAATTCCTTTCGATATGGCCGCATTGTGATGTCTCATGGCAGCATTTCTTTTTTTACGATCGCAGATCTAGCACTCAGCACGGCCATAGCAGCCGGCTTTTCTTTAGTAGTCGGGATGGGCCTTGGAGATCGAGGTGTCACCGGAAGAGGAGTCACAGCTGATCCTACGCGAGTATAACGATCTATATAGGCGCTGTCGCGCGTTGTTTGAAACCACTTAAAGGCGCGTATGGAATCTTCGCGGTACTGCAAACGCTTAAAATAGGCCGGCATCAAGTTGGCCGCTTCTATGCGAGCCGAATCGGCCTTGCTACGCACCGATAAAGAATCGTTTAGGTATTTCTCCATCATCATACGAGCGATGGGCGCCGCCCATGTGGCTCCGAATCCGGCATTCTGTACAAAAACAGCAATGGCGATCTTAGGATTCTCTTTGGGTGCAAAACAAACGAACATCGAGTTGTCGGGCAATTTGATGCGTCTTCCATCGAGCACCGTATAGTTCTCTGCCGTACCGGTCTTGGCACAAACTTCGATGCCTTCTATTTGTGCACCTCTTGCCGTACCCACTTTCACCACATCGTTCATGCCTTCGATCACATCATTAAATGCGGCGGCCGGAATATACGTAAGCACATTGTGTCTTATCTTATATCGATTCTTGTATGCAGTGTCGTATACCTGCTCATCTTCGATTCGCTCTACAAAATGGGGCGTATAATAATAGCCCTTGTTGGCAATAATACACATGGCATTGGCCATTTGCAAAGGTGTGGCTTGCATCTTGTCTTGCCCAATACCCAGGGTCAGGTTGGTACAAGAGGTCCACCGACCCGCATTCTCTTTGTTGTATACAACCGTATCGGCAATACCGCCGGCGCTCTCGCTGGGCAGATCGACTCCCAACCGCACTCCCAAGCCAAAAGCATTCATGTATTGTTTCCAGTGCAAATAACCATCGTATACGTTTTTGTATTTGGGATTATCGACGGTCAAGCGGTAAATATGTGCAAAGTAGGCATTGCAAGAATTGGCAATCGCCAGGCGCACATTGGCTGCGTGACCTCCTCCGGCATGGGTACACTCGGGCTTGCCATGCCCGCAGAGTGTATAGCGACCCCCACAAGGGTATCCATACGAAGGGGATATTACTTTTTCGTTGAGCGCTATCAAGGCCCCGAGCGGCTTGTAGGTAGAACCTGGTTCGTACTTGCCGGCAATGGCGCGATTGAGCATCGGGCCCGATACATCAAGTTGCATGCGGCTAAAGTTCTTACTGCCTTCCGAACCCGACAGATCGTTAGGGTTATAATTAGGCCCGGATACCATCGAAAGTATACCACCCGTACGCGGATCGATAGCTACGATACCCCCTACTTTATTACTCATCAACTTCTCGGCCAGTTGTTGTAATTCGATATCAATGTAGGTGTGCAGACTTCGGCCGGCAATCGCCGAAGTATCGTACGCACCGTTCTCGTAGGTGCCCACGATCCTGTTCTTATTGTCTTTGATCATGTACTGCACACCACGTTGACCCATCAGTACCGGCTCGTAAAAGGCTTCCAATCCGGTCTTACCGATATAATCGCCTTGTCGGTAAAAATTATCCGAACGTTCAATGTCGCGTTTGTCCGCCTCGCGCACGTATCCCAAAATATGGGCGGCTGCATTAAATGGATAAATGCGCAGCGGCCGCTCTACCAAATTAAAACCGGGAAACTTCCAACTATTCTCTTCGAAGCGGGCCTGAAGCTCTTGGGTAAGCATGGGCTTAAATACCGAAGGTCGTACCCGAGTATTTTTTACGATCGCCTCAATGATGCGCCTTTTAAAATCGGCCGTGTCGATATTCATCAACCGACAAAAATCGAGGGTATCGATTCCTTTTACCTCTGCCGGCGTAACCAGCAGATCGTAAATAATGGTATTGTTAAGAATGGCCCTTCCCTTTCTGTCGTAGATAATACCTCGCTCCGGGTAGATCACCTTGGCATAGACCGCATTGTCCATGGCCAGCTGCTTATAGCGACGATCGACCAATTGCAGATAGACCAGTTGCAGCACAATAACTAAAAAAGAAATAATGACTACTAAACGAATACTATTGCTGCGAGACTGGTTATACGCTGCCATGAAACAAAAATTTATCCGCCCACATTGGTTCTAAATCGCATGCTACGCGGAAATAATAACTCGACCGTAAAGATCAACAACAAAGAAATGGCCGTCGAAGCAATCAGCTTGATCAAAAAATCGCCAAAACTGCCAAAACTCATCCATTCGAGTAGCACCAGCCACCCATGATACAGCAGCGTTAATATCAATACATATATAAAATAAGGTGCCCACAAAAGAGATTGTGGAGAAGGCTCACGGTAATTAAAGTCGGAGCTGTCACGCGGCGTTAATACACTAATTAGAAAAGGACGCACATAGGCGATCAGCACACAAGCCGCCGCATGCAAGCCGGGCGATTGTGTAAAATAATCAAGGGTAAGGCCGGTAACAAAAGCGATCGAGAGCAACCAGCGTGGCGATACACTAAAGGGCAGCCAAAGAATAAACAAGAAATAAAGCGAAGGCGATATAAAGCGGTGCAAATGGGGTACCCGATTCAGTACATAGATCTCGAAGGCCAAAAAGAGGACAAACCGAATACTATTTCTGATCAACTCACTCATCGGGGATTGCGTTTAGGGTCTTCGATACGTCGACGGCTCTGCTCATCGAGTTGCGCTTGCTCGCTATACTGCAGGTTCTCTACCACAAATACGTACTGCAGATTATAAAAACGCGCGGCCGGCCTAACTTTTAGTAAAAAGAAATTGGTGCCCGGATCGCTAATGATGGCGGCGACCGTTCCCACCGGATACCCCGGCGGAAAATTAAAGGAGTAACGACTGGTCACCACCGAATCACCCACCTTTACGGCCACACTTTTAGGCAACCCCTTTACTAGTAACAATCCGGGATCGGCCCCATCCCATTCCATGGTTCCAAAATCACCTGACTTCTTTAGCGCCACATTTACTTTTTGTCGTACGTGCAGCAGACTCATGACCTGGGCAAAGCGAGGACTTACGTTCACGACCACGCCCACAGCGGCTCCATCAGAGTTTAACACCGACATGTTTTCGGTAATACCGTGCAAGGAACCCCGGTCAATTTGAATATAATTTTTTTCTCCGCTGGTCGAGTTGTACACCACAGCGGCCGGACGAAAATAATAGCGACGATAGCGATTTAACGTATCGGTCGGTACCGTATCTCTTACCAGTTGGCGAGCGGTATCGACTTGCGCAAATTGCTGTGGCAACAAATTGATCAACGAGTCATTGAGTGTGTGGACCCTTCTGTTCTCGTCGCCCAAGGCAAAGAAATTCTCTACTTTCTTGTAACGACTATTGACCTGACCGGTCAGCTCGTTGGCCGATTGCAAGAACTGAGCCTGATGAAATTTATTAAAGCTGTATAGAAACCAAAGTGACGCGACCTGCAGAAACAAAAAAGTAAAGAAGGTAAAATAGCGACGAATAAATAAAATAACGTTACGCAACGAAGTACCAGTTTAAAAGCCGCAAATTTATCTCATCACAAAGGGGTAACGATCGTAGTTCTTAAGTGCGATCCCCGTACCGCGCACCACACTCTTCAGTGGATCATCAGCAATGTGCACAGGCAATTTGATCTTTGTACTCAATCGTTTGTCGAGTCCGCGCAACAAGGCGCCTCCACCGGTAATGTATAAGCCGCGGCGATAGATGTCGGCCGCCAACTCGGGTGGGGTCTGCTCGAGCGCTTTTAAGATAGCCTCTTCGATCTTGAATACACTTTTATCGAGCGCCTCTGCGATCTCTTGATAGCTGACCATGATCTGTTTGGGAATACCGGTAACCAGGTCACGTCCGTTAACGGCAAAATCATCGGGCGGATTATCGATATCCTTCATGGCCGCACCCACTTGAATTTTGATCTGCTCGGCCGTACGCTCACCGATCAACAGTGAGTGATAGCGGCGAAGCGCTTCCATAATATCGGCGGTAAATTCATCGCCGGCAATACGAATCGATTGATCGCAAACGATACCGGCCAGTGCGATCACCGTAATACCGGTCGTACCCCCTCCTATATCAATGATCATATTACCCACGGGCTCCTCTACATCAATGCCAATACCCAAGGCAGCGGCCATAGGTTCGTGAATAAGATATACTTCTTTAGCACCGGCTTGCTCGGCACTGTCACGCACCGCTCTTTTTTCTACTTCGGTAATAGAAGAAGGTATGCAGATCATCATGCGCCAGCTGGGCGGCAGTAACGGTCTCTTAGGATAGACCAATTTGATAAGTTCACGAATCATCAACTCGGCCGCATTAAAATCGGCGATCACGCCATCGCGAAGCGGACGCACGGTACGAATACTCTCGTGCGTTTTTTCGTGCATCATCAATGCCTTTTTTCCAACCGCCAATACTTCTTTCGGATTATTTCGGTTAAGAGCAACGATGCTGGGCTCGTTGACCACCACTTCATCGTTATGAATAATGAGGGTGTTGGCCGTGCCCAAATCGATCGCGATCTCTTGCGTAAACCAGTTGAAAATTCCCATTTCCTAAAATCACTTTTGTATAGGAGCAAAGGTGTAGGAAAATATTAACTTCTCAAAGGAGTTTTCATTTGAGAAATTCGTACCCGATATCGGTACGACAATACTTGTCGTTGAACTGAATGGTCTGTTGAACCTGCTGCGACCGGGCGGCCGCTTCGGTTACCGAGCTCGCAAATGAGGTAACGGTCAGCACCCGGCCTCCGCTGGTAAGCACCTGGCCTTCGTGCCGGGTGGTGCCCATATGAAAGACCAGCGACTCGTGCGGCTGGTCTAACCCAGAAATGGGATACCCTTTTTTATAGTCTTCGGGATAGCCTCCGCTTACCGCCACCACCGTGCAAGCGGCACGGGGGTCGACCTCAACGCGCTGTTTTTGCAACTGACCCAATGCAGCGGCATCGAGCAATGCGACCAGATCGGAGGCTAGCCTTGGTATAACCACCTCGGTCTCCGGATCGCCCATACGGCAATTGTACTCGATTACAAAGGGCTCTCCTTTCACGATCATAAATCCTATAAAAACAAAGCCACAATACGGAATGCCGTCCTGCTGCAGGCCGTTGATGGTCGGGATCACGACCCGCTGCTCAATCTTACTCCATAGGGTAGCATCCACAAAGGGCACGGGGCTCACGGCTCCCATTCCCCCGGTATTGAGCCCCTTGTCGCCCACGCCGATTCGTTTATAATCTTTGGCCTCGGGCAGTAACACATAATTTGTACCATCGGTTAGCACAAAGACCGATATCTCGATTCCTTTTAAAAATTGTTCAACCACCACTTTTTTTCCGGCCTCCCCAAAACGGGCCTCTCTGATCATGGCCTCAAAACCCTGCAGGGCCTCTTGTGTGGTTTCGCAGATCAGCACCCCTTTTCCGGCAGCCAGTCCGTCTGCCTTAAGTACAATGGGCAAAGGATGCGCTTGTAAATAAGCCACTCCCTGCTCGTAATTGGCGGCCGAAAACTCTTTGTAACGCGCGGTGGGAATACCGTGCCGCTCCATAAACGATTTGGCAAAGGCCTTGCTTCCTTCTAGCTGAGCCCCCACCTTTCCGGGCCCAATGATCTTGAGTGATTCGAGCCCTTGTTGCTTCGTCAAAAATTCTCGGATCCCGTTGACCAGTGGTTCTTCGGGACCCACTATTACCATGTCGATCTGTTCCTTTAAACAAAGACTTGCGATGGCTTCAAAATCGGTTACCGCAATGGGGCAATGCGTACCTAACAAGGTGGTGCCAGCATTGCCCGGTGCCAAATAGAGCCGGGTGCATAAAGGACTTTGGCTGATCTTCCAGGCCAATGCGTGTTCTCGTCCTCCGGATCCTAATAGAAGTATGCGCATAATAAGCGGCAGAAAAGTTAGTTGCGAAAGTAATTAGCCTGCGGGTAATTGAGGATAAGATAATAATCTTTATTTTCAGCTACTTAAACCAATTGCCCCTTATGTCTTCTACTTCGTCTGCGACCGGTCACCCCAAGGGTCTGGCCGTCTTGTTTGCCACCGAAATGTGGGAACGGTTCAACTTCTATGGCATGCGTGCCATTTTGGTTTTGTTTTTGACCAAGGCCCTTATGTTCGACAAGGTATTTGCCTCTAACATTTACGGAAGCTATACCGGGCTGGTCTACCTGACCCCCTTGCTGGGCGGATATATTGCCGACCGCTATTGGGGTAACCAGCGCTCGATTATCTTGGGAGGTCTGTTAATGGCGCTCGGCGAATTTGTACTTTTTTTCTGCGCTTCGCTCTATCAATCCTATGCCGATCTTTCTACCCTCTTTTTTTTTACAGGATTGGGATTGATGATTACCGGCAATGGATTCTTTAAACCCAATATCTCGGCCATGGTGGGGCAGCTCTACCCCAAGGGAGATCGCAGGATCGACTCGGCCTATACTATCTTTTATATGGGTATCAATGTAGGGGGTGCATTAGGTCCTATTATCTGTGGTCTCGTAGGTGATACCGGCCATCCCGAAGATTTTAAATGGGCCTTTTTGGCCGGTGGTATCGCCATGTTGATCAGTGTGGTCGTTCAAGTTTTCTATCATAAAAAATATGTGTTAGATCCCAATCAAAACGTACTGGGACTAACGCCCGCCCATGCCCCTGCCGCCTGGACCCGTCCCCTCAATGTGGTGGGGCTGCTCATCTTGCTCTCTGCAATTATGATCGCTGCCTTGTATGTCGATACCAGTGTGGTAGATTACCTCGCCTATGTACTCATCGCCGCTCCGGTGCTGATCGGGTTTATTATTTTTTCCGATAAGGCCCTGGCCAAAATAGAAAAACAGCGAGTGGCCGTTATTTTTTGCGTGTCGTTCTTCGTGGTCTTTTTCTGGAGCGCCTTCGAACAGGCCGGTGCCTCGCTTACCTTTTTTGCAGAGGAACAGACCCAGCGCGACCTTGGCTTTTTTACCGTACCTGCCAGCTTTTTTGCTTCGCTCAATTCTATCTATGTAGTACTGTTTGCCCCCGTCTTTGCGTGGCTTTGGATCAAGATGGGAAAAAGAGAGCCCTCCTCGCCTACCAAGATGGCCTTAGGCCTCCTATTGCTTTCTTTAGGTTATCTATGGATCGCATTTGGGGTCAAAGAGGTGCAGGCCAGCACCAAAGTGAGTATGATCTGGCTGCTCGGAATGTACGCGTTGCATACTTGGGGTGAACTTTGTCTGTCGCCCATCGGACTTTCGCTGGTCAATAAACTGGCCCCGCTAAAATTTGCTTCGTTGCTAATGGCAGTTTGGTTCTTGGCCAATGCCGCCGCTAACAAATTGGCCGGTGTACTCAGCGCCCTGTATCCCGACGGAAGAACCACCCAGTTTATGGGTTACCAGATGAATAACATGTACGATTTCTTTATACTTTTCGTGGTCATGTCGGGTATTGCCGCTGCCCTGCTGCTGGTGCTGACAAGACTGCTCCAAAAAATGATGAACGATTAACCTCAACCCTTTTTTATGAGCGATCAACAATTTAAACCCTTTGTTTCTCCCGAAACCAAGATGGCCGAGTTTACTCTCAAATCCATTTTAACGGGAGCCGCCTTTGGTATCATCTTCGGTGCTTCTACCGTATACCTGGCCCTCAAGGCCGGACTGACCGTATCGGCCTCTATTCCCATTGCAGTACTCGCCATTACGCTGGGCAGAAAATTGTTGCGTACCACTATTCTTGAAAACAACATCATTCAAACCACCGGATCGGCCGGAGAGAGTATTGCCGCCGGTGTGGTCTTTACGTTGCCCGGTTTTTTATTCTTGAGCGAAGCGGGCAGCGCTAATTTCTTTAACTACTTTACCATTTTGATCCTCGCCATCTTTGGCGGCGTATTGGGTACCCTCATGATGATCCCGTTAAGACGTTCGCTCATCGTGCAAGAACACAAAACCCTTCCGTATCCTGAGGGAACGGCCTGTGCCTCGGTACTAAAGGCCGGAGAAAAGGGAGGCGACTTTGCCAAGACCGCTTTTTTAGGACTCGGATTTTCGTTTGGCTATGCCATTTTGCAAAAGATCGCGCATGTAATTGCCGAGACGCCTTCGTTCATGACCAAACAAACGCAAAAATTCTTTCCCTCTGCCAAAGTAAGCGGAGAGATTACGCCCGAATATTTAGGGGTAGGCTATATTATTGGTCCTAAGATCGCCGGAGTACTGGTAGCAGGCGGTGTACTCAGTTGGTTTGTATTTACACCTTTGTTGGCTAGCTTACTGAGTGACCATGGCGTGGTGATCGCTGCACAACTGGTAAAATTGGGATACCTCAGCAATGTAGAGACGGCCGGCGGACCGGGTGGATGGGATCCGGCCACGCAAGGATTTGCCGATTGGTCGACCGCTATTTACAGAGCATATATAAGACAGATCGGCGCCGGTGCGGTAGCGGCCGGTGGATTTATTACGCTGATCAAAACCATCCCTACTATCGTCTCATCGTTTAAAGGAAGTATCGGGTCGCTGCAAAAATCGGGCGCCCGCAGTGAATCGGCCGCTGTTATTCGTACCGAACAAGACCTTTCGTTAAAAGTAGTGGGCATTGGCAGTTTGCTCCTCATTGCCGTGATCGCACTGCTCCCCAGCACGCTGATTCCCGGAAGTAATATCGGCAGTAAACTGTTGCTCGGCGTATTGGTGATCATCTTCGGGGCTTTCTTTGTAACCGTATCCTCTCGTATCGTAGGGCTGATCGGTTCTTCGAACAATCCCATTTCGGGTATGACCATTGCCACCCTCATGGGCACCTGTCTGATCTTTATTGCGGTCAAATGGACCGGCTATGTGTACGAACCTATGGCGCTGGTGGTAGGGGGTATGATCTGTATTGCCGCCGCCAATGCAGGCGCCACCTCGCAAGATCTTAAGACCGGCTATATTGTGGGTGCTACACCGCGCTATCAGCAACTTGCTCTTTTTGTCGGGGCCATTGTGTCTTCGATCGCCATCGGTGCCACCATAAAAGTACTCGATCAACCTACGGCAGAAATGGCCGCGCAAGGAATTCAGCATGCCATAGGCACCGATAAATATCCAGCCCCGCAAGGAACGCTAATGGCCACGCTGGTCAAAGGAATTCTTTCGTTCAATCTCGATTGGCAATTTGTGCTGGTGGGTGTCTTTATTGCGATCGTAATGGAACTCTGCGGTATCAAGGCCCTCAGTTTTGCCATTGGCATTTATCTTCCACTCTCGACCACGCTTCCCATTTTTATTGGAGGAGCCATTCGTGGAATTGTAGAATGGAGACAAAAGAAAAAGAATATCGTGCTTAGCGCCGAAGAAGAAGATCTGGGCAAAGGAAATCTGTTCGCCACCGGATTGGTAGCCGGGGGTGCGCTAGCCGGTGTATTGGTGGCCATTCTTTCGTCGATCGATAGTGTGAATGCGCAGCTCGGCAGTGTTAATGCAGAACACGGTATTGTAGCGCTACTGGGAGGCGAGGGATACAAGTGGCTCGGGGTGGTCTGCTTTGCCGGAATGGGCTTTGTGCTCTACCGAATAGCCACCGCCAAATCTTCTTCGTAGCTTTAGGATCGTCCAAGTCTATTCAATACTGTATGAAGGCCTTTAAGTATTTATCTCCCTTTATCTTTTTTGCCGGCGCCTATATGGCCTTTACCGGACAAGGATGGATCGTGTGGATGCCCATGTGCTGGGCCTGGATACTGGTACCGGTCACCGAACTTTTTATAAAACCCGATTCGCAGAATATGAGTGCCGCCGAAGAGGAGCTGGCCAAGCAAGACCGCAGTTACGACCTGTTACTTTACGTTACGGTAGTTATTCAGTATGTTTTACTCTTCATTTTTTTAGAAGGCATCGCCACCGATACCCTATCCTTGTCGGACCGGTTGGGACGCATCTTTGCCATGGGGCTGCTATGTGGCATCTTTGGTATTAATGTAGCGCACGAACTTGGGCACCGGGTCAATCGTCTTGAGCAAACCCTGGCCCAAGCTTTATTGCTGACCTCACTGTACATGCACTTTTTTACCGAGCACAACAAAGGACATCACAAACGCGTAGCCACCCCCGACGATCCTAGCAGTGCTCGCTACGGAGAACCCGTTTATACCTTTTATTTTCGCACCATTGTTATGAGTTATGTGAGCGCCTGGCATATTGCCAACGACGATTGTCGCAAAAAAACAGGCACGGCGCTTTCGTTGCAAAACGAAATGATTCGGTTTCAATTAGTGCAAATCGCTTTTATAAGTTTGATCGGCTGGTACTTTGGAACCCCTGCCCTACTTGCTTTTGGGGGAGCGGCACTAATGGGCATCCTGATGCTCGAGACCGTCAATTACATAGAGCACTATGGCCTGCAACGAAAACTGGGTAGCTCCGGCCACTACGAAAGAGCCATGCCTCATCATAGCTGGAATAGCGACCACGTGGTAGGCAGACTCATGTTATTCGAATTGAGCCGTCACTCCGATCATCATTATTTGGCCAGTAGAAAATACCAGGTGCTTCGTCATCATGATGAGGCCCCGCAAATGCCCACCGGCTACCCGGGTATGATGCTGCTGGCCCTGCTGCCGCCGCTTTGGTTCGGTATCATGAACAAGAAGATCAAAGATTGGCAAGGAGCCCACGCTGCTCCTAGCGCGTAATAGCACTCATTCCCATATATGCATGTAATACCTGCGGCAATTGGATCCCTTCGGCCGTTTGATTATTTTCTAGCAACGCTGCTACGATGCGAGGCAGGGCGAGCGAACTACCATTGAGGGTATGCAGCAATTGTGATTTCCCTTTTTCGTCTTTGTAGCGAAGCTTTAACCGGTTAGCCTGAAACGATTCAAAATTGCTGACCGAGCTTACCTCTAACCATTTTTGCTGAGCCGCACTATAGACCTCAAAATCGTACGTAAGCGCCGAAGCAAAACTCATATCGCCGCCACAGAGACGCAAGATGCGATAAGGCAACTCCAGCGACGTTACCAATTTCTCTACATGGGCTACCATTTCGTTCAATACCGCATAACTATTTTCGGGGGTTACAATAGAAACGATCTCTACTTTATCGAACTGGTGCACCCGGTTAAGCCCCCTTACATCCGATCCGAAGCTTCCGGCCTCTCTTCTAAAACAAGCCGAAAAGGCCGTCATCTTTACCGGCAGGTCGGCAAGCGATAGCAGCTGATCGCGATAGATATTGGTAACGGGTACTTCGGACGTAGGAATCATATACAAATTATCGAGCGGCATATGATACATCTGCCCTTCTTTATCGGGCAGCTGACCGGTTGCGTACGCCGAGGCTTCATTGACCATCAACGGCGGCAGATATTCGGTATAGCCCGCCGCTGTATTCACATCCAAAAAATACTGAATCAGCGCGCGCTGCAATTTGGCGCCCTTTCCTTTATAGAGAGGAAACCCGCTTCCGGTTATTTTAGCACCGGCCTCAAAATCGACCAGGTCGTAAGAACGAATCAAGTCCCAATGGGCTTGAGCACCCTCGGCCAATACCGGCTTTATGCCTCCTTCGCGCACCACTACATTATCGGACGCCGCGCGTCCGTCGGGTACCTGTTCGCTGGGTAAATTAGGAAGTAACACCAGCTCGTTATGTAATTGCGTTTCGGCTGCGCTCAGCTGATCGGCCAGTGGCTGCAACGAGGCTTTAAGAGAGGCTACCTCTTGCTTACGGGCCTCGGCCTCTTCACGCTGTCCCTTACCCATCAACATCCCGATCTCTTTAGAAAGCGTATTGATCTTGGCTTGCAGATTATCGCCATCCAACTGTAATTTTTTTCGTTGGTCATCGAGCGAAATAATCAAGTCGACCAGCTCGGGCCTTGCAAAATGCTTTTTGGCCAGTTGGGCTTTTACTTTTGCTGAATCTTGTCGTAGTTGCTGTAACGTGAGCATAGTTACAATTTGTAGCAAATATAAACTACCCGCTCGGCACAGCAGGCTTTATCTTTGCCCCTATGCTAGCACAAGACGATCTGCAACAACGCTGGTGGAACCTCGAGGCCAAACTGGTAGAGCGATTTGGTAAGAAGCCCGACCTGGAGACCATTTTATTTTTGGTCGGTGTACAAGAATTCGGAGACATCAAAGAAAAATTTAGCAAAGAACAAAAACAAGACCTCATGCATGTGGCCGTGTGCAGTCTGCTTTCCAAGAGTGGGTACTACGAACTAGAAGGGGTAGACGAAGACGGGTGGCCTCATTTTAAACAATGCAAAGCCCTTCCTACCTTAAATACCATCGAGCAAGAAAATTTTATTAAAGACCACGTTTTGCTTTACTTCGAAGAATCATCATTTTAAGTTATGCATAAACTATTGAACGGTGTTCTGCTGCTGTTGCTGGCCGGTCAAATACTGGCCGCACCCGCTCCAAAAGATTCGATCGTAACCCGTAAGGACCGCAAACGCGATGTGCTGTTCGAAACCTCCATGGGCCGCATACAGGTTCGTCTCTCCGATTCAACCCCCCTGCACCGCGATAACTTTTTAAAGCTGGTCAAGATGGGCTACTTCGAGAACATCCTATTTCATAGGGTCATTAAGAACTTTATGATACAGGCCGGCGATCCTGATAGTCGCAATGCCCCAGCCGGAAAGCCACTGGGCAATGGCGGACCGGACTACACCGTGCCGGCAGAATTCAAACCGACCCTCTTTCATAAAAAAGGCGTTATTGCCGCCGCCCGCGATAACAATCCCGAAAAGGCCAGCAGCGCCAGCCAGTTCTACCTGACCCAGGGCAAGGTGTTTACCGAGGCCGGGCTCGACTCGGTAGAGACCTACCGCCTTAAACGAAAAATTCCGGCCGACCAGCGACAGGTCTATACCACGCTGGGAGGGGTGCCCCATCTGGACCAGAACTATACCGTCTTTGGCGAAGTGGTAAGCGGCATAGAAGTGATCGACGCCATTGCCGATGTACCCACCAGCAAAGGGGCCGATCGTGACAGACCCTTAACCGATGTCAAGATTCGTAAGGCCAGTCTTGTCAAACGCAAACGGTCTTGAACAAGTTTGCCTCATAATTTGTAGGTTTGTGCTCCCAAAAATTTCTATCGTATGAATATCCCCGCTCAATTACGCTACACAAAAGAACATGAATGGATTCAACTCGAGGGTAATGTAGCCACTATTGGTATTACCGACTATGCGCAGCGCGAATTGGGGGATATTGTTTTCGTAGAGGTCGACACCATCGGCAGTGCCCTCGAAGCCGGTGCCGTTTTTGGAACCGTCGAGGCGGTCAAGACCGTTTCGGACCTCTTCTTACCGGTTAGCGGAACCATCAACGAATTGAATCCCGCCCTAAGCGGCGCCCCCGAACTGGTCAACAGCGATCCATATGGAGAAGGTTGGATGATCAAAATGACGGTTAACGATCCGGCCCAGGTAGAAGCCCTGCTCGATGCCGCCGGCTACGAAGCCTTGGTTGCCTAATTTAATTTTTTTGAATACGATTGTTTTTAGATCGGCTGCGGCAACGGGCTGGTTATTTCTTTCGGGCTATTTATTGTTAGCACCCGCCGCTTCTTTTTCGAACGATGGAACCTTGGGATGGTTGTTCTCTGTACTCGGAATAGCCAATTGGCAGCAGAGGCTCCCCCTCGATAAACTGATTCACTTTACCATTTTTTTCGGGCTGGTTTTTTTATGGCATCGGGTACTGATGGCAATACCACTCCATAAAAAGCAACAAGACCTTTGGATCTTTTTAAATGTAGCCGGATGGTGTGTTCTGGGTGTGGCGATAGAATTCTTGCAAGAAGCCTTAGAGTCGGGACGTCATTTCGACTACGCAGATATGATCGGTAATTCCATCGGATGCGTAGCGGGTTGGTGGTTGGGCAAAAAATTGACCCCTGTAGAGACAGGGGTCGCAACCAAAACTAACTGCTTATGAGAAATATAATCTATAACGTAAAGTTAGTTCCTAAGTTGGGCGACCCCTTGTTAAAATATTCAAAACTTCTAGGGTGCGATCAGGAGCGGGTCAGCTTCTCGGCATTCTCGGCAAACTGAAGGGCATCGATCAGTTCTTGCACCTCTCCATTTAAAACAGCATCCAGATTATAAAGAGTAAAGCCGATCCGATGATCGGTAACCCGGCCTTGCGGAAAATTATAGGTTCTAATCTTGGCGCTGCGATCGCCCGTGCTAACCAGGCTCTTACGGTGGCGAGAGATCTCTTCTTCTTGTTTTCGCACCTGCTCTTCGTACAAGCGGGTACGCAGCATTTGCATAGCCTTTTCGCGGTTGGCCAGCTGTGAGCGCTCGGTCTGGCATACCACTACCGTTCCCGTTGGAATATGGGTCAGCATCACCTTGGTCTCTACCTTGTTTACATTTTGACCACCGGCTCCCCCGCTTCGGGCCGTCTCCATTTTAACATCGGCCGGGTTCAGCTCAAAATCCAACTCTTCGGCCTCGGGCATTACAGCTACGGTAGCGGCCGAAGTGTGCACCCGCCCGCTGGCCTCGGTATCGGGCACCCGCTGTACTCGGTGTACGCCACTCTCAAATTTTAAGGTTCCATATACATCATCGCCCACTACCTCTAACTGCACCTCTTTATATCCACCTACCGTACCCTCGTTCTCGCTCAATAAAGCGGTCTTCCATCCTCTACGATCGCAGTAGCGCATATACATTCTAAGCAGATCGCCGGCAAATAAACTGGCCTCGTCTCCACCGGTACCGGCTCTTATTTCTAAGATGGCATTCTTTTCGTCTTGGGGATCTTTCGGAATCAGCAGTTGACGAATAGACGACTCGGCCTGCTCTTTCTGCTGCTCAAGGGTGGGTAACTCTTGTTTGGCCAGTTCGCGCAACTCCTCGTCGGTGCCGGCCATAGCATCTTTATAGAAATCAATATCCTCCAATAATTTCTTGTAATGCAGGTAGGCGGTCACGATTCGCTCTAGGCTTCTGTATTCTTTGCTGGTCTCGGCAAACTTTTTATTGTTACCGACGATCTCGGGATTGGTCAGGGCCACTCCCAGCTGATCGAAACGGGCTTTGATCGCTTCTAATTTGTCTAGCATAACTGATTAGGGCAGCAAAAGTAATAAGAATAAATTTGGGGCATGGGGATGATGAAATTCAAGGCAACGCAACTTTTCGATGGAAAGCGGCTTTTCGACAATAAAGTATTGGTTACGCAAGCCGATGGAACCATCGAGTCGATCGTGGATGTGCAAGAGGCGGGTGAATCGGTTCGGGAACTCGATGGCATTTTAATGCCGGGTCTTATCAATGCCCATTGTCATTTGGAACTCAGCCATCTTAAAGAGGTGATCGCTCCGCATACCGGTCTTATCGAATTTTTATGCACGGTAGTGACCAAGCGAAATTTTTCGCCCGAGGTGATTCAAGAAAAAATTGCAGCCGCCGAGCAAGAGATGTACGCCAATGGTATTGTAGGTGTAGGCGATATCGGTAACACTGCCGATACGGCAAGGGTCAAAGCAGGCAGTGCTATTTGCTGGCACAATTTTGTAGAGGTAATTAGTTTTACCGACGAGAAAGCCAATGAAAATATGGCCCACTACCGTTCGCAGTTAGCGTCACTAACACAGGCGCTGGCGGGTAGTTCGCTGCCCCACCGAAGTAGCCTGGTACCCCATGCCCCTTATAGTATTTCGCCTGCCACCTTTCGAATGCTAAACGAGGCTACCCAAGAGCAGGTCATCTCCATTCACAATCAAGAGCATCCGGCCGAGAACGAACTCTACACGAGCGGCGGGGGTGATTATCTGAAACTCTTCAGCATCTTTGGTCTAACCCAATCCCCCTTTCCTATAACCGGACAAAGCAGTTTGCGATCGGTGCTTCCCTATTTTGATCGCGGACAAACCATTTTGCTGGTACACAATACCTGCACTACACAAGAAGAAATGGAATGGGCGGCCGACTATGCCAAACAAAACGGCATCCGACTACAATACTGCTTATGCATCAACGCTAATTTGTATATAGAAAATAAACGGCCACCGGTCAACCTACTTTACCAAACTGGAGCCCCGGTCGTTATTGGCACCGACAGCTATAGCAGTAATTGGCAGCTAAGTGTGGCCAGCGAGATCAAGAGCCTGCATGATCATTTTCCGTCAATTCCCCTCGAAACCATCCTGCACTGGGCTACCCTGCAAGGAGCCCGCGCCCTGCAATGGGAAGAGCGACTGGGGAGTTTCGAAAAAGGAAAAAAGCCGGGTCTTGTTTTACTAGATATCGAAGCGGGCCGCTCGCAACGAATAGGTTAAGACAAGATCTCTTTTAGTACAGGCAGCGTTTTGAGCATCCCAAAATCTTGTATATGCTGTTGATAATAGCGCTCCATTACCAGTAAGAGTTGACGACGCAGCTCGCGGTTTAGCGAGAACTGCTCAAGCTCTTCGGGTTGTCTTACCTGTAACAACTCGGCCAGTGTTTGCACCATGGCACCGGCTATGTAGTGCGGATGTCGAGGTTCTGTGGTGCTGATGATACAATCGGCCAGATCGAAAAAAAGAGGTTGCTCTTTGCCTTCGGTAAGTTCTACTCCGTCTCGAAGGCGAGGCAAGATGCCAAAGAAATGCGTTAACTGCAGCGAAAAAAAGAGCGGAAGATTGGCTTGTACCAATGGCGTAGCGCGGTCCAGTGCCATCAATATATCTTCGGTAAACTCGAACAAGGGTACATTTTCTTCGGGCTGTCGAAGGCATTTAGAAAGTAGCTCAATCATAAACAAAGCCACCGCATTCTTAGTAATGTCCGCGAACAGTCGCTCATGCTGTTTGTTCCACCGAAACTCTTTGATACGCTGCAGCGATTTTCGGTCTTGATGGTAGACCACCATGTCGAGCAAGGCGGCGGGCTGAAACAGATTAGCCCCTCCTTTTCCTTTTTTGGCGGCCGATCGCACGCCATTGACCAAATAAGACTGGATGCCAAAACGCTCGGTAAAGACCGATACGATCAGTGAGGTCTCTCCATAGGTAACGGTACGAAGAACAATGCCCTTGGTCTTAACGATTGATGCGCTCATACAACTGTTGCCCTGCAACAATACTATAAAATTGGCCTACCCGCTCAAAAACAGTGCCGACGCCGACATTTTTACCTTTCTTTGCACTTTCCATTAACAGCGTGTTGTATGTGGCAAAAACTAGGCCATTTTATTTTACGATTTCGGGTAGCCTTACTTGTCTTGCTCTTGCTTATTACTGTCGCCATGGGCTATTTGGCCAGCAAGGTAGAGCTCAGTTATGAATTTACCCTCGCCATCCCCCTCGATAATCCCAAGTACCAGGCCTATCAGCAATTCAGAAAACAGTTTGGCGAGGATGGCAATCTGCTGGTGTTGGGTATTCAAACCGATCGGCTCTTTACCCTTTCGACCTTTACGGCCTATCGCGATCTGCAGCGTCAACTTAAGACCATCGCTGGTGTAGAGGATATTATTGCCGTGCCCTCGGCAGTGGCTTTAGTTAAAGACACGGCCACCGAAAGGCTAAAGGCCCGTCCCGTTTTTAACGACACCCTTACATCGCAGCCAGCCCTCGATAGTGCTGCGCTTGCCTTTCGACAGTTGCCCTTTTACAAAGGCCTGCTCTATAACCCCGAGACAGAGGTCTATCTGATGGGTGTACGCATCAACAAAGATTTGATGAACTCTAAAGCCCGCGTGGGGGTTGTTAACGAGATCGAACAAGCCGTTGATCGCTTTACGAATAAAACCACCCTTGTCGTTCATAAAAGTGGGCTTCCGTACATCCGCACCAAGGTGGCAGTGATGATTCAAGAGGAGATGCGTTTTTTCTTACTGGCCTCGGTACTCTTGTCGGCTCTTATCTTATTGGCCTTTTTTCGTTCGCTCAGTGCCATGCTGCTTTCGATCGTGGTAGTGGGTATCGGGGTAGTCTGGAGCGTAGGCACCTTGCAATTGTTCGGTTTTAAGATCTCTTTATTGACCGCGCTAATACCACCGCTGGTGGTCGTAATTGGCATCCCTAATTGTATTTACTTTTTAAACAAGTTTCATGTGGCCTGGAACAAGACCGGCCATAAAGAACAATCGCTGATTCAGATGATCGACAAGATGGGGATCGTAACCCTGTTTTGCAATGTGGCGGCCGCGATCGGGTTTGCCGTATTTGCCTTAACAAGCAGCCAGATCTTAAAAGAGTTCGGTCTGGTGGCAGGCATTAACATTATGGCGCTGTTCGTTATTTCGCTGCTCTTTATTCCGGCCGTCCTTAGCTTTTTACCGCCTCCTAAGAACAGACATACGCGCTATCTCGATAACCCCTGGCTCAATAAAGGGCTGGAAAAATTAGAGCGCTGGTCATTGCATCATCGCCCCTTTATATATGGAACCACCGCCGTGGTGTTGGTCGTAGCCATCGTTGGTCTTTTCAAGTTAAAAAGCGAAGCCTTTATCGTAGACGACCTGCCTGCCTCGAACCAGGTATACACCGACCTGCGCTTTTTCGAAACCCATTTCAAAGGTGTTATGCCGCTAGAGATCGTGGTAGATACCCGCAAGAAGCAAGGGGTTATTAGAAATATGCGCAACCTCGAAGGCATCGATTCGCTCTCTCGCTTTATTGAACATATTCCCAATATGGCAAGACCCCTCAGCATTGCCGAGGGACTCAAATTTGCCAGACAGGCTTTCTTCGAAGGAGACAGTAGCAGCTATTTACTTCCTTCGGCCTACGATTTGCCTGCACTGTCGCAATACCTGAGTTTTAAAGACAGTAGCCAAACCAATAATTCGTTGGCCAAATTGGTGGGCTCCTTTATGGACAGCACCAAAAGTCGGGCTCGTATTAGTGTCAGCATGGCCGATATTGGCAGTTACCGTTTACCCGGTTTGCTCGATAGCATACAACGGCAAGCCGAAAACATATTTAACAAAGATAGTATCGAAGCCTTAAGCGCCGATGCCGATACAAGGGCCGCCGCACTTGCCGAAAACGAAAAATGGGGCCAGCGTACGCACCAGATCGAACTTACAGGTAGCAGTGTTACCTTTTTAGAAGGAAGTCGTTTTATTATTAGCGGCTTAAAAGATTCTATTTTCTGGGCCTTTCTGTTGATCAGTCTTTGTATGCTTTATTTATTTCGCTCACTGCGAATTCTTGTCTGCTCGTTGATCCCTAACATTATTCCGCTCGTGATTACAGCGGGCACCATGGGCTGGGCCGGCGTACCGCTCAAACCTTCGACCGTGTTGGTCTTTAGTGTCGCACTGGGTATTGCCATCGATGTTACCATACGCTTTTTGGTCAACTATAAGCAAGAGCTGCCTCATTTCCAACAAGACGCCTACAAGACCGTTATTCAAACGATTTACAGTACCGGCATTAGTATTATTTATACATCGCTGGTGCTGATTGCCGGGTTTGTTATTTTTTGCTTTAGCAATTTTGGAGGCACGCAAGCCCTGGGATGGTTAACCTCCCTTACGCTGGTCGTGGCCACACTTACCAATCTGATCTTATTGCCCGCCATGCTACTGTCGCTAGGCAAAGAGGGTAAGAACGGATAAGGTTATCTTTGTGCAGCTCAACTAACCCCCTTGGAAAAAAGCAATTTTGTAGACCAGATCAGAATTTTTTGTCGCAGCGGTCACGGTGGTGCGGGCAACAAGCATTTTATGCGCAATAAGTTTACGGCCATGGGCGGACCCGATGGTGGAGACGGTGGACGAGGGGCCCATATTATTTTGCGCGGCAACCGAAATCTCTGGACCCTGTTGCACTTGCGTTATTATAAAAATGTATTGGCCGAAGACGGAGAGAAAGGCGGCTCGAATAATTGTCATGGCCGCGACGGAAAGGATATTATTATAGAAGTTCCATTGGGGACCATTGCCCGCGACGAAGAAAGTGGAAAAAAAGAAGCGGAGGTGCTCGAAGACGGGCAAGAAATTATTTGGATGCCCGGTGGTAAAGGAGGACTGGGTAACTCCCATTTTGCAACGCCTACCAACCAGGCACCCGAACATGCACAACCCGGATTGCCCGGCATCGAAGGATGGAAGGTATTAGAGTTAAAAGTGTTGGCCGATGTAGGATTGGTGGGTTTTCCCAATGCAGGCAAGTCAACGCTGCTTTCTGTTATTACCGCAGCCAAGCCGAAGATCGCCGACTATGCATTTACCACCATTACGCCCAACTTGGGCATGGTCGAGTACCGCGATGGACGCAGTTTTTGTGTGGCCGATCTTCCGGGCATTATCGAAGGGGCCGCCGAAGGAAAAGGGCTTGGACATCGGTTCTTGCGTCATATTGAACGAAACGCCGCCTTGCTGTTTTTGATTCCGGCCGACAGCGCCGATCATAAAAAAGAATTCCAGATATTGGTACACGAACTTGAACAATACAATCCCGAACTCTTGCAAAAACAATTCGTGATCGCTGTAAGTAAGAGTGATATGCTCGATACAGAACTAAAGACAGCCATTGCGCAAGAGCTTCCCAAAGAAGTACCGCACGTCTTTATCTCGTCTGTAACGCAGCAGGGCCTTATGGAGTTAAAAGACCTGCTTTGGAAGATCGTCAACGAACCCGTAGCCTCATGATGCAGCGTTGTTTTTTTTGCCAGCACGAAATAATTCCGGTTCATGTGCATGGGCATTATCAATGTCCGGTTTGCACCACCAATATAATGCCTTGCTGTGATGGCGATAATTGTGATACGAACCTGCTGCTAAAAAACAACTCAGTAAGTACGACCGACCGTATCACAGGCGGCCTTGAGGAGTGAGTTGGCATCGGGCGCATCTTGCCATTTTTCCCAGAACATAACCCCCCCTGCCATATCCTTGGCCAGCTTAGCCTTTCGCTTTACGGTGTATTGCCCGTTATAATAGATTGTATAATTGCTGAACGAACCGGCACTTACCACTGCCGAGTCGAGCTGCGCATTTCCTCCTTGTGCCAGAATAGTTCGGTACGATAATACCGTGTTAGATTGTGTGATGCCCGAAGGCCTGCCATAAGCTGGCACACCCAGTACTGCTTTGGCGGCCGGCATGCCGCGCGTCGTGATCCAGTATTGCAAACAAGTTTGTGCGAGTGTGAAATCGCTGTGATGACGGTAGGGTACTGAAGTACTGAAATCATCGTAGGCCATAATATTGAAAAAGTCGACCACACCAAAGAGTTCATTGCGAATAGCATCTCTGTATCCTCCGGCGTATTTACCGGCGGTAATAGCGCAAGAAAGATAGTATCGAGCATCGCGGTGTAGCGAATCGGCCAACTCTTTCATCAACGCGGTAAAGGTCACATCGGTTCCATCATTGGTGCTGGGAAATTCCCAATCCATATCTACGCCATCCAGTTGTTGGGTTCGCACTACAGACATTACATCACGAATAAAATTTGTTCGCCCGGTGGGCGAAGAAGCCATATTCTTAAAATTCGTAGTGCCATTGCCGCTGCCATCATTGATACCCAAGAAAATTCGGGCATTGTTCGTTCTCGCCTTAGAAGCCACCGCAGTCAGTGAGGCGGTGTTGCTGCTGGGCGGGGCAAGCGAGCCGGTACTATTGACCTGATAAAATGCGTATACGACCACATTGGTCATCTTGAATTTAACATCGGGCACATCGGCTAAGGCTCTATACGAAGGAAAGTAGCCTACCACATAGTACCCTAACGAAGGAGGCGACTGAATAGTAATATAGGTAAAGGAGCGAGCTGCGGTGGCGCAACCCGTAGCCGCACCACTGCTGTTGCGCGGAATTACATACCAAAAATAAGTGACGTTAGGCGTAGGGGCAATCGTTAGGGTATAGCTGGTTCCTGCCACACCTGTGGCCACTGCCACTGCATTGGTGACAGTCGTACCCAGCATCACGTCATAGGCGCTGGCCTGTAGAGCACTGCTCCAGCTAAGGACAATATTGGTAGTCGTTACAAAAGAACCGGAGGCAGGGCTCACCAACGAACCACAGCCAGGTACGGTGGGTGCTGGCGTTGGCACAGGCGAATCTTTTTTTCGACAGCCCTGTACGAAGAGCAGGGTCACTAAACAAAACAAAAGCACACGCGATCGCATAAGCAGTGGTAGGGCTTGAAGTTAGCGAATAATGTTAAAACCACTACCGTAAAACGAGATTTTCGTAGGTTTGTCGCCTAAATGATCGCCCCATGAAAAAATATTTTATTTCGCTGCTCCTTACCGTAAGTCTTGTAGGAAAAACAATGGCCGACGAAGGTATGTGGCTGCCCCTGCTACTAGGCCAGCAAGTCTATAACGATATGGTAAAAAAAGGACTCAAGCTTACCAAAGAACAACTTTATCAGATCAATAAACCTTCATTAAAAGATGCCATCATCATTTTTGGAGGAGGATGCACCGGAGAGATCGTCAGCAGCAAGGGGTTGATCTTTACCAATCACCACTGCGGCTACGATGCGATCGCTACGGCCAGTAGTGTAGAAAAAAATTATTTGCGCGATGGGTTCTATGCCGCTTCGATGAACGAAGAGATTCCCACCTCTTTATCTGTACAGTTCTTAGTGCGTATCGATGATGTGACCAAAGAGGTACTCGATTCGCTCAAAGGGCTAAGCGGTGCCGAGCGCGTACAAAAACAAGCAGCCGTGCTGGCCGCGATCAATAAGCGAATGAGCAATGCCGATGAAAGTATCGAAACCCGTGTAAGTTCTCTCTTTAAGGGTAATCAGTTTCTCGCCTTTGTGTACCAGCGCTACAGCGATGTGCGACTGGTAGGAACACCTCCCGAAAGTGTGGGTAAGTTTGGGGGCGATACCGATAACTGGGAATGGCCTCGTCATACCGGCGATTTCTCGGTATTTCGCGTGTATACCGACGCTAGTGGAAAACCCGCTAAATACAACAAAGAAAACATCGCTTACAAACCCAAATGGTATCTGCCTGTTTCACTAAAGCCACTCAAAGACGGTGATTTTGCCATGATCTGGGGATACCCCGGCAGCACGAACCGCTACGAGAGTTCGTATGGCATTAAACTGGCGACCGACATCAATAATCCTACCCTGGTAAAACTGAGAGACGCCCGGCTTAAATACATGTTCGAAGAAATGAAGAAAGATCCGGCCGTTAAATTGCAACTGGCCTCTTCGTATGCCAGTATAGCTAATTATTGGAAATTCTTTGATGGCGAAACCAAGCAATTGCTCAAGTACGATGTGTATGGACAAAAACAAAAGGCCGAAACGGTCTTTACTTCTTGGGCCGCTACCCGATCTGAATACCAAACCTTATTTAGAGATTGGAGCAAGGCCTATGATGCCTGGAGACCTTATGCCAAGCACCGCGTGTATATGAGCGAAGGGATCATGGGCTCTCCGCTGATCGCTTTTGCCTCTTCGCTACTGCCATTAGAATCGGTGCTGGCCCGCAACAGCTCCGCTGCCGATATACAAAAAGCGGCCGCAGCCGCCGATCAGGCCCGTAAGGCATTTTTGGAATCATCCAATAAAGCTTCCGACGAAAAGATACTGGCTACGGTTACCCGCCTGTTTTATGAAGATGTCGATAAACAGCAGCATCCCGTTACCTTTTACGGCTCGCTCAAAAATCAATACGGTGCTCTCGACAACGATGACACGTATCGTCGCTATGCTGCCGACGTATTTACCAAGACCATGATATTCGATAATGCGCGTTGGAGCGCCTTTATCGCTAAACCCGACGCGGTGCTACTGCAAAACGACCCCGCTTTTGCACATGCCAGTACGTTTGTAACCAATTATAATAGTAAGTACGGCCCTCTTTCTCAACAATTCAATGCCAAGAACGCCGAGTTCGGAAGACTCTATCTGAAAGGCGTCATGGAAATGGATACCGTCAAGGCTAAGATGATGTATCCTGATGCCACCTTTACCATGCGCGTTAGCTATGGTAATGTAAAATCATATCAACCTCGCGATGCGGTCAAGTACGACTATGTAACCACCTCGCGTGGGCTGCTCGAAAAATACAAAGCCGGCGACTATGAGTTCGATCTGCCCACTCAACAGGTAGAACTGATCAAGAAAAAAGATTTTGGCCAGTACATGGACCCCACCCGCAAAGACCTGGTGATCGGATTTATTACCACTAACGATATTACCGGTGGAAATTCGGGTTCACCCGTACTCAATAACAAAGGAGAGTTGATCGGACTGGCCTTTGATGGTAACTACGAGGCGCTAAGCCATAAGCTGGCCTTCGATAAAGACCTCAATAGAACCATTTGTGTCGATATTCGCTATGTACTATGGTGTATCGATAAATTGGGTGGAGCCAAACATCTTATTAACGAGTTGACCCTGGCCAAATAATTGATACTCGTGGCCTCCTCTTCGTTGCATATCAAAAAGATCGGTCTTTACGCGCTGCGTATTCCGCTGATCGAACCTTTTATTACCTCGCTCGGCAGAGACGACGATGCGCTCAATGTAGTCGTTCGCATACAAACGCGCGAGGGTTTGGTCGGGTTTGGCGAGTGCAGCCCGTACATGCCCATCAACGGAGAAAGCCAAGAGACCTGTATGGCCATTGGCCGTTACTTTGGTCAGGCGCTGCTAGGGCGCAATGCACTCGATATCGATGCTTGTCTGGAACTACTCGATAGCATTGTCTATGCCAATAACAGTATAAAAAGTGCATTTGATATAGCGCTGCACGATCTGGCCTCGCAGGCCGCAGAGCTTCCGCTGTGGAAATATCTGAATGGAGATAATACCAAGATCATCACGACTGACTATACCGTCAGCATCGGCGATCCCGACAAGATGGCCCTCGATGCCAAAAAGATCTTGGACTTGGGCTATCCGGCCATTAAAGTAAAGCTGGGCAAAAATGGAAAGACCGATGTGCTTCGCATGCAAGCCATCCGCAAAGCCGTGGGTCCGACCGTTCCGCTGCGCATCGATGCCAACCAGGGATGGGCCGTAGCAGAAGCCATCGAAACGCTTCAGGCGCTGGGCCCGTTACAGATCGAACATTGCGAAGAGCCCATCTCTCGTTATTTGTATACATCGCTGCCACTCGTAAAAAAAGAAAGTCCCATTCCCATTATGGCCGATGAATGCTGCGGCGATCATCACGATGCGGCAAGACTGATCGCGCTAGAGGCCTGCGATTATTTCAATATCAAACTGGGAAAGGCCGGCGGTATACGAAATGGTGTACGAATAGTTCGACTGGCCGAAGCCGCCGGTATTAAATTACAGGTCGGGGCCATGATCGAATCACGTCTGGCTATGACCGCCTTTGCCCATTTTGCCTGCTGCAGCCCCCAGATCGTTCACTACGATTTTGATACGGCGCTTATGTTCAGAGAAGACCCTGTTACGGGTGGTATTCGCTACGAAAAAAATGGAGTCATTAAACTACCAGAGGGCCCTGGCCTTGGTGCTACCATCAACGAAGAGTGGCTACAACGCATGGAGGCTATTCATCTGAGCTAATCACATATTATGTATCGCTCACTATGTGGCAACGTGTACAAGATATTGTCAATTCCCTTTTCTGGACCCGGGCGCAGCACCAGGTCTTTGAGAACATGCTCACGCGCTACCGAAGGGCCAAACGATTTCGGGCCCAAAAGATCGTTGCACAAAATCTATTGCGCGATATCTTTTTTATTTTACTTGGTATCGTATCGGCCTCATTTGGCTTAAAAGGATTGCTGCTCCCTAATCATTTTATAGATGGTGGGGCCACAGGTATATCGCTGTTGTTAACAACGCTTAGCGCTACCCCGCTTTGGATCTTAATTCCGCTGGTCAATATCCCTTTTATTGTGATGGGTTACCGAATTATGGGTAGCACATTCGCGATCAAGACAGCACTGGCCATTGCTGGACTAGCCCTCTGTCTGGCTTACATAGATTTTCCGCTGGTCACACAAGACAAGATACTGGTAGCCGTCTTTGGAGGTTTCTTCTTAGGAGCCGGTATTGGGCTGGCCGTACGAGGCGGCACAGTTATCGATGGCACCGAGGTACTCGCCATTTACCTAAGCAGAAAGCTCGGCACGACCATCGGAGATATTATTCTTGTCATCAACATTATCATTTTTTCGCTCGCGGCTTATTTATTGAACATCGAAGTGGCCCTATATTCCATCATCACGTATATGGTGGCTTCAAAAATGCTGGACTTTATTGTAGAGGGCATCGAAGAATATATTGGGGTTACGATCGTATCATCGCACAGCGAAGAGATAAGAGAGATGATCATCAATGTAATGGGAAGGGGTGTTACCGTCTACCAAGGCAAGGGAGGATACGGCAAACGAGGAGAAAAAAGAAATCTGGATATTCTTTACACGGTCATTACCCGATTAGAGATCAATAAGCTGAATACAGAAATAGAGAAGATAACACCAACCGCCTTTGTGGTCATGAATCCGGTCAAAGAAACAAAGGGAGGACAAATCAAGAAAAGGCCACTCAAGCATTAATCGATTCGCCAAGTCATCTCTCCGCCCTTCTCATCCTTTACTTGTATTCCCACGGTCAACAAACGATCGCGGATTTTATCGGAGGTTACAAAATCTTTTCGGTTACGCGCCTCTTTTCGAATATCGATCAGCAATTGCATTACGTGCTCTAACTTATCGTGACCACCCTCTTCCATACCCTGCAAGCCTAAAATGGTCTCGAGCCAATGTGTCATCTCTTGTTGCATGCGTTGCAGCGTAGAGACAGACAGCGCTCCGGCCGGTGTATGTCCATCATATATTGCGTTGATGACCGGCACTAATTCAAAGAAGTTAGCCAGCACCTTTGCCGTGCTGAAATCATCATTCATAAATTCAGGCAACTCATCGAGTAATCGATGGACCGTTTGTGTGAGTGCCGCATCGGCTCCGTCGGTGCCAGGTGTTCCTGGATCATTAGATCTGCTCTTTTGAGCCGCATCGATCTTTTGTATTTTTTGATAGGCCTCCCATAAGCGCTTGAGCCCTTTCTCGGCGGCTTGCAGGGCCTCGTTACTGAAATCGAGCGTACCGCTATAATGCGTTTGCAGAATAAAAAAACGAACCGTCATAGGGTGATAGGGCTTATCCAAGAGTGGATGGGAGCCGCTAAAGAGCTCGGTTAAGCGGATCACATTGTTGTAGCTCTTTCCCATCTTACGACCGTTGATGGTGATCATGTTGTTGTGCATCCAATAGCGAACCGGCGCCTGGTGATTACAGATCGTACTTTGTGCGATCTCACTTTCGTGATGCGGAAACAGCAGGTCCATTCCACCCCCATGAATATCAAATTGCTTGCCCAGATATTTAGTGGCCATGGCGGAGCATTCAATATGCCAGCCCGGATAGCCTACTCCCCAAGGACTTTGCCAACGCATGATATGCTCGGGTGCCGCGGCCTTCCAAAGTGCAAAATCGGTGCGGTCTTTCTTTTCTTCCTGACCCTCCAGTTCACGAGTCGTAGTGAGCAACTCATCGATGACGCGTCCGCTGAGTTTTCCGTAGTCATGGCTGGACGCATATTTTTTCACATCAAAATACACCGAGCCTTGTACCTCGTAGGCATAGCCGGCCTTTATTAACTGCTCGATCATGCCGATCTGCTCTACAATATGCCCCGTAGCAGTGGGCTCGACAGAGGGAGGTAATGTATTGAACTGTTCCATCGCCCAATGAAACAAGCGAGTGTACTTATGGACCAGCTCCATGGGCTCTAGTTGCTCCAGCTTGGCTTTTTCAGCGATCTTATCGGTAGCATCTCTTCCCTCTTCTTCGAAATGCCCGGCATCGGTAATGTTGCGCACATAGCGAACCTTGTACCCCAAGGTTTGGAAATAGCGATAGACCACATCGAACGTAATATATGGGCGGGCGTGACCCAAATGACTTTCTCCACTTACCGTAGGGCCACAGACATACATACCCACGTGTCCGGGTACCAACGGTGTAAAGATCTCTTTTTGTCGGGTCAGCGAATTGTAGATACGAAGCTCGGCCATATGGCAAAGATGATTAAAATAAATGGAATAGCCACTCCTGCTCGGGGGTGTTGCACTCCCGATCAAGGCTGTAGTTGCAGATCTGTTACCAGCATATAGTGATCGGAATAATCCTTTTTGACACGCTTGAATTGCTGCACCGAAAAACGAGGATCTGCAAAAACATAATCGATGCGAAGGGTGGGCGAAAGTCCGCGAAAGGTTCGTCCCAATCCGTATCCTTTTTCAAGAAACGCATCTTGCAAGTTGCCGCGCACGGTAAAATAGGTATACGAGTTAGGCACATCGTTAAGATCGGCGGTAAGAATTACAGGATGGGGCGAGTCCGCCAGCAGCGACGCGATCATATCGGCCTGCAGACTTCGAATAACCACACCCCTTTTTAATTTACCGACAATGGGAATAAAATGATAGACCAAACTGTCTTCGCGGCCACGGATCTTTTCGATGCGCCGGTAGTCTTGTTTATCGAACCGCTGCGATTGTAAATGCGTGGTCAAGATGCGAACAACTCCACTTGGTGTCCGTATATCGGCCTGCAACAACACCTCGGGCTGCGAGGGCCGAGGAAACCGTATCATACCACTGTCGACAATGGGGTACCGCGAAAAGATGACCGAACTGTAATAGTTAAGATCGCCATCAAGGTCTTTGCTAAAATAAAAATAAGGGTAGCCCAGTTGCTTGCGAATGGAGCTGATATTATCGTAGAAAGCAGGATTATCGGAGGTGTAGAATTCTTGCAAGCAAAGCACATCGGCTTTTTGCTCGGCCAGCAGGGCCAGCATTTTTTTTCTGGTTACACTACCTCGATTATTGTTGCGAGCCAGCTCTACGAAACGAGCCACATTCCAGCTGACCACCCGAATGGACCTGGGTGCTTTTTTTACCTCGAACGAAGAGGGGGCATTAAAGGCAATGAACACGCCGATACTCTTATATCCCAGCAAAAGGGCGCTAAGTGAGATAAGGGTGAGCCTGAACTTGAGCAATACCAGCCAACCGACTAAAAAACAAAATACCACAAAAAGCAAAAAGGGAAAGGCCAACCCCATAAGCGAAACCCACCACCACTGTTGCGGATGCAGCAGCGGAATTAGGCAAGACAATAAAAACAGCGCCACCACCAGCACATTGGCCGAGATCACGAATTTTTTTGTGAATAAACGCAGCCGGCTTTTCTTCATTACTGTCGCATAAGGCTATCGGCCCCGGCCAAACTGCCCAAAATGGCAGCTTTGACCTTGTTGACTTTCGCTAGCTCATCTTGTAAATACTGCATGCGAAGGGCCTTGTTATCTTTTGCAGAGTCGATATTAAATTCTACCATCCACTTGTCCATGGCAAAATCGGCATAATTAAGATCGCTGATCAGCTGCTCCAATTGCCGGCGATATGACTGGCTAGTGTTACCGGCTTGCGTAGCCAGCGAATCGAGGCGTTGCTGCGCGCGTTGCTGCGCACCTCGCAGCTTTCCCATCTTGGGCATCACTTCGTCATGAATATCCATTACCTGGCGATACAAGCTGTCTTCGGCGGTCTTGGGCTGGTGGTCAGAGAGCCCTCCCGCATGGTCGTGGCTCTGTTGAGAACTATTACGCTGATCCTGACAAGACGATACCATAAAAACAAAGATGGCCAACATAGCCAACAGCGAAAATGGGGTTTTGCTAAACATTCCAACGAAGATTAGAAAACAAAGATACCCAATTGTAAAAGACAAGTGCCCTTGCGCTATTTTTGAGGTAAATTTGCCCCTCGCCTTATGATACAACTCGAAAACTATGTAGCCGGACAATGGCTTCGCGGGCAAGGAAACGAACAAGCTTTGTATGATGCGGTAACGGGCGAATGTCTGGGCACGACCAGCACGCAAGGCGTTGACTTTAGGGCCATGATCGACTATGCCCGGCAAAAAGGAAATTCCGCCTTACGACAACTTTCATTTCATGAAAGAGGCAACCGACTAAAGGCGCTGGCCTTTCATTTGCAAAAACACCTGCCCTCTTTTTATGCGCTTAGTTATCGCAGTGGTGCCACCAGGGCCGATAGCTGGGTTGATATAGAAGGGGGCATCGGTAATCTTTTTTCGAATGCATCGCTACGCAGAAAGTTTCCGAACGAAACCTTTTGTATTGATGGAGAAAGTCATAACCTGAGCAAGGGCAATACGTTTATGGGTACGCACATTCTGGTGCCCAAAGAAGGAGTGGCCATTCATATCAATGCCTTTAATTTTCCGGTCTGGGGCATGCTCGAAAAGATCGCGGTCAATCTGCTGGCCGGTGTACCCGCTATTGTAAAGCCGGCTACCGCTACCTCGTATTTGACCGAGGCGGTCTTTCGAGAAATTATCAATAGCAAGATCTTTCCTGAAGGATCGCTGCAACTGATCTGTGGCAGCAGCGGCGATCTGCTGCACTGGGTCGATAGCCAAGATGTGATCACCTTTACCGGCAGTGCGGCCACGGGCGCCCTGCTTAAGAAAATACCGGCCATTCTCGACAACAACGTTCCCTTTAACATGGAGGCCGACAGCCTTAATTGCATTGTATTGGGCGAATCGGTACAACCGGACGATCCCGAATGGGAACTTTTTGTAAAAGAGGTGCGAAAGGAAATGACGCTCAAAGCCGGTCAGCGCTGCACGGGCGTGCGACGCATTTTTGTGCCGGCCCGCCATCTCGATGCCATGGCCCGTTCGCTGCAAACAGCACTGGCACAAACGGTGATCGGTTCTCCCCATAACGAAAAAGTTAGAATGGGGTCACTGGCCGGGCAACAGCAGCGAACCGAAGTACTAGCGCAAGTTCAAAAATTACTGGCCTCTTCGCAACTTATCTACGGATCGCTCGATAGTGTATCGGTGGTCGATGCCGATGCGCAAAAAGGTGCGTTTCTATCTCCCTTGCTATTGCTCAACAATACGCCTTTTGCATCGGTCGCACCCCACGAGGTCGAAGCCTTTGGACCGGTCAGCACCCTAATGCCCTATCGAGGCATAGACGAAGCCATTGCGCTTAGTAAAAAAGGAAAGGGAAGTTTGGTCACCACCATTGTAACCAACGATACGCGCGAGGCCCGTCACTATGTAATTGGGGCAGCCTCTCATCACGGAAGAATATTGGTCTTAAACCGCACCTGCGCCAAAGAGAGTACCGGCCATGGATCTCCCCTGCCTTTGCTCGTGCACGGCGGACCCGGCCGTGCAGGAGGTGGCGAAGAAATGGGGGGCATTCGCGGTGTTAAGCATTATTTGCAACGCACGGCCTTGCAAGGATCGCCCACGATGATCACGGCCATTACATCGGTTTACCAACCCTTTGCCGAAGGCAAGGACCCCGGCAAACACCCCTTTAAGAAATATTTCGAAGAGCTGCAGATCGGAGATCAACTTGTAACCGAAAAAAGAAAGATCACTGCAGAAGATATTGACCGATTTGCCGATCTGAGCGGCGATCACTTTTATGCGCATATAAAAGAGACCGACTTCGAAGGCACCATGTTCGAACGGCAAGTGGCCCATGGCTATTTGATCATGAGTCTGGCGGCCGGCCTGTTCGTAGATAGCTACGAAAAAAATCCGGTGCTACTTAACTATGGTATCGATGAACTTCGTTTTACCAAACCAGTCTATCCGGGCAGTGAGATCCAAATACGATTTACCTGCAAAGAAAAATTACTGCAAGACAAACGGATCGTAGAAGATCCCGCCGACCAAAAAAGAGGAGACGATATAGAAAAAGGCATTGTAAAATGGCTGGTCGAAATTATGGACGAGACCTCCGAAATTGCAGGCATTGCCACCATATTGACCATGGTCGCCAAACAACCCCGCTAACAGTAGATAACCCGCTATGAATACCCCCTATGTAAACTCCACCCGACAAGGGTCCTTACAGATCGTAGAATTTTATCATCCGCAGAGCAATTCATTACCGCGCACCCTGCTGACCCAACTGGCAAAAGCTATTACCGAAGCGGGTGAAGATCCCGAGGTCAAGCTCATCTTGTTGCGCAGCGCAGGCGAAAAGGTTTTTTGTGCCGGTGCTTCTTTCGATGAACTCGCCGGTATTACCACCGCCGCCGAGGGGTTGCGTTTCTTTAGTGGCTTTGCCGAAGTGATCAATGCCATTAGAACCTCCCCCTTGCTGGTCATAGCCAGAATACAAGGTAAATGCGTTGGCGGAGGCGTAGGCCTTGCCGCTGCGGCAGATTACGCAATGGCCACCGATAGCGCACAGATTAAACTAAGTGAACTCGCCGTTGGTATCGGCCCCTTTGTCGTAGGGCCGGCCGTTGAGAGAAAGATCGGAGTGGCCGCTTTTTCGCAACTGGCTATCGATGCCACCAATTGGCGAAGTGCCGAATGGGCCCATCAGCGAGGTCTGTTTGCCGAGCGCTTCGAAGACGAAGCCGGACTCGACGAAGGCATTAACCGACTGGTCGCTCAACTGCTGCAAAGCAGTGCCGCTGCACTTAAAGAGATCAAAAAGATCTGTTGGGATGGCACCGAACATTGGACCCAACTACTACAGCACCGCGCTTCGATTAGTGGACGACTGGTACTGACCGAAGAGAGCAAAAAAGCCATCGAACGATTTATAAAAAAATGAAGGCGCCCATTCGTTGCTACAGTAAAGAGAATTTTAATTCGCTTTGTGATTCACTCGCGGCTCGGGATGCCGATCTGCAAAAGATCATTCGCACGCATGGATATCCTCGCCCCTGGATAAGACCTAATACGTTTCAGACCCTGGTACTCTCGATCTTAGAGCAACAGGTCTCGCTCGCAGCAGCCTATGCTGCCTTTGATCGCCTTCGTAAAAAGATCGGTCTGGTCACGCCAAAAAAATTGTTGGCCCTTACCGATCAGGAGCTGCGCGACTGCTATTTTACCCGTCAAAAAATTGTATACGCGCGCGGGCTGGCGCAGGCTATTGTGAGCAAGCAGATCAGCTTACGCAAAATGGAGCACTACAGCGACCAAGACGTATACGAAAAATTGATTCCGCTAAAAGGGATCGGCCCCTGGACCATCGATGTGTACCTGATGCATGCCCTGCGCAGAACCGATCAATTTCCATTAGGAGACGTGGCCCTGGTCAATAGCTTAAAGAAAGTAAAACGAATGCGCCCCACGATATCTAAAGAAAGGATGTTGGCCGTGGCCGCTGCCTGGAAACCCTACCGTAGCATTGCCGCCTTTATTCTATGGCATTCGTACATGCAAGAGAAAGGGGCACGCGTTAGTCACTAGCCCCTAGCCCTAGATATTCAATCCGCCGCAGGCACTGATCGTTTGACCGGTTACGTACGAAGAAAGATCGGAGGCCAAAAACAGCGTTACATTGGCAATATCGGTAGCCGAAGCAAAGCGACCGAGCGGAATACCGGCCTTGTACTTATCGGCCGCTTCGCCCGCTTGCAAGTACTGGGTCATATCGGTTTCAACAAAACCAGGCGCAATCGCATTGCAGCGAATGTTACGGCTGCCCAACTCTTTGGCCACCGATTTTGTAAACCCAATAATGCCGGCCTTGCTGGCGGCGTAACTACTTTGCCCCGCATTTCCCATCTCGCCGATCACAGAACTCATATTGATAATAGAACCCGAACGCGCCTTCATCATAGGTCGAATTACCTGCTTGGTCATATAGAAGACACTATTGAGGTTTACCTGCATCACTTCTTCCCATTGCTCATTGGTCATTCGCATTAGCAGATTGTCTTTCGAAATACCCGCATTATTGACACAGATATCGATAGCCCCAAATTCATTCAATACATCGGCTACCAGGGTTTCGCATGCCTTGGCATCGGATGCATTGCTTTGGTACGCCTTTGCCTTGACACCGAGTGCTTGCGCCGATGCAGCGAGGGCCATGGCTTTATCGGCACTGCTGTCGCTCACATAGGTAAAGGCCACGTGTGCCCCCTGTGCTGCAAAGAGTCTCACGATTCCCTCACCGATTCCGCGGGCGCCACCAGTAACGATCGCCACTTTGTTGTCGAGTAATTTCATATACTTAAATTAAGATGGGGCAAATGTAGTTTTATTCAGTTGTAAAATCTCTTCGATCAGCTTTCGATCATTGCTTAGCCGGGGTACTTTGTGTTGGCCGCCCAACTTTCCTTTTTGACGTAACCAGGTAGAGAATGTCCCCCGGGGGAGCGAGTGCACCTGGGGCAATCCCAACGCCATATCACGATACCGCTTAGCCTCGTAATCGCTATTGAGTCGTTGCAGAGCTTTATCGAGTAGTACTGTAAACGCGTCGAGTTTTTCAGGGGCTTGCTCAAACTCGATCAACCATTGATGGGCGCCTTGAACCCGTTCATTAAAATAAACAGGGGCGGCCGTATAATCAATAACAAGTGCACCCGTTTGCTGACAAGCTTCTGCCAAAGCCCGGTCGGTATTGTCCACGATCACCTCTTCGCCAAATGCATTGATAAAATGCTTTAACCGACCCGAGACCCTTACTCGAAAAGGACGCAGCGTGGTAAACTCAATGGTATCACCCAGCAAATAGCGCCAAAGTCCGGCGTTGGTGCTAATGACCGGTGCATAGTGGCGACCGACCTCAACGTCGGCGAGTCCGATCGTGCGTGGTGCAGCAGTCCCATACTCTTCTACGGGCATAAACTCCATAAACACACCGTGATCGGTAAATAAGAGCATACCGGGTTGTTGGGGATCGTCTTGGGCCGCAAAAAATCCTTCGCTGGCATTGTACATATCGAGATACTGAATGTCTTTTCCGATCCACTTCGAAAATTGCTCGCGGTAAGGCGTAAAGGATACACCCCCGTGCATGTACAGTTCTAGCGATGGCCACACTTCTGTTATATGTTGGCAACCGGTCAGCTCTAAAATGCGCTTAAATAAAACCAGCGTCCATGTGGGTACGCCCGATATGGAAGTAACATTTTCGTGAATGGTGCTCGCAGCCAGTTTTTCGATCTTCGATTCCCATTCATCCATCAAGGCAATTTCTAAATGAGGGGTGCGCAGCCAATGTCCCCAAAATGGAGAATTCTGTAACAACACCGCACTCAGATCGCCAACCTGTGCATCTTGATTGAGTAGATTGATCGTATGGCTACCCCCGATAATAAGTCCTTTGCCGGTCAACAATTCAGAATCGGGCTTGCGTAAATAGTATAATGATAGTACGTCTTTAGAGGCTCGGTAATGCCCATCTTGTAGACTTTCTTCGCTTACCGGAATAAACTTACTCTTGTCGCTGGTAGTTCCGCTGCTCTTGGCAAACCAATGGATAGGTGTATTCCAAAGCAACCCCTGCTCGCCTTGCATAACTCGCTCAATGTAGGGCTTAAGGTCGTCGTACGCATGAATAGGAACGGCCTCTTTAAAGGATCTAACTGAAAACAAGCTGGCAAAATTATACCGTCTTCCTATTTCGGTGTATTGAGCAGAGGTTACCAGATCTTGCAACACCTCTCGCTGTGCATCGAGGGGATTATCTCTCCACGCATCAATGCGCCAAGAACGCAACCGGGCTAAGGAGGATATAGCAGGAGAGAGAATTTTCATGGCTACCGCCAAGTTAAAAAAAATTAGCCATCAATACGCCTCCATGATCTGCTGGCGCAATGGAGCCCTTAGCTTTTCTTCTATAAAGGCATGCTGCAACGCCTGCAGATTGCAGGCCAGCAACTCGGACCGGCCCCAGCCAAATGCCATATGTACCTGTTGGTATTCGCTGCTTAGTGTAATGGGTGTAATCATACGGGCATCGGTAGAGAGGCTCATAGAAACCCCTTGCCGATACAGGGCCCCCAACGAATGAGCGGACATCGAAGAAAAAATATTGGTTTGCAGATTGCTGGTCGGGCAAACTTCTAAATGAATGTTCTTTTCGATCAGATAGTCGACCAACAAAGGGTCTTCTATGCTCCTTACCCCATGACCTATTCGCTGTGGACCCAATTCACGAATGACCTCCCACATACTGGCTGGCCCTGCCGCTTCTCCGGCATGCACCGTAAAGGGAATAGAATTCTCTTTGATCATCGCAAACGCTTCTTTATGCGCCAGCACGCCGTAACCGGCCTCGTCTCCGGCCATATCAAATCCGACTACCCAGCCTTGGCCAAAAAATTGCCGGGTTAGTGCTGCGGTCTCCAGACTTTGTTGCTCGGTAAAATGGCGAAGTGTACAAAGAATCAATCGGGGAATCACCTTGTAGCGAGCAGCCCCTTCTTGCAAAGCGGTCTGCACAGCCTCGACCACCTGCGTTGGCGTTAATCCCTTTGTTGTATGCAATAAAGGCGCAAAGCGAATCTCGGCATAGAGTACCCGGTCGGCCTCCAGTTGCTGCAGCAGATCGAGCGTTACCAAGCGCAGTTGTTCGGGAGTTTGCATTAAAGAAAACCCCTTTTCGGCACGGGTCAGGTAGTCGCGCAGATCGGCGCATACCGTTGGGGCCACGAACGCTTGCTCATACTGTTGCAACGAAATGGTCGGGTCAAGGGCTTTAACGACCGTATAGCTTAGACTGCAATCCAAATGCAGGTGTAATTCTATTTTAGGAAGCTGGGTATAGTTCATGCGTAAATCAGCTAGAAAGACCCGATTGTTGCTGCGCCTCTTCGTGTATCCAATCTTTTCTGCGTAGCTCAAAGTTGCGACCCAGATAAAGCTTGCGCACCTGCTCGTCGCGGGCCAATTCGTCTGCAGTACCGTGCTTAAAGATCTTTCCCTCGATCAACAAATAGGCGCGGTCACAGATCGAGAGAGTCTCTGTTACATTGTGATCGGTAATAAGAATTCCGATGTTCTTATATTTTAAACGAGCCACAATAGACTGAATGTCTTCGACCGCAATGGGATCGATCCCTGCAAAAGGTTCATCGAGCAAAATAAAGGTAGGATCGACCGAAAGGGCCCTGGCAATTTCTGTTCTTCTTCTTTCTCCTCCACTCAACACATCGCCATTGCTGTTGCGCACATGCTGCAACCGAAACTCAGTAAGAAGGGTCTCGAGTTTATCTTTTTGCTGTTGTTTGCTGAGCTTGGTCATTTCGAGCACGGCAGCAATATTATCGGCTACACTTAGCTTTCTAAATACCGAGGCCTCTTGTGGTAAATAGCCAATACCCATCTGGGCTCTTTTGTACATGGGCAATGCGGTAATGTCCTGTTCGTTCAAGAACACCTGCCCCTCATCGGGCTTAATAAGACCGACCACCTGGTAAAACGAGGTCGTTTTTCCGGCCCCATTGGGGCCTAGCAAACCCACGATCTCTCCTTGGCGAACCTCGAAGGATACCTGATTTACAACGGTTCGATTACCATATCGTTTAACCAACGAGCTTGTACGAATGGCTAGCTGCATACAACAAATGTAAGCTATCGGGCCGGCTCGTTCCAAAGGGTCTTGGCTTTTAACAAAAGGTATGTTATGTTTGCATGCCCCGTACCTATGAAAGTCATCGAACACATCAACCAAGCCAAGGACACTCTTATTTCTTTCGAAGTGTTACCCCCGCTCAAGGGCAAGGGTATTGGGGCCTTATACAAGCATCTCGATCCATTGATGGCCTTTCAGCCGGCCTTTATAAATGTCACCTATCACCGCTCCGAACATGTATTCAAAAAAAGATCGGATGGTAGTTTCGAAAAAGTGGTGGTACGCAAGCGCCCGGGTACAGAAAGCATCTGTGCCGCCATCATGAATAAATACAATGTGGATACAGTACCGCATCTTATTTGCGGAGGATTTAGTGTCAACGAGACCGAGGACGCGCTTATTAATCTTCACTACCTGGGTATCGACAACGTATTAGTGTTACGGGGCGATGCGGCCAAAAACGAATCGGCATTTGAGCCCGAGCCGGGTGGACACCGCTACGCGGTCGATCTGTTGCAGCAGGTATCGGCCCTCAATAATGGCATTTATCTCGAAGAAGAACTTAAGGACACGCAAAAGACCCGCTTTTGTATTGGAGTGGCCGGTTATCCCGAAAAACATTTCGAGGCACCCAACATGGATACCGACCTGCGTCACCTTAAACAAAAAGTAGACGCCGGGGCCGATTATATTGTCACGCAGATGTTCTTTGACAATACCAAGTATCACCAGTTTGTAAAGGCCTGTCGCGATATCGGCATTACCGTACCCATTATTCCCGGCCTAAAGCCCATCTATTCTAAAAAACAATTGACGGTTCTTCCCAAGACTTTTCACATCGATCTTCCTTCCGATCTGGCCAATGCGGTTCAAAAATGCAAGAACGATGCCGATGTAGAACTAGTAGGTAAAGAGTGGTTGCTCGCCCAATCGCGTGAACTCAAGAAAGCCGGGGTACCCGTATTGCATTATTATACCCTGGGGCGTCCCCAACTCGTGGCCGATGTGGTCAAGGATATCTAACCCGCCATCGGGCTACTTCTCTTTTTTCTTTAGCTGAATTATTTCGTCCATTTGCTCGTACGAGAGCTTTTTGGCAATGATGCGCTTGTCTTTATCCAATAGATAAAGAGTAGGAAAAGACTGCACATCGTAGAGTTGCGAATAGCCGGGAATATTTTTTTCGACCCGCTCTTTTTCTGCCGTCTTGCTATAATAAACATGGCTCCAATGGCCGATCTTCTTGTCGGCAATAAACGTAAGCCAGTCCTTGCGTGTTCCTTCGGTCTCTTTGGCAATGGCAAAGATGCCTACGCCGTCTTTTTTCCAACGGGCCGCATAGACCGAATCGATCTTAGGAAGGGTCTCTTTACAGTGCCCACAGGTGGGATCCCAAAAAACCACCAGGGTGTACTCTTTTTTTAATCCGTATAAAGAAACGGTGCGACCTGTAGAGTCGGGCAATTCAATATCCGAGGCCGGTGTACCCAGTATGTTGGCCATTAAACTATAGGCGCGGTCGGTGATGGTCTTTTTTCCTTGCTCGCTGAGCCAGGGATAGGTCTTAGCAGAAAAATATTTTTCGTACAAATGCACAAAGACGGCATCTTCCCACATGTAGCGCTGGGTATAGTAGCGGTTGATAAAGCGGAGCAACAAAAACCGCTGCATCTCGGCATTGATCGATGCATACCCCAGCATATAATCCATCTCTTTGTTTACAGAATCAGGATTGGGTGTAACCAGTTGATTAAAATAACGATCGAGCTTATCCTCGAAAAAAGTGGTGTAGGCCAGTCGTCCGTCCCAGAAATTTACACCATCCCAAAAATGATCCCGGTAATATTGAAAGGCCTTGATAGAATCTTCGCGATTGGTCGGTTGCTGCAGATGAGCGGGTAAAACAGGTTCGCGCATGGCTTGCAGCAACGAAGCCAAAAAACTGCCTTCGTTTTCTTTGATCAGCTGGTCGCGCGCGTCGCGCAAGTCTAGATCGAGTGTAGTAAGCAGGTCAATTATACGGGTAGAGTCAACTTTTCCACTAGCGGTTTTCAATTCTTCGCGAAGTGTGTTGATGCGCATCCCTTTTTCGGATACCATGCGCTGGTAGCGGGCAAACAATTCGTTATCGGGTGAGTTTACATAGGTGATGCCCCCCGGTAATTGGGCCGAATCGGCTATGACCGAAAAGCGCTGCTGCTTATCGACCAAGATCTCAAAAAAGCCCGATTTGTTAGGAAAGCCGATCAAATAGATACCTCCCTGCAAGGGCTGCTTTCCTTTAAAGACCCCTTTTGATTGCTGATCTACCAATACCGAATCGATAATGGGATAGGTCTTACCGAAGTAATGACCCAAATAGATATACTGATTCTTGTAAGGCTTGAGCGTAACGGTAATCTCATAACCGCTCTGGGCCCGTAAAGAGAAGGTAGATGCCAACAACAAAAAACTTAAAAGACGTTTCATATACTATCAAAAATAATAGGTAAAGTTATTAAAATCCCGCACAACTAAGACAGCCGTTATCTTTGCGTGGTGCGAAGAAAAAAACCTGCTGTACTGCTACCCAATCTGCTCATCGAAGACTATGCGGCCGAAGGAAAATGCATTGCCCGCCACGACGGTAAAGTAATTTTTGTAGAAGGGGTCGTACCCGGAGACCGTGCAGACCTTCGTATTACCAAGAGTAAAAAGGATTGGGCCGAAGCGGTGGCATTGAACATTGTCGAAAAGTCAACAGAAAGGGTTGATCCCTTTTGCGATCACTTTGGGGTCTGCGGAGGATGCCAGTGGCAAATGCTGCCCTACGAAAAGCAATTACAGTACAAACAACAACAAGTCGAGCAGACCCTAAAGCGGATTGGTAAAGTAAACATCCCCGCTATTCAGCCTATTGCAGGGGCATCCCATACGACCGAATACCGCAATAAGATCGAGTATACGTTTGGCAACAAACGATACCTGCTGTTCGCTGAGCTGGGAAACGAAGCCATTAGCGGGCTATCGAATGTAGCCGGCTTTCATGCGCGTGGTTTTTTCGATAAGGTGGTAGACATCAACACTTGCTATTTGCAGGCATCTCCTTCTAATGAGATTCGAAATTTTATAAAGACGATGGCACTGCAAAAAGGATGGACCTTCTATGATAGCCGGGCCCACCAGGGCTATCTGCGCAATGTACAACTGCGACTTTGTCGCAGTGGCGAACTTATGGTCAATGTGATCGTAGGAGAAGATAAGCCCGCCCAAACAAAAGCCTTGTTGAATGCTTTACTCGATCGGTTTGCCGGTATTACCACGCTGCTCTACACGGTCAATACCAAATGGAACGACAGTATACAAGACCTGCAACCCATTGTTTTTTCGGGCAAGGGCTATGTAGAAGAATTACTCTATGGAAGCAGCCCCGACGAAGTATATCGATTCAAGATCGGACCGCTCTCCTTTTTTCAGACCAATACCGCACAAGCCGAGTGCCTCTACCGCTTAACAGCACAAGCGGCTGCACTTACCGGTCAAGAAACGCTCTACGACCTTTACTGCGGCACCGGTAGTATCGGTATTTTTTTAAGCCGAAAGGCCGGTCGTATTGTAGGGGTAGAACAAGTGGCCGCTGCCATTGAGGATGCAAAAGAGAATGCCCGGATTAACCAGATTGCCAACGCTTCTTTTTTTGCAGGCGATGTAATTGATATTTGCACCGATTCGTTCTTCGAAAAACAGGGGCGTCCGGACGTGATCGTTACCGACCCGCCCCGTGCGGGTATGCACGAGGCGCTCATCGATTCGCTGTTGACCATCGCGGCTCCTACACTGGTCTATGTTAGCTGTAACCCGGCTACGCAAGCCCGTGACCTGCAACGGCTCGATTCGTTATACCAGATAACCCTGGTGCAATCCGTCGATATGTTTCCGCATACCCATCATATCGAAAACATTGTCCGCTTAACACGCAGATAGCATAATTTTGTAGAATGAGTGAGTTTCGATTTACGAGACCAGATAATTTTCCCCCCATTGTCAAGAATCTGATCATCATCAATGTATTGATGTATGTGGCGCAACTTACGTTGGCCGCTCGTTTCCCCTTTACCGAGTGGGTGATGCTCTGGCCTTTGATGCCCGAAAAGTTACAAGGCCTGCTGGCCGAAGCCGGCGTTATGAACAGCACCGGCCACTTTAGACCCTATCAGTTGCTTACGCATATGTTCGCACATGCGCCTCAGACCTTGTTTCATATTGTCTTTAATATGTTTACCCTGTGGATGTTTGGTAAAGTGCTCGAGACGGTTTGGGGCGGACCTCGCTTTTTAGTTTTTTATTTGGCCTGTGGATTAGGAGCCGCTGCGCTGCACCTGACCGTGCAATACATACGCTGCCAAGAGTTGCTGTCTTCATTTACGGCCGGCGATATCGTGGCCGTGCAGCAACAACTGGGTGCAGTATCGCCCGCCCTTGGGGCTAGTGGTGCGGTAATGGGCGTTATGGCCGCCTTCGCCTATCTATTTCCTAATACAGAGCTTTATATCATGTTTATTCCCGTGCCCGTCAAAGCCAAGTGGGCAATGCTGGGGCTAGCCGCCATCGATCTGTTTGGCGGTGTGGCGGGTGTTAGCGGAGACAATATTGCTCACTTTGCACATTTGGGTGGCGCCCTAACGGGTTTTTTAATGGTACTCTATTGGAACAAAACCAACCGTCAATCGTTATACTAAAGAATTAACCTGGAATCGTGTCTATGGGATACTCGTTAGGTGACAGTCAAAATAGTCTGACCCGCCTGCTCATTATCAATCTCGTTGTTTTTATAACGCTGGCTCTTTGTAGAGCCTATTTCTTCTTTTTTTATCAAGATACCGCACAGATCGAAGTGGTTTTTAGCCAGCAGATCTTACAATGGTTCGCCCTGCCTTCAAGCGGTCAACAGGTACTGTATCGTCCCTGGACGCTGCTCACCGCCATGTTTACCAACAGGGGCGTCTGGATGATCTTGGGTCATATGCTTTGGCTCTGGGCCTTTGGATTTATTTTTCAGGACCTGAGCGGCCATCGAAAGATCATCGCGCTTTATTTGTACGGAGGATTGGCCGGATCGCTGGGCTATTTGTTAGGAGTTACGTTACTGCCGGCTACGTACAACGCCGGACTTTTTTATGGATCCGGTCCTGCGGTGATGGCCGTTGCCATTGCCACCACCATGCTCTCTCCGTATTACCGTCTCTTTCCTCAGTTAATGGGAGGCTTTCCACTTTGGATACTTTCCGTGATATATGTATTGATTAGTGTGGCGACCAAACCACTGCAGCAGCCACTTACCTACTTGCCACTGCTGGCCGGCGCTGCTATGGGATTTTTATTTATGCAGCTCATTCGAATGGGATACGACCTGAGCGAATGGATGAATGGCCTTTTTGATTGGGCAAACAACTTGTTTAATCCGGACAAGCCTTTACCCAAAAAGCCGGGTGTTCGTGATATGCATTTTTATAAGGCTACCCGTAAGCCGTTCGATAAAAAGCCCAAGCTTACGCAAGACAGAATCGATGCCTTGCTCGAAAAAATTCACCTGCAAGGAATCGATTCCCTGACAGCAGAAGAAAAAGAATTTTTAGAACGCGCCAGCCAGTCGTAAGAATAATTACAGTGCCTGATCTATTTGGGCGCAGATGCCCGCAAAGATCGCATCGATACTTCCTTCTCCTGCGATCGATCTGAATTTTCCACTGTGGCGATAGTGGTCGGCCACCGGGCTAGTCTCTTGTGTATACACTGCAAATCGCTTGCGAATAACCGACTCATCGGTATCGTCTGAGCGACCCGAGGTTTGACCGCGTTGCAACAATCGCTTTACCAGTTCTTCTTCGGATACCTCCAGCGCTACCACCAGCGAAATTTCGGTCTGCTTTTGGGTCAATAGCGCGTCGAGCGCTTCGGCCTGGGCCACCGTACGCGGAAAGCCATCAAATAAAAATCCCTTGGCTCCCTTGTGCTGATCAAAGAAGGAATCGACCATGCCGATCACCACCTTATCGGGCACCAGCTTGCCCGAATCAATATAAGACTTGGCCGAAAGCCCCAGCGGGGTTTGATCAGCAATTTCTTTTCGTAGCAGATTGCCGGTAGAAAGATGGATCAAGCCGTAGGTCGCCACCAGGCGATCGGATTGGGTTCCTTTACCGCTTCCGGGCGGTCCAAATAGTACCAGATTAAACATAGACAGTCGTTTTGGGCAGGTAAGCAAATATAAGTCGCAAGCACTATTGTATAAAGTTGAACCTTTAGGATGCCCTATTGTTAACAAACAGATGATGTCGATCTCTCTTTTTAGCTGGCCCCTACTAACCGTGCTATTGCTACAATGCAGTGCTGGCCCCGACACGTATCGGGCTACTGCAACAGGCACAGGCCTTACCGGGGCAGGCCCTCAAAAACAGATGGCTATGGATACCTCAAAAAAAGAAAACCCCATCTATTCACGTACCGATACCGGCAAGGTGGCGCTTCCGGAAAGTGAATGGAAAAAGATCCTCTCGCCAGAGGTCTATTACATTGCCCGGCAAAAAGGGACCGAAAGGCCCTGGACCAGCCCCATTGAGCATTCCCAAGAAGTGGGCACGTACTACTGCAAAGCCTGCGGCAACCCCTTGTTCAAGAGCGAGACAAAATTTGAGAGTGGTTGCGGATGGCCCAGTTTTTTTGAGCCGTTCTCGAAAGCAAGCATCTTGTATATACCCGATAACAGCCACGGCATGCAGCGAACCGAAGTACAATGCGGACGCTGCAAGGCTCACCTGGGCCATGTGTTTGATGATGGGCCTCCGCCCACCGGGCTTCGCTATTGCATTAACGGAGTAATTCTTGATTTTGATAAATCGGCCGGGGCAAAGAAATAAAGTACATTTGCCCTTGCAACCGGCCCGAAGATGAAACTGTCGCAACTCGCCTCTACCCTCATCGGCTCTGAGATCGTCAAGCTCGGAGGAGAGATCAAAGAAAAGATCCGTCAAGGGGCTCGTATTTACAATTTTACCGTTGGGGATTTTGACCCTGCGTTGTTTCCCATTCCCAAAGAACTCGAGAACGCCATTATCGATGCCTATCGGCAAGGCCATACCAATTATCCCGCTGCAGAGGGCAATCTCGATCTGCGACAAGCCATTGCCTCTTTTATTTACGAAAAAGAAAAGTTGACGTATTCGACCGACGAGATCTTGATCGCTTCGGGCGGACGACCCCTTATCTATACGGTGTTTCGCGCTATTTGCGACAAAGGAGATAAAGTGGTGTATGCCGTTCCTTCTTGGAACAATAATCACTATACGCATTTTACCGAAAGTGAGCATGTGGTTATCGAGACCGGTCCCGAAACGCGCTTTATGCCAACGGCGCAACAATTGGCCCCTCACTTAAAAGGCGCCACATTACTTTCACTATGTTCTCCTCAAAATCCTACCGGTACCACCTTTGATAAAGCAGAACTATCCGCCATTTGCGATCTGGTACTCGAAGAGAATAAACAAAGAGGCCCCGATCAAAAAAAGCTATACGTAATGTTCGACCAGATGTACTGGCACCTTACCTATGGAGAAATTCGGCATCACAATCCGGTATCGCTGCGGGCAGAAATGAAAGACTACACCATTTTTATCGATGCCATTAGTAAGGCCTTTGCCGCCACAGGGGTTCGCGTGGGTTGGTCGTTAGGTCCGGCCCCCGTTATTCAAAAGATGAAGCAGATCATGACCCATATCGGAGCCTGGGCCCCGATGGCCGAACAAAAAGCACTGGCCGTTTATTTACAAGAAAGCCCTGCAATAGAACACTACTTGACCGGCTATAAAAAAGAGATAGAAGAAAGACTCAACAGCATTTACAACGGGCTCATGCAACTAAAACAACTTGGATTACCGGTAGATGCCATTAAACCCGAAGCCGCCATTTACCTTACTGTAAAGATCGATGCGGTCGGCAAAACCACGCCGCAAGAAAAAACACTTTCTTCGCAAGCCGATGTAACTGCCTTTTTACTCGATGCGGCCGGACTGGCCCTGGTTCCCTTCTATGCCTTTGGAGCATCGGCCTCTTCTCCCTGGTATAGAATGAGCATTGGAACTTGTAAAAAAGAAGACATCCCTATTATACTGCAACAACTACAAGAGGCCTTGCAACCGCTTCGCTAAGAATCCGCTTAATTTTTATTGATCACAAACCGAAAGGAACGCAGGGGGCGTTTGGAGAGTTCCTCTTTAATGCGGGTTCGATTACGGGTAATATGATTGCGATCTACCAGTTCGGTAGCTTGGTAAAACCGTTCTTTCATTAATGGAGTAGACAGTAAGCTAGAAAGGAACCTGCGCTCTTGCTCTACGGCCATTGCAGAGAGATAGGGCGTACAAACCAGAACAAAAATTGAAGAAGCAGGCATCGATAGAACGTTTCGGCTTTACATTAACGAACATTGCTCGGACAACCACAATTGCGAGAAGCCTTGGTACTGTACAAATTTCGGTTGCAGGCGCTTACTAACAACAGTAAAGAGGCCATGGCAAAAAGGGTACGGAGCAATTTCATACTATAAAAATCCTGAATTAAAACTACTTTACAAACGATTTTGTTGCCCAAAGGTTCCGATTTTAGCTTTTTTATTTGATTATCCATGCCGCCCCCCGCTCGCCCCTTTGTTGTACTGGTAGCCCCGTTAAACTGGGGATTGGGGCATGCCACCCGCTGCATCCCCCTTATTTATACGTTACAAGAGCTGGGATGCGATGTTATAACTGCCGCTGATGGGGCCAGCCGAACGCTGCTTGTAGAAGAGTTTCCGCAGCTTACCCATTTACCCTCTCCACATACCGAAGTTCGTTACGCCCGATACCAATGGCTATTTGGATGGGCCATCCTCAAGTTACTGCCCCGCTTTTGGCTTCAATTGCATCGGGAGCAAAAATGGGTACGCAGCACTGTACAGCGCTATAAGATCGATGCTATTATTTCGGATAATCGCTACGGACTGTCTTATCCCCATATACCTGCTGTGCTCATTACACATCAATTGGGTATTCGCACCGGGTATGGCCAACTAGCAGATCGGTTAGTTCAACAAATTCTCTACCGCTATATAAATCGATACCAAGAAGTATGGGTGCCCGACAGACAAACAGAGCCTATGCTGGCAGGCGCACTCTCGCACCCCCACCATCTTCCACGCGCACCCCTACAATATATTGGTGTATTAAACAGACTCAAGACCAATGCCCCAGATGCTGCGAGCGAAACAACGCAACTACTCGTACTGCTGTCGGGTCCCGAGCCGCAGCGAACCCTTCTCGAAAAAATTATCTTACAACAAGCCGCCTCGTTTACCGGACAGCTACTACTTGTAAGAGGACTACCCTCTTCGCAACCGAATAACCCCGCCACCGCATCGGTTGACCCCTCACTGGCTATGCTGTATGGAGTGGCGCGCGTTCGTATCGTTGATCATCTTACTACCGCTCAATTGCAGCAGGTATTACCCTCGGTAGATTTTATTGTTTGCCGAAGCGGCTACACTACGCTCATGGAGATGATTCCGCTACAAAAAAAATTACTCCTTATTCCCACACCCGGTCAACCCGAACAGAGTTACCTGGCGGCCTACGCCGACCGTCAGCGCTATGCACCTCAATTTTTACAGCAACACTTCTCGCTCGAACAAGCGATACAAGTAGCCAATCAATACCCCTATCGGTTTCCGGGTGCGTTTACAGAGACTCCCCGAGCAGCGGTCGTAACTCGTTTTATCGATCAGCTCAAACACAGACGCAGCCATTCTCACTAAGATTTGCGTTCTTTGCAGTGCAACCCTTTTCTCTTGCGCACCACTACCAAGGCCCATATTGCCGTACTGTTCACCAACTTTTTCTTCGCTACCAATCTAAGCCTGGTCAAGCATATCTCGCCCGCCATGATCGGCCCCTATGGGGTTAACCTGCTTCGAGTGGGCATTACCTTAGTTTTATTTTGGATGCTTTGGGCCTTTTCGAAACAAGAGGCAGGGATCGATAAAAAAGATATTCCGCGCTTTGCCGCTTGTGCCCTAACCGGGGTGGTCATTAACCAGATGCTCTTTATTAAAGGACTCACCCTTACCTCTACCATTCATGCCGCCTTGCTAATGCTAACCACACCGCTGCTTATTAGCGTACTGGCACTATGGTGGCTACGCGAAAAATTTACAGGCCTCAAACTAGCGGGTCTTCTGTTGGGCATTGGCGGAGCCTTGCTGCTGATCTTATCGCGAGATGCCAGTGGCATAGCCAGCATAAAAGGCGATCTGCTTATTCTGATCAACGCCATTTCGTATGCCATCTATTTTATAATCGTCAAACCCTTAACCGGACGCTATTCGCCCCTTCATGTTATTAGATGGGTCTTTACCTTCGGATTTGTTATGATCGTTCCATTCAGTTGGCACGATGCAAGCCAGGCCGCCTGGCAAAGCGCCACTCTTTCGCAATGGGCCGCGCTGGCCTCGGTGGTGATCTGCGGCACTTTTTTGACCTACTCGTTCAACAGCTACTCATTAAAACATCTGGGAGCTGCCATTACCGGCAGTTATATTTACACGCAACCCATCTTTGCTGCTATTATCGCTGCCCTATTCTTACAAGAAGATTTTAGCTGGGAAAAAATGCTGGCCGGAGCCCTGATTTTTGGAGGAGTGTACGTAGGAAGCCGCAGCCGTTAACGAAGCAACGGCACGATCAATATCCGCGCACGTTCTTGCCTTCCATATAATTGATAAAGGCTTTGTTGACCACTTTATTGCCGCCCGGCGTTGGATAATCACCGGTAAAATACCAGTCACCCAAATTGGAGGGGCAAGAAAGATGCAGATCTTCGATGGTCTGAAAGATCACCTGTACCGGTATACGAAAAGAAGGAGGCGTTATTAACTGCGCGATCTTGTCGGCAATCTCGAGTGCCGTAAACTGTTGATATAAACTTTTGACCACATTTTCTTGCTGTAATTGACCGGCCTCTTCTAATTGCTTGCAACGGTTTAGCATGGTCGTTAAAAAAGATTCCTTGCCCCTTTCTTTTAGCAGGGCCACCGCGGCATTAAAGGCAATAAAATCACCCATCTTGCTCATGTCAATACCATAGCAATCGGGATAGCGTATCTGCGGAGAAGAAGAGACAACAATGATCTTTTTAGGAGACAAACGACCCAGCATGGTAATGATGCTCTCCTTTAAGGTCGTACCCCGCACAATAGAATCGTCGATCACCACCAGGGTATCTTCGTTGGCGCGTACCGTTCCATAGGTGATGTCGTAGACGTGCTGCACCATTTCGTTACGACTTACGTCTTCGGTAATAAAGGTGCGCATCTTAACATCTTTGATGGCGATCTTTTCGATACGAATGCGCCGATTGATCATCTCGCTAAGCTTATCCTCATCGAAGTCTTTATTCCAACTTAGAATGCGTTCTACTTTAATGCGATTCAAATAATCTTCCATGCCCTTTAGCATACCATAAAAAGCCGTCTCGGCCGTATTGGGAATAAAAGAGAAGATCGTATTGCGCAGGTCGTGATCGATGGCCTTTAGGACCGGCTCACTTAACTGATAGCCGAGTTTGTTTCGCTCGCGATAGATCTTTTCATCACTTCCTCTCGAAAAATAAATGCGCTCGAAGCTACAGGCCTTTCTTTCTTTGGCCGGCACCAGTTGCTCAAGTTCGATCGTACCGTCTTCGTTAACGATCAGTCCTTGCCCGGGCAATAATTCTTTGACCTCATTTTCCTTAACATTAAAGGCCGTACGGATGGCCGCACGCTCGGAGGCCGCCACTACCACTTCGTCGTTGATAAAATAATAGGCCGGGCGAATTCCATGCGGATCTCTAAAAACAAATCCAATCCCATTACCCGTGGCGCCTCCGACATGAAAACCACCGTCGAGCATTGGAATGGCCTTACGAAGCACATTAGCAATACTCAATTTTTCGGGACTATTCTCGTCTTCTTGCCTAAGCAACGAAGACATTAGTTCTATAAGCGCCGCCAAGTCGCTAAAGCGAACTTCTTCGTCGGGATTCTTACCGATCTGCGCATACAGCTCATCGGCATTTACAATATTGAAATTACCCGCCAGCGCAATATTGCGAGCCGGAATTACATCACGATTAATAAAAGGATGGCAATACTCCAGTTTATTCTTTCCTTGCGTGCCGTAGCGAAGATGCCCGAGCAAGATCTCGCCCACAAAACCAAGATTGCCCTTCATGAGCCCCGGATGTTTGCGTACATCGGGATTGTATTTCTCGAACTCCTTGATCTCTTGTCCGATGCGCTGAAAGATATCGGCGATCGCCTGTTGCGCATTGCTACGCATTCGGTTCATATATGGATAGCCCGGCTCGGTATGCAATTTAACGGCCACCACCCCGGCCCCATCTTGGCCGCGGTTGTGTTGCTTCTCCATTAAAAGATAGAGTTTGTTTAGCCCCCACAATACTGTGCCATATTGCTGCTGATAGTAAGAAAATGGCTTGCGCAAGCGGATAAAAGCCAATCCGCATTCGTGTTTAATAGGGTCGCTCATAAACTATCAGTTGGCCGCTGCGTACTTTTTTAGTTGAGGACATTCCTCGCCGGTAGCCTGATCGATCATTACATAATAGGTGGCCAGACGGGTCTGGATCCATTTTTCCATCACCTTGGCCTTTTTTTCTTCGAGGGCGAACTGAGCGATCTTACTATAATCGTCCTTTAAATTCATACGGTGCGGCGTAGACCTCGACTTAAGGTGCACCACCCGTACTCCTTTTTTGCCCTGCTCGTTCTCGAAGGCCGTAGGCATAGAATAATCGCCCGGCTGCATTTTAGCCAGCATACTTACCATATCGCGATCGAGTTGATCGATGGTTACGAACGTAGAGCCATCACGACCCGTAATATACGGTCCTGTATACTTGGCATTCTCGTCATCGCTGTACTTAGTAGCTGCTTCGTTGAATGTAAGAGTGGCCGCCATTACTTTCGAGCGTACCGAATCGAGTTTGCGTTTGGCCTGATCGATCTCGTCTTGTGTTACCGGCGGTATGCGCAAGATGTGACGCACTACGGCATCATCACCATTTCGCTCTACCATTTGTATAATATGAAAACCGAATTTCGATTTGACCGGAGGCGAGATCTCGCCTTCTTTTAATCGAAAGGCCGTCGACAAAAAGACGGGGTCCCACGACTTCTCGGTACGGTTCAATTGGTACTGGCCTCCTCGGTCCTTGCTGCCGGGGTCTTCCGAATAACGCTTGGCTAATTGCTCGAAGGTCGCTAGCTTAAGATCGATCTGGCGGCGATAATTATTCATTTCGCCAACAATGTATTGTTCAAGGTCGCGTGAAGCTTTCGGATAGCTGATGATCTGCCCGATCTCAAGCTCAGACTCATAAAAGGGCAAACTGTCTTTGGGAATCTTATCGTACCAGGCCTTTACTTCTACGGGCGTAATACGAACGTTCTCTACGATCTTGCGCTGCATGGCACCCGCAAGTTTTTGCTCACGTACCGATTCGCGGGCATCATCCTTGATCTGGTAAATGGTCTTACCCGCAATTTCTTCGACCGCTTCTTGGCTACCAAACTGATTAATGTAGGTGCGAATACGATTATCGAGATCGGCCTCGACTTCGTCGTCCGTTACGGGCAACGAATCTTTTTGTGCCTGTAGCATCATCATTTTAGAGACCACGGCTTGCTCCATAATCAGACACTCGGCATTATCGGGTACTGTTTCGCCCCGGCGAGAAATATCGGCTACCGAATTCTTGATATCAGAAAGCAAAATAATACGATCTCCCACTACGGCGGCGATCTTATCGGCTATCACTTTTTTGGGTTGCGCCTGTGCCGCTACCGAAAGCAGCATGCTACATAAAAAACTAATTGCAATTTGACACCTATACATAATCTCAAATGTAAGTGACCCTCTTGTTTCGTACAGATGGTCACCGGGGGTTTAACAAAAGCTTAGAGCGTTCGTTTTACTTCTTCTATTTCGTAAGCCTCTACCACATCGCCCACTTTAATATCGCTAAAGTTCTTGATGGTAAGACCACACTCCATTCCATTGAGCACTTCTTTAGCGTCATCCTTAAAGCGCTTAAGCGATCCCAGCTCGGCCACCACGCCTTCTGCTGTGGGGTAGACCACAATACCGTCGCGAATCAGGCGGATCTTCGAATCGCGCTTGATCTTTCCATCACGTACAAAACAACCGGCCACCGTAGCCTTGTCGAATTTGAACACTTCTCTGATCTCCACATTGGCCACGATCTTTTCTTGGGTCTTGGGCTCGAGCATTCCCTCCATGGCATTCTTGACCTCTTCGATCGCATTGTAAATGATGGAATACATCTTGATCTCGATACCTGCATTTTCGGCCAGCTTCGATGCCTGGAGCGAAGGACGTACGTTAAATGCAATCACGATCGCATCCGATGCCTCGGCCAGAACGATATCACTTTCGTTGATCTGTCCCACACCCTTATGAATTACATTGACCAATATCTCTTCGGTAGAAAGTTTTTGCAATGAGTCGCTTAAGGCTTCTACCGATCCGTCCACGTCACCTTTAATAATAACATTGAGCTCTTTAAAGCTACCAAGTGCCAGACGACGACCGATCTCGTCGAGGGTAATGTGCTTTTTGGTGCGAATGCCCTGCTCGCGCAAGATCTGGGCGCGACGATTCGCGATCTCTTTGGCCTCGGATTCGTCTTCGTATACCTTGAATTTTTCTCCGGCCTGCGGAGCACCATTCAATCCCAATATAACGGCCGGAGCCGATGGACCCGCTTGTGTCTCTTTTTTATTTCGCTCGTTAAACATGGCCTTTACACGACCATAGAACTGTCCACTCACCACCAGATCGCCGGGCTCGAGCGTACCATTCTCTACCAACAAGGTAGCCACGAAACCACGCCCCTTATCGAGCGTAGCCTCTATGATCGTACCCGATGCTTCGCGATCAGGGTTGGCCTTGAGGTCGAGCATTTCAGCTTCGAGCAATATTTTTTCTAAAAGCTTATCGACATTCAATCCTTTTTTGGCTGATAATTCTTGGCTTTGAAACTTACCACCCCATTCTTCGACCAACAGATTCATCTGCGAGAGTTGCTCATAGATCTTTTGACTATTGGCCCCATCTTTGTCGATCTTGTTGATGGCAAAGATCATAGGCACGCCGGCTGCCTGCGCATGGCTGATGGCTTCACGGGTTTGTGGCATAACCGCATCGTCTGCGGCTATTACAATAACAGCGATATCAGTAACCTTGGCACCACGGGCACGCATGGCCGTAAAGGCTTCGTGACCGGGCGTATCCAAAAAGGTGATCTCTTTTCCATTGGGAATCGCCACGCGGTAGGCACCAATGTGCTGGGTAATACCCCCGGCCTCGCCCGCCACTACGTTGGCGCTACGAATGTAGTCGAGTAATGAGGTCTTACCATGGTCTACGTGACCCATAATCGTTACGATCGGAGAGCGAGGTTGCAGATCTTCTTCGTCATCTTCGTCATCTCCATCCGTTTCCATCTCCATCTGCTTTTCCATATCGATAAACTCGACGATAAAGCCAAATTCACTGGCCACCAGTTCGATCACCTCGGCATCTAACCGCTGGTTAATCGACACCATAATGCCCAGACTCATACACTTACTAATAACATCGGCAAAACTGACGTCCATTAGACTAGCCAATTCGCTAACACTAATAAATTCGGTCAGTTGCAATTTGTTGTCATCAACCGCTTCACCCATGGCCTCGGCCATTTCTTGCCGCTTCTCGCGACGCAACTTGGCCTTAACGCCTTTTCCTTTTCCGGCACCACCACCGCTCAACTTAGCCTGTGTTTCTTGGATCTTGCGTTGAATTTCTTTTTCATCGATCAACTTCTCTTCGCGCTTGGCACCACGAGGTTGTGGTCTGGCACCGCCTCTTCCGCGATTGAAGCCACCACCGGTTCTGCCATCTTGATCTTTATTGATAAATATCTCGCGATGTGTGGTGTCTTTTTTAGCGATCGGAATACGCTTACGCGGTTTCTTTTCGTCGCGCACCGGGCGTGTTTCGCTATCGGTGGGCAGATCGATCTTTCCTAAGATCTTAGGACCGGACAATTTTTCGACCTCAATATTCTCAATAACGGGTGGGGCTTCTTCTGCGGGTGCGGGGGCTGCAGGTGCAGGGGTCTCTTCGGCTGCGGCTTTTCCTTTTTTAGCTTTTGTCGGCTTTGCTTCTTCGGCCGCTTCTTCTTTCTTCGCCTTTGCGCCTCGTTTTGGGCGGGTCGATGAGTCAATGGCCTCCAGATCGATCTTGGTGACCACCTTGGGACCCTCGAGTTCAGGTGCCTCGGCTTTTACTACCTTTTCGGGTGCGGCCGCGGGCGCAGCTGTTGCAGCGGCAGAAGCGTCAGCAACTTCTTCTTTCTTTTTACCGGCCTTGGCAGTAGACGACTTTTCGGTTGTCTTGAATGTGATCTCTTCGTCTTCTTTCTTTTTGCGTACATCGCCCTGCGCCGACTTGGGAAGTTCCAGCTGGTCGCTTTTCATTTTAGCAACCTTATCGCTTTGAAACTCATTTTGCAACGAGCGATACATGTCTTCCGTTAATTTAGACGTCGGCTTTAGATCATCTTTAGGAAATCCCTTACCGACCAAAAATTCAATAAGGGTATCCTGACCAATGTTAAATTCTTTGGCCGCTGCCAGTAATCGGGGAAGTTTTAATTCTGCCATTCCAATCGGTTATTTCAGTTGAGTGATCCCCTTTGCGGAGACCGGTTATTCCTTTTCAAATTCTGTCTTGAGTACTTTGCGCAGATCGGTGATGGTCTCTTTTTCCAGATCGGTACGGCGCTCCAACTCATCGGCCGTAAGATTCAGAACGCTGCGGGCCGTATCACAACCCACGCGCTTGAGCTCATCAATAACCCATCCGTCGATCTCATCGCTAAATTCTTCGAGATCGATATCGAACTCTTCTTCGTCTCCTTCATTGTCACGGTAAACATCTAGTTCGTAACCGGTCAATTCAGAGGCCAATTTAATATTGACCCCGCGACGTCCGATCGCCAGCGACACCTGATCGGGTGCCAGGTATACATTGGCATGTTTACCCTCGGTATCCAATTCCATGCTTGTTATACGCGCCGGTGTAAGTGAACGCTGAATCAATAACTGTGTATTGGCGGTATAATTAATAACATCGATGTTCTCGTTCTTAAGTTCGCGCACGATTCCGTGTATACGACTTCCTTTCATGCCCACACAAGCCCCAACCGGATCAATACGATCGTCGTACGATTCAACCGCCACTTTGGCCCGCTCTCCAGGATCGCGTACGATCTTT